>Ga0247727_10005279_pt1 | contig 26451 bp, 25 predicted proteins | sample WisWelCaveWW1625_FD_202498 | JGI IMG/M metagenome (GOLD analysis project Ga0247727, IMG submission 202498) | Biofilm microbial communities from Wishing Well Cave, Virginia, United States - WW16-25 | ecosystem: Environmental > Aquatic > Deep subsurface > Groundwater > Cave microbial mat | place...
ACAAAAACTCATGCACTTGATCCAGTAACGAATGAAATCGTCCCTTTATTTAATCCGCGTCTTCAAATTTGGTGCGACCATTTTGCCTGGAGCGCGGATGGTTTGCACGTTATTGGCCAAACACCCTGTGGCGTGCAACTGTCATTGCGCTTAAGCTCAATAATGATTATATCGTTCCAGCCCGTAAGAACTGGGTGCGAGTTGGTTGGCATCCTCCACAGAAGTAACTCCCTTTGATGAGTTCATTTCAGTCCGAATCATCGCAACGCGTTTTACTCATTGCCTACTATTTCCCGCCGCTCGGCATGGGCGGCACCCAACGGGTCGCCAAGTGGGCTAAATATTTTTTGCGGCTCGGCTGGGAGGTCACCGTTATCACCGTCAAGCCCATTTCGTATTACGCGTTCGACGATTCGTTGCTCGAAGAGCTGAAAGGCGCGCAGATTATTCGCACTGGCTCCCTCGATCCGGCGCGGTTGCTGTATTTATTCCACCGGAAAAAAGAACGTGCCGCTGGCGGCAAAGAAGGTAGCACAAGCTGGCTGTATTGGTTTCTCATTCCCGATGCGCGTATTCTCTGGTTGCCCTTTGCGCTCTGGCGCGCGTGGCGGGAAATTCGCCGGCAAAAAATTCCTTTCATCGTCACTTCCGGGCCGCCGCATTCTTCCCACTTTGTCGGTTGGATTTTGTCGAAACTGACCGGCGTCAAATGGGTGAGTGATTTTCGTGATAGCTGGCTGCAGGGCAATCTCTTGCCGGCGCCGACGGGGTTGCATCGTTTCATTCATCGCACGATGGAGAAACGCATTCTCGCGGCCGCCGACGCGGTGACGGCCACTTCGCAACATCTCGCGGATATGTTGGCGCAAACCGGCAATCGCGCCGCCGGGAGCACGCACTTTCTTCCGAACGGTTACGACGCCGAAGATTTTGCGACGCCTATTTCCGAGACGGATCATTGCTTCGATGTCGCCTATGTCGGCGCAATTTCCAGTTTCGCCGATCCGCGCACGTTGCTCGAAGGCTTTCGCTTGTTTGTTGAAACCGTACAACTCTCACCGGCAGAGACGCGGCTGCATTTTATCGGCGCGGATGTCACGGGAAAGCTTGCGACTTGGGTGCGAGAAAATGGTTTGGACGAATATGTAAACGCCGGCGGCTACGTCCCGCATCACGAGGCGATCAAAGCCATGCGCCAGGCTGATTTGTTGGTTTATCTTGTGCGCCCCGACAGCTGTCATGCGCTGATTCCCGGAAAAACTTTTGAGTACATCGCCGCGGGCAAACCCGTGCTGGCGATTGGCGATCGCATCGAAGGCATGCAATGGCTCATGCAGCACGCGGCCGTTCGGCATTGTGATTTTCACGCCATTGATGCCATTCACTGCGCGCTGCTGGCGTTTTATGATGAATTTTATAAAGGCGATCTGCCAAAAACTTCGTCGCCAGCAACAGAATTTTCGCGGGAATGGCAGGCGAAAAAGTTGGCGGAAATTTTGTCTTCGATCTTGCATTCATGAGCAAGGTTTTTTAAATTCTATTATGGAAAAGTTGTTTAACGGCAGGACGTTGAATTTTGCCCATCGCGGCGCTTCGCTAGTGGCGCCTGAAAATACACTCGCCGCCTTTGAATTGGCTTTGCAGCAGGGCGTTGACGGCATTGAGCTTGACATCCGCTTGTGCCGCAGCGGCGAATGGGTGGTGATTCACGATAGCCGCGTCAATCGCACGACGAACGGACGCGGCTTCGTGCGCTCCAAATCTCTCGATGATCTGCGCCGTCTTGATGCAGGTTCCGCCTTTGATTCCAGATTTGCCAACGAGCGTATTCCCACCCTTGCCGAAGTTTTGGATTGGGCCCGGGGCCGCGCGCTGCTGAATATCGAGATAAAATCTCTGGCGCGCGCCCACGAATACGCCGAGTGGCGGTTGCTTGATTTATTGCGGCGGCATGGCGTAAGCCAGCAGTGTCTCATCTCATCCTTCAATCCCATCGTGCTCCGCCGGCTGGCGCGATTGGATTCCGGAATTCCCGCCGGCCTGTTGTTGAATGTGACGTGGTTCCGGCGCAGCGCCGAAAACGCTTTTATCCGGTCGATGAACATTCAAACGCTTCACATCAGCCGGCGTTTGGCGCGCCCGCGTTATCTCAAGCGCATCCGGCGCGCCGGCTTGCGGATTTTCGTTTGGGGCGCCAATCATCCAACCGAGCTAAGCCGATTGGTTGATTTTGGCGTCGATGGCATCATCACCGACGCGCCGCAGGCGCTCAATGATATTTTGCAAAGGACGATATCGTGATAAAAGGAAATTTTATCTGGTTGTTGTTGATTTTGCAGGTGACAGTTTATGCGCAGGAATATCTCTGGCCGACGGACGCCAGCCCGTACATGACTTCCGCTTTTGGCGAATCGCGCCCGCGGCGTTTTCACGCGGCCATCGACGTCAAAACGTGGAATCAAGTTGGTTATAAAATTTTCGCCGTCGGTTCCGGTTATATTGAACGCATGGCGATCTCACCGTTTGGTTATGGCCGCGCGCTGTATCTTCGTCTCGACACCGGCGAAATCGCCGTCTATGCTCATTTGGAAAAATTTAATGAAAAATTACAAACGATCGCCGAGCAGGAGCAGGAGCGCGTTGGCCGTTATCGGATCGACAAATATTTTTCACCGGGCGCTTTGCCGGTGCAGAAAGGCGAGGTGATTGGTTACACCGGACAGTCCGGTATCGGTGTGCCGCATCTGCATTTCGAGCTGCGCGATTCCCGCAATCGTCCTTTCAATCCGTTTCTACGCGGTTTCAAAATCGCCGATACCATTCCGCCGGCGATAACTGATTTTGCGCTTTCACCTTTGACGCCCGGCGCGATGGTCAACGGCGATTTTCTGCCGGTTGTCCTGCGGCCTTCTCGGCAAAACGGCACATGGCGTCTGGCCGAGCCGATTCAAATTTCCGGCAAAGTCGGCGTCGCGGTTGAGGCGTATGATAAAGCCGACGGCGTGGAGAATCGCTTTGCGATTTATCGCGCGCAGCTTTTTGTCGATGACAGCCTGCAATTTCAAACACAGTATGATCGCTTTGATTATTCGCAAAACAAGTTCATTGAGCTGGATCGCGATTATTTCCTGAAGCGCCGCGGCTTGGGCGATTTCCATCGACTTTATCGTGTGGCCGGCAACGCATTGGGGTTTTATTCGCATCTGAATCATGCCGATGGCGCCTTAATCGGCCGGCCGGATGAGGCCGAGGGGGCGGTTGTGCCAAATTATGGAATTGACGAACGTGCCCGCGAGCCTCGCCAATATCAACCGCTGCCGGCGCTGAGCTGGGGCGCGCATCGCTTGCGCGTCGTCGTGTCGGATTTTTTCGACAATCACTCGGTTCTCGAAGCCGATCTGCTGGTCGGGCCTCCGTTTATCATTACGCCGCAAATCGCTGATCATCAACCCACCCGTCTGCAAATTTTGTCCATTCAAACGCCACCGGCGCGAAAAATACAAAAACTCGAAGCGGCGGCGGCGACGGTCAATGGCCGCACCATCATATCACCCTGGCATCCGATAACGGCAAAATGGAAAACGATCACTTCGCAACAGACCGGTTTTTTCGATCATTCGTCACATCCAGATAGCCTGCCGAACAAAGCCGATAGCAGGTCAACTGTTGAGAAGCAATTGCACTCGGCGCCGAAGAATTCGGTTTTGGAACTGCCCATCACCGGCGCGCATCTTATTCGGTTCGTGGCGGTCGATCAATACGGTTTACGTTCTCATCCGGCGTACATTTTGAATCCGCCGGATAAAAAGTTGTCGACGCCGTTGTTGATCAATGTGGAAAAAGATTTTTCTCCCAATTTTTTGCGGCTGTTGATTCGAGCCAATCAACCTTTGGCAAGCGCGCCGGTAATAAAATTTTCGAGTGGTGGAAAAATTTTTCAAACGCCGGGCATTCCGCAGCAGCCGCATCGTTACATCGCCGCCGTGCCGCTGACGGAGATTGCCGGCGACTCGGTGCAGCTCGAAGTGGCGGCGGAAAATATGTTCGGTCAAATGGATGTGTGGCGCGAAGGGTTCGTGAATACGCCGGTGCAGCCGGGGCGGGGGAAAAGCTTGTTCGCCGCCGATGCGCGCATGCGTGTGGCGTTTTCTGACGAATCAGTATACTGGCCGCTGTATGGCCGCGTGCATATCGACACGGTGACACGCCTCAACGACCCGCGCGTGATCGGTCCGATTTATCGCGTCGAGCCGCAGGATGTGGCGTTGAACGAAGGCGCGACCGTCACGCTGAGTTATCCCGACTCCATTTCGCAGCCGCGACAAATCGGCGTTTGCTATCGCGACCGCAACGAGTGGGTGTTTATCGACAATAAAGTAAACACGGCAAATCGCACCGTCTCAGCGCGGATTTTCAGTCTGGAAGATTTTGCCATCATCCGCGACAGCGAGCCGCCGGCTTTGAATGTTCGCTCGCCGCATCCCGGCGCAGTGATTCGCGATCGCCGCCCGCTTTTCGTCGTCGAGGTTAATGACAGCACGTCGGGGTTTGAATCAGAGCAATCCATCGAATTGCGCTTGGACGGCCAATTGCTGATTGCCGAATACGATCCGGAACGCGACGTGGTGCAATACAAACCCAAGAAAGATCTTTTGCCCGGCATCCACAAACTCACCGTGCGCGCTGAAGATCGCTGCGGGAATGTGGCGAGGCGGGAGGCGGAGTTTACGGTAAGATAAGACGAAAAGCGGATTTCACTTTTGAACCAAGATTTGTAACGCCATCACTCGCTACGCGATCTGATCATAGGTGTAATTTTTGGAAATGTTCAGTAAGCCATCATATTGCAACCAAACGCAGCAAGCCCCCAACCGAGAATTAGAAGAAAAGCCAATAACAGGAGGATGGCTTTTCCTATCGGTGTGAATACTGAGCCGCCACTGAAAAAATCTTTCCTCATCATCTGGCCCCAGAGCCAGATGTCGAGCGTCATCACCACGGTAAAGATCATCGCACCTATTGCCAATTGTTTCAGGGTAAGCCCGCCGATGTTGTGGGTGTTTTGACCCATCAGCTTTGCGATAGCGAAGGCTCCGCCGTTGACGGCAAAGAGTAAGTTATATCTCTTCATTTTACCGTCGATGTAAGTGCGAAGGCCATCCAACTTTTCAGTTTCATTATGCGGCATTTCTACCTCCTACAAAAGAATGACTGCTGGAACATTTCTGCCTTCTTTATCAAAAAGCAGATAACCCAGAAGCCCGAAGATAGCCAGTTCAATTGTCCGAAAGAAGTTGAAACGAGTTCATATGCTGCCGAAGTGTGAGCAAGTCATGTAATCAACCTTTAGTTTGTAATCCTCGAAGAAAAAACCTCTGGATTTATCGTCTATGGCCTCGATGTGAACACAGCTAGCCTGGATTGTTCACAAACTCGTAGGACACAGCCTTGTCTGTCAGAGTATCGGCAATTAGGCGGCGCATGAATAACGCAGGTTCTGGTCGGGGTTGCGACAGATTTTCTTACGTCTAACCTCTGGAAATACTAATCAGAGCGCGAAGTTCTTTAATTTATGACATAGTTCAGAGTCGCCATTTACGCGGGTTTCGTGAATATCGAAATTAAAGTATTTCATGCTCGGAGTAATAACTGTTTGATGCTACCGTCAATGAATAGGCAGTTGCAATATCAACCTGTATCAATCAAAAACAAAAGTTCCGGGTTCACAAAGTTCCCAGGCGAAGTGTGCATAGGAATCCGCATTTCTCAATGCTGAATAGGTGCTTAGTTTTCGATACTTTTCAGGGTTCTCAAAACGGTATACTTCAGAGAGACTAAAACCGGGGATCGTGTTAGGGGCTCCTGGTAGTCGCGAAGCAAAATGAACACTCTCATGGAGAAGAAACACTCTCTGAAGCAGTTCAGAGCCAATTTCGTCAAAGAAGCGTGGGCAGATATGAACCACTTTTGGGTTGATACGATGAACGTAGAGAGGTTGTCTACAATAAGGATTCCATTTGCCGGTTTCGCATATGTATATCATGCCACCGTTAAAATCCAACTTCATCTTCTCAAAGACCTTTACAATGTTCCTAATCAACATACCCGCAGCATAGATGCCAATGCCATGTGCCACTTGGACATCAATGTGGAAGTGTCTATCTAGTGCGTTGGCGACATCCGAAGGAAGAACATCGCCGGTTTCAACGGACACTCCTCGTATCTTGTCCAGGACACACTCCACCCACTCCTTAGCTTGGCCACACAGTTGATCAATCTTTTCCGCCCTTTCCTGTGTACAACCCCTTACCGTACAATATTGCCCTACGTAGTCTACATTTCTGTTAGCCGCGCTATCTTCTGCCTTTCTGTTTTCCTGCTCGTGTTCACGCAAGTAGGGCGTTGGTGTCGGCAAGGGTGGTGTCGGCAAAGGTGCCGGTATCGGAGGGGGAGGGGGAGGTAACCATGGTCGACTTCTGTAATAGACTATTACTGTCTTTCCGTAATCCGAGACTTTTCTAGCGCCTAAATCGTTGTACAGAGTCGCGACCTTTTCGGGTGTCGGGTCTTTTGTTCGCTTCCAAATCTCCGCAAGAAGAAAGGCTCCGACTTCGATGTTGATCATAGGATCTTGAAGATCATTTCTTGAATAGCCTAAACCTTTCCAATAATCTACATGAATATTCATAGGACGTATCGTCTTTGGTTCTTTGACTAATCCAGTAATCTCATCATACCAACCGTGTGTAGTCTCCATCCACACCACAGCTTTAACAAAATCTGGATCTAAACCTTTTCGTCGCGCTTCGACTTCAATTAACTGTGAGTATTCTGTAACTTGTTCCTCCTTCTTTCTGCTATACCAAGGATCGGCATTTGCTTTTGCCGATGGGTTTTCGTGAACTTCAAATATTGCATGAGTATCATGTATTATGGCATCTTTTCTTTCACGCTCCACTAAATCAATAAATGGTGTTGGTGTTGGTGACGGTTTCGGCAAAGGTGCCGGTACTGGAGGTGGTAGCAAAGTACCCCTTTCAAATAGAGTTGTACCCTTTTCGCGTAAAGTTGTACCCTTTTCATTATAAGGTTCAAATACCATTTTTACTCTCACTCTTCCCTGTCACGTTGTTAAGTAATCATGTTCAGCGCAAGTTTTTGGATCAGGGGAACAAACAACTGAGATAGTATAGTCCTCCTACTCAGGCTGTTCGTTTTCCTCTTTTTCAATTTTGATAATAAATTTACCTGCCTCTGGCACATTTGGATCAGAAAAGTCTTCGGTCTCAACCCTCTTCTCGTAGCGTTTCGCCTCAGACTCTTCTTGCCGCGCCTTTGCTTCTTGCGTCCGCAAATCAATCAAACGGCTTTGCTGGATGAAGTCTTCGCACGCGTCACACTGCCCGACCATCGCTTCGAGGACTGTGCCCGGCGTCGGCAGCGTGATAAGTTGCGGCTGAGGCTCATTTTGCTCCACTTCTTCTTTTATTTCTTTGATCTTCTCTTCAAAATCTTCCATATTAGGCAGGTTTGCCTTTAACCATTCTTTCAATGCCTGTATGTCGGTGATCGGATACGCCGCCTTATTACCATTGAATCCAAGCACCTCATTGCGAATGAGGTTGGCAACAGAACCGAATGCCGTCTGGAGTTGGGAAAATCTCTCATCAGGATGCTGGCTTAACCACACGGCCTGAAAATAGTGAGGCCAATGATACTCGATGTGACACTTCAGTTGTTGGAAGTCCACTTGTGCTTTAGCCACCTTTCCCGCTCTTTCTTCCGATTTTCCTTCTCCGCCACTTGGTGTTCCTGATGGCCAGGTTGTTTGCCCGGGAGTTGGTGTGCCACCAATCCCACCCCGATCTTCCTCCTCTCCTACCGTTGGTTTAGACATCTCCTGGACGGTGCTACCAGTATCCTTGTAGAGACCAGCATCATCGATATGGGTAAAGTCTAAAAACCCCCAACCCATTAAGGCGTCCATCAGTTTCTTTGATACCCCCACCACTTCAAGACCCTTGGCCAAAGTCGTGTTATCTAACTTATCACATTGAAATGCTCGTGCTGATACAGAGGCATAGAAATTGTTAAGCGCTTCTATTGGATTTCTTTCTTTCTTACCGTCCTCAAGTTGTTGCAGGGCGTAAATAGCGGAATCATTAGCGTGGAGTAGAGCAAAATAAAGCACTCTGCGCAGCCGCGTGATTCCCGATTTCGCAGCAACATACGCTGCCCAAGCACGAGGGTCTGTGCTGACTGCCAAGCCATCGAAGGCATGCTTTTTTACGGTAATGAGAGCTTCCTGCAGCTCTCTGTAGTCCGCCAGAATCTGATCCTGGCGTCTTTCAAGTTCTTCTTGCACCTTGCCTGTATCATCTCGCAAATAGATATATGGAGACAAGGGTGGGATGGATCGGATTCCACCAATGAGAATTTGCCGGTCGATCTCCAGAAACCTGGCAGCATCAAAGCCAAGGAGAAATGTTTTATCGAGCAGGACCTTTCGCAGCACGTCTTCGTGACAAAGTACCCATTTCTCAGTAACCTCCTCCTTACGGTTCGGAAAGAGCAGACATGGCTGTATGGACACAAGCTGGGTCCTTACAAGATAGTTTGACATCACCTCGAAGTAGTGACAATTTAGTGCATGGCACCTGTTCGTATTTGCGATGGAGCGCGTTTGTTTCTGCTCGCGTCCGATTTCTCGAGAAACCTCAATCCTCGTTTTACGAGTATTTTTCAAGGTATCGGAAGCTTCGCGAGTACGCTCGTGAGTTCGTTCGTTGGTTCGCCGGAGACTTTCACCAATAGTATCTGAGTTCGCCACGTTAGCATTAACCGTTATAGGCGTATCGGGTATGAGCACACTAAAACCACCACCAGCGCTGCTCCCCTGCTGTATTGACATTTCCCTTGCGATTGTCAGGCTATCTCTCTCTGTCAATCTCTCGCTCACGCGCAATTCTGCCTCTCTTAACAGTTCTTCTTCACTCTTGAACGTCGTCTTATCCCAGGAGTGAAACTCTAAGGTCAACTGTTCGCCAGGAGCGAGGCTGAGCGTATTAATCAGTTCGCCGCGCGTGTAACCCTTTGGTTGCCACTCCTGCTCGAAAGTGGCATAAAGGGCAAAATGCGGTTGTGGGTCCGTGAACGGACGAGAGGAAGGGGGCAGGAAAATGTTTTTTAATATATCAACCATATCCTTATTGAAGTCAGTTACTTTTATTGGAAGTTCATGAACTGAGATAAAACCTGATTTCTCCAGAGGCTCCAAGAGATTTAGTAATTCTTGACGTCTTTGCTCTGCAAGCCAATCCGCATAATCAGAGCGCAATTCGTTTGGCGACAGTTCAAGGTTCGGCAAACCAAGGGCCACAAGTTCAGGCCCACTACTTGTAACCGATTGAACGGCTCCTAACAACTCGAACCCGTATTTAGGGAGTCCAGCAGCGGAGAGTGGGGAAGGGAGTTTTTGCCCGATATTACGAATCGTTTCGCGAATATTTTCAATTGGAGCATCCCCCTTTGGTAATTTTGCTGTCGGTATATCCTTGGTGAGCTTTTCTGCCAGCGGCTCCACAATATTTTTTATTATGGTTTGCGGATTAGATTTATGTTTAAAATTGAAAATTAAATATTCAGGCTCTTTGGTGAAATTCTGGTCCGAGTTGCTGAATAAAATAAACTGAGTGTAACGCACAACGTGAGGGTTGCGATCAGTAGGCAAGAGCGACTTACAATCTTCAAGCTCGCCTGGCTTGTATGTCCCTCCCAGAAGCTCTTTTGCCAGAGACTCAGCGGTACTATTACTCATGGTACACCTCTCTTGCTAAGACAATAATTCAGGAATTAAAAAGCCCAAACCTCATACGCTGGCATACGTTTGCCCAGCACATGAGATTTGGGCTCCAATTCATAAAAGTTGTTGAAACTTTAACCACATGGGGTATTAACCCCTGATCTTTGCTGTTAGCGTATTTCTGTTGCCATCAGCAGCCGCGTCGAAGTTGCACAAGCATAATACAAAGAAACAAACAGATTGTCAAGGAAATTTTTTTACGCGACAAAGTCAATACACAACTACGTCTGAAAATTTCTCTTGCACTTTTTAAATTTCAATTTCAAATTGGTGAAGGACTTTCTGGGAATAATGAAAAAGGTTTTTATTCAAATACACCGCTATGAAACTCTTGCTCCTTTACGCCCCCGACTACTGGCTCAAACCCTATGAAAAGAATTTACCCGAAGCTCCGGAGGCCTCGGGTGAAATTCAAATTCAAAACGCGGTCGTCGCCCTCATTCATGCCGAAGAAAAAGATCAAGCCGATTCCGCCGGCGTCGTGACGAAGGCCATTAAAAATATCAAATGGCTGACGCGAAAATTTCAGACCAATCACGTCGTGCTGCATTCATTTGCCCATCTCTCCAGCAGCAAAGCCGAACCGATATTTGCCGAGCAATTGTTGCAGCAAATCGCCGAGCGCTTGCGCAGCGTCGGCTTTACCGTTGCCACCACGCCGTTTGGTTATTTCAACGAGTTTCGCGTTCACGTCGCCGGGCCGAGTTTGGCGAAGGTGTTTGTGGAGGTTTAGACGGATTCTCCGTGTTCAGCTTTTGGTGCTTTCCCAAATTCGAACACGATCAGCTTCAACAATCCGGAGATTACCTGTCAGCGGTTCAATAGCCAGCGTTGGAATAAACTTTTGAACAAGAGAAAGCAATGTGTGCTTATCTTGACGCTTCGTGCGAATAACAACGAGACCTTGATAGTTTTGGGGTGGATACTTGCGGATGTCACCAAACTCCAAATCAAGCGTCACGAGGGCACGTTGTTCTTGCTGGATCAATACCGCCAAGACTGGATCATCTATGCCACACAGGCCTTCCTGTTTCACAGTTTCCGCTTCGTAACCGGCAGCAACCAAGAGGTCAGCGGCCTCTTCAGGCAAATTTTCGTCAACCTTGAATGTCACGATACAAGCTCCAGCGGCAACGGCACGGCGCGTTCGCGTGCGAGTTCAGCGGCGTAATTCAATGCGGCATCGATATCTTCAGGAGAGAGGGATGAGTAACTTCGTAAAATTTCATCTTCATTCACTCCTGCTGCGAGATTATCGAGAATCACCGACACCATAATGCGTGTGCCACGGATGCAAGCCTTGCCGTGACAAACATTGGGATTTATGCTGATTCGATCATGCCACTCTTCCATCTTATTCACCTCTTAAAATTTGATTAAGTAGTTCACTCCGTCGTCAATCCCGCCACGCGATAATTGAATTCATACGACAAGCTGTTGCTCCAGTCCTGATCGAGAATCGTTTTGTAACGCGTGCCGTCGCTCGGGCCGACCGGCTTGCCGTAGGAATAAAACCAATTCACCACCGGCGTGCCGCTGAAACCGAGCGCAATCCAGTAACGGCCCGGCGTTAATTTCAGGCCCGCTTTGGAAAAATCAAAATCCTGCCAGCGATAGCCCGGATTCGCGTTGAGTTCGTTTAATGAAATCAAGCCGCTGCTGGCGAGGCGTTCGCCCGGAATCATCTGTCCCGACGGCGCTTTTTCGTCTTTGAGAATCTCGATCCACAGAAAACCTTCGCCGCCAAATTTTTGCAGCGCCAAACTGGCTTTTTGCAATTGCAGCGGTTTGTTTAAAACCACGATTTGCGCATATTGCGCCGAGCGCGTGACGTATTCCGCTGTTTCAACCAAAAAGTTTTTGCGCAGCTCTTGCGCGCCGCCGGCGCCGGTCGCCAGCTCGCGCGCAAAAGCGAAATTCACGCCTTCGGGAAATTCGAGATTGCCGATAGTGACGAGTTTAGTGAAATCCTCTTTTTTATTGGCTTCCATCGCCGCCACGCGGCCACTGGCGGAAGCCGGAGTCGGCGCTGGTTTTGCTAGCGGCGGTGGCGGCGCGGCAGCAAAATAAGGCTCAAACGTCGCGCGAACTTCCGGCGTGAGCAAAATGCTCTTGGGGCCGTATTTTTGCCGGCTGGCGATGATGTTCACTTGATCTTCGGGAAAATCCGATTCAATGATCTCTTCAAATTCCGGTTGGCGATTCGAGCCTTGAGCCGCAATCCATCGCACCAATCCGTCTTGCGAGGTTTCGTTGTTGTCAAGCCCGGCTTCGATGCGAATGTAACGATTGCTGGTGAAAAGCTGGCTCTGTTGCGGATCGAACGGCACCCAGCCGAGATCGGGAAAATACACGTCGATCCACGAATGCCGGCCCTGGGCCATGCCGAACGTGAGCTTGCCGTATTCGGTTTTGGCGTCATAAGTTTTTTTCAGCGTCACGCCGTTGACGATGCGCACCGGAATGCCGACGGCGCGCATCAGCGCCGCCGCGAGATGCGAATAATTCTGGCAATTGCCTTTGCCGGTTTCAAAGGTATACATCGCGTCGTATTTCGGCGGCGTCAAAACGTAAGTGGTGTGATCGATCACCCAGGCGAGAATCCGCTGCACCGCATCAAATTCGGTTTTCACCCCGCGAGTCAGCTCCAGGGCTTTCGCGCGTATGCGAGCATTTTCGGCCGGCACTTGTTCCGTGGCAAGCAAATAATCTCGCGCAGAAGGTTCGACATTTCCGAGCGGAAACGGCATCGAGGTCGCGAGCGGATTGAACAGCACATAATTTTTTGCGGTGAGCGAGACGGTCGCCGTTATCGCGCCGGCCGGATTCGCCCAGGTCACCACGATGACTTTGTTGCCGCGCCGGTCAATTTTCTCTTCGCGCTTCGAGGGCGCCGGGGAAAAATTGATGCGAAGATTTTCAATTTCCTGATTGTACGTCGGCGATTGAAACGTGGCCGGCACCACCGTGCTGATGATCAACGATTTTGTGCCGGGAATTGGGACGATGCGCTGCGTCAGGCTGTAATTGATGCGAGAGGTTTGGTTCCCTTTGAGCAGAAAATTTTCCCCGAATAAAAGCCTTGGCTGATTGCCGGCAAGAATGATAAGCAGCGCGAGACTGAAGCGGCTGAGCTTTTGCATGAGATCATGCCTCCATTTTAAGAAAACCGACAGCGTTGCATGAATTGGTACGCTCCTCCTCACCTCTGCAAAGATAATGCAAAAAGGCCAAAAATACAACTTGAAAGTTAAAATGAAAAACCCAACTGAATTTTTGTAACAGTTGGGTTTTCAATTTGCTGAAATTTTATTCTGCCTTACAGTTCTGCCACTTCGCAAAAGACCTTGATCGCGCCTTTCGCCGTCGTCAGCTTGTCGAGCAGCTCTTGATAATTCTCGAGGCCTTTGACCGGATGCGTGAGCAGGCGTTTCAGCCAGCCGCGATATTCGGCTTCGGCATGCGCCAGGTCTTTCACGCCCATCTCGAAATATTCTCGATTGGCGTTGACCGTGCCGACCGTGACTTTGTTGCCGAGCACGTATTCGAGATTGATTTTGTCCGCCGGCACCTGAATCATCTTGTTGCCGCCGGTGACGCTGGAGAGCACCAGCACGCCGTTCTTGCCGAGCGCTTGCATGCTCTCAAACACCACCGAAGACGCTCCGGTGGCCTCGAAGATGATATCGAACGGGCCGTATTTCTTCGCGCCTTCGAGAATCGGCAAATCAACCGTGGTTTCGTAACGCGCGCCGAGCGCCTCGATCAATTCGGAATTGAGATAAGGCTTCGGCGTGCGGCCAAATGTCACGACTTCGAGACCGCGCAAGCGCAGCATGAGCGTCGCGAGCAAACCGATGGTTCCCGCGCCCATCACCGCGGCTTTGCGCGGACGCCATACCCGGAGACGGCGCTGAATTTCGTACGCTTGCGCCAAACCTTTTTCCACCACCGTCGTCGGTTCGAGCAAAACCCCGGCTTCTTTGAGGCCGCGCGGAAATTTTACGATGTACTCAGGATCATCGACGTAGTATTCGGCAAGAAAACCGTGGCGCAAATTGATGCCGCGCTCGTAATACATGTCGTCCGTCGTCATGTCGTAGGTGCCGATCTGATCGTAAATCGAGCTGCCCGGCCGGCGCACCGTCGCGACGACGTAGTCGCCGGGTTTCAATTCCACGACCTTCGCGCCAACTTCTTCGACGATGCCGAACGATTCGTGGCCGGTGATGAGATAATCATATCCCGGCGGCGCCGCGCCGTATTCAGCCGCGTTGATTTCTTTATCCGTGCCGTCCACGCCGACGCGCAACACTTTCACCAGCACGCCGCGCCCGTTCGGAATGTCGGACACTTTCGGCTTCGGCACTTCGCGCAGATGCATCGAATTGGGTTTTCCGGGAAGAACTGCAATGGCTTTCATTTTTAAATTTCTCCTTAAGTTGATTTCAACGTACCGGAGATTTGTCGCCGTTCCATCAATAAACTTACAGGCTCAATTCTCCTCGCCCCAAAGCTCTTGGAGCCGGCGATCCCGTCCGCAGCCCGTGCGATAAGCCTTGTAGTGCAGCGAGTTCTTTTTATAATAATCTTGATGATACGCTTCGGCTTGATAAAATGTCGAGGCCGCAACGATCTCCGTGACGATGGGCCGGTCGAACCGCCGCGTTTGTTCCAATTTTTGCTTCGACGCTTCGGCCAGGCGTCGTTGCTCTTCGGTGTGATAGAAAATCGCCGAGCGATATTGCGGGCCGGCGTCGCAGAATTGCCGGTTCACCGCCAGCGGATCGATATTGCGCCAGAACACGTGCAAGAGCTGCGCGTAGCTGATTTGCGTGGAATCATAAACCACCTGCACGGCCTCGGCGTGTCCGGTCGTGCCCGTACAGACTTCTTCGTAAGTCGGATTGAGTTTGTGACCGTCAGTATAACCCGACGTTGTCGAGATCACCCCCACCAGTTTGTCGAGCGGCGGCTCCATGCACCAAAAGCAACCGCCGGCAAAAGTGGCTTTCGTCAGATTTTTTGTTTCAACCGAGCTTGCTTTTGCCGGAGTAACGCCTTGCCCGCTCTGCTCGGAAGTTTGGCAGGCGGACAATAACAAAGCAATAATAAAGACAAGTGTATTCATTGGATTGTTCATGGTAAAATTTTAAATTGAAAATTTGCAATTTTAAATTTTCAATTTCTTAGATGTGGAAGTTGTTCTCCTTCTGGCACGAATTTAAGCGCCACGCCGTTGTTGCACCAACGCTGGCCGGTCGGCTTTGGGCCGTCGTCGAAGACGTGGCCTTGATGCCCGCCGCAGCGGATGCAATGATATTCGGTGCGCGGCGCCAAAAGTTTGTAATCCGTTTTCGTGCCGACATGTCCGATGAGCGGTTGGAAAAAACTCGGCCAGCCTGTGCCGCTTTCAAACTTCGCGCTCGAAGCAAACAGCGGCAGATAGCAGGCGGCGCAAATATACGTGCCGTCCCGCTTCTCTTTATTCAGCGGACTGCTAAACGGATATTCCGTATCCTCCTCGAACAGCACGGCGTACTGCTCAGGCGTCAGCAGCCGGCGCCATTCGTCCCGAGATTTTTCGAGCTTTTCGATTTTGCGGCCGGCATCGCCAGCCGTGGCGGTATGGTCAGACATCGCAGTCTCCTCATGAGTGCGCACACAAGCCGAAACCATCAGCAAGACCGCTGACAACGCGAATAGATGTTTTTGCAAGGTTTCTTTGTTCATTTTGATGCTTGCTTTTGATATTTCAAACTGCTATATTTTTTAAACCATGTTTTCAAAATATAAAACTTTGAGGTGAAGCCGTGACAGAATTAGTCATCAAAACAGAACCGCATATTTTGGACAGGTTCAAATCATTATCGCAGGAACTTTATCATGGCGATGAGACAAAGGCTTTTAGTGAAGCCGTGCTCGCCTTGATTTCTTTGCAACAAAAGCGAGATCCGAGCCGTCTCAAGGCTCTTGTTGATAAAATTCGTTACGACATAGAATCGAGAGGCGGTCTCTCTGCTTCGCAAATCGATAAATTAGTGCGTGAATCAAGAAAACGCCGTAGAGCGGCTTCGCGATGAAGGCCGTTATAGACACCAATGTTTTTATGGCCGCTCTTATCAACAAAAGCGGAGCACCTGCAAAGATTTATCACCGTTGGTTGAATGAGCAATTTGATCTTGTTACGTCGGCGGCGGTAGAAGCGGAGTACAAAGATGTTTTAATGCAGTCATCACAGATACCGCCGAACGAAGTGCAAGAACTGTTGCAAGAAGTATGGGCGCGCTCGCTACAGGTGCCAATAAGTGATGCGCTTCACGTTTGCAAGGATCCTGACGATGATATCTTTCTTGAGACGGCTCTTGTTGCCATGCTGATTTTCTTGTTACGAAAAACCTGAAACATTTTCCAAAGAAATCATATCAAGGCATCAAAATCGTCAAAATTTCAACCTTCCTTCGCAAATTGGAGAAGACCGCATCATAATACCGAATCTAGCGGCCACTCCAACACTCCAACAATCCATCACTCCACCAATCTATTTTACTTTTCTGCTCGCGGCTGCAACAGCTTCGCCACCAATCCCGTCCAGCCGGTTTGATGTGAGGCGCCGACGCCGCGTCCGTTGTCGCCGTGAAAATATTCGTGGAACAACACGTAATCACGGAAATGCGGATCGTTTTGGATTTTTTCATTATAGTTGAACACCGGACGCTTGCCCTGTTCATCCCGCAAAAAGATGCGTGACAACCGGCGCGACAGCTCGTTGGCGATCTCATTGAGTGACATACGGCTCCCATTTTTTCCACGCCGCTTTGACTGTAAGCGCGCTTCTTCGAGACGTTTTTTCTCCGCGTTCATAGAAACTCCGAATAGGGATTCTTTAAATTCAACAGCAAAAGAATCGGATAGATTCCACTTTAAATTACGTTTTAATCCTTTACGCAGATTGGACTTTCGCGCCAATTTCTGCGTGATATGCAATGGACTTTCGAGCACATGCAGGAATTGAAGGAAAAATATCCTGACCAGTGGATATTGGTTTATATTGGCAAAGGCGTTTTATCGGCTCGTTTAGCCAGGCTCGAGTTGATCATGCTCGGCACTCGTAAAGAGCTTGTACAACTGACCATCAAAGCCTATCTCGCGGAGGATGATGCTGTCCCCCTCTTGTTTGGTGTTGAGGATCTCCTCACCAATTCCCGCCTCGTTTGTGATTATTCCAAGGGGAAAGCCTTTTTGCAGGTTGAGTAAATTCAGTTAAAAATTAATCCCATTTACAACCTCGCCGCGCTGTCAAAAACCGGCACGCACCAATGCTTGTATTTGTCCTCCCGCCCGCGCACGACCTCAAAAAAGACTTCGCGGAGTTTTTTGGTGACCGGGCCCATTTGTCCGGTGCCGATGGCGCGATGATCGACGCGCGTTACCGCGGTAATTTGCGCGCCGGTGCCGGTGAAAAAGACTTCTTGCGCGAGATACACTTCGCTGCGGTCGATCGAGCGTTCCACGGCGTTCATGCCCAGCTTGTCGCGAAGCAAAGTCATCACCGTCTGGCGGTTGATGCCTTCGAGAATGTTGTCGGAGACCGGCGGGGTCATGATCATGCCGTTGCGCACCACAAAAATATTTTCGGCGGAGCCTTCGCACACGTGGCCGTCTTGCGTGAGAAAAATCGCCTCGTCGAATCCGGCGCGTTGGGCGTCGGTTTTTGCAAATGCCGAGTTGATATAAGAACCGGTGATTTTGCCGCGGGCTGGAATCACGTTGTCTTCCACCCGCCGCCAGGAAGAAAAGGTCACGTGCGAGCTGTCGTCCTTTTCGACATATTTGCCAAACGGCAGCGACACTATCGCCAGCGCCGGCGTCAAATCGTGCAGCCGCACGCCGATAATCTCGTCGCTGTAAAACGCGATCGGCCGAATGTAACAATCGGTTTTGTAATTCTCGGTGCGGAGCAAATCGATCAGAATTTTGGTGAGATCGGTTTCGGTATGGGAAAATTCCATGCGCAGCAGCTTGGTGGACTCCAGAAAACGGCGAAAGTGATCGTGCGGACGAAAAATAAAAAGTTGTTGCTGCTCCTGATTCCAGTAGGCGCGGATGCCGCCAAACACGCCGGTGCCGTAATTCAGGCCGTGTGTGAGCACGCCGACTTTCGCTTCGCTATAAGGCACGATGCGGCCGTTAAAGAACGCATGATTCGGCAGGGCCATTTTTTCTCCTTATATTGAAATTGTAAATTTTAAATTGAAAATTTTCAATTTGAAATTTACAATCGTAATCTCTTTGAAGCAATAGTAATTTTTTGGCTCATCGGCCCTGCGCTTTTTCGCCTTGTCTCACAAAGTTTTTAAAGCGCGTTCAAAGTCCTCGATAATATCTTCGGTGGCTTCGATGCCGACCGACATGCGAATGAGGCCATCGGTGATGCCCACACGCCGGCGATCTTGCGGCGACATGCCGGCGTGCGAAGTCGTTGCCGGCCGCGTCAGCAGCGTTTCAATGCCGCCGAGACTGGGCGCGATGATCGGCAGCGTGGTGTTTTTCATAAACCGCTGCGCCGCCTCGAGCCCGCCTTTCATTTCAAAACTCAACATGCCGCTGAAGCCGTCGAACAGCTCGCGGCTGCGTTGGTGGCGCGGATGGCTTTCGAGGCCGGGATAATTGACGTTGGCAATGGCCGGATGTTTTTCGAGAAAGCGGGCAATATGCAGCGCGCTCTCGTTTTGATATTTCATGCGCACCGCCAAGGTTTTCATGCCGCGATGAAGCAGAAAACACGCATGCGGATCGAGCGTGCCGCCGAGGTGATTGAGCTTGTAGCGGATTTTTTCGACGAGATCGGCGCGGCCAATGACGGCGCCAGCGACGAGATCGGAATGGCCATTCAAATATTTTGTGCAACTGTGAAGCGAAAGATCGAAGCCCCATTCCGCCGGACGAAAGTTGATCGGACTCGCGAACGTGTTGTCGATGAGCGATACCAAGCCTTGGGCTTTGGCAAATTGCGGCATGGCTTTGAGATCGGCGACTTGCAGCAGCGGGTTCGTCATGGTTTCGACATAAATCGCTTTGGTGTTGGGTCGCAGTTTGCTTTTCCACGACGCCGGATCGTCGGCGTCGATGAAATCATACGACAGGCCGAAGGCGGCGAAGTCTTTGGTGAGCAAATCATGCGTGCCGCCGTAAAGCGTATTTTGCGCCAGCAAATGATCGCCGGCGGAAAGAACGCCGAGCAGCGCGGTCGAAATCGCCGCCATGCCGCTCGCGGCGACGAGCGCGTCTTCGGCATTTTCCAAGGCGGCTAATTTTTTGTGCAGGGCCAGATGATTGGGCGTGTTGTTCAGGCGAATGTACTTGAGATCGTGATAGCTGGTCTCGCCGGCATATTCGAACATGGCGGACTGAAAAATCGGTATGCTCACGGCGCCGTTGATGCGCGGCGCCGGCTCACCGGCGTGAATCAGTTTGGTTTCGAGGCGTTTGAAGGCTGCGGGCATGGCGTTTTCTCCTTAATTTTAGTATTTGCTTTTTAAACTTATATTGACGAAATTTCCATTGACAATGTTGCCGCGATTTTGTAATATAACCATTCAAATCAAAGAACGATTCCTAACCGGCGGGGAGCTATGCTCTCGAAAGTGTTGAGTGCTGCAGTTTTGGGTATTGACGCCTACATCGTGACGGTCGAAACCCATTTAGAAGGCCAGCTTCCGGCGATTGCGACGGTCGGGCTGCCTGATGGCGCGGTGCGCGAATCGCGCGAGCGGATCAACGCCGCGGTCAAAAATTCCCAATTCGAGTTTCCGCAAAAACGCATTACGATCAATCTCGCGCCGGCCGATGTCAAAAAAGAAGGCTCGGGATTCGATCTGCCGATGGCCATCGGCATTCTCGCGGCCGCCGGAACGGTCAAGGCGGATTTGCTCGAGCAGTATTTGATTCTCGGCGAATTGTCGCTGGACGGCTCGCTGCAGCCGATTCGCGGCGCGCTGCCGATTGCGCTCTCCGCGCGCGAGCAGAAAAAACGCGGGATTATTTTGCCGCGCGAAAACGCCAAGGAAGCGGCGATGGCCGACGGCTTGGAGGTTCGCGCCGCCGACACGCTGCGCGAGGCCGTGGAGTTTTTGAACGGCGCCGCTGCGCTGCCATCCTTTACGCTCGACATGCGGGAAGTTTTTTCGGTGGCGCGCCATTACGCGATCGATCTCAGCGATGCTCGCGGACAGGAGCACGTCAAGCGCGCGATGGAAGTCGCCGCGGCCGGCGGACACAATCTCATCATGATCGGGCCGCCGGGCTCGGGCAAAACCATGCTGGCGAAACGTTTTCCGACGATCCTGCCCGATCTTACGCTCGACGAAGCGCTGGAGACGACGAAGATTCATTCTGTCGCCGGTGTGCTGCCGCCCGACTCGGCGCTGGTGGCAACGCGGCCGTTTCGCGCGCCGCATCACACCGCGAGTTACGCCGGCCTCATCGGCGGCGGACAAATCCCGCGGCCCGGTGAAGCGAGCCTGGCGCACAACGGCGTGTTGTTTCTCGACGAGCTGGCCGAGTTTGAAAAAAGCGTGCTCGAAGTGTTGCGTCAGCCGATGGAAGACGGCAAAGTGACGATTTCGCGCGCGCTGTTGTCGCTCACCTATCCGGCGGAATTTATGCTTGTCGCCGCGATGAATCCGTGTCCGTGCGGCTACGCGACGGATCCGGCCAACAAATGTTCGTGCACGCCGCTGCAGGTGCAAAAATATCTGGCCAAAATTTCCGGGCCGCTGTTGGATCGCATCGACATTCACATCGAAGTGCCGGCGGTCAAATACAAAGAATTGGCCGGCGAGGCCACCGGCGAGCCTTCCGCGCAAATTCGCCAACGCGTGGAAGCCGCGCGGCACGTGCAACTGGCGCGATTCCGCGGCCGAAACCCTGCGGGCGCAGCCAAACTCTTTTGCAACGCCCGCATGGAATCGAAAGATATTCGCGAGTTTTGCCGCATCGACAGCCGCGGCGAAGAGCTATTGCGGCTGGCCATCACCAAGCTCGGGCTTTCGGCGCGGGCTTATGACCGGATTTTGAAAGTCGCGCGGACGATTGCCGACCTCGAGGGCAGCGCCGGCATCAAGCCGGAATTTATCAGCGAGGCCATTCAGTATCGCTCGCTGGATCGCAGCTTGGGCGCATTAGCGGGATAGGCGAGTTGGGTGACCAAGCTCAGAAGTCTGCTGGTTTTTTTCAAAAATTTCACTTTTTAATTGCGCGAAGTTTTTAAATTAATTTGTATCATGCCAAACAACTTTTCCGAGCATCTGCATTATTATATTCTCCTGGCGCTCTTTGCGCTGCTGTTTGTTTTGCAGATCTGGGCGATGCTCAAAATCAAGTTCATGCTGCAGCGGGTGCTGGAAATTTACCGACACATACAGCAGATGGCCTCGCTGCGCAAGCCCGGCGCCCCGCAACCTTTGGGTAAAATCAACGTAAGTTATAGGCGTATTTGCGAATTCTGCCGGCATCGCGAAACCTTTTTCAATCCCTCCGGCGAAAACGTTTTTTTATATCGCTGTGGTTTAAGCAAGAAAAAAATTTTATTAAATGATTCCTGCGTCCAATTTGAGTTTGATCCACAGCGGGCGCAGATTTAAACTGGATGCTTGATGCTCGATGCTTGATTTTTAAAGTGCATGCATTCAGGATCGAGCATCCAGCATCAAGTTATCAAAGAGTTACTACTATGCCAACCTATTCAACACTCTCTGTTCGCCGGGATGGCGACACGGCGATCGTCGAAGTCCTGTCGCGCCGGATTTATTTGAAAGTGGTGGAAGAATTCCGCGAGGAATTGAACGATATTTTATTCAACACCAACGGCGCGGTTTTGGTGGATTTGGGGAAAGTCAGCGTGATGAACAGCGCCGGCTTGGGTGTGATCATCGCCGCGCAGGATTACCTGCAAAAACGGCAGCGTCTCTTTCTCGTTGCCAATCTCCAGCCGTTGATGCAGGAGATTTTCAATCGCATGCAACTCGGCACGTTGATCACCGCGACGGCGTCGGTCAATGACGGTTTGCAAAAATTGCAGGAATCAGCGCCGGCCATCGCGTAATCCAACAATAACCCCACCTTTTTTCGCGCGACGGCATTTTAAAGTTGCCCTTCAAATATCCTGCCGGGCAAGAAGCCGAGAGAGAAATTTTTGTTTCTGAAAAAATGTGAGTCAGCTAACAGGCTAACACTTTTCGAAAATAAAAACCCTGCTTCCGCGATGGGCCTTCAAAGGGCCGTGGTTGCACACGGTGGGCACCGCCTGAACGTTTTTTACTTCCACTGAATTCCTCAACGTTCATTGGGGAATGAGGCTTGTAATACACGCACAGAGCTAAGTTCCCAAATTGAAGGTGTTGGCTCTTTGATTTTTCCCATCGACCTGAAGCAGGGAAATTTTTTCAACCTTCGAAGGTTGCCGGTTTTGATTCGGACCGTCATCAACTTCAACAACAATTTACAAGATTCCCTCAAAAAGTCAAGAAAAATTTTTCTGCAGGAAAAATTTTTAGCGGCAGACTAACGCCTCGTGTAGACTAACGCCTCGACAAAAGCATTTGCTTTTGCTGGCGAGATTGCTTACATTTAAAATGGAAAAATATTTCGCAACGCGGCAACTCGCCGTAACTAAATCTGCCAGCCGCGAATTAACGCTGATCGACGCGAATAAAAAATTAGCGTGCATTCGCGTAAATTAGCGGTTCGGTAAAATCTTCGCGGGCGTGATAGTTTTCTTGGCTAATACTATAATCCGCAATGATCTTTTCGCCCGAAAAAATTGTTCCGGCCTTGATGTTGCTGATGGCCGTGATGGCGGTTCTTGGGGCTGATGATCGCTACCCGCGCCGCCGCGCCCGCGAGCTTGGCGTCGAAATCGGCGTTTTGAAACCGGGCGCCAACAACAGCATCACCGATGTTACCGGCGTGCTGGCCGGCCATGCAACCATGCAGCGCGGCGATTCCGTGCGCACCGGCGTGACCGCCGTGGTGCCGCATGGCGGAAATCTCTTTCAAGAAAAAGTTCCCGCCGCGATTTTTGTCGGCAACGGCTTCGGCAAATTGATGGGCGTCACGCAAGTCGACGAGCTGGGCAATCTCGAATCTCCCATTTTGCTCACCAACACGTTGAACGTGCCTCGCGTCGCTGACGCGCTCATTGAGTACATGCTGGGTTTGCCGGAAAATAAAGAGGTGCGGTCGGTGAATGTCGTGGTCGGTGAAACGAACGACGGATTCTTGAACGACATTCGCGGCCGGCATGTGGGACGCGATGAAGTTTTCGCGGCCTTGCAAAATGCGAAATCCGGCCCCATCGAAGAAGGCTGTGCCGGCGCGGGAACCGGAACCGTTTGCTTCGGCTGGAAAGGCGGCATCGGCACCAGTTCGCGCGTTTTGCCAGGTTCGGCCGGAGGCTACACTATCGGCGTTTTGACACAAACCAATTTCGGCGGCGTGCTCACGATCAACGGCGCGCCGGTGGGGCGGGAGCTTGGCCAGTTCGCGATGAAAGAACGGCTTCCTTATCCGAGCGGCGACGGCTCCTGCATGATCGTCGTTGCGACCGATGCACCGCTCGACAGCCGCAATCTCAAGCGTCTCGCGGCGCGCGCGATGTTGGGGTTGGCGCGCACCGGCGGTTATGCTTCAAACGGCAGCGGCGATTACGTCATCGCCTTTTCAACGGCGAAAGAAAATCGTGTTGCTCACCGGCCGAGCGCGCGGGTTCAAAATCAAATTTCTCTTGTCAATGATGAAACTTCGGCGCTATTTTTGGCGGTTGTCGAAGCCACGGAAGAAGCCATTATCAACTCACTTTTCATGGCGACCACAACGCGCGGTTTTGCCGGGCACGTCGTCGAGGCGTTGCCGATCGATCGCACGATTGAGATTCTGAAAAAGCACAACGCGCTCAATCAAAATCGCGATTTGCCATCGTGGAAAAAATAAAAGTTTTGTTTTTCTATTTGTTCAGAAAATAATTTATGAAAAGAAAATTTTTAGCCGCTATCGTTATTGGAACCGGCTTGTTCTGTTCTGCTGAAAGCACCAGCGCGAGTTCCGGCTTTCGCGCCTCGCTCGCCGAGACGACGAAGGCGTCGCGCGCCGTTCATGTCATCCGCATCAACGGCCCGATCAATCCCCTGGCCGCCGAGTATATTCTCGACTCCATCGAAGAGGCAACAGATGCCGAAGCCGAATGTTTGATCATTGAACTGGACACGCCGGGCGGGTTGATGGAATCCACGCGCATCATCACCAAAGCCATGCTGGGGAGCGAAATTCCTGTGGTGATTTATGTGTCCCCCTCAGGCGCGCGGGCGGCTTCCGCCGGCGTATTTATGGCCTACGCGGCGCATCTCGCAGTGATGGCGCCGAGCACCAACATCGGCGCGGCGCATCCGGTCAATCTCGGCGGCAGCGCTGATAGCGCCAAAGCCACGATGATGGAAAAAGTCACCAACGACGCCGTTGCGCAAATCAAAGCCGTGGCCGAGAAAAGAGGGCGCAACGTTGAATGGGCGGAGGAAGCCGTGCGCAAAAGCGTTTCGATCACCGAGAAGGAAGCGCTGGCGAAAAACGTCATCAATCTCATCGCGCCGAACATCGACAGCCTGCTGATCATGATCAGCGGTCGCGACGTCGAGCTGGTCAATCGCAAAATCAAGCTGGAAACCGCCGGCGCCAGAATCATTCGCCACGAAATGAATTGGCGGCACAAGCTGCTCGATAAAATTTCCGATCCCAACATCGCCTATATTCTGATGATGCTCGGCATCGCCGGCATTTACTTCGAGCTTTCCAATCCCGGCGCGATTTTGCCCGGCGTGCTCGGCGGCATCTTTCTCATTTTGGCCTTTTACGCGCTGCAAACCCTGCCGGTGAACTGGGCCGGGCTGCTGCTCATTTTGTTCGCCATCGTTCTGTTCCTTCTCGAAATTAAAGTGACGAGCTTTGGCATTCTTACCATCGGCGGGATCGTGGCCATGTTTCTCGGCTCGGTCATGATGTTCAGGCAGCCGGCGAACATTTTCGAGCCGGCGATCAGAATCTCGTTGCAAGTGATCGTCATCTCAACCCTGGCGACCGCGGCCTTTTTTGCTTTTGCCGTCGGCTTGGTGGTGAAGGCGCATCGCCAGCAGGCCACCACCGGCCGCGAAGGCATGATCGGCGAGATTGGTAAGGCGTTGACGAATCTCGAGCCGGAAGGCCGCGTGCAGGTTCATGGCGAAATCTGGCAGGCGCGCAGCGACAGGCCTCTTGAAAAAGGCGAGGCCATAAAAGTGTTGGCCGTTCGCGGCCTGCAAATCAAAGTGGAAAAAGCAGTCTGAACCGGTTTTACTTACAAACTGGAAGGAGGAAAAATGTTTGGATTTCTGGTACTTTTGATTCTGGCGGTCATGCTTTTTTCCAGCATGATCAAAGTGCTGCGCGAGTACGAACGCGGCGTCATTTTTCGGTTGGGCCGGTTGCTGCGAATCGGCGATCGCGGTTACAAAGGCCCGGGGTTGATCCTTCTCATCCCGATCATTGACCGTATGGTCAAAGTCAGCTTACGAACCGTTACGTATGACGTTCCGCCGCAAGACGTCATCACGCGTGACAACGTCTCGATCAAAGTCAATGCCGTGCTTTATTTTCGCGTGATTGATCCGGCCAAAGCCATCATCCAAGTCGAAGATTATTTCAGTGCAACTTCCCAAATCGCCCAAACGACTCTGCGCAGCATTCTCGGCCAGTCCGAGTTAGACGAGCTTCTGGCGCACCGCGAAAAAATCAATGAAGAGCTGCAAAAGATTATCGATGCGCAAACCGACCCGTGGGGCATCAAGGTTTCCACGGTCGAAGTGAAGCATGTCGACCTGCCGCCGGAGATGCAGCGCGCCATGGCGCGCCAGGCCGAAGCCGAGCGCGAGCGCCGCGCCAAAATCATTCACGCCGAAGGCGAATTGCAAGCTTCGGCGAAACTTGCGGAAGCCGCGCGCATGCTCAGCTCCGACCCGGCCGCGATGCAATTGCGTTACTTGCAAACGCTGGTCGAAGTCGCCGCGGAAAACAATTCCACGACGATCTTTCCGGTGCCGATTGATATACTCAAAATTTTTATGGAGAAGAAGTAGACGTGTAACGTGGGACGTGTAAGGTGAAACGTAATACGTGATACGTGTAACGGTCTCCCGCAACAAGAACGTTACACGTTGAACGTTACACGATTTTACCGAACTTTTTGAACATCGCGAAAGTAAGATAAGAAACCGTCTACGATTTTTAGTAAACGGATTGAGCAGATGAAGCGGATTTTAAAAAGTATTTTATCAGCTCAATCCGCTTTATCCGCTTACAAGTATAAAGCATTAAACCGGAGAAACGGGCATGCGTAAAATGCAAATTTTGATCACGGCTCTTCTCAGCCTGCTCTTTGCCGCTGCGTTGTTCGCACAAACCGGCGCGCTGCCGGAGACGTTGAATCGGAATTTCAATCCGGCGCTGCATCAGCAACAAGCCGATGCCGCCGCGCCGTTGTTGCAAACATTCGGGCAAACCGA
>Ga0247727_10005280_pt1 | contig 26447 bp, 25 predicted proteins | sample WisWelCaveWW1625_FD_202498 | JGI IMG/M metagenome (GOLD analysis project Ga0247727, IMG submission 202498) | Biofilm microbial communities from Wishing Well Cave, Virginia, United States - WW16-25 | ecosystem: Environmental > Aquatic > Deep subsurface > Groundwater > Cave microbial mat | place...
CCAAGGCTGGGCTTGCCATTTCACTTACAACGGGACGATACCAATAACCAATTCATCTCAAACGAAAGGACCGAAGCTATCTTAACTTTGACCCAAATTGTGTCTTGACAAAGGGGTCCACTATATAAAAAGGCAGGCTTTCTCGACCTTGCTAATAAGCTCGTTGAAGATCCAGATGTTAAGCTCGCTGGACTGGCAATGCTCGAAAATCTTGGACTACCTCGTTTGAAACGAATAACAACAGAGTTGATAAACTTTTTAGAAAACCCTGATGAGTACTTCAACCAATTAGAATCCGAACAATATCATGTAAGTTTACTCTCGAGTATTGAAGGCAAACGCAGGTTGAGAAACTTCGGATTCGGTGAAGTCGAAGCAATCGACTTTATACACCGCAATGTCGCCTCTGAAGAAGTTGAGAAATTCACGTTGGTGCTGAGTGAGTACTTTCCCAATATCTATGGAGGAAATATTGTCGTTAATAACGATGGTAGTATGTTGCTAGAAGCAGCCGAAGGAACACACATAGAATTAGTCCACGGTCATAGTACACCAACTATTTTCGGTGCAAGGGATCCTTTCCTGAAAACGATCGGCATTTATGCTGATCCTTATAAGAAAAAGCGACTAGACACTCCAGAACTTGAGCAGGTCTTCCTAGGAGCTATTCACTCAATTCCAAAGGATCAATTAGAAGATAATGGCAAAATGGGTTTCCACCCAGGTTACTATGAATTTGTAGTTGTAAGAAAAGGCAAAATGTTAGTCCCTTTGTTCATTGATTTTAGGGACAGAGGTATATATCAGATGCGACACCCAAAATAGTATAGTAGGTTTAAACGTAGCTAACTCTGACAATCTAATCGTCTGACAGGCCATGTAGATATTCACTCACTATGACCACTTGACGGATCGACTAATATCCCAAGCTATTGATTTCTTACTATATTCGGAAAATTAGGGATATGGACATCCATTGAGAGTAGTGCAAGTCCGATCAATTACACGTCACCTAATGAACATTGTACCATAGCGAGAATTGTATGAGCAGTTGAGAGCCATCACCCAAATTGCGCGGGCGTCGTCGGACGTCTGAGTCTGCGCTTTTCCAAAAACAGGAAGATCGCAGACCCACACGCCGAAAGAAGCGATTTGTGATCCTCCGGCATCGTACGCGCAGAGCCGTTTCACTCCACTCCATTTCGTTACGTTCACTACGGCAGGGACGGCAACAAAAACGCTCGCTAAGACCTGCCGTGTTTCGTTCACTTCGCTCCGCGCTCCGAGCTTCTCTCCGCACAGACCTTGCAAAGCACGCGGCGTCCTGTGCTCCGTTGCGCTTCTCCGTCTGCTCCGCTTCGTTTCCACTCCACACCGCAAACGCTCGCCGTGCCCACCCTGCCTTCGTTCACTAACACTCCATTTCGTTCCGTTACACGCCCCAGCGCGAAAGGAAAAAGCAACGCACAGTGTGAGAGGGCAAGGTATTGTCCCCCGCTCGCCGTTATCTGCTTTATCTACACTAAGGAAATCAACAAGAAATGATACGCGTCGTATAATCAATAATTTGCGACGCGGTTTCGAGCGTAACTCCCCAAGCAAAATATCTCCCACGCACAGATGACTTACTACAGGTCATTCCACAAACTCTTATAGGATGTTTCTGTTGGCAATCGAGAAATTCGATTGCCAAGTTTTTCCCCCATTTTGAACCTTGACAAAGGACAAGCCGATTTTCTATACTCACTCCGCTTGATCACATTTGATCAAGGTTGACCAACGCGCATCATTACATACAGCTATTTGAAATCAAAGCGATGCTCAGAACCGTTCCCGCCAGTCAAGCAAAATACAATTTCGGACAGGTCATTCGACGCGTCTACGAAACCGGTGAAGTGCAGATTATCGAACGTGCCGGGATACCTGTCGTGGGGATTGTCACCATGAGCGACATCGCACGCCTCTACCCCGCAAAGGCGAACGCCTTACCGCAAGTGACAATGAGCGCAAAGCGGCAGCAGGCGTGGCAGAATTTGATGGGTCTGTTGAATGAGACAGGTAGCAACGCGTTTATCGATCAAGAGGTCGAGACCGACGTAATGCACGCAGTTGAAACAACGCGCGCTGCAGCGCGCATTAGAAGCAAATGATTCGCGCGGTCCTCGATACCAATATCCTCGTCAGCACGCTGATCAAAAAGGAAGGGAAGCCGTATCAGATCATTACACAAGCCAGAACCAAATATGAATGGTTGACTTCTGAATTTATTTTGAAAGAAACAAGAAGGGTCGTGGCGCGCAAGCATATACAAACGCGCTACCCCAACCGCGTAACCCCAAGTCGCACAAACAATTTTCTCAAATATGTGAAAGTGGCAGCGGAAGCCGTCAATGTAAAAACAAAAGTGCTGGCAGTGGTGCAAGACTTGAACGATGATCCCATCGTCGCTTGTGCGGTGGATGGTAGAGCGCACTATTTGGTAACGGGTGATCCTCATTTGCTGATGCTCAAGTCATTTCGCGGAATCCAGATCGTGACGCCCGCGCAATTTCTGGAAATTCTAAAGAAGGAATAGATCCATGTCGAATCATAAGGCATTGCCGCGTGATCATTCTTTTGATTCTATACCGTGTAAACCATCTGGGACCTGCACACAGCATCCCAATGAGCTGATGAAAGAACAAAGAGGGTCTTGGTGAAGTGTAAGTCGAATCAGCGATGAAAGGATTGCCGAAACATCAGAGAGGGAAAAAATAAATTCCTCCAATCAAGACTTTGAATTGCACCCTCTCGAATTGGTTAGGTGGATGACGAGCTCCTATAGCAACCACCATTGTCAGAATACGCGTGCGCGATGCGGAAAGAGATAGTCTAGCAAACCCACCGCTGTAATGCCTGTGGTCTGACCGATGTTGTATTCCGCAATCGCGATTTGCTCCATTACGGGACGCTGTTGCAGATCGCGTCCAAACGGCTGCACGACGAAGGTAAAGCGCGTCGCTGCCGCATTGCGTCCCATGAGGGAGATTGCCTCTTTGCGCTGTGGATGTTCGCTTGGGCGAATATCCACAGAGAGATTCACATCCTCCTCTTTCGACACATACCACGTCTCTGAAAGCATCAGCGCTTCGTTCAGTTGTTTCCCCGCGCCCATAAACACCACCGCCAACGTGGCGAAATAGCCCGGTTTCTCATCCGCATTTTCCGGAAGTTCCAACGGCAGCACGCCCTTCTCACCTTCTTGAAACTGCACAAAGAGCACCGGAGCCAGAGACCCATCGCGCAAGAGATTGAGCCGCGCTTGTTGGAGCAACCCCTCGGCAAAACTTTTTTCCAAGATCGACTCGCCGCGTTGTGAATTTCTCTCTCCCCCAACACTTTGTCGAAACATTCTTTCATTGTAGCATCCGCCAATTCCAAATCATAGACAAGTGATAACCGAAAAGATCGATACCGATTCGTGGTTGTAACGCGGGCTGAGGCGTTTTATAATCGCTGGCGCTCGCCCAGAGTACCTGAAAAAATAAATCGAGAGTAAGGAGGCCGTCGGATCGATCCCATCAAGGATCTGCGATCCAAATTGATTTCTGTGACGGAGGCCTCCGAAATCAGTGGACTGACGCCTAGTTTCATTCGACGCTTGCTGCGCCGTGGGGATATTGCAGGTGTCAAAATTGGACGGGATTGGTTCACAACGAAAGAGGCCATCCGCAAATATTTGAAGCAGGATCGCCGCCCGGGTCCTAAACCGAAATAAAAAATGCGGGACGGCGTCAAAGTGTAGAATTGACAATTGATACCGCTAGAGGTATTATCTGGGCGACATAAGCCCGTTACCCTTCCCTGTTTAACTCCTCTTCCTCGTGCGTTGCTAGGGTAATCGCAAACTCATTCAAGGAGGTGTCCACCATGAAGAAAAAAGGTGGCGGCGATGGCAGCTAGCAGCTGCAAGAGACGATGCCCTCATTTCAGCGCATCGTCTCTTTTTTTATCACCATGTCCATTTGATGGTGTACGTTTCAAAGGGTCGCGGTTCGATATTTTCCCACGTCAGCAGCTGCCGACCATCCGCAAGCAGCGTAAAGTTTCGCGCCTCGAGAGGGGTTGTGCGATTTCGTGTTCGTTCGACGACCATCGCTTGCGCGCAGTGTCGCTTTTTCGGAAACACAATCGCCAGTTTTGCAAGGCGGGTGCGATGCTGCATTTCGATCTGCCACCATTCTTCTTTTTTGGTAAAGGTGTTGGTCAATTTCCGTTCGATGTAAAAATCCTGTATGTTCCCGCGCTGTTTAGTCTCACGCAGTGAGATCAAAATGTTCCAGCGTCCCCCTTCCAAATACCGGTCCGCTTCAAAGCCGGGTGAACACTTGTACTCCGCCAGCACATTCCCCTCACCCCACGCATAATCTTCAAATGCGATCACATGGTTTTGCAAGAACTTGATACGTTGGTATTTCGACAGCTGTGCCGTGCGACCGTGCGGATCGAGCAGCTCCAACTTGGTTTCGTATCTTAAAACTTCGTACAACCCTTCCGGAGAATTTTGACGCACGTACGCTCGAATGCTTTCGATGAGATCCAACGCGAGCGAAATCCACTGCGGAGAAATTTGGCGAACAATTTTCTGCGCGTCATCCAACACACTCATGCGTTCACTATAGTACTTTTACCTGCGCCGTTCAACGCATCGTCGCGATCATTTGTAGGTCAGGAATTTCTCGTTCGAAACGTGCTGCCAATCCGTTCGGTTGAAATAATTTTTCAAAACAAGCGCGTGCGCTTGGGGAAAAGCGGATCGAGAAACCAAACTGCCTCTGTTGCTTTGCCAGTGGACACGGCATATTCGGCAGCCACCAAATTTTCAAAAAGGATTTCTCTTTTCTGGTTTCGACGGAATGGCTGAATGACAAGCGTACAGCTCGTACGGTCGGTATTGCGTCCAACCAACGAAAGTACTTCTTGGCGTTTAGGGTGTCGCGAGGGAACAATGCGGCGATTGTCTTTTGATTCTTCTGACTCGACGTACCATCCCGTCACAAGAAACACCGCTTCCTCGACGGGCTGTCCAATTCCCGCGAATGACTTTGCTAAGGTAGCTAAATAAAATTGTCGGTCCTCATCGCTTTCATGCAGAGAGACAGGCAATGTCACACGTTTGCCACTCTCCAGTCTCAAAAAAAGAGTAGGAGACAGTGTGCCCTCGATCCGTAATTCTTCCTTTGCGGATTCCAAAATGGAATCTACAAACTCTTTTTCTAAAATCGATTCGCTACTTTGAGTAGGTTCTTTCTCATTCTCTCTCCGTATCATCCATCCAGCGTATCGAATCCGGCAAGGAGATGCAATCTTCATTTTCAAAAACGATTTCAGGAACTTGCATTGCACATATACTCTTCGAGGACTCGACGCGATACAATGAAGGAAGTGGAACGGGAACGCAAAACATCACCACGCAAACTCATCGACGTCGCCGCACGAGATTTTTCAGCTGCGACAGGAATCCTTGTTAGTTTTCCAGATGCGTGGGAACACATTGAAACGCTCAAGAGTCCAAACCATCTCTTGTATGTTGCCGGTTTTCCGATTGAGCGCGCCTTTCATGGGCGTGAACACTTTGAAGGACTAGGACCCGAGATCAACGTGAACCTCGTTTTCTACCGACTGTATAAATTCTTTCAGCCCTGGCCCATGCCGCAAGTCACAATCGAGTGGAACGAAAGTCAGAGGCACGGAACGGTCACCGACTTTCAAGGATTCCAACTCCAACTACAGCCCATCGGACAAGCCCAGGCGTGGTTTGGTTTGACCCATGCAGTGCTTTGGGAATGTTATTTTGACGAATCCCGGCGTTTTGCGAATTGGCAGGAGACGCTCGCGCGCGTATGGCAGGCGGTGGAACAAGATGTTGCCAGCGAGAAATTGTTCACAGCACCCCATGAACCTGCCTTTCCCACAGGGTATCGCGATTTTTTGACGGGACGGAGGTACGCAGTAGATAGAGAATATCCGATTTGGTGGAGCAAACAGCGTTCCGATTCACACGCAGGCGAACGCAAAGAGCGCACCCCGATCCGCGAAAACGGATTGCGGTGACAACGGGTGATTGTCGCGAGAGTGAGCCCAGCCATTGCAAAACAATCTCCCAAAATCAGCCCGAGGTCGTGTTCGGAATAGAAATCATTGCGAACGGAGGAGTCGAATTTGGGAGATTGTCTTTGAGCGCCATAGGATTTACTTTTTTTGCGCGTTTCGACGTTGGCATTCTTTGCAAATTTTCTTACCGCCTGTGCCGTTCTGACGGTTTTCTTTTTCGATGTTGTTTCCCGTATTGCAATCGGGATTATTGTGGTACACATCGCCTTTGATCGAATACCATGAAGTTTTCTTGGCCACGGTTCTCACCTCCTCCCCTTCGCACGAGTTGCGAATCTATGAGCGAATCCTTGTCGTGTGCGTGGAAGGGCGTGAGGACAATCAACTCCCCACACCCCTTCGCACATTCCAAAATAAAATCCGCGCCGATCACTTGACCGACGCGGGATGATAGAGCACAAGGTCATCGCACGAGGCGATCAATCGCCTTCGCGAGAGTTTCTATTTTGTTCCCGCGATTGTATCACAGCCCTTCACGCAATTCAACGGTTTTCACATTTCTTTGCGCGAATTTCTGGATTGCAGTCCTCCAATATCCGCGCCGCATTCCGTTGGAACAAAAACTCTAGACACTCCATCCGCCGCTGCTGCTTCACCAACATCAAAAGCAAAATCCCCTCGAACGGCGAGAAGGAAGACGCCATCGCCGCGCCCCCTTTCGATTCGCGCAGTTCAGCGCACAGCGCATCCAACGCGGCTCGATCGTCCTCCGACAAATTCCCTCGAAACGATTCCAGCGCTGTTTCTCTTTCCATTTGCTTTTGCACCAAAGCGGACAGACGGATCACAGAGCCCTCCAGTACGATTCAGAAATCGATTGCGCTTTTCCGGATCGAGAGGGAATCCGTTTCAGAAGGGACAGATTTTCTCTGTTCTGACACGCTCGACGGTTTCCAAAAAATAAATATACTTTTCCTCATGCTTTACATTGGCACAAGCGGTTTTCAATATCAGGATTGGGTGGGTCCGTATTATCCGGAAGGTCTGCCCAAAAAGGATTGGCTTTCATTTTACGCGCAAGAGTTCAACACATTCGAAATCAACTTCACCTATTATCGCATGCCCAGCGCGCGCACATTGGGCGGAATGGCGCGTAAAGTTCCCGATGATTTTGTTTTCACGATCAAAGCAACGCAAGAGATGACCCACACGCGCAATCGCAACGCCGCATTGTTTCAGGAATTTACCGATGCGCTATCCCCGCTCCTCGAAGCGCACAAGTGCGGCACCATCCTGGCACAGTTTCCAAATTCGTTCCGCGCACGAGCGGAGTCACGCGAGTATTTGAAATGGTTTCGCGAACAGTTGGCGGCGCTACCGGTTGTGATTGAGTTTCGGAACAAAGAGTGGTTGACCGATGAGACCTATGAATTTTTGCGCGCGCAGGAGTTCGGATTTTGTGCGGTCGACGAACCCTTCTTTCCACGCATGGCAGAGGTCACCTCACACATTGCATATGTGCGCTTTCATGGAAGGAACGCGCAAAAATGGTGGAAGCACGATCACGCGTACGAGCGATACGATTACACGTACTCGCAACCAGAGCTGCAAGAGTGGACTCCCAAGATTCAGGCGATGAACGCGATGGCAGAAACAACGTTCGTGTTTGCGAACAACCACTATCGCGCACAGGGCATCGACACGGCGCGTCAACTCAAACTTCTCTTGTCCGAACCACAGGTCTAATTTTCGTTGGGCAGTCGCGCGGTATATTCAAAGAGCGGTCCCCAATACGGCGCTGTTTTCGCCGCAATCCGCTTTTGCATCATCGGCAGTGGCAGCACTTTCTTCACTCCATCGCGCAGCATCGTTGCATTCACGCCCAACGGCGCAAACACCTGCTCACACGCGCGCAAAAACAATTCCTCATAGTACGCGACATCATACCCATCTTGTCCTTCGCCGATCAAAGCCCACGGCACGACCCGATCGCTATCCACATCCGCGTCCTTGTTCATCACCACGTAGCGAATCCGTTCTCCTGGATGCAGCTCAATCCCGCACGCCTCTAACTGCCGCGCGACCGCTGCATTGAGCGAATTTACTTTATATTCCTTCGGCAACTTGGAAATCGAACACGCGATCGTCAGCAGGTGCAATGGCACATGACCCGCTCGCAGTCGGTCCAGTTCGCGTGTCACGATCTGCATCCATTCTGGCAAGAGTGCCGCCATCTCTTCTCGTGTCGATGCCTCTGCCAATGTTTCAATCAACTCACGTTGCGTCTCGGAGATCCACGCGGGCGTGTCATGCCGCCGCGCCGCGATGCCGCGAATCTTTGTCCCCCCATCCCGCGCCGCCGCAAAATACATATTCGGCACCGAGCGTCGTGGGTCCACTCTCGACGCAAGGAACGCCACCCACTTGAAGCGATCCTCCAACGCAATCGGCAGCCCCGTTGCTTGTTCAATTTCGTCAACCAATTTCTCCAATTCCTCATCTGCCGCATTTTCCTTCTGCAAGAACAAACTATCCGTAATAATGTGCAGCACCCGAAACCCTCTTCGCTCCGCCTTTTCCTTGGCGCGTAATATAAATTCCCGCGAGTACGCGCACACCGCCGAGTGCGCCGAGGTCAATCCAAACTTGGCGGACGTGTGCGCCGCAAATCCAAAAATCGCCACGCCGCACCATTTGCCCGCCCCATCCCGCGCCCGATACATAGTTCGTAATTCTTCCGATTCCGTCTCGCGGATCAGCCGTTTGTACCCAAACCGTTTCTCCACAATCAGTTCGCTCGCCATCGACACAATCCCCTTGCGCTTTTTACAAATCCGCATCCGCAGTTCGGGGACAAAATTATCACTACAGCAGTTGCAGTTCACCGTTTCCCCGCCGATGTTGTAGCGCGCCATAATGTTTGGAAACATCGCTTTGAAATCCACAGCATCCACTCCAACATGCAGTCCCGCAATCGGCTGATACGTTAAGCCCCCTCGATCCGTGCGAATCAAGTCCGCCGCCGATTGAAACTCCTCCGCTTCCTCTTTATACACAGGACTTTCGCTTGTCATTTCGAGCGGAGCGAGAAATCTCGTTTTGCCCAGCGAGATTTCTCGCAAAACCGCTCGAAATGACAACTAAGCGAAAGCCCTGATACAAAGGAATCAAGCAGCCGCTCTGGTACGCAATTGCATTCTCCAATGCCGACACCGCGCCGCCAATCGTACTGCGCGCACTGTGCTGAAAAGCGCGCCGCGAAATCCGTGCCATCTCCACCGCGCCGTGCCAGGCATACTCATCAAACAGAATCGCCGATTGGCGATCGACGTGCAGTCGTCCAAAGAGCCAATGCGACTCGGGTTGAAACATCATGCGCCCATAACTGAACCGCGACTGCGCCCGCCGCGAGCGAACGTGCATCGCCCGATCCCGGTTCAGCGGCAAATCAACTCCGTGTTCCCGCGCCAGACTCATCACATACGGGAGGAGGAACGAATCCCCATAGTCCGAAAGAATCACGTCCGGGTCGTATCGCAGCAGATGTGCCCGCAGCATTTCCAACATTAACTTCGGTGACGCCTCCGTCAACACATATTCGTTTCCCTCATAGCCAACCACAATCGGCGCACGATATCCATGCGCGGGATTTCTCGGATTCTCTTTTTCCCCTTCCAGCGCCAGCGTCATTGTCCGCAGCGGCGGCAGCGCATAATCCAACGCCCGCACCGAATCATCGCTCGCCATCTCAAGGATGTGACCATCCTCGTCAACCACCACCTCGCACTGGGCGAACGCAAACAAATCCTTCTCAAAAAAATAAAATTGGGGAATCGTCAAGTCCGCATGGTAATAGCGCAGCGTTGGAAACGTCTCGCACACGCGGCGCACCACCAGCGCATACTCGTTCACGCGCAAGAGCCGCACTTGCAGCACCACAATCTCACGCCGATCAAAGACTTCATAGCGTTCTGCGCGTCTGAGTTCGACACGATACGACGATTTCGCCAGCCACTCGCACACCGCGTGCAATTGGCACTCCGTCCCCGCGATAAAAAAATACGGAACGATGTCATCGTAAAAATGATGACTGACTCCTTTGGAGTCAATCACCCACACACTCAACCCGTTGTGCGGAGCGGCATACGCATCGAGCAGCCAGCCCGTTATGTGGCGCACGCTCTACTCCACTCGTCCGCATTCACAATTGCTGTACCCTCCACATATTGTTTTTCCAATTGGCGAATGCGTCGCATAATGCTCATCAGCGAAGTGAGCAGCATTTCATCCGACGGCGCGCTCGCATTCTGAGGCATGAGCGCATTGCGAGATTGTGTCACTACCAACAACGCCCGCAGCGCGTTTTGGTCTTCCTTTCGCAGCGCCCGCGCGAAGATATAAAGTTCGCGTCTCTGCGATGCCAGCCGCTGCCGCAGCGCCAGCATCATCGCTCGTATCTGGGTCTGAAACGTAGGCGTGCTTTCCAAGACTTGCGTGGACTGCGTGTAAAACTGCATCACCCCTTGCGCTTCCAATGTGTCCGCTCGTCGCACCAGCCCCACCAACATTGTCAGCAAAATCATTTCAAAAATAAAAGGCGATGCCGCGTGTGCTAGCGGCGCGGCATGAAAATGCGCGAACGCGACGAGTTCCGCGAAAGCTTCCCGATCCACCTTGCGTGGCGCTCTCGTAAATATCTTCCAGTCGCGCTCGAATTGTTGGACCCGCATCGTTGCGGTCGGAAGGGTTCGTCCCATCAGAACAACCTATCCTGCAACGAGCTGGTTGGGGATACCAACGCGGGCAGTTCCGTATAGAAATCCACCGTGTTCAGCAGATGGTCTTTTAAATACGGACGCGTCAGATTTGCTGGTGGTGTGATCACCACCAGCACGCGCAGCGTGCGCGCCAATTCATTCAGCAGATGGAAGATGTCCGTGAGCAAATGTTGTCCAACTGTCCATTTCACTTGCTCATCGTAAAACGGCTCCAGCAAGCCCACAACCACCGCGACCGAATACACGGCGCGTGTCGCGTGTAATCGTCGCACCAGCGTTCGCACCTGATGTGGCGTTTCCCCCCGCGCCACCTTGAGATGCGCGCCATCTACCGAGCGCGCAATTTCATCCGCCTCAAAATGATTGTCCGCAACGATCACCGCGATACGTTCGCCTTGCTCGGCAAGCGCAATCAAGGTTCGTGTTAGCGATGCATCCATCTGCGCGTGCGGCGCGCAAATGGCAACGATACCCGCCGTCGCTCCAAGCGGGACGAGGGCTTGTATCATTGTGGGTGGTGCTGCGACGAGCGGGGAGGGAATGGGGAATTGCGACGAATCCATTCGCTCGAGGAACGAACGGGAAGGCGCTGACAAGCTGTTTTGCATGTCAGAAAAGATAGCACGAATGTTCTATAGATTCTAGTGTTTTCGCGGGGGAGTAATGCGGAATCTTTGCGTTACCCGATGAGAGAGAAATAGAGTAAACAGTATAGCGAATACGGGGTAGAAATGGGGTAGTACTTCGTACGTTGAAGGGTAACGAAAATAGACAACTGTATCTTGTAGGGTAGTCGTGGACTACCCCTCAACCTCTTGGAGTAGGTTCGCCAGTTCGCGCCGTGAGTGGATATCCAATGTTTTGTAGATGCTTTTGAGATGGGAACTGACCGTGGAAGTGCGAATTCCTAATGCGTGTGCGATCTCGCCATTTTGCTTTCCTTCGGCGGCAAGCGTGGCGATGTTGCGCTGGTGGAGCGTCAACGCATTCCAGCGATCCTTCTTGGATTTTGGTTTCACTACCTCGGGAGCAGCGGCAACAACGGTTGAGGCAACAGCGCTCGACGAGCGCAACGCTTTGTCAGTTTGCTGCGAATAGCGTTGCCACACTTGCCAGAGGAGAATCAGAATGATGGCAACAAGCAGCAGAGTGAGGACGTTAATGAAATCGGCGAGAGTAATTGTCACGGCGAGCCTCAAAGGTCGTCGGACGTTCAGCGATACCGGGAGAGAGAAGACGCGAACCCGACCAGAAAGTTTAGACGTAAATCGTCAGAACAGTTGTTCTGTTCTATTTTAACCAAGATCATGAGCTCCGTCAATCACGCTGACCTTAAAAACTCTGCTCATAGTTTCGAGCGTTGAAAATGCGCGTGCGGATTCGCAGCTTTTTCCCTATTTCACGCGGAGTTTTCTAAAGTAGCGGTTGAGTTTCTCTTCCGAAATGATGTCAGCATTTTGTAATCCCTTTGCGTCTCTTGGACAAGCTAAAATGCGCGCTGGACATCGACCATTGACTTGGTTGCGGCAAGTAGGGGCAAACAAAGGCCCGAGTCATCGCTGTGCAATTTTCTAATGGAGTAGCCGAGACCGTTTGGGAAAGAGATGATCGACCAAGCCAACCGGACCCGAAGTGAGAGTGCCAAAAGTATTGTATTCTGCGACCGCAAGAGGTTGGAACATGGGTTGCTGATGACTGTCGCGCCCGAAAGGTTGAATGACTATCGTGTAGCGGGTGCGCGGCGCATCACGTCCAACAATCGTGATCGCTTCGCGGCGCTGGGGATGCTGGCTGGGGGCAACGTCAAAAGAAAGTCGCCGCTTTTCGTCCCCTTCCACGTACCATGTTTCCGAGAGAAAGACAGTTTCCTCTAGCATCTTCCCTTCCGAGAGAAACGCGAACCCGATTGCTGCAAAGTAGAGTTGACGCCCCACATGCGTTTCGGGAAGGTCGAGAGGCATGATGCCACGTTCACCGTCCTTAAAGTGCAAGAAAAGAAAGGGCGCGAGTGCGCCGTCATTTTTGAGATTTTGCTTGGCTTGCTTCAGAATGCCTTCGATGAAGGATTGGGCAAGAATGGATTCCTCTCCTTCGGCAATCATTTCTCCTCGCTCGGGCGTTTCTTCATTGTACCACCTGCTCAATGACTCCATCTCGATCAAGTGTATTCCATCAATTTCGGTTGCCGACGGCTGGCGTGTGATGAGCATATCACGACAAAGACGCCGATGATCGTCATCGGTGATACCAACAACACGCACGGAGAGTTTGGAATAGTGTTGATCGCAATAGTCGAGTATATACTGACCCCATTTCCGTGCACGGACCGATGTAATTTGTGCGGGTGTGGTAATGATGTCAAACGCGAGAATAATTCGTTGATGCGGAACACGCGCCGCCGCGATGCATTCGTCAATCTGTGTTTCCGCATACTCGTACGATTCGGCTTGATCCATGTAGAGCGATCCATAGACGAGACTTTTTTTCACTTGGAGGGAGTTTTTCTTGGCCGTATTGTTGCCCTTCATGAACTTTCAAAATTCGTAGAAGCTGTTACGAAAAGGGAATGATATAATGAAATGGTCTTCTCTTACCCGCAGTTCGGAGATTATAATGCACACCGATTGGATCAGCACAGACGAAGCAGCAGAACTCAGTGGATATCACCCGGAATATATCCGGCGTTTGATCCGCCAAGGTAAGATCAAGGTCAGTCAGAAGGGAATGAGGTTTTGGGTGGATCGAGCCTCCTTGATGGAGTATGTTCGAAAAAGTCAGGCGGCAAGTAAAAAGGACAAACGACACGGGCCGAAACGAGAATCACATTGATTTTGACAACTTGACATCTCATGCTATAATTAGGTTGTATTAGTAAAACCTAATTAAATATCCAAAGACGAGCCGAGAGGGGGCTGGAACCCACCCATCGGCTCTAACTTCATCCCGTTGTGCAAGAGACAGCGGCACGAAGCTGTTTGCGATTATACCGCGTCGGCGGTTCGTCACAAATAGTTTCTTGTTCTCGCCATCTGTGCAAAACGGATGGCGATTTTTGTTTTTCCGGAGGAAGGAGAAAACGATGAATACAAAGGGATTGACCAAAGCGCTCACCATCGATCTCACCCAGTACACCGTGTACGAAGTTCGCGTTGGACCAGACACGCGCGGTCCAAGCAAGTGCAACAAGTGCAATCAAACATTCAAAGTTGGAGAAATTTGGCAGCGCATGAAATCACCGCCCGATCGCGATTACGGGTCGTATTTCATTGGCGTTCACTGCAAATGTCCAACACGCGCGGCATGAAGCATCAGCGAATGGCAGTGGCTGCGGCGTAAGTTCGTCGCAGCCACAGAAGCCAAAAGTTATTTAGCCGTCTTGCAAGGCAGTCAGCAAGCCCATGAAATCGCATCCCTGTGGATCGCAGTTGGGAATGATTCACTTTCGATGCCGAGGAAATGAATGAATCGAATCAACCAACAGAACAGGTCAAGTCTTTCGGCGTCCAACCAGCAGCAAAAACGAATCAGGATGCAAGTTCGACCGCGACAGCGCCAGTCGACAAGTACATGCAAGAGCTGGGAAGAATGCTGTACGACATGATCCGTGATTGGCAAGATCAACGTTCTGGGAATTCGTTCAAGCGGGCGGTGGATGCGCGCAAAAAAGGAAAGGAGAGGTCTCCGTGGATATAACCAAACTTGCGGTGGACTATGTCCGCAACAGCACCGAATATCAAATTGACAATTATTCGGCAATGGATCAGCGCAGTCTCACCTATTTGGGACCGCGCTATGGCTTTCAACGCGTCGAGATCCGCGAAGAACAGGGTACATCGGCAGAAACCATTACAGACCGTCCAGTGATGAAAGGGATTCTCGAAGATATTGCAAATGGCATCGTTGGCGCCATCATCGTTTCGACCTTCACTCGCCTGTCGCGGGACATGGACGACATTGATGGGCGCATCATCAAAAAGACCTGTCGCGATCACGACTGCGTCATCATCACACCGGAGAAACTTTACGATTTCTCGAACGAGGCGGATGACGATCTCGCCGATCTCCAGTTCTTTTTTTCCAAAATTCAGAAACGCATGAATCTGAAACCGATGATTCGCGGCGAATATACCAAAGCCAAGAATGGCGGCTTTGTCGGATTACCCTTATCTGTCGGATACGATTACAGATGGAAGGAAGAAACCACCGCCAAGGGCACGCGCTTTGTTGCTGATCTCGCAATCACAGAGGACGAGGCAGAAATTGTTTCATACATCCATGACCTGTTTCCGAATCTGCTCTTTCGACAAATTGCGGTACACCTCAACGGGTTGGCAGCAGAAGGAAAGAAGATGTATTTTCCCATCAAGTACGCCTACTTGCGTCAAAAATACAAAGCGACGCATCGTCCATGGCGAGATTCAGACATCAGGAACATCATTATCAATGATCTCTATGTTGGGCGGATGCAGTATGCGGTGAACAGTAAGAGTCCTTATCTACGAGGTCTTGATCCGGTGTATATCTATCGCCAAGAGCTACGCATCGTAAGTGATGAGGTGTTCGAGCGCAATCAAAAACTGGTGGAGCTACGCAAACGAATTCACCCGCATACCCAAGCTGCGCCTCATCTCTTTTCGGGGCTATTGCGGTGTCCTTTTTGTGATGCTACTATGCCTGGGAAAAGACAGGTCCACAAACAAAAGACAAACGTGGTTGAAAAGTTGAGTTACAGCTGCTCACGCTATCAGCAGAGTGGTCCTCAAGCCTGTCAAGGTTTTTGGGTCAATGAACGCGAAGTGATTCATACGGTTGTGCCAGTGCTACTCGAACTTGTGCAAAAGAACTTGCGGGAACATCTCGAGGCCGCCTCAATTGCCGACCCACTGCACACACAAATGGAAGGAGAAATCAAAGCCGAGCTTGTCAAAGTGAATTTGAGTATGAAAAATCTGCTCGAAGCGGTGAAACAAGGCGCGTTGAGTATGGAACAGATCAAAGAGGAAAACGCGGAGCTTCAGGAAACGAAACGTCGACTCGAAAAGAGATTGAACGACCTTAAAGATAGAACGCGCGTAGGAGATGAACTCTCGGCAGTTTTGGCAATATTTGACACAGACTTGGAAGCCGTTATTTCCGATCTGATGAACAACCGACTCAGGTTCAATACATTCGTTCGACTCTTCTTTGCACGCCTTGTCATCCAAACAGAGCGACCGGGTGTTGGATGGCGCAAAGGAAAGAAAAAGGGCGAACTTCCCGAATGCAATTCACACATCGCCAAGTTCGCCCTACAAGAAAAATTCGCTCTGTTCGTTGAGCACTCAGGACTTGAGCTGCCCGAAGTCCTCAAGAATGCGGACCGCTATTCTGAGAACCTTTCGGACCTCCACGGATCCCCGTGCATGTGATACCCATATCCTTCCCAAAACCCTGCGCGATCCTTTGTCATAAATTCAATCCCGCGCAACCATTTCGCGCTTTTCCAAAAATACAAGTGCGGCAAAAGAAAGCGCAACGGGTAGCCGTGATCGGGTTCGAGGGGCAAGTCGTTGTACTTGTATGCTAACATCGTTGCCTCATCCCTCATGGCGTCCTCCAATGGCACGTTCGCGGTGAAACCGTGTTCGCTGTGCAGCATGATGAATTTCGCTTCGGGTTTTGGTTTCGCTGTCTCCATCACCCAACTCCAGGGCACGCCTTCCCATTTCGTATCGAATTTGCTCCAGCGCGTGACACAATGAATATCTTTCACCGTTGTCATTGTCGGCAGTTTCACAAATTCGTCCCATGACAAACGAATTGGATTTTCGACCAGTCCCCAAATTTTGAAATCCCACGTTTTCGGATCAAATTTTGGCACGCCCCCGTAATGCAGCACCGGAAATTTTTCCGTCAGATATTGTCCGGGCGGCAAGCGTCCCTCTTTGGAATCGAAGGGGCGCGTCGGGTTCGCCTTTTTCAACCGCAGCACTTTGGCTAATGGATCCCATGTACTCATAATGATAACTCCTTGAAATTGGATGTTGGATGCTTGAGATTTTCGACCACAGTAAACTGAACACCGATTACTGACCACTGCTTACTTTTCATTTTCTTTGTCTCGTCCTCTCGCCAAATGTTACGTGGACGACTCTTCCACCGCCCAATCAGGATGAATGGGCAAGACGATTTGAACGACGGTGCCGCGCGCGCTGCTTTCGCGCGGACTCGCAATTTCGATTTGACCAAAATGTGCTTCCACAATTTGCTTGACGGTAAAGAGACCCCACCCCAAACTCACACTTTGCCCTTCTAACGCTTTCGTCGTAAAACCCGGTTCAAAGACGCGCGGCAAATGTTCCGCGCGAATCCCGGTGCCACTATCGCTCAAGCTGGCGATGAGCTGCGCGTCCGCTTCGGCATAGAGTGTGCGAATGTGCAACGTCCCGCCATTCCGCATTGCCTCCACCGCATTTTGAATCAAGCTCATCCACACTTCTTGAATTTGATCCGCATGTCCTTCCATCACTGGCAACGTCTGATCCAACTCTTCCACCGCGAAAATGCCGAGCCGCTCAAAACGGTCCGCGTACAAACCCATGACATCGCGCACAATCCCGTTGAACGAAAACGGAATCACTTCGCGGCTTCCGCCCGCGGTCACTTGACGAAACGAAGCGGTCCACCCGGCGATGCGCTGTGCGTGTTCGGTGATTTGTTGCGCGCGTTCCACCGCATCCGGATCGCGTTCGTTCAGCATCGCCAAAATTTGCGCGTTGCCCAGAATCGGCGTCAGCGCGTTGTTGATTTCGTGCGCGAGACCTTGCGCGAGACTCGCAATCGCCGCGCGCCGCGCCGCGCTCGCCAACTGCAATTGCGCTTCGCGTAATTCGTGGACCAGGCGTTCCAATTCTTGTGTCTGGATTTCCTGTTCGCGCGCGCGTTGTTCTGCATCCGCGCGCCAGCGGCGAATCTCTTGCAAATCTGCAAAGCGCGCAATCGCCAGCTCCAGTGCGCGTTCCAGATCATCCTCCCGCACCGGTTTCGTCAAAAACGCGCTCGCGCCCGCAAACACTGCTTGCTCCAGCGATTCGCGATCATCCAACGCACTCACTACCACAATCGGCGTGAGCATATCGCGTTTCAGCTCCGCCATTGCCGTCCAGCCATCCATCACCGGCATCCGTAAATCCATCACCACCACATCCGGGCGCAGTTCGCGCGTCAACGCAATCGCTTCGACGCCATTCTGCGCGCTGCCGACAACCGTGTGCCCGAGACGCATCACCGTGCGTTTGAGCAATTCGGCGGGGAGCGCTTCATCTTCCGCAATGACCACACGCCATGTTGCTGTCCCGGTCAATGGATTTTGCCGCGCCCGCAGATTTTCTAAATCCCTGTATGTAACATTCATCGGACATCCTCCTCCAATTGGAAGCGAATGTCGGCGCAAGTCCATTGCCCGCGCCGCTCCAACGCAAAGTGCCCGTGCAAATCCTTTTCCACCAGTGTCCGCACCAAATTCAAACCCAACCCCACATCACTTTCCAAATCAAACGGCGCTGCAAATCCTTTGCCGTCATCCTGAAGTTGAAAACGCACCTCTTGCTCCATCCGCGCGACGGTGAAACGCAAGCGCAGGTGTGCCTCCGGCGCGCCATCCAAACCATGTCGCAAAGCATTCGTCGCCAATTCATTCAGCACCAGCGCCAACGTTGTCGTTTGCCGCGCGGCGATCTGTACCTCTTCGCCCTCCACTTCGGTTTCGACCACCACGCCGGGTTGTGAAAGATTGCGAACTGTATCATGCAGCACCTGACGCCCCAATTCCAAGAGACTCACACGCGCTTCGCCGGAACGCGCGAGTAAGCCGTGCGCCAGCGACATGCTTTGCACACGTCCCAACGTTTCGTTCAAAATATGTTCGCGCGTGTCGGGTGGTTCATCCAATGCCATATACAACAACGAAGTCACTGCCGCGAGATTGTTTTTGACGCGATGCGAAAGCTCGCGCAGCAGCGCGGCTTTGACTTCGGCATCGCGTTTGGATTGTTCGTACAAACGCGCGTTCTCGATCGCAATCGCCAATTGATTCGCAAACGCCGTGAGCAATTGTTCCACATGCGCGTCAAACGCATCGGGCGCTTTCGCTTCTAAATTTAAGACGCCGATCACGCGCGCGCCAATGCGCAGCGGCAAACACAATTCCGACATGATGTAGGGGGACATGGCGTAGTAGCGCGGATCGCGCGTCACATCGCCCACGCGCGCCGCGTGTCCATGTTCCGCCACCCAACCCGTAATCCCCACCCCGCGCAGCAGCATCTGGTTCATCTGCTCCACACCCACCGCGCCGGTCATCACCAACGGCACCAATGCCCCATCCATTTCGCGCAGCAAACTCACTTCGCCCACATCAAAATCGGTGAGTCGCCCCGCCGCTTCCAACGCGCGTTTGCCCAACTGCTTAATATCCACCGTCCCGCCCAATTCGCGCGCAAAATGGTATAACGTTTCCGCTTCTTGCAAACGTTGTTCCGCATCGCGATATAGCCGCGCGTTCTGGATCGCCAGCGCCGCTTGATTTGCCAAACTTTCGGCGAGCTGTAATTCGCTCCGGTCAAACGTGCGTTCGCGCTTGCGTTCCCCCAATTCCACACAACCAAGAATTTCCCCTTTTGCAATCAGCGGCGCTAAAATATACGCGCGCCATTGAAATTTTTTCAACATCACACCCATTTCCGGATCAAGCTGCGGATCATCCGCGCGAAACGCGTGTGCGTGACCTTGGCTGTTAATGGTGAGCTGCCTTTCCGTGGCGTTCAATGGAAAGCGCGTGCCGCTGGGCGCGTACACTTCTGACAATGGATCGCGATCCAACAGCGTAATGGCTTCATGTCGTTCCAGGTCCACTTCGGAAATGGTGCAACTGTCCACATCGAGCGCGGCGATGAATTGATCCGCCACTTGCGCCAACACCGCATCCAGTTTCAAATCGGCATTCACCGCTTGACTCGCCGCGTGCAGCGTGCGGACTTGGTTCAGACCTTCCTGCGTCTCTTGAAACAGCCGCGCATTTTCAATCGCGACGACCAATTGATTGGCAAAAGTCGTCAAGAGCTGCACATCCGCAAGGGTTAAAAATTCTTTACGCGGCGCGGGATATTCTCCGTGAATCGTTTCGACATTCAGAACGCCCAACGCGCGGTCACCTGCGAGCAGCGGCACGGCGATTTCAGATTGCGTGTTGGGCAGCGCGGCAAGAAAATTGGATTCACGCGAAACGTCATCCAAAAAAACGACGGCGCGCGTCTTGACCGCGCGCGCCATGATCCCTTGATCGAGCGGAATGTTGTCCAACAGGGTATCGTAACCGCGCTGCACTTGGAGCCGTAACCGTTCGTTCTCGACAAAATAAATGCTGACGTGCTCGTATCCCAAAATATCGCGCAGCGCGTCGACGCTCGTGTCACAAATCGTGCGCGCGTCGAGAGACGCGTTCAATAAACGACTCGCTTCGTGCAGCGTCTGTAATTCGCGCGTGCGCGTGTGCGCGGTTTGATACAGTTGCGCGTTCACTAACGCCACCATCGCTTGCGACGCCATCGTTTGCACAAAACGAATTTCGTCGGCGCTCCAGTTGCGCGGCGCGCGCGTTTCCCACAAACTCACGTAGCCGATCATTTCGTCTGCCGCGCGCAGCGGCACGCGCAAGATGGTATGCACCTGATTCGCGCGCATGTAATGCCGCAGCGGTTCGGGCAGCAAGCTGTCCGCGAGCTGTCCGACTTGGACGCTTTGCGCGAGCGCTTGCATCAGAGTACCCAATTCATGGGTTTGCCACGTTCGCACTGCGCTGGCGCGTTCGTGGGCATGCGCCACAGACGCAAAATACTCGTGCGTTTGTTCCCATTCGCCGCGTTCCAAATCGACGCGAATAAAGTACGCGCTCGTGACATCGAGTGCAAGCGTCAATTGTTCCAACAACCGTGTGATCACCTCATCCGGTTCCAGCGTGGAGGCGGTGGCGCGAAATCCTTCAAACAACCAATCCAATTCTTGGACGCGCCGCTGCTCTTGCGCGAAATAGCGCGCGCGCTCCAACGCGCTTGCCACTTGATTTGCCAGCAGTGAAAGGGTCTGCACCTCTGTTGGCTGATAGTGGCGATCTAGTTTGGTATTCACTGTGACCACACCCACCACCGTTTCGCCAACGAGCATCGGTACGGAAATCCCTGCGCGAAAACCGAAACGACGCGCGAGGGAATGGACATACCGCAGTGAGGTTGGATCGGTATCGCTCCACAGCGTAGGGCGCTGCAAGCTGTACGCGGCGCCGGGCACCGAAGTGGGTTCGGTCGTCAAACGCAAATCCAACAGCACATCGGGGACTAGCCCTGCGTGTGCGCGCGCGACAAGCCCTCCCTCCCCATCCGGCAAAAAAATGAACGCGGCATCACTCTCAAGCGCGCGCAGCGCCGCCACAGCGGCTTGGTCCAGGATCGCTTGGGGTTCAATCGTGTCGAGGATCGTCGCGGAAAGGTCGCTCAACGTTTGCTGCGCGTGGACGCGGCTTTGCAGCGCGCTCACCAAGTTCGCGTTCTCCATCGCAATTGCCGCGTGGGCAGCAAACAAATTTGCCAACCGCAACTCTTCCGGATTGAACATCGGGCGATCCAATTCCCGATGCAAGTCAATGACGCCCAGCACGCGGTCTTGCCATTTCAACGGCACACTAATCATACGCGCCAACGGTTCGCCCTCATACACTGCCGCGCGTTTGTCCCATAGGGCATAGTTCGCAATGAGTTGCGGTTCGCCTTGTTGCGCCACGCGTCCTGCCAGCCCCTCGCCCATGCCAACGCGCGTGCCAACATAATTGCGCGCCATGCGATACGAAATCCGCACCACCAAATCGCCGCGTGTCTCATCCACCATAAACAGCATGGCGCCTTGCGCTTGCACCAGCTCCGCCGCGCTCGAAACAATCGAATGTAACAGCGTATCCAAATTGCGTTCGGCGGTCAGCTTGAGCGCGAGCAAGCGAATCGTATCGAGCTGCGCGACGCGCTGCGCTTCCGATTCGTACAAGCGCGCATTTTCCATCGCGGCGGCGAGTTGGTCTGCCAACGCTTCGAGCGCGGTAATGTCGCTCGGCGTAAAGGCGAAGCGTTGTTCACTTTGAATATCCAAAACGCCGATAATGTTTTCGCCGCGCCGCAAGGGGATTGCAATTTCCGATTCTACGGGGTCTTGCGCGCGGTCAGGAAAGGGCGAAACGTAATACGGATCATGATGCGTGTTGGCGCAAAGATATGAGTTGCCATTTTTTGCAACGAACGCAATGATGCCTGTGGTAAGGCGCGTCGTGTCGCGCTCCAACAACCGATCCAATGCTCCCGCATTCGCGACCAACTGTACACCCGCTTCATTGTTTTCGCGCGCAAAAACCGCGACGTTGAAATAACCAAACTGGGAGTGGATCAAGTCTGTCGCTTCACGCACCAACTGTGCGGTGGGGATCAAACGCGCCGTGCGCGACGCGATGCGGTTCACCAATGCCAGCTGCGCGGCGCGGCGGCGCTCCGCTTGCAGCGAACGCGCTTTTTCCAACGCGGCTGCCATTTGATTCGCCAACGTTTCCATCGCGCTCATATCGTTCGCATCAAAGCCGTCCAACGCCTCGCTTTCAACATCCAACACGCCCAACACATTTTTGCCACTCACAAGCGGCACGCACAAAGCGGAATTTGCAACGTTATCGGGGTTAGCGAGATAGCGCGGATCGTTGCCTAGATCACTGCTGTACACGGTCTGACGCGTGCGCGCGGCGAGACCAATCAAACCGTCATTGGCGTTCCACCGATAGCCGATGGTGTAAAGATGCGCGCTCGGACCTGCCGCGGCGCGTTGTTCCATTTCATTTTGCGCGGGATCGTACAGCGCGAGGCAGACGTGATGATAGCCAAAACGTTCTTGCACCAACTGCACCATCGTTCGCACGATCGCATCAGGGTCTGAAAACGCGGCGGCGCGCGCGGCGATTTCGCCGGTCAATGCCCACTGTGCCGCGCGCTTTTTTTCCAATCCCAACACGCGTGATTTTTCCAATGCGGCGGAAACCTGCCCCGCCAACAAGGTCAGCGCGGTAACATCGCTCGGATCAAACGCATCGAGCTGCGCGCTTTCCACATCCAAAACTCCGATCACACGTCCTTGATCGCGCAGCGGGATGACCAACTCGGAGCGAATTGGATCGCGTTCGGGATGCGGCGAAAAATAATTCGGATCGTTCCGTGTATCCCGCGCTAGATAGGTTTCGCCGGTGCGCGCAACCAAGCCAAAGAGACCCAGAGTGATGGGCTGGCGCGAGTTGATGTCATTCAGTTCACTAATCGTGCTGTAGGTTGCGGGCACGTACAATTCGCCGCGCGCTTGATCCACCAACACAATGCTGACCACCGGATAGCCAAAGCGTTCGCCCACCTCGCGGACCACAGGTTGGATAATTTCATCGGTGGTGTTGACCGTGTTCATGCGCGCGGCGATGGCGCTGACGAGTGCCAATTGCGCCGCGCGTTTGTGTTGTTCGGTGAGCAAGCGCGCCGCGCGTTTGTGTTGTTCGGTGAGCAAGCGCGCCTTGTCCAGCGCGGAGGCGGCTTGCTGCGCGAGCGCGGCAAAGGGCAGCAGATCCTCTTGATCCAAATGTTTGCCCCACACGGCAAGCAAGCCGATCACACGGTCGCGATTGAACATGGGCGCATAAATCAAGGTGTTGGCGTGAATGGCTTTGACCAACTGTTCCAGCACGGGGCGCGGCACACGCGGAAAATAACGCGCCAGCGCGGTCGCTACGCGATCAAAGAAAACCGCCGCGCGCGTTTGGATCGCTTGCTCCATTACCGGTGAGTCAGCGAGGGGCAAGCGCACGCGCGTTTCATCCGTGTCGAGTCGCTCACGGATGAGCTGCATCAATTTGCCTTCGAGCGAAAGGTAGGTGACGCGCAGCGAAACGTCCGGTTCCACCCATTCGAGGATCGCGCAATGCAAACCCAATTGTTCGACTTGTTCGCCGATGCGCGCGTACACTTGCGCGGGCGTTGTAGATTCTTGAATCCGCAGCGCAACATTGTTGATGAGCGCCCAGCGCTGTTGCGCGCGTTCGGCGAGGACGCGTTCGCCTTCCACTTGGATGCGTTCGCCGCGCCACCGCTGTGCCATGCCGTAGGAGCCGCGCAGTACGATAAAGGCGAGTGAGACGAGGATCCCGAGCATGGCGAACTGGAGAATCCACTGCACCTGATCAGGGGTGTTGATCGGAGAGGCGTGGACGCCAAAAATTTCGAGGGCGACTTGGGCGGCAAAACCCAACGCCGCAAGGAACGCATAAACAAAGCCCCACTGTAGTCCAAAGAGGAGCGCGGCGATGGTGACGAGCAAGACATAGAGTAAGGCGAAACCGCCGCGTGTGCCGCCGGATGAAAGGATGACGACAAAGATGACGCCAAGATCATAGAGGATGACGATGTGGAGCGCGGCACTTTCGCTGAGGCGTTTTTGGAGGGGATGAACCAAGAGGGTCAGGAGAACACCAACCCCAAATAAAATAAAGAGCGGAGCAAGTGGCGCGGCAGGCAGAAGGAATTGGATCACCAACACGGTGGCGCAGGCAAGCACAAGCGCGCCCGCGCGGGCGCGTAGGAGAGTATCAAGATAGTGCCGGGCAAACTCTGTCATACGTTGGTGAGACCCTGTACAAGCATACAGCTAAATCAGTCAGGTGGCGCGTTGAAAAAAGATTTGTAATTACCTTGAAAAAAAAAGCGCGTTTCGCGCCATGAGCGTCGAAACGCGCCGTGTATTCACACTGCCCCGCGCGTGCGCGCGGTGATTAGCTTACGCTGGATGACCATTTTCGTCAATGGGCATTTTTCGGTGAAAAGATGCCACGCACTTGAGTGCGTGGCATCTTTTCACCGAAACGTCTCTACACATCCAACCTTGCATTTTTCGCGTGCGTTTGGATGAAACGCTTGCGCGGCGGCACTTCGTTGCCCATCAACATATCGAATGTGCGATCCGCTTCGGCGGCATCGTCAACCGTCACTTGCAAGAGGGTTCGATTTTCGGGATTCATCGTCGTCTCCCAAAGTTGTTCGGGATTCATTTCGCCGAGCCCTTTGTAGCGCTGGAGTTCAAATTTGCCGTTCTTGTTTTTCTTGCGGAGTTCTTCGAGCGCGTGATCGTCGTACACGTATTGTTCTTCTTTCCCCGTTTTGACTTTGTACAACGGCGGCTGCGCGATGTACAAATGTCCGTGTTCGACGAGCGGCGTCATGTAACGGAAAAAGAAGGTGAGCAAGAGGGTACGAATATGCGCGCCATCCACGTCCGCGTCGGACATGAGAATGACGCGCCCATAACGCAGATTTGTCATGTCAAAATTAGTGCCAACGCCCGTGCCAATCGCGGTGATGAGCGAACGAATTTCTTCGTTCTGCAACATTTTGTCGAGGCGCGCTTTTTCGACGTTCAAGATTTTTCCGCGCAGGGGGAGGATGGCTTGGAATTTACGGTCACGTCCTTGCTTGGCGCTGTTGTGAACAAAGACGCCGCTCGCCAATGCAAAGTTATGGCTGTTTGGAACTTCGATGTCATACACATCCATTGTTTCGGAAAGTGGTTCCACAGAAACAACGCGATGATTGTAATTCACAACGGCTTGACGCGCTTGTTCGATGTCGCCATCGAAATACGCATCACAGAACGTATCAAAACGCAATAACGATTTATCGCGCGTTTGTTTGCGGTGTGCATCATATCCATTCAAATTCAATGCGCCCAACTTGCCTTGAAATTGTTTGAGCGTGGCAATCGTCTTGCGATAGTACGTTTCATCCAACGCCTTGCGACGGCTCGCGCGAAATTCAGGCGTCCACTGCTCGCGCGTTTTTTGACGCCGCCATTCCAGCAAGTCTGGATTTTGCCATTCTTGTTTGGCTTTTTCCGAGTTGTGTTGACGCGCTTCAGGATGTTCCTCAAAGTATTTGCGCTTTTGCTCGGATTGGATCAAGTGATTCTTTTCATCGCTCCAATATTCTTGCTGCGCTTGATTCAAACGCTCGGCGTTTTCACGTCGATAATTCTCATCTCGATTAAAGAACTCGCGCCATTTGCGAACCATGTACGCTTTGTAATTTTCATCCGCCCATTGTGCTTTTGCTTGTTCAGAAAGATTTTCGCGCGTCTCTGGCTGCTTCATGCGCTCACTCATTCGGGCGCGAAATTCCTTACTCTGGCGAAAGGCGCGCTGTTTGTCTTGTACATCGGGACGATGTAACGTTTTCTCTAAATGCGCGCTGTGCAAGGCAAGATGATCTTGTTTCTGCATCCTACGAATATTGGTTGGATTGTTATTCCGTTTGTCGAAATCAATATGGTGACAATGTTCGCCATCTTGTTCCTTGTACACTTTTTTCCAGCGGTTGTACCAATCAGCGAGGACGTGTGTAAAGAACCAATAATCAGAATGTGGATCCCAGACCATTTCGTAACCGTCTATGGTGATGCTCGGTTCAGTTGTGTCCGAAATTTTTC
>Ga0247727_10005281_pt1 | contig 26443 bp, 4 predicted proteins | sample WisWelCaveWW1625_FD_202498 | JGI IMG/M metagenome (GOLD analysis project Ga0247727, IMG submission 202498) | Biofilm microbial communities from Wishing Well Cave, Virginia, United States - WW16-25 | ecosystem: Environmental > Aquatic > Deep subsurface > Groundwater > Cave microbial mat | place...
CGACCCTGCCAGAGTCGCGGTAACCGAGCCATCCATCGTCGGGTTGCCCTGTGCCATCCAAACTTCCACCCCTGTCTGATTGCGACCAGCACACTGGGCCCGAACTCGCGTCCAACTTAACCCCAAGCCCGCAACGCTACTTACCGCCGTGTTCGATTTGGCCGATATCGCCGCCAGATAAAGATGGCCGGGTACCCCAAGCAAACTGCCAGCAGTCGAAACCGTGTTGGAACTCGAGGAGCCACCGCTCTTCACCTCCTCGAAAGTAATTGGCCCCCCGTTACTTATATCAAGAAAGGTTGCTGTCACATTCTTGTTGGCATCCAGGGTAATGGTCGCGGGATTAGCAGACCCTATCAAATCGCCGCTCCAACCGAAGAAATCCCAACCGGAAGCTGGAGCGGCCGTCAAGGTCACCTCCGTACCGACATTGTAGAGCCCGCCAGGGGGGCTTAAATCCACGTTTCCAGAACCCTCCGTGTTCACCGTCAAAGTAAATTGCTGGGTGAAGGTCGCCGTTACACTCTTATTGCTGTCCATGGTAATAGTGGCGGGGTTAGTGGTACCGCTCAAATCACCGCTCCAGCCGCTGAACACCCAGCCGGCTGCCGGAGTGGCTGTCACCGTCACCTCTGTGCCGGAGGCATAGACCCCGCCTGGGGGATTTAAATCGAGGCTACCAGATCCGACCGTGCTGGTGAGCAAGCTAAATTCGCCTTCCTGATTGCTGATAAGATAGAAGGTATCAATAATCTGTCCATTGATATTCTTGAAATAAAAATAAGCCAAATTGGGATTGCCGTTATAATTGAAGGTTCCGAACAGGGCGCCGTATTGGGCGCCCTGCGTACTGGTATATTTAACGGCCCACCAAGGTCCATCATCGGACTGACTATGAATGCTGCGACCGCCCAACCCAGTGACAGAAGAAAAACTTTTCCCCTCGTCTGCAGGGGTGCCGGGCAGGTCGCGCGTCAGATTTAAGGTATCCGAAGTAGTGGCAATGATTTGGTTGGACATATTACTGAGGAGATAGGTGCGGGCATACACATGACACTGGCCATTGGTAATTAACGCCCCGCCCTTGCGCGATTCCTCATATACCGCCCAGCCGGTTACGTCGTTGGCGCCGCACAATTGCATATTTTTCTGGTTCTTGTGGAATGTGCTTATGCGCCAGACCGAGTTGTCCAGAGCCAACTTATCTTTGATATATTGCGCATGGCCACTACCAGTAACTCCGGGCGATGTGAGCACGAAAAATATGCCGTTGTAAGAAAAAGACGACTTCACACCCAAATCGCCATCCCAAGTGATCCCAAGGTTCACAAGGCGCACTTCCAACCGGTCCTGGTAGCCATCGACCGCAAAAAACGATCCCATATCATCTTCGCCGGGACAGGCAAAATAAGGAAAATTCACCCCTAGAATGGTGTTGATTTGACCTTCCCAGGACGTGGGGTTGTTGGCATAATCGAAATCGCCGGCGTGCACCACCGCGCCTGCGCCTTCGTTTTTAATCAGATTCAAGACCGCCTGAGCATTGCTGCTCAAACTCTGGTCGCCAATAAAAGCGACTTTAAAATTAAGGGGGGTTGCTCCAGTTGCGCTCGATGTCGTAATGGTCTCACCGCTGCGGGCGCTGTTGAGTCTCTGCGTACTTTTTAAACTTGCCGGGTTTTCACCTTCGAATGTAACAAAAAAATAGCTGGAGTCTCCTCCTGCTAAAGTTTGCGAGGCGCTGCCAACGGAATAAAAATAAGTGGAATTGGCAGTCAGATTACTTATGGTGACCACATGTTGGGTGGTCAAGGTCGGGTCATCGACAATGAGTTCAAGACTTTCAGGACTCTCGCCATACTGGACCCGGCTGTCGGTAGACTGGTCCGTGTCCCAAATTAACGAAACACTGGTGGGGGTGTCATTTTTCACCAGGGGTCCGCGTGTAAGCTGTTGGGCATGGGCAGGATTAGTTAGTCCCCGCAATAAAGTCAGGGTGATTAAAAGAACAAGTCTCATGAAATTATGCACAGATGTCTCCCTCAAGTTGAATTTCAGCTAAAATTCACAATGGCCTGGTATGGATGTTGATTTGTTTCGATCTCCCCCGCGAGAGTGCCGGCAAGATAGTTTAACTGTGTTTAAAAGTACCGCACTTTTTTAAAAATGGGGAAAAAAAACTGGTAGGCCTTAAAAAATCATGCAGATTAATCCCGGGGTCTTGGAGACCCTGGAGATTGGCTCCATTGTAAATCTGTTTAAAAAACCCTTGGGGCTGTCTGAAAAGCCGCTCTTGTTGTCATGCCCGTCCCGACCAGTCGTGATTATCGGGCATCCAGTGCGACACCCCAGGAGATTCCCGCTAAACTTGTTCCCGCATGTTCTTAGCGGGAAACATGCGGGAATGATACAGCGCGGAACGCTTTTTGGACAGCCCCAAGGTTGTAATCCTACTTTGTCAACACCAATTTTTTGGTAGCCACAAAATCCTTCGCTTCGAGACGATACACATAAACACCGGTGGCGACCTTGATGCCTTTCGAGTCCGTACCGTCCCAAACCACTTTATGATGGCCCGCCGCAACCGCGCCCGAAACCAACGTGCGAATCAACTGCCCTTTCAAATTATAAATGGACAGGGTAATCTCGCCAGCTCTCGGAACCGTAAACGTGATGGTCGTGCTGGGATTGAATGGGTTCGGATAGTTCTGACCTAACTCAAATTGGGTTGGGGCCGAGGCGATTTCCTCGTCACCCTCTTCGTCATCTACCGGTGAAGCTTTCGGCAAACCCGTGCTCGAACTATGATGCAAGAACGTCACCCCCTTACCCACGCTGATCAACTCCGTGCAAATCGCTCCCTTGAAACGGGCGTTCTTGTCTATCGATACCTTCGCCGCCGGCGCAATCACTGTCCCCAACACTTTCGATCCCGTATGAATCTTCAAACTGCCGTCGTTTAAACTGTTGAACGTCACCTCCTCCGTATCGTCTTCGCCGCCCGGTGTAATCTCCACCTTCGAATTCTGGCCAAAACTGATCAATCCCTCCACGTTCACCGTCACCGACCCATCGGAAACATCAACCGCCAGGACAGCCAATTTGTCGATATTCAAACTTTCCAGGAAATAGTCGCCGCTGCTCAATTCCAGAGTGCCATTCTTATGCACCTTCACGTTACCATACGACCCCGGAACTAATGCCAGCGTACCATTCTCCGCTACCGTCATATTGTCGCCGCCTACCGAAAAGGACAGGCTGGGCAACGGCACAGTGGGTACGGACGCGTTCTGCGTGACGGTGCCCGTAACCGTGCCGGAATTGCTCACTGCGCTGCCCGCGGTCACATCCCCATCGATGGTGTTCTTCGCCTGAATGGTAATCTTCCTTACCGCCGTCACATTCCCATCATGGGTGCTGGGATTGCCTTTGTTAAATTTGATATCGCCATTAGAATGAATGTCGCCGTCGGAGCCGGCGTGGCCGCTAATCGTGATGTTGCGATCCGCCAAGAAAACGAGGTTATGTGAAGTGGGTGGCGGAGGCGTGCACGAGGTCGGGGCGGTAAACAAATCATTTTCCGTGAGCATACACCCCGGACCCGCCGAAAAACGCGCGGTCACATCCACCGGTGCCCCATCTGCAACCAAGCCCATCAGGGTGACAATCTGCGGACTGCCAGAGATCGGAAACGACTGACCGTTCACCTCCAGCGTCCCCGACGACGGCGGATTCGAATAAGTAACGATCACTTCCTGCGTGTACTGGTTCGTCGCCGGCACACAGGGGGTTTGTGCACCCGCCGCTAAGTCCGTGATAGCACACGGTGGACACGGCGCTGGCGCGGTAAACAAATCGTTTTCCGTAAGCATGCACCCTGGCTCCGCCGAGAAACTCGCCGTGACGTCCACGGACGCGCCGTCCGCAGTTAGTCCAATCAGGGTGACGCTCTGCGGACTGGCCATGATCGCAAACGACTGACCATTCACATCCAACGTCCCCGATGCCGGCGTATTGGAGTACGTGACGATCACTTCCTGGGTGTACTGGTTCGTGGCCGGCACACAGGGAGTTTGTGCACCCGCCGCTAAGTCGGTGATAGCACACGGCGGCGGGGTACAATTCGCCGGCGAGGTAAACAAGGCATTTTCGGTGAGTTCGCACCCCGGCTCCGCTGAGAAACTCGCGGTGACGTCCACGGGCGCGCCGTCCGCAGTTAGCCCAATCAGGGTGACGCTCTGCGGGCTGGCCATGATCGCAAACGACTGACCGTTCACCTCCAGCGTCCCCGATGCCGGCGGATTCGAATAAGTAACGATCACTTCCTGCGTGTACTGGTTCGTGGCCGGCACGCAGGGGGTTTGCGTAGCCGACGCTAAGTCGCTGATGGCACACGGTGGGCACGGCGCCGGCGCGGTAAACAAATCATTCTCCGTGAGCATACACCCCGGCTCCGCCGAGAAACTCGCGGTGACGTCCACGGGCGCGCCGTCCGCTGTTAATCCAATCAAAGTGACGCTCTGCGGACTGCCGGAGATCGGAAACGACTGGCCATTGACATCCAACGTCCCCGACGCCGGCGGATTCGAATAGGTAACGATCACTTCCTGGGTGTACTGGTTCGTGGCCGGCACACAGGGGGTTTGTGTACCTGCCACTAAGTCGGTAATAGCACAGGGAGGCGGCACGCAATTCGCCGGTGCGGTAAACAAATCGTTTTCCGTAAGCATGCAACTCGGCTCCGCCGAAAAACTCGCGGTGATGTCCACGGGCGCGCCGTCCGCAGTTAGCCCAATCAGGGTGACGGTCTGCGGGCTGGCCATGATCGCAAACGACTGCCCATTGACATCCAACGTCCCCGATGCCGGCGGATTGGAATAAGTAACAATCACTTCCTGGGTGTACTGGTTCGTGGCCGGCACACAGGGAGTTTGTGCACCCGCCGCTAAATCGGTGATGACACAGGGCAGCGTGCAATTCGCCGTGTGTGCACCCAACCCATCGAAGGTGTCGGTGGCGAACCCATCCCATTCCAGCGACGGGTCAAACGCATTCGCGCCGTCCGTGTCTCCTCCACAAATAGAGGACTTGCGGCGCAGAGTATTATCTGCCGTGGAGGTCAACCCGGAGCCCCACTCGGTTCCCGGGTCGAAACCAATTTGTCCGATGACATCAATGATGACGCCAACTTTGCGCAACACTACCGCATCATTGCCGTTGAAGCTCAGGTTACCGGCCGTTTGATCCGCTTGAACTAAAACGGTTGAAGCTGCAGAAGAGTGAACCAAAACATAAACGTCGTTGTGTGCTATGGTACCCGTAAGCGCGATGGTCGTAGTGGCTATGGTATTCCCGTTAAAATAAATCTGAACATTGTACCCACCAGCGGCAAGATTAATCGCCGCGCCGGTGTCATTGAAAATTTCCAGCGCCTTATTATTTGACGTTCCCTCAGTATACTCTGAAAAAAAGAGCTCTGTCTGAGCAGACCCATTTATTGCACAGACAAACGTTAAAAATAAAACGAACGACATAGATTTTTTCATAGCAACCCCTCCCTAGTTTTAAATTATAAATGTGAAAACATTAATAGAATATGTCCGTTTTGAATGTTCAATAAAATTCAAGAAGAAGGGCGGAATCAGAAGTGAAATCGGCGCAGAAAAAGCATTCAGCCGCTCGGTCCCCAAAGCGGCTTAATCAGAAGAGCGGACAAAAGTCAAAAAGACCCTCTTGAATCTTATTGCTTTTCGAGCTAATTGAGCCGATGTAAAAAAATCAAAAGCCCTTTGCCTAAAATATCCGGCTCGCCTTTGGTTTTGGTTTTAGAAAAATATGAAATTTAGAAAAGCCACCGCAAAACATGGGCCCATTAATAGTCGCGTGAAACGCCCGCTAGGGAGACTCCCCAATCCCGCTCGGGAACTGAGGCGTTGGACGTCATAAAGGCCTAAGGTAAGAAGGCCTCAGCGAATTCTATTAATCTTTGAGGATAATATAAAAACTAAAATGATTTTCGCAATCTTTTTTTCATGAACCGCAAAGACGCGGAGACGCAAAGTTTTGAGAAAAACTCCCTGAAACAAACTTCTTAATCATTTTTATACTTAGCGTCTCAGCGCCTTTGCGGTAAAAAATTTATGAATAATGCAGTTTAGTGAAGGCCTTGGCTTGCCGTCAATTCTGTGAGACCTGTTCTGCTTTTTCGATACAGCGCAGAATGAACTCGGCATATTTCTGATGCCCGGAATTATTAAAATGAGCGTTGGGCAGTTTCATGTAGTCCCTCTTCTCAAAAACACCGGCGATAAACGGATCGCACTCCTTCAGGGCGGCGATTTTTCGTTCCAAATTCGGGACGCCTTTTTCGGGATGAACCGGGATGACAAACAGCATAAAGCGCGCGCCGTACTGTTCCGACGCCGACTTGATGCGGGCTAACATCTGTTTGGTGGCGAGATAATCTTCACTCTGCTCACTATCCTCGGAAGCGGCATACACCGCGGCGTGATGTCTAAGTTGCGATAACCCCACCCAGGAATAGGTGCCAACCACCGACTTCATAACCCACTGCCGAAATTTTCCTTTTAAAGTATTAGGATCCACCTCGCTATGCGCGGCATTGCTTCGAAGCACATAATGTTCATAGGCTTCCTGTGGGTTCATGTAGCGTCCTTTTTTGTCGAAGGCGTACATCATGCCGGCATTGGTGACGTGATGCAAATTTTTGTTGGCAAGAATCGGGCGCTGCTTAACAAAATCGTTGCCGGGATAGAACATCACCGCCACGATATCCGGCTTGAGCAGCGGCAGATATTTTTCGGCCAGAAAGGCGTATTGGTTCGGGTCCGTGCCCGGGATACCGAGGTTATAGGTCACAAATCCATGCCGTGCAATCAAGTCAACAAAACAATTGCTGATGGGACGAGCGCTCGACCCCCAGGTAAAGGAATCTCCCAGAAAAAGAATTTTGGGCAGGGTCGTCGGCGCCGGGTCAAATTCTGCGCCGCGAAATCCCTGCGAGTTGATCTGAATCTCCTCCGGCCAGCCATAATCGGGGTCGGCTCGAAACACCCCGGAAGAGTCGGTGAAGTAGTAATTATAAACCTCCAGCTTGTCCACCGAACGAAAGCGTGAATAACGCGGGATATAACCTGGCTTTTTCCCAACCACGCGCAAGGCCAATTCGGCAAAACCGAGAGTAAACAAAGCAGAGAAAAAAACCAGAATCAGCTTCGAAAAAAATGGATGTCTATTTATCCAACGGTTTTTTTGAGCTGGCATGTTTGACTTGAATAGTACGAACCCTTGCGAAGGTTTAAAACCTCGCAAGGGTCTACCATTTATTTCTGGAGGGTTATCTTTCGCGAAAGCTTCTGCTCGCCAATTTCCAGGCGCAGGAAATAGACGCCGCTGCCAACGTCGTTTCCATCACCATTTTTGCCGTCCCAGCGCACTTTTTTGACGCCAGCCTTTTGCTCATCATTCACCAAAACTTTCACGAGCTGGCCGCGCAAGTTAAAAATGCCCAACTTCACTTTGGCGTTTTCTGGCAAGGCGTACTCGATGTTGGTTTCGGCGTTGAACGGATTGGGATAGTTCGGATACAAAGCAATTTTTTCCGGCAGCTCGGGTTCGTTGGCTTCGATTTCCTCATCGTCAGAGCCATCGGCCAACTCTGGACTTTCTTTAGGCAAGCCCGAGCCGGTGGTGATCACCAATTCCGGATCTTGTGAGCCATCTTTGGAGCTGTAATCCACGACGTCATCGTTTTGGTTGTGGATGGCAAAACTGTACACCCCATCGCCGATGATAGCGGCCGTGACATCAAACTCAATGGTCGCGCCCGTGTTGACCACGCCCAGCGAACTCAGCGGCGACCCGCTAATGCCGGGTGCGTTGTCCCAATTCAAAACCGCTTCCGTCCACGGTGTTCCGGTGCCCAGGAAGTTATTGGACACCGAATAAATTCCGCCGCCATCGATGCTGCCGTCTTCCACTTTCAGACGAACCTTGGCGCTCTGCACCGTACCAGACAAACCGGTAACGTTAAACTTCAGATAAGCATCCCTTATTGCCGAGGCGGTGGTTCGCACTTTGAGTACACTGTCATTGCCATTCGTCTCCGTTGTCCGTGAAGAGCGCACATAGGAATCACCTGTTGGTAGAAATGTAAACGTCCCGGAGCCAGAGCCCACCGTAAAATTGCTGGCGCTGGTAGCGGTGCCGGCCGCGTTGGTCACGCTGATCGGACCGGTCGTCGCACCGCTGGGGACATTGGCGCGCATCTGGGTGCTGGAATCGAAGATGAAGCTGGTGGCCGAAACGCCGTTGAACGCAATGTTGGTAATGCCCACGAAGTTCGTACCGGTGATGGTAACTTGCGTGCCCACCGCGCCGCTGGTGGGCGTGAACGACGAAATGGTGGGCGGCAGAATAACCGTAAAGTCGCTGGCGCTGGTGCCCGTTCCCGCAGCGGTAGTCACGCTGACCTTTCCGGTGGTCGCACCGGCCGGAACGGAGGCGCGGATTTGCGTCGCGGAATCAATGGAAAAGGTGGCGGAAACGTTGTTGAACTTCACCGCGCTGGCGCCGGTGAAATTCAGACCCGTGACGGTTACTTGCGAACCGACCAATGCGCTGGTGGGCGTAAACGACGAAACCACCGGCACCTGCGTAACCGTGAAATTATTTACACTCGCGACGTTGCCGGCGGCGTTGGACACGATAATCGGTCCGGTGGTGGCGCCACTCGGAACCTGTGCCCGGATTTGAATATCCGAGTCCAGCGTTGGGCTGATCGAAGACGTGCCATTGAACGTAACGCCCGTCAATCCGGAGAAATGGCTGCCCGTGATAGTTACCTCCGTGCCAACTGGCCCGCTAGTCGGGGTAAACGAAGATATGGTGGGCGGCAGCAGCACCACAAACGCGTTGACGCTGGTGGCGGTACCGCCGGCAGTGGTTACACTGATGGGTCCAGTGGTCGCGCCGTTCGGCACGTTAACGCGTATTTGTAAATTGCTATCCACGACGAAGCCGCCGGCAGAAGTGGCGTTGAAAGAGACCGCGGTCGCGCCGGTAAAGTTGTTGCCCAAAATCGTCACCGCTGTGCCAATGACGCCGCTGGTGGGCGTGAACGAAGAAATCGTCGGCGGAGTTGGGGAACCACCGCCGCTCATTTCGATGACCAATTTCGGAGAATTGGCCGATTCGGATGAGCCGTAGACCGCCGCATCATTCGAGGTGCTGTTAAACCCAAAGCTGTAGATACCGTTGCCTACAATGGCGGCGGTCACATTAAACTCGACCGTTTGGTTCAGATTTACCTGGCCGGCGCTGCTGAGGGGCGAGCCGCTGATTGCCGGCGCGTTATTGTAATTAATCACCGCCTCCGTCCAGGGTGTACCCGTGCCTAGCAAATTATTCGAAACAGAAAACATAGAACCGCCTTGATTACTACTCTCCGTAGAGAAAAGTTGAATCTTAGCGCTCAATATTGTGCTTGTTATTCCGGTTACGTTAAACTTAAGAAAGCTGTTGGTGAGTTCTCCGCCAGTGGCCTTCCGCACGCGCAAGTCGACAGTAGAACCGTATTCATTTTCGGGGTTGGCAGAACGCACGTAGGCATCATCTGTGGGGTTAAAGATGAGCGTGGTCGCACCCGCGGCGATGGTAAAATTGTTGGCGCTGGTTCCAGTGCCCGCCAGATTGGAAACCGCGATCGGGCCGGTGGTCGCGCCGCTGGGCACGGTGGCCCGCACCTGGGTGTTGGAATCAAACGCAAAGCTCGAAGCGGACGTGCCGTTAAACGTCACGCCACTGATGCCGGAGAAATTATTTCCCGTGATGGTCACCTGCGTGCCAGTTGTGCCGCTGGTGGGCGTAAACGACGAAATGGTCGGCGGCAGAATCACCGTAAAATTCGTGGAGCTGGTGCCGGTGCCAATGGCGTTGGTCACGCTGATCGGCCCGCTGGTCGCGCCGTTCGGCACCACCGCACGAATTTGAATGCCCGAATCGGTAATAAACCCGGCGGCCGGCGTACCGTTAAACGCCACGGCGGTTGAGCCGGAAAAATTACTGCCCGCTATGGTGACTTCGATGCCAACCAGACCGCTGCCCGGCGTGAAGGACGTGATGACCGGCGGCCCGAGTACGGTGAAAGTACCTGAGCTGGTGCCGGTACCCGCCGGGTTAGTCACACTGATCGTACCGGTGGTCGCACCACTGGGCACCGTCGCGCGGATCTGACTCGGTGAGTCCACCGCAAAGACCGCCGCCGCTGTGCCATTAAACGAAACCCCACTGACGCTGCTAAAATTGTTGCCGGAAATGGTTACCGACGTCCCCACTGGTCCGCTGGTCGGCGTAAACGAAGAGATGGTCGGCGCTAAAATCACCGTGAAATTGCTCGCGCTGGTGGCGCTGCCTGCGGGGTTCTGTACACTAACCGGACCGGTGGTGGCGCCACTCGGCACGGTCGCGCGGATCTGGGTGTTGGAATCCACCGTGAAAATACTGGCGGCGGTGCCGTTAAACGAAACCGTGGTTGTGCCAGTAAAATTATTTCCCGTGATGGTAACCGATGACCCAATGATGCCGCTGGTCGGTGTAAACGAGGTGATCGATGGCGGCTGAATCACCGTAAAATTCGTGCTGCTGGCGCCGCTGCCCGCGGGGTTGGTTGCCGTGATGAAGCCGGTCGTCGCGCCGCTCGGCACCGTCACGCGAAATTGCGTATTGGAATCCACCGTAAACGTGGAGGCCGGGGTGCCGTTAAATAACACGCCGGTGGTGCCGGTGAAATTGCTGCCGCTCACCGTAACCGAGGTGCCCACAATCCCCGCGTTCGGAGTAAATGTGGTAATCGCCGGCGACTGAATCACCGTAAAACTGCTGGCGCTGGAAGCGATGCCGGCCGCATTGGTCACTTTAATAATCCCGTTGGTTGTGCCCACCGGCACCGTTGCCCTGATTTGCGTATCGGAATCGACCGTGAAGGTGGCGGCCGTGTTGTTAAACGTCACCCCACTCACGCTGACAAAGTTGGTGCCCGAAATCGTTACCTGCGTGCCGATGGGTCCGCTGGTGGGCGTGAAGGAGGTGACCGTCGGCGGCTGAATCACGGTAAACGAACTGGAACTGTTGGCGTTGCCCGCCGCATTCTGCACGTTGATCACCCCGCTGGTCGCGCCGTTCGCCACCGTCGCTTTTAACTGGGAATTGGAAAGAACCGTAAACGAGGACGCCGGAGTCCCGTTAAACGTCACCCCGGTTGCGCCGGTAAAATTGCTGCCGGAAACGGTCACCTCGGTGCCCACCGGCCCGCTGGTCGGGATAAACGAAGTAACGGTCGGCGCGCTTACAATGGTAAAATCGTTCGCGCTCAAGCCGGTACCGTTGGCATTGGTGACGCTGATTTTGCCCGTGGTTGTACCCGCGGCCACCACCGCACGAAGCTGCGCGTTGTTATCCACAATAAACGCCGCCGCCGAAATGCCATTGAAAGACACATTGGTCGCGCCGGTGAAATTGCTGCCGGTAATGGTAACCTCGCTGCCGGTCACGCCGGCCGCCGGGTTGAAGGCCGTGATGGCCGGTAGGTTGGCTGCCCCGCCGCCGATCTCAATCACCAACTGCGGGTCATTGCTATTTTCTTTGGAATGATATTTCGCCGCATCGCTGGAAGTACTCTTAATACCAAAACTAAAAATACCGTTGCCGGAGATCGCCGCGGTTACATTGAACTCGACGATGGTGCCGGCGGTAATCGCACCAACCGAACTCAAGGCCGAGCCGCCCACGGTGGGCGCGTTGTTGGAAATGATGTTGCTCTCGGTCCAGGCCGTCGCCGAGCTTAGCAAATTATTCGACACGCTGTGTATTGAACCGCCTTGATTGCCATTCTCCAACACAAACAGCCGAATCTTGGCGCTGGTGATTGTGCCAACTACTCCGGTCACATTAAATTTCAAAAATGCATACTGGGTCGCCGAGGCCGAGGTGCGGGCGCGCAATTCCGTCGCCGTTCCATAATTGGTAGTGGCGTTGGCCGACCAAACGTAGGCGTCATGGATAGGATTGAACGTGAGCGAACTCGGCCCGGAGAGAACGATAAAATTCGCCACGCTCTCGCCGCTGCCGGCCACGTTGGCGACGCTAATCTTTCCGGTCGTCGCGCCGCCCGGCACCGTGGCGCGAACCTGCGTGTTCGAAACTACGGTGAACCCACTCGCCGGCGTGCCGTTGAACGCCACCGCGGTCGCGCCCGTGAAGGTGTTGCCGCTGATGGTCACTTCGGTGCCCGCGGAACCGCTCGACGGGGTGAATGATGTAATCGACGGAACACCCGTCACAATAAAGTTGGTCGAGCTGATGCCCGTACCAATCGGATTGGTAACGCTGACCGGTCCGGTGCTGGCACCCACCGGCACGGTCGCCCGAATTTCGGAATTGGATTCAATTGTAAAACTCGAAGCGGAAATCCCGTTAAAAGCCACCCCGCTGGCTGTGGTGAAATGGTTTCCCAAAATGGTGACCAGGGTGCCAGCCAGACCGCCGCTCGGTGAGAACGAGGTAATGACCGGCGGCTGCTCGACCGTAAAATCCGTCGCGCTGGTGGCCGTGCCCGCCGGGTTGGTCACGCCGATTTTGCCGCTCGTTGCGCCGGCTGGTACATTTGCCCGAATCTGAGTAGCCGAATCCACAATGAAACCCAGGGCTGAGGTGCCATTGAAGGTAACCGACGCCACATTGGTAAAATTGCTGCCGGAGATGGTTATCGAAGTTCCCACCGGCCCGCTGGTCGGCGTAAACGAGGAGACCGTCGGCGCTAAAATCACCGTGAAATTGCTGACGGTGGTGGCGCTGCCCGCCGGGTTCTGCACGCTGACCGGCCCGGTGGTAGCCCCATTCGGCACTGTGACGCGAATCTGGGTGTTGGAATCCACCGTGAAAACACTGGCGGCCGCGCCGTTAAACGAAATCGTGGTCGTACCGGTAAAATTGCTCCCCGTAATCGTTACTTGCGCCCCGACTATGCCGCTGGTCGGGGTAAATGAGGTAATCGAGGGCGGCTGAATCACCGTAAAATTCGTGCTGCTGGAACCGCTGCCCGCTGGATTAGTGACCGTAATCAAACCCGTAGTGGCGCCGCTGGGTACCGTGGCTCGCAGTTGCGTGGCCGAATCCACCGTAAAGGTAGCAGCTATGCCATTGAACGCCACATTAGTAATGCCATTAAAATTGCTTCCCGTAACCGTGACATTGGAACCAACAATTCCCGAGGCGGGGATAAAAGCCGAAACCACCGGAGATAAAATGATCGTGAAGTCCGTCGCACTCGTGCCGGTGCCGGCCGGGTTGGTCACGGTAATTTTACCGGTGGTCGCGCCGTTTGGCACATTCGCCCGGATTTGAATAGCCGAATCCACGGTGAACGTCGAGACGGTGCCGTTGAAGGCCACTGCGCTCACCGACGTAAAATTCGTGCCGGCTATCGTTACCTGAGTGCTAATCGGTCCGCTACTAGGCGTAAATGAAGTAATGCTTGGGGACAAAATCACGGTAAAATTGCTGGCGCTGTTGGCGCTGCCCGCCGCGTTCTGAACGTTGATCAAACCCGTGGTCGCGCCGTTCGGTACCGTCGCGTGCAGCGTCGTGCTGGAAATGATCGTAAATGCGGACGCCGCTACCCCGTTAAATGTGACCCCAGTGGTACCGGTAAAATTGCTTCCAGAAATGGTCACCTGCGTACCCACCGGGCCGCTGGTCGGAGTGAATGAGGTAATGGTCGGCGCGTTCACGATGGTGAAATCGTTAGCGCTCAAGCCGGTGCCGTTGGGGTTGGTGACGCTGATTTTACCGGTGGTGGTGCCCGCGGCCACCACCGCGCGCATCTGCGAATCACTATCGCTGAAAAACACGGCGGCCGTGATGCCGCTGAACGAAAGGTTGGTAGCGCCCGTAAAGTTGCTGCCGGTAATCGTTACCTCCGTACCCACCACGCCGGTTTGCGGCGTGAACGAGCTGACGACCGGCTGGTTCGCCGAGCCACCACCAGTGGCAATCACCAACTCGGGATCATTGGTATTTTCCTTGGAATGGTATTTCGCCGCGTCACTCGAGGTGCTCTGAATGGCAAAACTGAAAATGCCGTTGCCGGTTATCGCTGGCGTCACATCAAACTCCACCGTCGTTCCCCCCGTGATCGGCCCAATCGAACTCAACGCTGAACCCCCGATCGCCGGCGCATTGCTGAAGGTGATATTGCTCTCCGTCCAGGCCGTCGCTGACCCCTGTAAATTATTCGACACCGAATGCATCGACCCGCCTTGATTCCCGTTCTCCATTACAAATAAGCGAATCTTGGCGCTGCTCGCCGCGCCCGCCAATCCCGTCACGTTAAACTTCAAATAGGTGTGCTGGCGAACTCCTCCGGATGAAGTCCTGGCCCGCAACTCGGTGCCCGTTCCAAAATTGCTGTTGGAACTCGATTCCCACACGTACGAATCGTGTATCGGATTGAGGGTCAACGTGCTGGGGCCGGAGAGCACGATAAAATTCGCCACGCTCTCGCCCGTGCCGGCCGCGTTGGTGACGCTAATCTTCCCGGTCGTCGCACCGTTCGGTACGGTGGCGCGAATCTGCGTGTTGGAATCCACGGTGAACACGCTCGCTGGCGTGCCGTTGAACGCTACTCCGGTCGCGCCGGTGAAGGTGCTGCCGGTGATGGTCACTTCGGTGCCCACTGTGCCGCTGCTCGGAGTAAATGAGCTGACCGTGGGGATATCGGTCACAATGAAATTGGTCGAGCTGGAACCGGTGCCAACGTTATTGGTGATGCTGATCGGCCCGGTGGTGGCGCCACTCGGGACCGTGGCGAAAATTTCCGCATCCGAGTTTATCGTAAAGCTGCCTGCCAATACGCCGTTGAATTTCACCAGAGTTGCCGTGGCGAAGTTACTGCCCGCAATCGTGACTTGCGTGCCAACCGGCCCGCCCGCCGGAGTGAATGAGGTAATGGCCGGCGGCAACTGGACGACAAAATCATTGGTACTGGTCGCGGTGCCCGCCGCGTTGGTCACGCTGACCTTACCGGTGGTGCTGCCCGCACCCACGGTGGCGCGCACTTGGGTGTTCGAGTCCACCAACAGGTTGGTCGCGGCTGTGCCATTAATCGCCACACTGGTGGTGCCGGTGAAATTATTGCCGGTGATGGTTACTTGTGTTCCTACCGCGCCAGTGGTCGGCGTAAATGAGGTGATGAGCGGAGCTAAAATTACCGTAAAATTGGTCGCGGTGGCGGCGCTGCCCGCCGGATTGGTCACGTTAATAGGCCCGGTCGTCGCGCCTGCGGGTACGATCGCGCGCACCTGGCTGTTTGAATCAACGATAAACGCCGACGCGGACACGCCGTTGAAATCCACACTGGTGGTGCCGATGAAATTGCTGCCCGAGATCGTCACCTCGGTGCTAACTGGCCCGTTAGCGGGTATGAACGACGAAAGCGATGACGGCAGAATGACTGTAAAATCGGCGCTGCTGATGCCCGTGCCTTCGGTGTTGGTCACGTTGATTTTACCGGTGGTGGCGCCTGTTGGCACCGTGGCTCGCACCTGGGTGTTGGAAACAACGGTAAAGCTCGCCGCGGAAGTACCATTAAATTTTACGGCAGCGGTGCCGTTGAAATGGTCACCAGAGATGGTTACCTCAGTTCCGATGATGCCGCTGGTCGGCGTGAACGAAGAAATCAACGGCGCCAGCGGTGAAGCCCCAACAAAATCAATTATCAGTTTTGGATCGTTGGCCGCTTCTTTGGAATCGTAGCGCGCTGCCAGGTCGGAATTGCTGGTGATGGCAAAGCTATAAATGCCATTTCCAGTAATCGCGGAAGTCACATCCCACTCCACGTTGGAATTCGCGGTGATAGAACCAAGGGAGAATAGCGGTGAACCGCTTACCGCCGGTCGGTTGTTGTAAATCAACCCGTCCTCATCCCAGGGGGTGCTGGTGCCGGCGTAATTATTCGAGACCGCGAATATCGACCCGCCTTCGTCGGTGTTATCCAAAGAAAACAACCGAATCTTCGCGCTGGTCACCGGCCCCGTGAGTCCGCTGACATTAAATTTCAAGTACGTGACCTGCAGAATCCCCGACGTGGACTTGCGGGCCCGCAGCTCGGTACCGGAGCCAAAATTCAGCGTCGGGTCCGAAGAACGGACATACGCGTCTTCGATGGGAATGATAACGTCGCTGACGCGCACCGTGACCGCCGCCTCGTTGGAAACCGCGCCGCCGGTATCGGAAACGCGATAGGTGAACGCATCCGTGCCGCCAAAATTGGTGTTCGGGGTATAAGTAATCACGCCGGTAGTAGGATGAACGGAAGTGGTACCGTTAAGCGGCACGGTCACCACCGCCACCGTCGTGGGATCGATAACGCGATCAATATCCGTGTCATTAGCCAGAACGTCAATCTGCACCGAAATATTTTCTTCCGTGGCGGCGCTATCGTTTTGCGCCACCGGCGGATCGTTGACTTCGTTTATCGTTATGTTCACCGTCGCCACATTGGAGGTGAGCCCAAGATTATCCTCGACGGTGTACGTGAAACTGTCCGCGCCAAAGAATTCGGCATCCGGCGTGTAGGTGACCACTCCAGTAGTAGTGTTGACGTTAGCTGTGCCATTTATAGGCGAGGTAATAATCGTTACCGTGGTCACATTGATCGTCCCGTCGATGTCGGTGTCGTTGCTCAGCACGGCAATTGGTGTGATCACATCTTCATCGGTTGTGATATTATCATTCACTGCCAGCGGGGGATCGTTCTGGCCGCCCACGTCCACTGTCACCGTCGCCGCATTCGAACTCGCGCCGTCGTCGTCCTTCACCGTGTACGTAAAACTGTCTATCCCCTCAAAATTCAGGTTCGGCGTGTACGTAATCACGCCAGTCGTCGGATTCACCGCTGTCGTACCGTTGGCCGGCAGCGTCGCTACCGTCACCGTTGTCGGATTAATCGTGCCGTCCACATCGCTGTCGTTCGCCGTCACATTGATCGCTACCGGTGTCTCCTCCGCTGTACTCGCCCCATCGTTTACCGCTACTGGCGGATCATTCACATCGTTCACCGTCACCGCCACCGTCGCCACATTCGAAAGGGCGCCCAAATTATCCTTGACCGTGTATGTAAAACTGTCGCCGCCGACAAAATTGACATTCGAGGTGTAGGTTACCACCCCCGTCGTTGGATTCACCACAGCGGTGCCATTGGATGGTGGAGTCACAATCGTTACCGTCGTTGGATCGATCGTACCGTCCACGTCGCTATCATTGGAAAGGACATTAATGGGTGTAGCTACCTCCTCGTCGACCGTAGCCACATCACTCACTGCAACCGGCGGGTCGTTCGATCCACCCACATCCACCGTCACCGTCGCCGCATTCGAACTTGCGCCGTCGTCGTCCTTCACCGTGTACGTAAAGGTATCCGTACCTTCAAAGTTGAGGTTCGGAGTATATGTGATTACACCCGTCGTGGGATTCACCGATGTGGCACCGTTGCCCGGCGGCGTCGCTACCGTCACCGTACTCAAATTCAACGTCCCGTCCAGGTCGCTGTCGTTCGCCGTTACATCGACATCAACCGGCGTCTCTTCCGCTGTCGACGCGCCATCGTTCACGGCTACCGGCGGATCATTCACATCGTTGATGGTCACCGTCACCGTCGCCACGTTCGAGAGAGCACCCAGATTATCCTTAACCGTGTAGGTGAAACTGTCGCTCCCCACATAGTTCACGTTCGAAGTGTAGGTCACGACCCCGGTGACCGGATTCACCACCGCCGTTCCATTAACAGGCGGAGTCACGATCGTAACCGTGGTCGGATCGATTGTGCCATCCACGTCGCTATCATTGGAAAGAACGTTAATGGGCGTGGCCACCTCTTCATTCACTGTCGCCGCATCGTCCACTGCCACCGGCGGATCGTTCGACCCACCCACGTCCACCGTCACCGTCGCCGCATTCGAACTCGCGCCGTCATCGTCCTTCACCGTGTACGTAAAACTGTCTATCCCCTCAAAATTCAGGTTCGGCGTGTACGTAATCGCGCCGGTCGTCGGATTCACCGATGTCGTACCGTTGCCCGGCAGCGTCGCTACCGTCACCGTTGTCGGATTAATCGTGCCGTCCACATCGCTGTCGTTCGCCGTGACATTGATCTCCACCGGCGTCTCTTCTGCGGTCAATGCGCCATCGTTCAAAGCCACCGGCGGATCGTTGACCTCGGTTACCGTAATATTAACGGTGACCACGTTCGAGGTCGCGCCGTCGTTATCGTTAACCGTATAGGTAAAACCGTCGGTGCCGAAGAAGTTAACATTCGGTGTGTACGTGATCACCCCCGTAGAAGAATTGACCGAAGTCGTCCCATTCACAACGTTAGAAATGATCGTGACCGTGGCCACATTAAGGGTGCCATCCGGATCCAAATCGTTTCCGAGTACGTTGATATTCACGCTGACATCTTCGTTGGTGATCGCCCCATCGTTGACCGCGATGGGCGGCGAGTTGACTTCCACGGTTACGGTGGCTGCGTTTGAGATTGCGCCGCGGTTATCCTTCACCGTGTAGGTAAAGGTATCGTTGCCGAAAAAGCTCGCATTCGGCGTGTAAGTTACCGCCCCGGTAGCAGGGTTCACAGAAGTAGTGCCATTGGATGGGCCTGTGCCCACCGTGACCGTCGTCGGGTCAAGAGTGCCATCGGGGTCGGTGTCGTTGGCCAGCACATTGATGGTCACCGCGTTGCCTTTATTGGTAAACGCCACGTCATTGACCGCCACCGGGAAATCGTTCACCGTGACCGTCACCGTCGCGGCATTGGAGGTCGCGCCGTTGTTATCTTTGACCGTGTAAGTAAACGTATTCGTGCCAACAAAATTGCTATTCGGGGTGTAAGTAATGGCGCCGGTAGTGGTATTCACCGACGTGGTGCCATTGGCGGGGTTAGACACCACCGTAACGGTTGCCGGGTCCAGCGTGCCATCGGAATCGGAATCGTTGGCCAACACATTAATGCTCACCGCAATATTTTTGTTGGTTAACGCCGCGTCATCCACCGCCACTGGAAAATCGTTCACCGTGACCGTCACCGTCGCTTCATTAGAAAAGGCATTCTGGTTATCCTTGACGGTGTAGATGAAGGTATCGGTACCGACGAATCCGGCATTGGGGGTGTATCGAACCACTCCGCCAGCCAAAACCGTGGTGGTACCATTTGAAGCGGCCGTAGCGGCCACGCTATTATTATTGATGGTGCCATCGATGTCGGTATCGTTGGCGGTTACATTTATATTAACAAAGAACCCCTCATTGGTGAGGGCGGCATCGTCGTTAGCTACGGGCGGGTCGTTTACGGAGTTTACGGTAATCGTTACGGTGGCCACGTTGGAGGTAAATCCGAGATTATCTTTCACGGTATACGTAAAGCTGTCCGAGCCAAAATAATTGGCCGCTGGAGTATACGTCACCACACCGGTGCTGGCATTGACGGAGGTCGTGCCGTTCGTCACATTGCTCACGATCGTAACCGTGGTCGGATCAATCGAGCCGTCCGAGTCGCTGTCGTTGGCCAGCACGTTAATGCTTATGGGCGTATCTTCATTGGTGGTAGCGGCGTCGTCGTTCGCCACCGGCGGAGCGTTGGTGCTGTTCACGTTGATGGTTACCGTGGCGATATTCGAAGTTGCGCCGAGGTTATCCTTTATAGTATAGGTAAACGTGTCAATGCCGGTAAAGCCCAAATCCGGATCATAGCTCACCACGCCGGTGGTTGGATTCACGGTCGCCGTACCATTAGATGGGCCCGTAACAATCGTAACGGTTGTCGGATCCAGTGTCCCATCGACGTCGCTATCGTTGGCCTTCACGTCAATGGTGATGGCTAAGTCCCCGGCGGCGGCGTTATCATTCACCGCGACCGGCGGATCGTTCACATTGTTGATGGTAATCGAAACGGTTGCCATATTGGAGGTGGCGCCGTAATTGTCTTTGACCGTGTAGGTGAAGCTGTCGCCGCCGGAAAATTCCGCATTGGACGTGTAAGTAACCACCCCGGTCGTGGGATTGACCGAAGTCGTGCCGTTCGTTGTGCCGGAGACGATGGTAACCGTTGTGGGATTGATAGTCCCGTCTTGATCAATATCATTGGCAGTGACATCAATATTCGTCGCCACATCTTCATTGGTGGTTTTGGAATCGTTCACCGCAATCGGTTCCCGATTGACAATCACCGTCACAGTAGCCACGTTGGAAAACGCATTCTGGTTGTCCTTCACTTTATAGGTAAACGTATTCGTCCCAAAGAAATTGGCGTTGGGGGTATAGGTCACTTGACCGGTGGTCAGATTGACGGAAGTCGTACCATTAGCCGGGCCACTGACGATGGTAACGGTCGTGGGGTCAATGGTGCCGTCGCTGTCGGTATCATTGGCCAGTACATCGATCACGACGGGATTGTCTTCGATGGTCAGCGCATTGTCGTTCGCGGCCACCGGCGAATCGTTGACGGTAATCGTTACGGTAGCGAAGTTAGAATTGGCGCCGCCATTATCTTTGACGCGATAGGTAAAGGTGTCGGTGCCAGAGAATCCAGCGTTGGGAGTGTAGGTAATCGCCCCCGTCGTGGTATTGACCGATGTGGAACCATTAGCCGCAGCCGATCCTACCGTCACCGTAGCGGGATCGAGGGTGCCATCTATATCGCTGTCATTTGCGAGTACATCAATGGTTACCGCTTGCGCTTCGTTGGTTTGGCCGGCGTCATTAGCTGCGACCGGCGGATCATTCACCGAATTCACGGTTATTGTAACAGTAGCTACATTCGACGTCAAGCCCGTATTATCTTTGACCGTATAGGTAAACGAATCCGTGCCAAAAAAATTCGGATTGGGCGTGTAGGTCACCACGCCAGTGGGCTGAACGGTGGTGGAGCCGTTACTGGGAGCAGTGGCCGCGACCGTAGAAGCGTTTAGGGTGCCATCCGAATCAAAGTCGTTGGCCAAAACATTTATATCAACGGCAGTATCTTCGTTGGTTGTGGCCACATCATCGACGGCGGTCGGCGGATTATTGGTAACGGTCACCGTAACGGTGGCGACGTTGGAAGTCGCCCCTAAATTATCTTTCACAGTGTAGGTGAACGTATTCGTTCCGTTAAAATTCAAATTGGGAGTATACGTGACCGCTCCGGTGGACGGGTTTACAGAAGTCGTTCCGTTAGCGGGCGGGGTGACCACCGTCACCGTTGCGGGATTCAGCGTACCATCCACGTCGAAGTCGTTGCTCAACACCGGGATAACGACCGCATTGTCCTCCGGTGTGGTAGCGTTGTCGTTTACCGCCACCGGTGGATCGTTTGAGCCGGCTACATCGACCGTCACCGTCGCGGCGTTCGACGTGGCGTTGTTGTTATCTTTCACCGTGTAAGTAAAACTATCCGTACCGGTAAAGTTCAGATTGGGCGTATAAGTGATGACTCCGGTCGAGGTGTTCAGCGAAATGGTGCCATTAGCTGGGCTGCCCGTAACGGTAACGGTACTCGCCACCAGTGTACCATCCACATCGCTGTCGTTCGCCAGCACGTCGATGGGCACCGGGGTATCTTCATTGGTGGCGGCGTTATCGTTGACCGCCACCGGCGGATCGTTGACGGCGGTAATCGTCACCGTTACCGTGGCCGTATTCGAGGTAGCGCCATCGTCATCTTTAACGGTGTAGTTAAACGTATCCGTACCAAAAAAATTCGCGGCGGGGAAAAAAGTAATCGCGCCGGTCGTCGGGTTCACCGAGACCGAGCCGTGGCCGGGCCCGGAGGCGGACACGGTGGAGGGAACCAGCGTCCCATCCACATCCGAATCGTTGCTCAAAACATTAATCACCACCGAATTGTCCTCGGGTGTGGTGGCCGCGTCATTTACCGCTACCGGCGGATCATTGACATCCGTCACCGTCACCGTAACCGTGGCCGTATTCGAGGTCGCGCCATTGTTATCTTTTACATTGTAAGTAAAAGTATTGATGCCAAAAAAATTGGCATTGGGCGTGTAAGTAACCACACCGGTCGTCGAGTTCACCGAAGTAGTGCCATTGGCGGGTGCGGAGACCACCACGACCGTAGTGGGATCAATGGTTCCCACCGGATCCGTGTCGTTGGCCAGCACGTTTATGTTCACCGCCGCATCTTCGTTGGTGGTAGCCGCGTCGTCATTCGCTACCGGCGGCTGGTTCGCACTCACCGTCACCGTTACCGTCGCGGCAACCGCGCTCTCGCCCTCGTTATCCTTCATCGTATATTGAAACGTATCGGTGCCGGTAAATGCCGCATTTCCGGTATAGGTAACGATGCCGGTCGTGCTATTAACCGATACGGTGCCATTGGCAGGGTTCTGTACTATCGCCACGGTAGTCGGGTCGATCGTCCCATTGCCATTGGCGTCGGTATCATTGGCCAGGACATTGAGGTTGGTCGCGATAGCGATGGGTGCGGTCACGTTATCGTTAACCGCGACGGGCCGGGCATTACCCCCCAGCGCCAGAAAGTTATGAAAATAGCGATCGCTGCCCTCGTCGCTGGCCAGCACGACTAACCCGGTACTCGCATTGACACACTGTTTAGTGGAAGTAGGATCATTGATGTCGGTATCTAAATCACTGGCGAGAAACAAACGACCTAATCCAGAGGGAAAGGTGAGGTTATCGACGTGAGCAACTTTATAATATATTTTTGGAACAGCCGGATCATCGCTGCGGGCAAACACATACACGCTATCCGTGTCCGAATCAATTAGCGCAATGGGACGAGTATGCTCTTCACTCGCTATGCCAAAAAGATGGCTCGTCCACACACTGGTGCTGGAATTGCGCTTAAGCACATTGACCAGTGGCTCCGTACCATTGGCAGTCGATTTGACCACGGCCACCACGGTACCGTTGGAACCGCAGGTTAAATTAAGATGATCATCTGCGGCATTTTGAACCACAGCATTTTCGTAGGCGACTTCTCTGGACTGCCAGGTGGTTTCACTATTCCCGTCCAGATGAACGATAAAGTAAAACTTTTCATCAACATGGTTGCTCCAGAGTACACCAATCTTGTTGCTGCCGACCGCAATGATACTCGCAATATCGGCGGTATTGCCATTCGTTTCCGCCCCCAAATCATTGCCTTGATTGGGCAATTCAAATGGCGTGCTCCAGGTTAAGTCGTCCGTGGTGGTGTGGTTGATCATAACTCGCCGCGGAACCACGTTGGAGGTCCACACCGCCCAGAGTTTGCCGGTAGAATCTTTTTCTATCACCAGACTACGAGATTTTTCACTGTTTATCTGAACTGGAAAACCGCTATCCAGAGTATAGGTATCGGTGCTGGCATTATAGCTGTAACGATACAGCCGGGCTTCAAACGGGGCGCTGGTTTGGGATATTCTGGCGTGAGAAGCAATATATAATTTTGTGCCATCCCAGAGCACATCCTGAGAAGACTTGGAGCGGGTATCGACATCCGGGCCAACCTCCACCCAGGTCTGATTGGCTTTATCAAAGCGATAAATTCTAAACCTGCTGCTGTTTGTCGCCCACATGTTCGCCCACCAGTAGCCGTCATTGTACCAGAGCTTACTTTCTGGTTTCTCAGCGGTTATTTCACCAGTAGGTATGGTGCCGTAACCGAAATCCCGGTAACCCGAAAACACCGGCACGGAACTGCCCTGTGCAAAAGCACGCGGGATTTCTATCGAAAACACTAACAGAAAAAACAGACTCACCGTGCAGATGAATTGCAAGGCCTGGTTGTTTTTCCATTGTTGTTTTCTCTTGCCTGAGTATTCATCTGATAACAACATCACATGATCCTCCTTATGAAGTGTCCATGCTATCTCATCAACCTGTTTGATTCACCCGCAAAAAAGGGTGCGTGTAAAAGATTTTCCTCCCGGTCCACTTTTGTTGTCTTTCGTAAAATTCGCAGAGTTGCACAAACGACCCCGTATCACACTATCTAAATGATGCCTGACTTCTTTAAAATTGAAAACCCCCACCAAGGGCGGCTTGAAAAAAAGAGTTGACTAAATCGATTGTAGTGTTTATCTTAAAATAAGAGGCCACCGCCGGCAAAAACAGAAATCTGTTCTTGCCGGACGACTCTTCATTCGAGCTCTGCCCGGATCTCCGTGAAGATATTGTGGCCTCTTTTTCTACTGTCCTGCTTACGAGTTTAAAAATACAGACATGCAGCTCACTTTGCAGAGTTTTTTTGGCTGTTAAAACCTGTCCATTCGTTTTATAAAAGTTCTTGACAATCTAAATTTTATAACTATATTTTAGCGTATTCAATTTTCACGCCTGCAAATTAATTGGCAAAAGCTTCCAAACTCCACCCCGGTTCTTTTCAAAATCAAGGCGGTCGCTGAAGTGATGCTGTTCTTCTAATCGGGGTTTCGTTCACCTAACTTATAAGGATGGCGGGTATGGTGCCGAATAAATTATTTTTACCGGAAAGAGAGTTTATTGGGGCGCTGTTTTGCTGCCTGATTTTAGTCGCCGGTTGCGGCAAAAAGGAAAAAGAGCAGACCGTCGAAGAGACTGGCGCTGACACCACTCAGGTGGGGGCCACGCAGACGGCGGTGCCCGATAGCAATTTGCTCGAACCCGTGGTGGCGCCCAATCCGAATTTCACCCGGCAGCCCATTAAAAGTGGCTACGTCAGCGCCCAGTGTCTCAACGTGCGCAATGGCGCCGGCAAAAGCGCCGCGATTATTGGTCACGTCTTCAAATGCGATAAACTCGACATTTTCGAAATCGCCAACGCCGGCGGAACCTGGTATCGGGTGAACGACGCCGCGGGGTACGTCGATGGCTGGGTATCCGCGGGCTATATTTCCGAACGGTCGGTGCCCTGCGACTTTGTCATCCCGGAGGACTACAAAGAGCCGAAAACCCCGACGGTGATTGAAGGGATTTCCGCCAAATATGTCGGCGTAGCGGCCTGTGTTACCTGCCACAGCAAACCCCACGGCGAATTCAGCCTGGGGCCGTACGGAGTCTGGCGCGATCATTTTCATTCCGCTGCTTATGTGACGTTAACTAAATCCTACACGAAAGCCCTTGCCAAAAAACGCGGCATCGACGACCCGCTCACCGACTGGCGCTGCGTGAAATGCCACGTCACCGCCTTCGGGGTGCCGGCCGAACGCCTGGGGGCGAAATACCGCGACGAGGATGGCGTGGGGTGCGAGGCCTGTCACGGCCCCGGCGGCGAATACTTTAATAAAGATCACTGGTCGGCGGATCCGAAACAACTGCGCGCGATGGGCTTCCGCATCTACACCGATTTGAACGAACGCGATCAAATGTGCCGCGCTTGCCACAACCAACTCAGCCCGACTTACAAGCCGTTCAACGTCGAGGCTTTTTCGGCGGCCATTCGCCACTGGACATCGGAATATTCCATTATAGTAAGTGAAGAAAAACCCAATGAAGTCGTGGTAGAAAAGCCAAAACCAGTCGAACCAACGAAGGTTGAGCCAGTGTTCGAGACATTCCCCGAGCCGACCACCACAGCGGAACCTGTGAAAGCGCCAGAAGTAGCGAAGAGCGTAGAGCGACCAAAGCCAGAACCAACCAAGCCGAGCAAACCGGCGGCGGCCGGCGGGGGTCGTCTGGCCGGTGTGCCGAATGACTGGATGCTGGATTTGAAGGGGTCACGAGGCAAGGTATTTTTCCCGCACTTGAAGCATCACAAATATGTGAAGGTCGAGAAAGAAGCAGAAAATTGTCTGGTCTGCCACCACAAAGATCAGGCCGGCGGCCGGCTGCGCAACTGCAGCGACGGCGCCTGTCATCAATTCGAGCCGACGGCGGTGCCGAATCGCGAGGCGGCCTTCCATGGCACCTGTCGAACCTGTCACCGCGAGGAAGGTTCGGGGCCGCAGAAGTGCTCGGAGTGCCATGCACAAAGTTGATAAACGCCACCAATGTAGGGGCACAGCATGCTGTGCCCCTACCGTAATTTGGAAATATAAATTGTAAAAAATAGAAAGGATGAGACCATGAGAATCAGGTCGCAGCTAAAAACGTTGACGTTGACACTCGTCCTGCTGTTCGCAGCGACGGCTGCGTGGGCTTTCCAAATGTCGGAAAGCTCTGAACCCGAAGAGTCCCCGAGCAGTCTGCCCCGGCTTGTGCCGGCCCCGCCTCCACAAGCCGGCCCCGGACTGCGGCCGCTGTTCTACCGCTGGCGCATTCTGGATACCTATGGCGTGCAGGTGCCGCGCTATTCGATCATCGACCCATACAATCAAAATGCGCTTAAGGGCGACCTGCCGGCGTTCGGTTTGAACACCTTCGTCGTGTTAACCGCGCTCTACACGCCGAAAACCGT
>Ga0247727_10005282_pt1 | contig 26442 bp, 17 predicted proteins | sample WisWelCaveWW1625_FD_202498 | JGI IMG/M metagenome (GOLD analysis project Ga0247727, IMG submission 202498) | Biofilm microbial communities from Wishing Well Cave, Virginia, United States - WW16-25 | ecosystem: Environmental > Aquatic > Deep subsurface > Groundwater > Cave microbial mat | place...
CGACGCCCCCGTTGGGTTTCAGGCGATTGGCCGTACGCAGCCGGTCAGAATTGCCAGGTAAACATGATCCCCGACTCCGAGCGTCCGCGGCTGCCACCGGCCAGGAACCAGGGGTCGAAGACTTGGCCGTTGTCCGGATCGTCGTCGTCTCTGTGACCTTTGTAGGCGTCCCACGGAGCGCCGAGCCAGATGAGACGGGTGGTGAAGTTCACGGCGATGTCCGGAGTGATGAACCAGTCGACGCCGAGGGCCAGCTCTTGCGAGTAGCCGTTGACGGGATCCAGCAGGTAGATGAGCGCGGGAACGAGAGAGCCGCCCCGGTAGAAACCAAGGATGGCGAGCGTTCCGAGAAGCTCCCACTGATGGATGGTGTCGCGGCCTTTGCCGGCCGGTGCGTCGAGCTTCGGCAAGTCCAGAGGACCCACCAGGCCGACTTGCTCGCCGGGCAACAAAAGCTCGGTGTCACTGCCGCAATTCTCGTCGTTGCTCGACGTGTAACCGATGAACGCCGGGTTCGGATCGCCGTTGGGAAGCGTTTCCGCCTGATCGTCGATCGCGCAGCGGCGACGCTCGTGGTTGATGATGTAGTGCCAGAAGAACTGGCCGGTGACGAAGAACGTCGTCTGCTTGTTGAGCGGCCGAATCCACGTCGGCCGGTCGAAGGCGAGCATGCCCTTCCACATGTTTCGCTTCGAGATGCCGGGTAGCAGGATCGGCCCGTTCGGCGCACGACCGAAGAGCGCGGTCTGCTTGTCGCCGTTGAAGAACGGCAAATCGAAGTCGATGACACTCTCGAGCCGCCACACCGTCTGCGTGTAGTCGGCCTCGAAGAAGTTGAGCGAAGCGCCGACCGTGTGGATGTAGGGCGCGAAGTACTCGACGCAGAGCTGGTTGGCCGCCCAAGGAGCGCCGAAGCTGCCCGGCGCGCTCGAGAGACCCTGACAGTACTGCTCGTTCGGCAGATCGCCCGGTTGATTGCCCGGGATGGGCAGCGTGTCTTCGACGAACGTCGTGCCTGAGGCGGGCAGACCGCGAACCGGTGCCGTAGGCGAGCCGTCCGGGCTCCAGCGCTGGTAGAGGTAGTTGACGCTGAACTCCATGCCGTTCGGTGTGATGAAGTGAAAGCGCACGCCGAACTGGCTGTTCTCGATCGGGTTGCGGCTGTAGTTGCCCTGATTGAAGAGCTTGGTGCCGTTCAAGAGAGCGGAGCACTCGCCGCCGTCGGCCGTCGAGCAGAACGACGACTGCAGCACGCCGGTACCCTGACTGTTGCTCAGGGGATCGAGCAAGTTTACGCCCCAGGGACGCGGCAGGAACGAAATTTTGCCGGGGTTCCAGTCGCCGGGGTTCCAGAAGAATTCCAGGAAGGGCTGCGACAGCGGCCCGAGCTGCTGGAAGTCCCAAAGACCCTTCACCATGAAGAAGGGCTGGCGGAGCTCGTCGAAGCCGAAGCCCGGCGGCGGCAGCTCTTGGAAGAAGTGCCACGAGAGATCGAGCGTGTTCGCGCGATCGAGCATTCGGAAGCCGTCGCTCTCGCCCCACACGATCTGCTGCTTGCCGATGCGCATCGTGAGCGGGAGCTTCTTGAAGTAGAGGTCGATGTAGGCTTCGCGGATGTGGTTGTTGAACTTGAGCTCGTCGCGCTCTTCTTTGTCGATGCTCTTGAGACTACGCGCGAGAGGGCTCAGCGGATCGCCCTGCAAATCGGTGTCCTTGTGGATCCCGCCCGGAGCGATGTCGTAGATGCTGTCGTAAATTCCGCGATACACCATGAAGGCGTCGGCGCGGTCGAGCCACGACACCTTGTATTTGCCGAACGCCTCGCCGCGCTGGAGGAACTTCCACTCGAGACGAAGCTTCAGCTCGTTGCGCTGCTGAATGAACGCCCAACGATCGATGCTTTGATGACGGAAGAGGTTGATCGTGCGCAGGCGCCCACCGATGTCGATATCCCCACCCAGGAAACCACCGCGATAGATCGCGTGAGCGGGCGGCGTCGCGGCGGCAACCAGGGCGACGACAGTGACAAGCGCGGCGACTCTCGGAAATCTCATCATGAGCGGCCCCAAGCTCCTTTTGAAAGGCGAAAGTTGGGTTCAGCTATCATCTGGTAAAAGGTCGTACAAGGTCTTTGCGCCTTGTACGCGCGCAGGGGAGCGACTACGGAATGACGGCCGATTTCTCGATCGCGGAGAGGGAACGGGTCCGGTGGCCCGACCGGTCTTCAAAACCGTGCTGCCGGCCGTAAAGGTCGGCGGAGGGTTCGACTCCCTCCCTTCTCCGCCACTCCGATGCGGCCGCGCGATTGACGACGAGCGTCGTTCCTTGCGCATTTCGCCACCACGTCTCGATTCCCGCCGCCTCATCGTCCAACAGGACGCCGGCATAGCGCGGCTTGGTGAGTAGAAAGACCGGCGCGTCGCCCGCGAGCAGCGCGCGCGCCTCCGCGAGATCTCGCACGCGGCCTATCGGTCGCTCCAGATAGAAGGACAACGCGTGCGGTGCGCGCGAAAGGCTCGAGAGCACGCCGTCGGGGGGGAGCGCGGCGGCGAGCTCGCTCGCGAGCGCGCGGTAGCCCTTCGCGGCCGTCAGCAGATCGGCCACGGGCCCGTAAGCGCCGACGACCATGACCACCGAGCTCACGGCGAGGACGAGCACCGCGCCGCTTGGTCGCCGTTTTGCGACGCACTGCGATACGAACGCGACCGATCCGAGAGCGAGCGCACTCGCGAAGATGGATCGCGCGCCGACACCCGGCATACCGCCAAGGGACACTTTCGCGATACCCGCGGCGGCCAGTGTGGCCGTCGCGACGATGCCCGCCCACGCGGTGGCATAGCGATCGACCCAAATCTGTCGCCTATGCGTGGACTTGGCATCGTGGCCCTCGGCGAGGAGCCCGCAGGCTGCGGCGACGAAAAGAGCTGGAAAGGCCGGCAGCAAGTAGGTGACGAGACGCGTGGAGGCCGCGCCGAACACAAGCGCGACCGACGCGATCCACGCCCAAAGTACCGCATCGGCGCCGCTCCTCGCCCGCCTTCCCCGCCAGCGCCAAAGCGCCCCGGCGATGACGAGCGGAGTCCATGGAAGCAACGCCGCCGGCAGCGCCAGCGCGTAGTAAGCGAGAGACCGTTGGTGACCGAGCGCGTCGCTGCCGAGAAAGCGATCGCGATTGTGGAGCCCGAGAAACGCTTTCACGTATTCCGGGTCGACATGGTACGCGGCGGCATACCAAGGCCCTGCGATCGCGAGGATGACGGCCGCTCCGGCAAGCGGTCTCAGCCAAGCCCCGGTTGTTTCGCGCTTTCGAAGTGACAGGTGGGCGACGAGCAGGCAGGGGAGCACGAGCACGATCGCGACCGGTCCTTTGACGAGCGAGGCCAGCGCGACCAGCGCATAGAAGGGAACCATGCTCCGCCGTCGCGGAGGAGCTTCTGTCAACCCCACCGAGAGCCAAGCGACGGCCCCGGTGAGGAGAGCGGTGAAGAGCATGTCGACGGTCGCGAGGCGGCCAATGGCGACGAAGAGGAGAGACGTGCCGAGTCCGAGCGCCGCGAGCGAGGCCGCGTCCTCGCCATGCAAACGCTTCGCCCACCAAGCCGTCAGTGCCAGCGTCGCGAGCGCCGCGAGTGCCGCCGGCATCCTCGCAGCGACCGTGCCGTGACCTACCGTTGCGAGGGATGCGACGACGGCCCAGTGAAAGCCGACAGGCTTGTCATGGTAGGGCTCGTCGTAGACCCGCGGTGTGAGGAAGCGGCCCGCGTCGAGCATCTCGCGCGCGATCTCCGCGTGCCGAGACTCATCCGGGTCGAGAAGCTCGGGCCGGTCGAGCGCGGTGAGATACAGCGCCGCCAGCGCGAGCGCCAAAGCGATGCGCTTCAGCGGCGATCCCAGCCGCGGAGCTTGCCGTAAAAGAGCGGCCCGCCGAGGTGCATCGCGAAGCCGATGCCAAACACGAACGCGAGGTCGGCCTCTTCTTCGCTCGCAACGATTTTACGGCCGACGAGCTCCCGCGCTTTCGCGTGCAACGCGCGCATGCAGCGCTCGACGATCTCGTCTTCTGCGGCGATGCGACGTCCGCGATCGGGCACGAGCGCGGCAAGCCCGGACCATTCGTGCTTTTTCACGCCGCCTTCGTAGTCGTAGTAGCCGGCGCCGGACTTCAGTCCAAGACGACCGAGCGTCCGCATCTTCCAAACCAGGGGCTCGATTGCGGGCGGTGTCGCGGTCGCGATCGTGTCGTACATGCCCGCCGCGATATCGAGGCCCGCTTGGTCGCCGAGCTCGAAAGGCCCCATCGGCAACACCTGCTTCCGAATGGCGTCGTCGATCGAGGAGATGGCCGTGCCTTCTCGATAAATCGTCTCGGCCGCCTGGAAGTATGCCGCGAGCCCCGCGTTCACGAGAAAGCCCGGCGAGCCGTCGTTCAGCACGAGCGGGGTCTTGCCGATCTTTTTCACGAACGCGTGCGCCGTGGCCACGGCGTCGTCGCTCGTCTTATCGCCGCGAATGACCTCGACCAGCTGCATCATCGGGTGCTCGGCCGGGCTGAAGAAATGCAAGTTCACGAAGTTCGCGGGATCGCCGCCACCCTCCGCGAAGTACTCGGACAACATGCCCGGGCCCATCGAGCTCGAGTTCGAAGCGACGATCGCGGTTTTCTTCGCGTGTTTGCCGAGCGCGCGAAAGAACTCGGCTTTCACGTCGCGCTTCTCCATACGCGCCTCTACGACGAGATCGCAGTCGGCGAGCGCCGCGGGCTTCTCGGCGGAAATCTCGACGCCGCCGACTTTCTTCGCGACGTCGTCCGCGGTCATCTTTCCCTTCTTCACCGCGCGCTGGTACTTCGCCGCGAGTTTCTTCGGCGCAGCCTCTGCGAATTTCGCGAGCGGTGCGTGGCCCGCCACACGGTAGCCAGCCTCGAGCGCGAGCCATGCGATCGCGTTGCCCATGTAGCCGTCGACGCCGTCGATGCCCACCTTCTCGAGCTTGCGCGCGGTGCCGGCGAAGTCCTTCGGCAACTTCTGGATCTGCTGCTGCGTGAAGAAAAAACGCATGCCGGCTTTCGCTTCCGTCCCGGTCGCGAGCTCGATGAAGGCGTCGCGCTCGAGCCTGAGCGCGTCTTTGAGCGGCAGGCTCGCGCCGCGGATCATGACGTCGAGCGCGACGTAAGGCGCTCGCGGATTCGGCCGGCCCATAGTCGCTTTCTGGACTACCGGCAGGATGAGCTCACGAAGCGCCTCGGCGTTCGCGAGATCGGCCGGCGGCTTGCGGTCGATCTTCGGCAGAGTCTCCCGAAGGAACTTCTCGGCGAACGCTGCCGTGTCCGTTCCTTCCGGCACGACGGCGTCCACCATGCGAATGGCGGCGGCTTCTTTGGCTCGGAAGTTCTTGCCTTGAAGGACGGCGGTGAAGCCTGCGTCACCGCCCACCGGGTCCTTCGCGTTGATGAGCCCGCTACGGCGCGGCATGCGCTGAGTGCCGCCGAGACCCGGAAAAATGTTGAGCCGAATCTCCGGAAAGCCCACCGTCGAGCGCTCTGTGGCAACGATCGCGTGACAGGAGAGAGCGAGCTCGTAGATGCCGCCTAACGCGTAGCCGTCGACCACGGCAATCCAAGGGGTAGGCCCGTTCTCGATCGCGAGCATCTCTTCGTGTCCGGTGTCGATGAGCTCTTCGAGACCGCGGCGATCCGCGTTCATCAGCTCGCCGATGTTGGCGCCGGCGCCGAGACCGAAGCGGTTCCCGGTGAGGATGACGCCGGCGAGGGGCGAGCGAGCGTGCGCGCCGGCAAGCTCTTCTCGCAGCGTTCGAATGTCCGCGATCGCGGAGCGGGAGAGCGTGTTCATCGCTCCCGAGTCGAAGGTCACCCAGGCGACGCCGTTTCGGATTTCGTGCTTGAAGTTTCCCATCGTGTCTCCTCGGCTAGCGGGCGGCTCGAGGGGCGAGAGCGTAGCTCACGGTCACATAGAAGGCACGGCCAGGAACCGGAAAGCCGAGCACATCCTCGTGCTGCTCGTCGGTGAGGTTGTCCGCTTCGAATCGCGCGCGAAATCCGCTTTGCCCGAGTGCGAAGTCGAAGCTCAGGTCGTGCGTCGTGTAGCCGGGCACCCGCGCCACGTCGCTCTGGAAGCTATCGAGGTAGACCTCGCTGCGGTAGCCGAGATCGTAGGTGACGGTCCAAGCCGGCCGTTCCCAAGCGACGCGCAAGTGCAGCTCGTCGTCGGGTAGCGACGGCAGGTCCTTGCCCTTCTCGTCGACGATGTCGCTACGGTTTTCCGCGTTCTGGTGCGTGTAGCTCGCGTCGAGGCGCCAGCCCATTGGCGCCGCTCCGAGCAGGCGCAGCTCGTGCCCGGTGACCCGGGATTTTCCGACGTTCTGCGGTCGCGGGATTCGAGCGCCGCTCGGCAGCAGCACGATCACGTCGTCGACGTCGTTCAGGAAGAAAACGTACTCGAAGGCCAAGTCGCTGAGGGCGCCGAGCTTCGAGCGAGACCAGAGAAATCCGACGTCGCGATTCGTACCTTCTTCCGGCTCGAGCGCGGGATTGCTGATCGAAAAGCCGTCGCTGCCGAAGAGCTCTTGGAAGGTGGGCGGCCGGAAAAAAGTCCCGATGTTTCCCTTGAGCGCCAGCCCGTAGCCGGCTTCGTAGCGGAGACCGAGTCGCGGATCCGTCGAATGCTCGTCGCTATTCGTGTCGGTGCCGGGTGGCAGAGGCGGTATGACGTCATCGAGATCGAAGTCGTTCCAGATCCGCTCGTGGCGAAGCTGAGGCGAAATGGACAGCGCGCCACCCGCGAGAAAAATCTCGTCGCCAACCGCCAGCGCGATTCGATAGCGATCCTGATCTCGTTTCGGCAGCGACAATGCAGCCGAGGGAAAGCTTTGGCGATAGTACTCGTAGGAGGCGTCGAGGCTGGCTTCGATGAGCTGGAAGCGCCCCGTGTAGAGCGGTCGCGACACCCTACCGTCCACCGTCACCGCCGTGCCGTCGGCTCTCTCGAAGGGAAGACCGAGGCTGTCGATGACGCCGCCGGGCCCGATCGATTTCGGATCGCGGAGACTCTCGTCGGTGACGGTGACCGAGATCTCGGACTCGAGCTTTCGCGGACCTTCGAGCGCGAGCGAAGAGATCGAGCGCAGGCGCTCGAATCGCGCGTTCGACGCTTGCACGCTGCCCCGCCCGGGCGCGCCTTCATCCTTATAGTAGGTGGACTGCGTGAGGGTGAGTCGCGAGTCGGGGCCGAGATCGCGCACGTGCCGCAACAGCGCGTCGACGGACTCGGCGTCGTTGTTGATTCGACGAGCTTCGCGATCGTCGCTGGGGTCGCCGCGGTCACCGCGATCCTCGAATTCGAAATCCCCGTCCGTGTAGCGGTGCGTGACGGCGGCCAAGGTGAGCTTGCTGAGCTTGCCCGCGTCTCCGTAAGCCGCCGAAGCAAAAGCCTTGGAGGAATTGAAGGATCCGTACGAGAACGAGGCGGCGAGCTCACGACCGTTTGGACGTCGAGTCACCACGTTGATCACGCTCGAAGCGCCGGCGCTGCCAAACGCGACCGGCACGAAGCCGCGATAGACTTCGATGCGCTCGATCGAGTCGACGGGAAGATCGGCGAGGTTGACGACCCCCGTGCTCGCGCTCGTGAGACTGACACCGTCGAGCAGAATTTTTACTTGGCCGCCGCCGGCGCCTCGCACCGTCGCCGTCGAGAAATCCTCTCGCCCGCCGAGATGCTTTACGTGCACGCCGGTCGCACGCTCGAGCAGCTCGCCCACCGAAGTGCTCCCGCGCCACGCGTCGTCGGCGTCGATCACTTCGACGAAGCCGGTCGCATCGACGGCGCTCTCGAAAGGTCCCGTCTCACCTTCACCCACTGCGACGATGGGCGCGGTCGTCACGGGCTCTTGATCCGCGGCCCGAGCCGTCGTTGCGTGAAATGAGCCTCGTGTGATGCAGCAAAGGAGAAGTAGAGCGGAGGCGCGGCGCACGGGGCGGGGACCGTACGAACCCGGTTCGCCGCTGTCAACTCTTGCTTTGACAGCTTCCGGAGCGGCTACTATGAGCGCCAAGCTCGATGGCCGACTCCCGAAAAGGTATCTCCCTTCTGGGCTCGACCGGCTCCATCGGAACGACGGCTCTCGATCTCATCGCGCGCTTCGAGAATCGTTTTCGCGTCGTGGCGCTAGCCGCGGGTCGTCGTATCGACGACTTGAAGCAACAGATCGAGCAGTTCGCGCCCGACGTCGTATCGGTGGCCGATCCACGCGACGCCGCCGAGCTGGCCCGCGCTCTCGGGCCTCGCGCACCGCGCGTCGTTTCGGGCGACGAAGGGCTCGTCGCGGTGGCCACAGCACCCGGAACCGACGTCGTCCTTGCCGGTCTCGTCGGTGCCTTGGGCCTCGCGCCCACACTCGCCGCCATCGATGCCGGCTTCGACGTCGCGCTGGCGAACAAAGAGGTGATGGTCGTGGCCGGCGAGCTCGTGCGCCGTCGCGCAGCCAGGAGCGGCGCGCGCTTGCTGCCGGTGGACAGTGAGCACAACGCGGTGTTTCAGGCCTTGCAAGGCCGCCGCGAAGCCGACGTCCGGCGCGTCGTGCTCACCGCTTCGGGCGGGCCCTTCCGCACGATGCCCGCGGCCGAGCTTGCCGCCGTCACACCCGAGCAGGCGCTCCGTCACCCGACTTGGGAGATGGGTGCGAAAATCACGATCGACTCCGCGACGCTCATGAACAAAGGCCTCGAGGTGATCGAGGCCCGTTGGCTCTTCGACATCGAGCCGAGCGACATCGGCGTCGTCGTTCACCCCCAAAGCATCGTGCACGCGCTTGTCGAGTACCGCGACGGCACGGTGATCTCGGTGATGGCTCTGCCCGACATGACGATTCCGGTGGGCTTCGCGCTCGCCTACCCGGACGTACTCGACCTCGGCTATTTGCCGCGGCTCGATCTTGCGACGACGGGCACGCTCACCTTCGAGGAGCCGGATCTCGGACGCTTTCCTTGTCTCGGCCTCGCCTTCGATGCGCTAAACGCGGGCGGTGCGATGCCGGCCGTGCTGAACGCCGCCAACGAAGTCGCGGTCGGGCGCTTTCTCGCTCGCGAGATTCGTTTCGGCGACATTCCGCGGATCATCCAGTCCGCCATGCAGGCGTACCGAGCAGCGCCTCGTATCGACTGCGAAAGCGTTGCCGAGCTGCTCGCGGCGGATGCTTGGGCGCGGGATCACGCCGCCGCTTTCGAAACGCGTCTCCAGGCCGCAAGGGCCTGAGGCGCGATGATGAATTCCCTCTTGGACCGCGCGCGCCGCCTCCAACCGGCGGCCGTGCTTCTCGTCGCGGCCGCGCTCGCGTTTCGAAGCCTCGACGACTCCGACACTTGGTGGCACTTGGCGTCCGGTCGTTGGATCGCGAGTAACGCTCGGGTTCCGACCACCGATCCTCTCTCTCACACCGTGCCCGACCACGCCTGGGTGAACATCCAGTGGCTCTACGATCTGCTTCTCTACGGTCTCCACCGAATCGGCGGGCCTAGTCTGCTCGTGATCACCGCGACGGCGGCGTACACGGGCGCGATCGCGCTCCTCCTTCGTACGCTTCGGCTTTGGGTCGGGCCTCTTGCGGCAGCCCTGCTCGGGCTCGTCGCCGTCATTGTGGCGGAGGAGCGTTTTCTCATTCGCCCCGAAATGGCCTCGCTACCGCTTCTCGGTCTCATCCTCTGGGTGCTGCTCGCAGATCGCGACTCGGGCGGTCGGCGTCTCTACTGGCTGCCGCTGGCGATGCTGCTCTGGGTGAACACGCACTCCCTGTTCGTGATCGGGCTCTTCTGCATCGCCAGCGCCACCGCCGCCGCCATCGGTCTCGAAGGCGTCGCCTTTGCGAGAGGCAAGAAATCCGCCGACACCGAGCGGACGAAGCGGCTCACTTTAGCCGCGCTCGCGACCGCTCTTGTCACTCTCGTGAATCCGTACTTCGTCCGCGGGCTGCTCTTTCCGCTCGAGCTGCTGACGCGTATCGACGGCTCGGCCTCCGTCTACCAAACGATAGGAGAATTTCGCCCGCCTTGGTCGGGATACTTCGAGACGTTGCCGATCACGGCCTATCAGTCGCTGACGATTTTCTCGGCTTTTGTCGTGCTCGCCGCGCTCGTGGTCAGAGCGGCGTCGCGGAAACGCACGGACGCCGCGTTTAGGCCCGGAGCGCTCGCGCTCTTTGCCGCGCTTCTCTACGTGTCGACACTGGCACGCCGCAACATCGCGCTCTTCGCGCTCGGCGCGCTGCCCACGGTCGCGATGGCTCTAGCCGTGCTTCATGGCGCGCTGCCGAAACGGTGGCGTCTTGCAGGCGAGCGTGCGGAGCGCGTGATCGCTCCGATTTTCTGCGCCGGCTGCATCGTGCTGGCAGGGTTCGTCGCGACGAACGGCTACTACCGTTGGAACGGCGCCACTCACTCGTTCGGCCTCGGTGTGTTCGAGGCCAACTTCCCCGTCCATGCTGCCGACTTCGCGCGCGAAGCCGCACTCTCGCCGAAGCTCTACAACGACTTGAGCGCCGGCGGCTACCTCACTTGGGCCGAGCCCGTGCCCGGCGGCGTGTTCATGGACGGACGCCTCGAGGTCTACGACACGGAGTTCTACGCGCTCTACCGGCGCGGTCTCGATGATCCCTCCACTTGGTACGACACTGCGCGACGTTACGACATCCGTACCGTCATCCTGTTTCACCGTTGGCCGAACCGTCACGCTCTCGTGCGCCAGCTCGCGCGGGATCCGAGCTGGCGGCTCCTGCACAAAGACGAGGTAGCGGTCGTGTTCGCGCGAGCCGATACGGCGCGCCAGATCGATGCGCTCACCGCGCGCTATGCGAGCGAGACCGCAGCGAGGCTGGCGGAGCGACACGCCTGGTCTTGGCAGTATCCGCTCGAGCGAGTCGTCGCGCTGCGCTCTTTCGCCGACTTGAATCTTCTGCTCGGCGACGTGACGACGGCGCTTTTCCTCTACGACGAGCTGCTCGGGATGAATCTTCCCCTGCTCGAGGAAACCGAGCTTCTCTATCGCTATGGCTATCAGCTCGCGACTCGAGGCGACGCTCACCGTGCGCGTCTGATGCTCGAGCGGGCGCGCGCGCTCAGCCCGGAGGATGTGCGGCTCGCGCGTCTCCTCCAAAGCATCGGAGTGGGCCGCTGACGTGGCGGCTCGTCGCGCGAGAGGGTGGCAGGCGCTTCGCAGAGTCGACTGGATCGCCGCCGCGCTACTGGCGTTGTTCGCGCTGCAGGCGGAGGTGGCCTCGCGGCGCGACTCGGTGACGATCGACGAATTCGTCCACCTTCCGGTAGGGCTCTACGCTCTCTACACGGGAGACTTGAGCCGCGACCCGATCAATCCGCCCTTCACCCGCATGATCGCGGCGCTCCCCTTGCTCGCTCATCCACCGGCCTTCGATCCACCGAAGGGAACCGCGCACTGGTCTCTCGGCTATCTGTTCATGCAGCGGAACACCGCCGACTATCAGTCGATCTTCGTTTCGGCGCGCCGCGCGATCATCGGCCTCGCGCTCTTGCTCGGCTTCATCGTCTACCGATGGTCTCTCGATCTCTACGGTAGACCGGCGGCGCTTGCGGCGCTTGCGCTGTACGCGCTCACGCCGGACCTTCTCGCGCACGGTCACCTCGTCACGTTGGATCTCGCCGGCGCTCTCGGTTTTACGCTGACGGCCTACGCGACTCACCGAATGCTCGCTCGCGCGACGCTCGGCGGCGCCGCCCTCGTCGGCGCGGCGTTCGGTCTCGCGACCTTGCTCAAGCTTTCGGGCTTCGTGCTGGTGTTGTCGGTTGCCGCCGCCGTCGTTGCTCGCTTGCTCGATCGCGGCGCCGTCGGCCCGCGAGTGTCGTGGCGAGGGTGGCTCGGGCGACTCGCGCTCATGGCCGCAGCCGGCAACGTCGTGATCAACCTCGGGTACGGTTTCGACGGCACGTTCGCCGCGCTCTCGACGCTCACCCTCGATCCGAAGGGCTCGCTCGCCGGGCTCGCGGCGCGTGTGCCTTGGCTCGGGCTGCCGTTTCCGAAGCCGTTCGTCGAGGGCATCGACATGGTGCTGAACGTCGGCAAGGAAAAGGAGCCGTCCTTCTTCCTTTTCGGTGAGCTCTCGAGCGAAGGCTGGTGGTACTACCACCTGGCTGCATTCGCCGTGAAGACGCCGCTTCCGCTGCTCGTGTTCTTCGCGCTCGCTCTCGTCGCTTGGGGGCTTGGTAGGAGCCGCGGCTCGCGCGAGTACTGCGTCGTAGTGCCGGTGTTGATCCTTTTCGCGAGCAACTCGCTCTTCAACTCTCTCCAGATTGGCGCGCGTCACGTGTTGCCGGCGCTTCCGCTGTTGATCGTGCTCGCATCGCCGTGGGTCGCGGACGCGCTCGCCGGCTTCGCTCGCGGCGGAGGGCGCCGCGTGGCGGCGAGTGTCACTGCCGTGTTGCTCGCATGGCTTGCGCTCGGAACGGGCACGGTGGCCCCGCGCTACCTTCAGTATTTCAACGAAGCGGCCGGCGGGCCGGCGGGCGGTCACCGTGCGCTCGTAGATTCCAACATCGATTGGGGTCAGGACTTGATCCGACTCCGCGAGTACATGGAGCGCGAAGGTGTTGCGCAGGTGGACCTCGCTTACTTCGGCCGCGTCGACCCGCGCGTCTATGGCATTCGATTCGTGCCCCTCGAGAGGACGAGTCGTGCGGAGCACGCGGTGGTCTCGGCCACCTTTCTCATGGGCCGACCCTATTTTTGGTTTCTCGGCGGCCAGATGCGCTGGGTGCCTTCCGAAACCTATGCATGGCTCCGCGAGCGGCAGCCGATCGCGCGCGTCGGGTCGATGTTCGTGTTCGACTTGCGCTGAGTTCGAGCGCCCGGCCGCGCTCAGCGGCGCACTGCGAGCGCTGCGAGGGAGAGGCCGAAAGGCAGCCCCGTCGTCGATGCGATCGCAGCTTCGGCCCGGTAGACGGCTTTCAAAAGTGCGTTGATCGGGGCAGGTGCCGGGTAGATATCCGCGGTTTCCGAGAGCGGCCCGAGCAGTCGCTCGATGCCTCGCACGGCGAACGCGGGTGCTAGGATCGTCGCGCTCGTCCAGCCGAGATACTCGAGCGAAAGCGGGCTCGCCTCGATCAAGCGGCGGAGCGAGCGGCGTGTGTAGCGACGCTTGTGCTGCAACACCTCGTCATGACGGCTCCAGAGGGAGGGCCACGCGGGCACGTGAATCGCGACCATGCCGCCGGGCCGGAGCACGCGCGCGATTTCTGCGAGCATGCCGCGGTCGTCGTCCACGTGCTCGATCACGTCGAATGCGAGCACGAGATCCATGCAGGCCGGCGCCACCGGCAACACCGTCGCGTCCGAGACGGCGGCCGCCTTCACGCCGCGCTTTCTCGCGAAGCGCATCGCATCCACGCTTCGATCCGTCGCGACGATCCACCCGTGGCGCATGAAGTCGCTCGGTACGGCTCCGGTGCCCGAGCCTACATCGAGCATGCGAAGCCCGGGGCGCGCCAGCCGCTCGGCGAGCAGCTTCTTGAACAGCATGCGCTTGCCGGCGAACCACCAGTGGTCCACTTCGACCGCGTACATCTGTTCCAAGTCTTTGAGCTGCACCGTGCGCCTTTGGCCGATCGGCTAGGTGCCGAGCTTTTCGACCGGTATGCCGAGCCTTCGCGAGACGAGGCGGCGATACCGTTGTTGGAGCTCGCGCGTGATCTCGCCCGGTTTTCCGCCGGCGATGGTCTTTCCGGCCGCGCGGACGACCGGCACGACCTCGATCGACGACGAAGTGATGAAGACTTCGTCGGCCGTGAAGAGGTCGCGCTCCCGAAGCGTTTTCTCGACCACGGGCAAGACTTTGCGCGCGAGATCGAGCGTCATCGCGCGGGTGACGCCGGGAAGAATTCCGACATCGACCGGCGTCGTGTAGAGCGTCCCGCGCTTGACGACGAAGTAGTTGCTGGTGGTGCCTTCGAGCACCGTCGTGTCCGCCAGGCGATAGAGAGACTCGAAGCAGCCGTGCTTCCGCGCCGCAACCTTACCCATGACCGCGGGCACGTAGTTCACCGTCTTCAAATTTCGGAGCTGCGGATTCACACCGGCGCCGAAGTCCATCAAGTGCACCGCGACGCCGCCCTGGCGCGCCTCCGCTAGGCCGGGCTCGAGAGGCCGGAAGAGCATGAAGCGAGTCGGGCGTTTGGCGGTCTCCGGAATGAGCGATACGCGGCCGGGGCCGGAGCTGATCGTGAGCCTCACGGCGCCGCCGCAGTCGAGCATTCGGTTGCGCTTGGCCAGCGCGAGCGAGCGCCCTTGCCAGTTTTCGCGCGGGTCGAAGGGAATGCCGAGCAGCTTCGCCGAGCGCGCCATGCGCGTGACGTGTTCCGGCAGTGCGAAGGGCCGGCCACGGTAGGTCTTCCAGGTCTCGAACAGCGCTTCGCCGAAGAGGAAGCCTCGATCCACTGCGGGGATCATGGCGCGCTCGAGCTCGACGAAGCGGCCGTTCAGGAAACAAATGGGAGGTTTCACGAGAGGGGTTCTCGGCCTTCGACGATACCGATCTCGCCGAGAGAGTCGAGAAAGGCGCGAGATTTGGTCACGGTTTCTTCGTACTCCGACTCGAGACGCGAGTCGGCCACGATGCCGCCGCCGGTCCCGTAGACGACTCGACCCCGCGCCACCACCGCCGTCCGGATCGCTACGTTGAGCTCGACCGAGCGAGGCCCATTGAACGCTCCGACCGCGCCCGTGTAGATGCCGCGTGCGCTGGGCTCCACCTCGGTGATGGTGCGCATGGCCTGAATTTTCGGGGCCCCGGTGACCGAGCCGCCGGGGAAAGTCGCGCGCAGAATGTCGGCCGTTGCGACGTCGCCGCGGAGCCGCCCTGACACCCGCGAGACCAGGTGATGCACCGTCGCGAGCGACAGCACCTGCGCGTGATCGCGGACGGCTACGCTACCGGTGACCGAGATGCGACCGAGGTCGTTGCGCTCGAGATCGACGATCATCACGTGCTCGGCTCGCTCCTTCGGGTCGCTCGTCAGAGACGAAATGGCGGCGACATCGCCTTCCTGAGTATCCGATCGCGCGCGGGTGCCCTTGATGGGGTAGGTCGAGATCTCGTCGCCGGCGATCTCGAGGAAGCATTCGGGCGAGTTGCTGAGGATGGCGAGCGTACGAAGATCGAGAAAAGCGCCGTAAGGTGCCGACTGGCGCGCGCGAAGCTTTCGGTATCCTTCGATCGGGCCACCGGCGAACGAGCGTACGATGCTGCGCGTGAGGTTGGCCTGGTAGATTTCGCCGGCCGCGATCGCCCGCTGAATGCGCTCGAATCCTTCGCGGTAGCGCTCACGAAGATCCAGACGATCGGTCCCTGCTGCGCTAGGCTCGAGCGCGGGGCCGTCGCTCGGGACGGGCAGGTCGCTCTTTCGACCGCGACGGCGCGGAACGAACTCGAGCGTCGTGATCTCGCCGCTCGCCGGGTCGAGAGCGTCGACGCGGTCGTAAACGGATAGGACGGCGAGCGGTGCGCCCACGGGGTCGGCGGCCACCGGGCGGACGTCTTCGATCCATGTGCCGAGCTCGTAGGCGAGATATCCGACCGTGCGGGCGGGAATGCCGCTCCCCAACGCTGCCCGGCCTCGGACGACGCGGGTCGTCGCTTCGCTCTCGTCCACGAACGATCCGATCGTATCGATTGGATCTTTGTCGATGCGATTCCACGCGTTTCCACGCCAAAGGAGCGAGGTTCCGTCGCGCCGGACCACCAGTTGCTCGACTGGATTGGAGCCGGCGTAGGAGCATCGCAGCGATGCTCCGGCGTCCAGAAGATAAGGGAAAGGGCGCCCGACATGGGCGTCGACGAGCGACGTGATCGCATCGGTCGCTGCGCCCATCGGCGAAATCACTGCGCGATTTCCTATCGAGCCCGGTTTCCGGCGGCAAGCCGGCTTGCCGAAGGCCCCAGCCTGTCGCGACGTCGCAGTTTTTCCGCGGCCTGCTAGGCTCGTGCGCGTGGAAGCCCGAGTCGAACTCTTACACCACTTGGCGCAGGCGACGCTGACCATCGTCGCCGAGATCCCCGACGCACACCCGTCGGTCGCCGTGCTCGGCAAAAGTCGCCTCGGCACGGGCGCGGTCGTCGATCAGCGCGGTTTCGTCCTCACGGTCAACTACGTCGTCGTCGGCGCGGAGCAGCTGACGCTCATCGATACGCAGGGCCGTACCTACGAGGGAATTCTCGTTGCTCACGACTACGCGAGTGGGATCGCTTTGTTGAGAGCTCCGGGTCTCGATGCGACCCCTCTCGAGCCGGGCGATTCGACGATGGCAGTGGTAGGCCAAGACGTCGTCACGATCGCCAGCGTCGGCAACGAAGATCGACGCGCGATGAGCGCGGGGATCACCTCGCTCGATCCCTTCGACGCGTACTGGGAGTACCGCCTCGATCGCGCGCTCTGGCTTTCCGCGGCCAATCCCGGGCTAGGCGGTGGGCCCGTTTGCGACGCACAAGGGCGAATCCTCGGGATCGCGTCGTTGAATCTCGGAGCGCTAGGTCGCGCTACACTCGCGATCCCGGCCGAGAGCTACTTCGCCCACGCTGCCGAGCTGATCGAGAAAGGTCGTCGCGTGTCGCGGCCGCGAAGAGCGTGGCTAGGCCTTTTCTGCCAGGCTTTGCCCGAGCGAACTGTCATCGCGGGTGTGATTCCCGGAAGCCCCGGCGAGCGCTTCGGCCTCGAGCCCGGCGACATCATTCTTCGCGTCGATCGCACGAGGATCACGGCGCGCCCCGAGCTCTACGAGAAACTCTGGATCCACAAGCCGGGCGAGGTCGTCGAATTGGACGTCTATCGCAGAGGGGAGCGCGAAATCGTGCGAATCAAAACCGGCGACGCGGAAGAGTTCTTCTCGTAGGTGTCGTAGTTTCGCGCTCTAAGATCCGGCGACAGCCGTACGCGCATCCTCCGACGGCCCCAGGATGAAGATGGTCAGTCCGACCAGAGTAATCCCCAGAGTGAGTAGGAACATCGCGGCGTAGCCGTGGTGTTCTGCAATCGACCCGAAGAAGAACGAGCAAGACGCGATCCCGAGACTGTAGGAGCCGCTGAACAGCGACTGCGTACGGCCGATGTTGCGCGCGCTGCTCCAATCGGCGACGAGCGCGTTCATCGTCGGATACAGAAGTCCCTGCGCGAGGCCGAAGACCACGGCGGCCGCGAGAATGCCCGGTAAGCTTCGCACGAACGCCAGCAGGGCGACGGCGATGCTCATCGTCACCATCGCGGGCACGATCACGGCGCGTCGGCCTAAACGGTCCGACGCGCTGCCCAGCACGACGCGAGTCGCGACTGCGGCGACACTCCACACTGTGAAGAACGCTCCGACGCGGCCGAGGTGAAAGCGCTCCATCATCACCGGCACGAAAGTCTGAGCCGCGCCAAACCCGAATCCGTAGCAGACCATGGCGAGAGAAGCCGTGCCGACCGCGCGGCGGACGAGGTTCGGGTCGACGTCATCGAAGTCGTTGCCACCGACGAGGGATGGTGGACGCGGCAGGGTGCACGCGAGCGCGAAGCCAGCGAAGCTCAGCACGGCACCCACGACGAACATCGCGTCGAAGCCCCATCGCCTGACTATCTCTTCGCCGATCGCCGGACTGATCGCGTGCGTGAGAATCGTCGAGATGCCGAACCAGCCGATCGCGGCACCTCGCCGCTCGATCGGCGCGAAGAGCACGGCCAACGTCTGTGCACCCGTGAACGCACACGTGAAAGAGATCCCCTGGACGACGCGTAGCGCGTAGAGCTCCGGGCCGATCGTTTCCACGCGGAGGAACGCGAGGGAGCAAAGCGCGGCGACCAGTGCGCCGCTGATCATGAAGCGGCGCCGGCCGAAGCGATCGAGAAACCAGCCGATGAAGGGTAACGCGACGAGCCCGGCGATTCCGCCGACTCCGACGACGCGTCCGGCGGTCTCCTCGCCGCCGCCGTGCTCCAGGACCCAGACCGGCATGAGGAAGAAGAACGCGAAGTTCAGAAAGTAGAGGAAGTTCGCGACTGCGACGGTTATGAACGGCCGCGACAACGAATGCGCTGGAGATCGCGGCATCGCGCATGGATAACGCCGCCGCTCGGCCGAGACAAAGCCGGGAGTCGGCTTGAATTCAGCACTCCGAGTGGGGATGATTTGCCGGCGTTTCATGTACGAGCGCTATTTCAATCTTCGCGATCAGCCGTTTCGGCTGACGCCCGACCCGGCCTACCTCTACCTCGGAAGCAAGCATCGGGAGGGATTCGCACATCTGCTGTTCGCGATGCGCGAGGGGAGCGGGTTCGTCGCGGTCACCGGAGAGGTCGGTACCGGAAAGACGACGCTCGTGCGCGCGCTCCTTTCCGAGACCCGTAGCGACAACATCGCGGTCGGCTACATCTTCAATCCCGTCCTCTCGCCGACCGAGCTCTTGCAGACGATCAACGCGGAGCTGGGTATCCCGTCGCGCACGACGAGCAAGAAACAGCTCATCGATGCGCTGAATCGATTTCTGCTCGCGCAGAAGGCCGACGGTGGTCGCGCGGTCATCATCGTCGACGAGGCCCAGAACTTGGACCGCGAAGTGCTCGAGCAGCTGCGCCTTCTCTCGAATCTGGAGACCGAGACCGAGAAGCTCTTGCAGATCATCCTGCTCGGACAGCCCGAGCTGCGCGAAACCCTCGACCGTCCCGATCTCCGTCAGCTTTCGCAGCGCGTCGCGATTCGCTGGCAGCTCGATCCGCTCGACCGCCACGAAACGCACAAGTACGTCCAGCATCGGCTGAGGGTCGCGGGCGGCCACGAGAATCTCTTCGACGCGAGAGCCCTGGACCTTCTGCACGAGCACTCGGGTGGCATCCCTCGCCTCATCAACATCATCGCCCACCGCGCGATGCTCGTGGGGTTCACCAACGGGCGGCCGACGATGGGCCCGGACGAGGTCACTTCCGCGGCTAGCGAGCTCGGCGCGAGCCGTGTCCCGCTCCGGCCCGCGTCACCGAGCTGGATGTACAAGGCCGCCGCGGGCGCGGGTGTGACAGTCGCCGCGGTGCTGGTCGCGTTGTTGCTGGTCGCGCCGCTGCGCGACGATTTGACCAGCGCGCTCCCGCCTCCCGTCGCCGCGAAGGCTCGAGACTCGCGAAAGCTCGACGCGCCGCACGGCGCTCCTGCAACCGATACGAGCGCTGCCGAAGTCTTGAAGATCGAGAAGCGCTTGCTCGCTACCGATCCATTCGAGACGACAGCAACGGCGGTCTCGCGTTTGATCGAGCTCTGGACCGGCGAGGCGCCGCCAAAAAGCGAGACGGAAGCGGATCCTCTCGACGTCGAAGCGCTGGGCGCGCGCCGGGCGCTGAGCTATCTCGGCGCGCAGCTGACGCCCGCGCTGCTCGAGACGATCGACTTGCCCGCCATCGTGGAGCTTCGAACGGGCGTCGAAGGCGACACACGCTTCGTGCTTCTCGAAAAAGTCTTGAACGGAATGGTCGTGATTCGCGTCGACAAGCCGATGTCGGTTTCGCGTCCCGCTTTTCGCCGGTTGTGGACCGGTGTCGTGCATCTGTACTGGAAGGACGTCGAAGCGTTCCGTCGCGCGTTTGCCGCGGGGGCCTCCGGCGCCTCTGTTTCGAAGCTCCAGTCCTTGCTGACGGAAGCCGGCGTATTGCGCGGCTCACCCAGCGGCAAGTACGATGACGACACCGCTGCCGCCGTGACGACCCTGCAGAAATCGTACGGCCTTCCGGTCGACGGAAACGCCTCGCCGCTGACCCAGATCGTGCTCTACAACGCCGCCGCGCGTTTCGACCGGCCCTCGCTCACCGAGTCCGAGAGTCGCGAACGCGAGAAGGTGGCGCCGTGAGCACCATCCTCGACGCGCTGAGAAAAGCGCACGCGGCCCGCGGCGCCGAGCCGGCGGCTGCACCGACGCCGGATCTGCCCGCCACTGAGGCTTCGCCGGTTTCACCCGTGCTCGAAGCCGCAACTCCGCCGCCGATTCCCGATCCGCCCGACCCGAATCGTCAGATCGCCCTGCAAACGGCCGCGCAAATAGAAGGGTCGCGGGAAGAAGAAGAAAAGGAAGAAGGCGAGAAAGTAACAGAAGAGCCGGCACCGCCGTCTTCGCCGCCACCCGACGAGACACCCGGCTCTTTTCCCGAAGACCCGCCGTCCTATTTGCCGCTGGAAGACGATGCCGGCCCGCGCCGCAGATTCATCACCCAAGCCGCCGCGGTGATTGCGGTAGGTGTCTTGCTCGGCTTGCTGGTCGGCCGTCGTTTCACCTCTACGCCTGCCGAAGATGGCGACGAACTGCTGAGCGACGCAGCGCTGCGAACGGCCGCGGTAGAAAAGACCGACGCCGAACCGAAGCCAGTCACGCCGCCCGCGGCCCCGGTTACCGCGGCTCCGAAACCCGATGTCCCTGCCTCTCCGTCGCCCCCAACGGCAGAAGCGGCGCCCGTCGCGCCGGTCGCGCCCGCTCGAGAGATTGTACCCGCTGCGGAACCGGAAGGCGCGGACTCGGAAGGCAAAGGATCGCGCGCGGATCGCGGTGCGCGCGGCGATAAGAAACGACGAGGCGGGGCGGCCGGCGAGGGCAACAACGACGCTCCGGTTGCTGCGTCGCCGAAGCCGGCACCCATGCCCCAACAAGCGTTGCCCGTAGCGCCGATCGTACCCGTGCCGAAAGCAACGGCTCCGGTTCCCGAAGCTCCGCCCTCACCACCGCCTCCGATCGAGCTTCCACCGCCCCCCGACGACGCTCCCGCTCTCTCCCTTCTCTTCATCCAGTGGTCCGCCGACGCGGCGAAGCGCGTCGCCTCGCTCCGCCAAAACGAGGGCGGTGCCATCTACATCGTGCGCGAAGGTGACGTCGTGCAAGGGCTTCGAATCGCGGCGATTCGTCCGTCCGCTCTCGAGATTCAGTGGCGCGGTCAGTACTTCTTGCTTCCCGCCGCGCGCTACTGAGCAGATTGCTAGTCGAGATATCCGAGCTCTTCGAGCTCGCGCGTGACTTCGTCGCGGGGCTCGCTGCGGGTCGTGACGGGTCGGGACGGCATCGCATTTCGCGTCCACTCGTCGAGCGTGGGTACTCGCTGCGCGTCGAGCAGCAGATCGAAACGATCCACCGTCTCCGCTGGGTCGGCGCGTAGGTCGAAGGCGTGATAGCGGGGACCTTTCGCCGTCGGTACGCGAATGAGCTTTCGATCCCCGAATAGGGCCGCCGTCCAGCGGCCCTCGAGCCCCGGCACCGTGAGCCAAGGACAATCGTAGCGTTGTCTCATGGGCGCGCTCGCCGCGAATAGGGTGCGCTCGAGTCGCTCGCCATCGCTGACGTTCTCGCCGATCGGCAGCGCGATACCGGCTAGCCCTCCGGGACATTCCAGATCCGCGAGAGCGCAGAGAGTAGGCAGCACGTCGATCAGCGACACGGGCGCGAACGAGCGACCCGGCGCGAGGCCCGGAGCCCTGACGAGCAGCGGCACGCGCAATAGCTCGTCGTACACCGTGAAGTCGTGCGCGAAGTGGAGCCCATGCTCGCCGAGACTCTCTCCGTGATCGGCCAGCACGATGACGATGGCGTCATCGCCGACTGCGGCGAGCAGGGGCGAGAGTGCGGCATCGATCTTCGCGACCGCGGCGTCGTATGCGCGCACGGTGGCTCGGACCTCCGCGGGATCGTAGGGCGCTCGAAAGAAAAGGCGAGATCGCTCGGCGGGGCCTCCCGCGAAATCTCGGCGGATCGCGCTGTCCGATAGTGCGTCGCCGTAGGGCATGTGGGCGTCCATGAAGTGGAGCCAAAGGAGCAGCGGCCGGTTTCGAGCTTCGTGAAAAAGCGAGAGGCTCTCGGACACGACTTCTTCTGCCATCATTCGCGAGCGCGAAGCACCGCGTGATCGCCCGCTCGAGAATCGATCGAAGCCGCGCGCGAAGCCCGCCTCCTCGCTCGTGAGCCAAGGGTTGGTGACGACCGCCGCCGTCTCGTAACCGCCTCGTCGCGCGAGCTCGGCTAGCGTTGGAGCATCAGGCCGAAGTCGATCCTGACGGCTGTGGTTGCCGATGCCGGCGGCATGCGGGTAGAGGCCGGTCATCACCGACGCCATGGCCGGCAAGGTAAAAGGGGCCGGGCTCCGCGCATTCGCGAAGACCCGCGCACCGCTCGCGAGCCGGTCCAGAGCCGGAGTGAGGCCTCGCGGACTGCCGACTCGATCGGCGCGGACGGTGTCGAGCGAGAGAAGCAAGATCGTCGGCCGTGAACTCTCGACGCGGTTGTCACCTACACATCCCGCGTTTGCGGCGAGCACGGCAAGTAGTATGCCGCGACGAATCATTTTCGCCCCCGAGCGGGGACCCCCCTCGCGGCCGTCATGAAGCACTGCGATCTCAGCGAAAGTGCGCTCCGAGAACGACTCGGATCGGACGGATTTCATCGTGTTGTCGGACATTTACCTCGCGACTGCCGGGCCGATGGAGCGTCTGCGTCTCGCAATTTCTTGACTCCGAATACATGCCTACGTAGCTTGACAAAACTCATGCAATTTAACGGGTCCCTATGAGCGCGAGCTCGCGAAAACCGCAGGAGCGAGCGCCACAAAAGCGCGCGGTCCTCCTTCAGAAAAGCCCAGTCACCGCGGCGGTTCCCCCGCCGAAAACGGCGTCGTCGAAAGGACCCGGCAAAGACCCCGACCGGGGGGCGGCGAAGACGGCCGGCTCGAGCCCGAACATCAAGAAGGGCATCGCCAGGCTGATCGAGCTCGGCCGCGAGCGCGGCTACGTCACCTACGAAGACATCAGTCGAATCGCGCCGACGGACGACCTGCTCCCGGAAGATCTGAAGAGCGCCGTCAGCATTCTGACTGAAAACGACATCGAGATCGTCGAGGGGTTTGCGGAAGAAGCCACCACGACGGTCGCGGCCACCGACGACGGTGACGAAGCCTTCTTCGGCGACGAAGCCGATTGGGCTGTCGACGAAGCCGAAGTCCCCGAGGCCAAAAAAGTCGGAGACGAGGACGAGCCGCCGATTCCCGTCGTGGCGAAAGTCACCGCGCCCGATCGCGACTACGGCACCGACAGCACCGATCCCGTTCGCATGTATCTCCAAGAGATGGGCAGCGTGCCCCTCCTCTCGCGAGAGCAAGAAGTCTCGATCGCGAAAGAGATCGAGAGCGGTCTCCACGAAGTTCGGGACTGCGTCTACCGCCTGCCGCTCGGATTCCGCTACGTGCTGAGCATCGCCGAACGCTTGAAGTCCGGTGAGCTCGAGCCGCGGGACATCTTCGCCGATGAAACCGACGAGGAGCGCACGTCGGCGGAGCGCGACGAGAAGCTGCTTCGCGAGTTCGTCCAAGACGTCGCAACCCTCAAGCGTTTGGCCAAGGCCTATGAGGCGAGCGCACCTACGCGATACGCGCCGATCCAGAACGGCAAGGCGCCGCGGAAGGAAACCGCGCGCGAGAAGAAGTTTGCCGCCGCCCAAGCCAAAGTGCACGAGCATTTGGTCGCGATGAAGCTCGGCGAGCGCCACGTGAGCGCGGTCGTCGCCGACTTGAAGGAATGCCAGACGGCTGCGCGTCACCACGACCGCGTCATTCGGCGTTACGAGAAGAAGACCAAGCGCGATTCGAAGCAGATCCTCGAGATCGTTCGCAAGCTCGCAACCGGCACGGCCAACGCGAAACGCCAGGCCACCGGAAACTTGCGCATGAGCGGCGACGCCGCTCAGAAGATGGCGATCGAGATTCGTGACGCCAAGCGCGCCATCGGCGAGATCGAGAAGACCGTCGGGCTCAGCGTCGAAGACCTCGAGTTCTTCATGCGGAACATTCTCCGCGGCGAGGATCGTGCGCAGCTGGGGAAGAAGCGTTTGATCGAGGCCAATCTGCGTCTCGTGGTTTCGATCGCCAAGCGCTACACGAACCGCGGTCTCGGCTTTCTCGACCTCATTCAGGAAGGCAACATCGGCCTCATGCGCGCCGTCGACAAGTTCGAGTACCAGCGCGGGTACAAGTTCTCGACGTACGCGACCTGGTGGATTCGGCAGTCGGTGAGCCGTGCGATCGCGGACCAAGCGCGCACGATCCGTATTCCCGTCCACATGATCGAGACGATCAACAAGGTTCTCCGGACCTCGCGCTACCTCGTGCAGCAGCTCGGCCGCGAGCCTACCCCGGACGAGATCGCCGAGCAGATGGAGATGCCTTCCGACAAGATCCGCAAGGTCTTGAAGATCGTGAAGGAGCCGGTGTCGCTCGAGACGCCGATCGGTGACGACGAGGAAAGCTCGCTCGGCGACTTCGTCGAGGACCGCCAGTCCGTGTCGCCGGCCGACGCAGCTGTTGCGCTCAGCCTTGAAGAGCAGACGAAGAAAGTGCTCGCCACGTTGACCCCACGCGAGGAGCAAATTCTCCGCATGCGTTTCGGCATCGGTGAGCGCACCGACTACACACTCGAGGAGGTCGGACAGAAGTTCGCGGTCACCCGCGAGCGCATCCGGCAAATCGAAGCGAAGGCGCTGCGCAAGCTCCGCAATCCCCAGCGCGCCCGCTCGCTCGAGAGCTTCGGCTGAGCCAAGGCTCGAACGACGCGTCGAACGACGCCGCGAGCGGGCGCGGGCGAGGCCTCGGCCGTGGGCTCGCGTTCGCGGTGGTCGTTCTCGTTCTCGTTTACGCCTGGCTGATTTCCGCCGCGGGCGGCGCGGATCTCGCGCGCACGATCGCCGCCGCCGACCCGCTGCTCCTCCCGCTCCCGCTCGTCGCCACACTCCTTAGCTACGTGACGATGTCGCTCTCGTACGAAGGAATCGCGCGAGCGGCGGGCTGCGCGGTCGGGTCTCTCGACATGCTTCGCATCACCTTCGTCGCCAACACCGCGAACTACGTGTTGCCGACCGGCGGGCTGAGCGGCTTCGCGCTTCGCATGGTCATGCTCAGCAACAAAGGTGTGCCTGGCGGGCGCGCGGTGCTCGTCAGCTTCACGCAGACCGTGCTCACGAATTTGATGCTGGTCGCGTTCATTGCGTACGGCCTCATGCACCTCATGCTCACGGGCGAGCTTTCCAGAGCGGCGGTCGCCGCTTTGGCGGTGGTGGTGGCGGGCCTCCTCGCATTTCTCGCGGTCTGCCTGGTTCTCGTCCGCCGCCGCGAGATTCGCGGCGTGCTGCTCTCTCGCGCTCACGATCTCGCCCTCCGCCTCTTCGACCGTTTCGGCCGTCGCGCTCGTTACGAGCAGCGGGCGCGAGACTTCTTCGTCCACGTCGAAGAAGGCATGGCGTTTTTCGCCGCGCGCCCGCGCGCGATGATCGCACCGACCTTTTGGATTTTTCTCGACTGGCTGTTCACCGTGGCCGTTCTCTACACGGCGTGCCGCGTGGCCGGCGCCGATGTCAGCTACGGCGACGCGATCATCGCGTTCGCGGTCGCCATCGTCGTCGCCGTGGCGTCTTTCGTGCCGGGCGGCGTGGGCGTTCTCGAAGTCACGCTGGCGGGCATGTTCGCCAGCGTCGGGATTCCGGCCGAACAATCCGTGCTCGCGATCTTCGTCTTTCGCGTCGCGTTCTATGTGATCCCGGTCCTGTTGGCTCTCGTCTTGGCCCGCGGCGCGTTCCGCTCCGCGAACGCCGCTTCGATCGAGGCCGCGCTCCGGTGAGCGCCCGCCGGGCGTCGCCCTCGGCTTCGAAATCCGGCGGCGAATGGCTGGGCTTCGACGCGGGCGGCAGCTCGCTCAAGGCCGTGGTCGTCGATGCTGCCGGAGCGATTCTCCGCCGATGCGCGCGTCCGACCGGTCGTGAGATCACGGTCCAGGGCTTGGCGTCGGCCGCCGAATCTTCGATCGCCGAGCTTTCCTACGATCTCGGTGCAGCTCGCGCGCTCGGCGTCGGAGTCGCCGGCTGCATCACCCTCGATGGCGTCGTGCGCGGCAGCCCGAACCTTCCGGCGTTGGCCGGTGTCGCGCTCGAAGGCGTGCTGGGCGCCGCGGTCGGCGCGCGCGTAGTCGCCGACAACGATGCGCATTGCCACGCTCTCGCCGAATCATGGATCGGCGCCGCGACGAGCGTGCCGACGTTTCTCCTGATCACGCTCGGCAGCGGCATCGGATCCGCGCTCGTGCTCGACCGTCGGATCCACCGCGGCGTCACGGGTACCGGCTCCGAGCTCGGTCACATGGTGCTCGAAAAAGGCGGGCGCGCCTGCGCCTGCGGCAACCGGGGATGCGTCGAGGCTTACGTCTCGGAGGTCGCGCTCCGAGGACGGATCGCCGAATCGTCGGCGCTCGCGACCGCGGTCGCGCAAAGGGCTAACGCCGCCCGCTTTGGCATCGCCGAGGCGCTCTTCGCGCTCGCGAACGAGGGGGACGGAGGCGCTCGGCAGCTCGTCGACGCTGCCGTTTCCGAGCTCGGAACTGCTCT
>Ga0247727_10005283_pt1 | contig 26441 bp, 29 predicted proteins | sample WisWelCaveWW1625_FD_202498 | JGI IMG/M metagenome (GOLD analysis project Ga0247727, IMG submission 202498) | Biofilm microbial communities from Wishing Well Cave, Virginia, United States - WW16-25 | ecosystem: Environmental > Aquatic > Deep subsurface > Groundwater > Cave microbial mat | place...
TAATTGCATCAAGAAGTTAGGCGTAATTTGTGCCGGGGTAGCTCAGCCTGGCCTAGAGTGCCAGTCTCCTCATAAAGGGTAATACTCATAATCTGGAGGTCGTGGGTTCGAAACCCACCCCCGGTATTACACCAAAAGTACAAAACCCCTACATGCGTTATTATTCTGTTTGAAGCAAAGGATTAATTCTGTAACTAAGGAGTCCCTTCACCATTGGGATCACAAAATCAAGTTGCTTAAACAAAAGATGCAAAAGGAATTGTCATAGATGAAGTAAAGAAGATCTAACTAGTTTTACTAATCCCCAGTAGTGTTACCATAATTAATCTGCAGAATCAGTTAAACCTTGATTAATTTAAGATCTTCAAGTATTATTTTGTGTTCAATTTTATCTTTCTGATTCTTGTTTGCACCATATGTCTTTTTTATGAGGTTTTTTACTAGCTCAATGTCATCTTCAAGCAACTCTTCGTATGGATCTCTTCCCACGAATTTTGCAAAAGAACCCTCTTTCTCTTGTTTTGGAAGATCTGCATCTTCATAACTGATGAAATATTCTGCAGATACTTTTGTTGAACCTCTTTCTTTTTTATACTGTGATTTTTTGATGTGAGCGGGCAGCTTCTTTTCAATATCTATCAGATCAATCAATGGATCACACATTCCACCGATGTAATAAGGCGAATCTACAGTAGTAAAATTGAATCCAACCTTGCATCGTGCTAGCATGTATTGTGTTTGTGTACGTTCAATAAGAACTATCTTAAAGTTCACGAAATTCAAGTTCTAGTATTAACGATCAAATTCTATTGGAATATTCACAACATTATGTGATTATAGCTACAATACCAGTTACAGTTGGAGTAATTTTGTTATTGCAGCAAAGAAGAAAAACTTGCAGTTAAATACGAGTCATCGATCATATATCATTAATTCTTTTTCCTCAAGCATCGTGTGCAGGTTGTGCACTGACCTGTATACTTCGGTTTCCTTTTTTGCTCCAGTACAAACTAATTTTCCTGACGCAAAAATCAAAATCACTGTCTTTGGATCAAGCATTCTGTGTATCAATCCAGGAAATTGTTCTGGCTCGTACATGCTTCGTGGCAGGCTTCTTGCTGCTTTTTCTAGGTGAACCTTTCCACCAAGATTTACAGAAGCCACAATGTTTTGTATTACTATTACTGGTTCATTTTTTATTTTTATCTTGCTTTTTCGAAGCTTTTGTACCACGCTTTTGACTGCATTTACTGACTGTTCTTCAGATTTTGCACCAGTACAAACCATCTTCCCAGAGCTAAAGATCAGTGTTGCAGTCTTTGGTGATTTTTGCCTAAATACTAATCCTGGAAACTGTTCAGGATGATATTCTGTATCAGGAAATTTTTTTGTAATATCATTGAGATCAATTCTTTGATCAACCGATGCTGAAGCTACAACATTTACAATGCTTACCATCGGCTTTGTTTGAGTCATGTCTGGTTCGATATCTTTCCATTATATATACTCAGTAATGTTTTGTCTTACAGATGCTCTAATTTTTAGATGCAAAGGCTAAATCTCATGAAAAAACAATTTTTCTGTGGGTCGAATTTATGACTGCGATGATATTATGCCGCAAAACTCAATTTAATAAGAGTATCAAACCTTTTCAAGCAAACACATGCCCGTATGCAAAATAATTAATGTTAAATTAGTTCAGAGCGTCACCATCTAAGATGGAAGAGTTTGAGGAATTTGCTTTAGCATTAATGGATCAGCTATCTGTTGAAATAAATGAAGAAAAAGAAATAACTTCTACGTCTTCTATAGCGATACAAACACTATCTTCTTTAGTAAAATTTGAAGATATCAAGGTTCTAGCTTATTCCATTTTTCCCAATATGGCAGAAAAAGTATCAGAGTTTACAGGAATTGTTGTTTCTCTAGAAACCAAAATTGAATTTTTAGATTTGGTTGACCTCAAAAAACTAAAAGGAAGAAAGGTATTTCCAACAAAAGACGCAGTTGGATTTGTGGATGAACTTTTCACAGCAATAGCTCTTGAAAAAATAGACAAACTGGTTGAGCTTATAAAAAAAGACACAGCAAGGTTCCTCGTATATTCCACATATGCAAAATCATACATCTCCAAGATATCCACTACTTACGGAGACTATCTTGATTCCAAGATTTTTTTGAATAAATTTGTTCTTGAGAGTTACCCGCAGATAATTTTACACAAAAAGGGTCAACCATTCGAATCTAATTTTGATTATGTGAATTCAGGATACATTGGTGCCTTGAAGATGACAATACTTGAAGAACAGATCCACTCAATCCAAACAAACCTTCAGGAAATAAATAAACAAGCAGTAAGAGAGGTCAATGCAATAAATGAAGAACTTGCAAAGATAATTCTGAATTTAGATAATACAACAGTAAACAAACTTTCTGAATATTTGCAAATACCTCCAATCCCAGAGGAATTCCCCATAGCTAGAAGAGCAAATCTTTTTTTTGTGTTAAACCCAGACACATTTATTGTTCAGGTACTAGGTCCTGACGTAATGACTTTCACAAAAGTAACAGTGGATCCAAAAATTTCTGAAATGATTCCGCAACTATTAGACATTTATCAAAGATGGCTAAAGCCGATACAGATTCATCATGCCGCGTTTACTACAATGGAAGGCATGGCCGAATTTGCGGTACAAAATATTCTAAAAGATGACAAAGACTTTCAAAACTATCTTGTTACATTTGCCAATACCGATATCACGACATATCAAGTAAGAAAAAGCATGGGAAAGGACTTTACACAAGCAGTATTTGCAAAACTTGGTAAGAATACATATCGCACTCTAATTGAAAATCTACCAACTACAAGAGAGCTGAAGAATCCTGAGATTTATCTTCAAAGGCCATGAGTCAAGATTTTGATCCATTCATTGCAGAACTAGTCACATATGTCTCAGATCCAAGGCATTCACTTGTAGAAAAATGTCTCAAGCTTGCACAGACTTTTGGACACCCAAATTTGAGCATAACAGAATATGTAGATAAATTGAACTCAATAGGCAAGGCATTACAGAATTTGATATCAGATGTAAAAAATCCGACACGCCTTATTTCTATATTAAACGAGTACATGTTTGACACGCTGGGATTTTCTGGTAATTATGATGATTACTATAACCCAGACAATAACTTCCTAAACGTAGTGATTGATAACAAAGTCGGCATTCCAATAACATTATCTATAATCTATATCGAGCTTGCAGGACACATAGGACTTGATTTGCGTCCTGTAGGTTTTCCAAGTCATTTTCTTGTAAAACATACAGAGGAAATGATAATTGATCCTTTTGGACATGGCAGGTTACTTTCAATAGATGACCTTCATGAGATCCTTAACAGAAGTTATGGCGGAGGAGTAGATTTTGTACCGCAATTCTTGGATGAAATCGAGCCTGAAAAAATTTTAATACGCATATCTAGAAATCTCAAAAACTCTTACACCGAGTCGTTTAATTATGAAATGGCAATGCATTGCATCAATTTTATCCTCAATATAGAACCAAATGCTGCAGAGGAAGTAAGAGACAAGGGCATCTTAGAAGCAAGGTTACTTCATTATGATCTAGCACTAGAATCACTAAACAAATACTTAGAATTATCACCAGAAGCAGATGATGTTGACGGGGTACTAGATTTGATAAAAAGTATCAAAGAGAGGACTAGTCAATAATTGATGCGATGTCCTTACCGTGTTTTATTTGTGATACCTCATGACGAGCTATCTTGTTTCGTATAGCGCCTTTTATGACATCGAGTTCATTTTTAAGAGTGGCAATCTCGTCTTCTAGTCTTGCAACTCGCTCATAAATCGATTCTTCGTTTTCGGCGCTCATACGGATATACAGCACAAAAATGACCTTAAAAATTTATGGGTCATTTTTTTGATAGTATGGTCAGTTTTTATTCTATAGTGTAAATTCAGAGTTGCAAGATTGGCACTTGCCTTTTTCAACGCCAGTGGCACCTATAATCAAAATCTTGCCAATCGTTCCACATTTTGGACAAAGTCCGGTAGTTACATTTCTTGGTGAGCTTGGTTTTGCTTTTACAGTCTTCCTTCGCACCATTATTCCACAATTCAAAAGTCGGATTATTAAGTCTAAGCGTTTGGGTTTTTTAAAAAGCGCGGGGAGTGGGATTCGAACCCACGGGTCCTTGCGGACATGGGATTAGCAATCCCACGCCCTACCAGGCTAGGCGACCCCCGCACAAGGTGCTGAAAATTACAACTGTTAATTAATCTAGCTTACTCTTCGCCAAAGCGAGTGTAATTTGTTACAAGATCTTTTAGTGGAAAACGTTTTCCATCCACAATTTTAAGATCGACTTTTATCTTGTTTTTCTCTATGTTAATGATGTTGTAAGTATTTTCAAAAAATCCTCGCATTCTTTCAGAAGATGTAGTTCCAGCATTTACTATTGAAAGATTTCCAAAATCCCAGATCCAAGGTCTGTGTTTGTGGCCACATAACACCAGATCAACTTTGCTTGAAAGTGCTGTCCGTAACACGTCGCCTGCATCAATTACAGTGACTCTGTCAGTACCACTGTCAGGAATTCCTATCAAATGGTGATGCATTGCAACAATCTTGGTACTTTTTGGATATTTCTTCATGGTTCGTTCTAACCACAAATTTTGTCTATATCCCACTTCACCTTCATCTCTGTCTGGTCTGGCAGTGCCTAAAGTAACCAAAACAACGTCGTCATCAAGAACATTAACAGTCTCAAATGGAAAGAATTTCTTGAAAAGGAGATATCCCGTGTTTCTATAGTCATGGTTTCCGCTTATTGCAATTATTTTTTCCACTTCAAATTTGGCAAATTTTGCTTTACATTTTTCATATTCTTTCTTTAGTCCTTCATTTGTAAGATCTCCTGTTACTAGTACAGCAGTAGGTCCTAGATCGTTTACTTCCTCAACTACTTTATCAAATATTTCTTCATGAAATTGAGAGCCAACATGTATGTCTGAGAGTTGTATTATTTTCATGATTCTTTATTTATCAATACAGAATCATAGTTTAAGGATTGGCTTTTTTGATTATGTAATGATTCCATGTTGATTTTACACAAAAATGAAAATTTCTTCGTTAGAGTTAAATAGACTAGTCCGACAAACTTGTCTGTTTTGGCAAAGCAAGCTGCGGTCATAAAAGGAGATGGTACTGGTCCTGAGCTTGTTGATGCCATGATGCATGTCTTAAAGTCCTGCAATAGTCAGACTGAGTTAATTTTGTGCGAAGCTGGCTCTGAACAATGGGAGAAACATGGAGGTGCAACCTACATACCAGACACTACGATGAAATTACTTGAGGAAAGTGATGCTTGTTACAAAGGACCGACTACTACTATTCCCAGACCAAATGCACCAAGAAGTGTTGCGGTTACAATTCGCCAGAAATTTGAGCTTTACAGTAACATAAGGCCGATCAAGACATATGACAGATTGTCACCAAACAAAAAGCTTAACTTTGTTTGTTTTAGGGAGGCAACAGAAGGACTCTATGCAGGAATCGAGTTTAAGATATCAGATGATGCAGCTATAGCAATAAGGAAAACCACACGAAAAGGCTGTCAGAGAATAGTAGGTGCTGCCTTTTCATATGCAAAGCAACACAATCTAAAAAAGATCTTTGCAATAACAAAGCGAAACATACTCAAGGAAACCGATGGAATATTCTGGAGCGAGGTTGAAAAGGCAATCAGAGATAATCCAGGAATTGATGTTGAAGAATATTACATAGACAACATGACACAGCAACTAGTTAAAAATCCAGAGAGATTCAACGATTCTATTTTGTTAAGCACAAATCTGTTCATGGACATCATATCAGAGTGTGCTTCTGGGAACATTGGCTCGATAGGAAATGTATACTCTGCAAACATAGGAGATTCATATGCAATGTTTGAACCTGCACATGGAAGCGCACCAAAATACAAAGGCATGGATAAGGTGAATCCCACCGCAGCCATATTGTCTGGAGCCTGGATGGTCGAATACCTTGGAGAAGCTCAAATAAAAAATGCAGTCTTTGCTGCTACAGAACATGTGATTAATGAGGGAAAACATGTTACATATGATATTGGCGGTAACGCCTCTACATCAAAAATGGCTGATGCCATTGCAGAAATAGCAAAACAAAAACTCAGAAAATAATTATTTTATTGCCTCAACAAGAATTAATTCTTCAAAGAACATCTTCTTTGTTGCAACTATTTTTACTTGAAATCCTAACGATTCAGTTAGCTTTAATAATTTTTCAATGTTAGCAAGTGAGGAAGTTAAGAAAATCATCTTACCGTTTTTTTTCAAAACATTTTTAGCTGCTTTTATAATTTGCAAGGGAACTTCTAGTCCTTCATGTAAACCATCTACTGTTGCATCTACAATTTCATCAGATGGCAAATATGGCATATTGCATATGACTAGATCAAAGTCAATGTATAGTGCGTCTGCAGCATTGCAACAAACACAATTATCGATTACTGTGTGTGCTTTTTTTATTGAATCGTAGTTTATGTCTGTGGCCACTACAAGATTAAAGTTTGGCAGTAGAACTTTTGCCAGATAGCCAGAACCAGTGCCAATATCAAGAGCATTATTTCCTTTTTCATGTTCAATATAATTTGCAAAAAATATAGTGTCTTCTGCAGGAGAATAGTGCTCAGTTTTTGTTAATTTGTTTTGCAAGTTTTATTATCTCACCATTTGTCAGGTCTTCTAGTCTTTTGTTTGAGTCTATCGATATTCCAAATTCTTTGCCAATATTATGAATTGTTTTTCGTCTATATGAAAATAGTTTGTTTACTGTATTTATGATGACCTTTGGTATTTGGTGTGTTTTTGTCAATCTTAGAACAATGGAATCTACTTTTGGCGAAGGAGAAAAGTTGGATTTTTTTACATCCAAAAGTGGCTCTATTTTTGTACCATAATTTACAAGGACTGTTATCGCCTTACGATTCTTGCCATAATCTGCCATTAGTTTTTCAGCAAATTCCTTTTGCACCATAATTACAGCATGCGAGTATTTCTTCTGGATTAGCCATTCTATTGCCCTACGGCTTTCAGAATATGGCAGATTTGATACAAGAATCGTAAATTCTGGATCTAGCCTAAACCCATCTCCCTGAATCAACTCAAGATTTGCAAAATTAGAGAATTTCTTTAATGCCGCAAAGTAAAGTTCCCTGTCTGTTTCTACAGATATCACTTTTTTTGTAGCACTGCAAAGAAAAGGTAAGAGTATTCCTTTTCCTGTACCAATCTCAAGAACTGTGTCCTTTTTTGTTATGTTAGCATAATCAACGATCGATTTTGCGATGGATTCTGAAATGAGAAAGTGTTGCCCAAGTGAGTGGCGTCTATTCATCGTCTGACAAAGAGGTTCATTCTTGATTCGCCAGTTATTTCTTCAAGTATCCTCTTTGCAATTTGTTTTACAGGTTCTTTTAGACCTACTCTATCTTGCAAGTCCTTAAAATCAGTGAATTTTTTCTTTTCACGTTCTTCAAGCATAGTTTTCATGTATGTCTTGCCAACTCCAGGAATTAATTCCAGTGCATGAATTCTTGGAGTGAGAGGTTGTGCGTTGTTTAGATAATCTATGAATCTTTGCTCGTTTTGTAAGACTATTTTTTCTACTACTCCAGCAAGCTCACTTAGTGCTGCTGCTGAAATGGCATCATGTTCTAATCTTCCTAATACAGAAAGCACTTTGGTTCTTCCTTCTTTTCCAATGTATACTCTTTCTCCAATTTCAAACGTAGAGTTTGGAACGCCAAGAAGTTCCAGAATAGTTAATCTGTCTTCGCCTAATGCTGTTATTATAATTCCATCGCGCCCTCTAACTGTTCGAGATTTTCCTCGTGGTACAAAGTCTAAAACGTATGCGTACTCTTCATACTTTCTAGGTTGAGTTCTTTCCAAGAACAATCACTCGTGATTATACGTTCTCCTTGATAATTTTCAGCATTTTTTCTAGCGTCTCAGCTAATATCAGCTTTTTCCAACCAAAAGTAAAAGCTCGCAGTTCTGCTTCAGTTGTTGGAAGGTTATTTACAATTTCTACTGCTTCCTCTTCTGTTATGCCACAGTCCTTGACAAGTTGTTGTTTTACTTTCTTTGCAGTCTTTCCATCCAGTTTGGCAAATTTCAAGACATAGTCATATGTCCAGCGCTGTATCTGATCCATTGATTCTGGATCAGATTTTTCCATAAGCTCCTTAACTTCAGAAATGGAAATTGATTGTTTCTTTCTTACCTCTTCCATACTTATACACCAAATGGTTTGATATGATCTAATCTTGTGATTAGGGTTTTTGTTTTATTACCAAGTTTAACGTCAAGCGTTACAGTTCTTCGTCCTACATCTGTTACAGTTCCTACCTTACCATGGTACCTTCTGTGAGGTAATGCTTTGTGTTGAGTTGGATCTATGATTACCAGTGCTCTATCTCCTTCTTTGAATTCTCGCAATAGAAAAGAGACTCCTCTAACACGATCCTTTGTCATTACGGATCTTGATTTATGCATAAATCCATGTGAATGACCAGAAGGCTTCTTAGTAGTCATATTCGAATAGAGTTGAGTTGTCCTTAATTTAACATTTGCTACAAATTTGCGAGGAATCCTACAGAATCAAATTTACGAGTCTATTCCTCTGCTTCGTCTTTCTTTTTCTTCTTTGATTCTTCTTCTGGATCTGCAACTCCCGCTTCGGTCAAAGTGAATATCACTTCTTGCTCTGGATGATGCGGACTGTCAACCATTCTTGCAATTCTCTTCTTACCAGATTTCTTAAAGTACACACGGTAGGTACTCGTGTGAGCAACAACGTTTCCTCCTATTGGCCTAGTCGGATCTCCAAAGAACGTATCAGGAGATGCCATTACTTGGTTTGTTGCAATGGCTGCAATGTTGTATATTTCAGCAGTTCTTACAAGAAGATGCATGAACTTGTTGAGTCTTTGTTGTCTGTTAGAAAGTGTTCCTCTACCAAGAAATTCTGCTCTAAACAACCCTACAGCAGAGTCAACAATAATTAGTTTTATTTTACTCTCTTCTATTACAGGACCAGCTTCTTGCATGATTAATTCCTGATGGGCGCTGTTGTATGCCTTGGCTACAATAATTCTATCAAGAACTTTCTCAGGATCTAGTCCTTTTGCTTTGGCTATCGAAACAATTCTTTCAGGTCGGAATGTGTTTTCTGTATCAATATACAAAACACCACCATCTAACCCGCCCTCTTCTTTTGGTTTTTGCACATTTACACACATGGTATGACAAAACTGTGTCTTGCCAGAACCAAATTCACCATAAACTTCGGTAATAGCTTGAGTTTCAATTCCGCCATCAAATAGCATGTCTAGTGCACTTGTTCCTGTAGAAATCTTGCCAATGTCTTGTCTTCTTTTGTAAATTTCAGTGGCAGTAACAAAGTCTTTGTCTATTGTACCATCTTCAACTAGCTGCTGGCGTGCTTTGGTCACCAATTTTACTGCAACTTCTAAATCCATTCCAGTGATTTCAGAGATATCAACTGGACCTCTTACAAGAAGATCCATAATGTTATGGACTCCTGCATCATTTAATTTTCTAGTAGTTACGGGGCCAACCCCATCAAGACTATCTAATCTTAAATCTTCCATCTTACCGTAGGGTACGGTACGAGTACCTAATAAAGCTGTTGTTTTGTAAAATGATCGAATTACGTTAGTATAATTTTAAGTAAAATTATTACCTGCGTCTTGGTCTTTGACCAGGTTTGTTTTGTCCTGGAACTCTTTTTAGTTCAAATCTTTTTCTAAAGTTTTCTTTGTTTCGCATTATAGAAATAACACTATGTCTTTCTCGGGCTTGGATTTTGGGTGTCTGTCCTCTAACTTTTCCTGCTTTTGTAAGCGAACCGTGAGTTGGCACGGACTAGTTTCTTGTCTGATTCAATTTATGTATTTGTATTCTACCAGTATTTTGCTTTGATAGTTTCAATTACCTTTTCGTGTTCTGGTCCTTTTCTTCTTGCATATCTTTCCATTGCACCTAGTGGCACTCCACCTAATGTAGTTGCCAATCCAGTAAAGGCTTTTCTTCTAAATGTACCACGATGACCTGTTTTGTTCATGAATTTTTTGATACCGTACTTGAAATTGTGTTGCCAAGTTTTGTACATGACACCAAGTTGTGCAGCATCCATTTCATTTCCTATATCAAAGAATTCTGATTTCTCCAATAGACCTATTGGAACAAAAGTAAGCGGCGTAGTGGTAAACATTGCGTCTGGTTGCTCTCTTTCTAGTTCATTGATTAATCTGATTGTCTCCCAAGCATCCTCATCTGTTTCGTCATTATCCAGACCCATAATTAGAGTAAAGGCAGGTATCCAATAGTTTTCATTTAGAGTCTTGACACCCTCTTTTACTATCCAATGCCATTCTTCTGGCTTGTATGGAGAGAGTTTTCTATCAGCATATTTGCCAATTAATCGCAAACTTCCTGTTTCAAAACCACATTGTATTCCAATCATGTTTTCAGGACCAGCTTTAATTATTTTTGAAATATTTGGAATCACTCTTTCATCTGCTATTGCGCCTGCAAGAGTACCATGTGTTGGGTTTGTGTGTTCTACGCCAGTTGACATGACAGCATTGAAAAGCTCTTCAAGTGCTTCTCTGTTTGGCGCCATGTTCTTTGTCTTTCTTGGATCCAGACCATAAACGAAGATATCGTCACTGTGTAACCAAGCCGAGGTCTGCCCGCCCTTTTTGAGGTTGACTTCGATTTCTTTTTTGACCTTCTCAGGCGGATAATATCTCAATGGTCTTAGTGTAACGTCACAAAACTTGCAACCGCGTCCACAGCCACGCATTACTTCAACCATTCCATGCATGCTGGGCTCTACAATTTCTGGAATCATGTCAATGTCTGGCTCATCCCAGTAGTGGATGAATCTTCCATGGTGTTTTTTCTCGCCTTTTCCAAATTCTTTAATGTCTACTTTGAAATCATTTTTTGCAAACGGGTTCATGTTATCAAATGCACCATCAATCAAATAATTGAAAAATTGTCCAGCATGACCGTCAATTTCTGGAGCAATGCCTCCAAGTTCTCCTTCTAAAACTGCATACAAACCGTATTCTTCAATTTTTTTAGGATCATAATTATACTGCCATGTTCCAGATGCGCCAGCAATTACTTTGGCGTTGCTGCCATTCTTTTTCTTTGCAGCATTAATTTTCATGTGCAAATCTCTGTTATAGTATTCATCATAAGACATCTGTTTACGACCAAAAGTGAAGGTCATGGTAACAGGACCCATTCCAAGTGGATCCATTTCATGGGTTCCAACCACTTGTGTTTCTGGACCAATGAATTTTTCAATATGATCAGGATGTGCTACAACGACATCTTCGCGTTTAAATCCATCACGCAAAAGTGCCGCCTCTACTTTTCTCAATCCATATGGCGCATAGTTTGCAATTCCATTTGTGTGACCTACGGGATTACATATAAAATCAAACAAGATTTTTGGAGTTACTTGTTCTTTTAACAAGTAATACCAGATGCTATTTTTTGATCTGTGTGGGTCTATTGCCGGCGCACAACCAAAGAAGGTAGCAAGAGATATCCCACGATATGTAGACATCAACGTACGATCAGCTGTTAATACAATTTTTGGGTGGCCCACTTCAATCCTCATTTGGGTTCTTTGGCTCAATCTTTTTAAGTTTTCGGGTTTTATTCAACAAAATTTAGTAATTTTCAAGAATTCCGGCTTTATTTCTGTGAGTATAACCAAATTCTTTGTTTGATAAAAGATAATCACCGTCAAAAACGGTGCCATCCTTACAAACAAGAACTTCACCTACACAACAACTTCCACATATACCAATTCCACACTTCATCATTCTTTCAAGACTTGCCTGAACATGAAATTTTTTTGCATGAGCTAACTGTACAACTTTGTGCATCATTTTTTCTGGTCCACATGTGTACACTGCATCAAACATTTTTTCAGAAATCAATTTTTCCATCTCGTCTGTTACAAGCCCTGACTTGCCATACGTTCCATCTTCAGTCACAACGATAACTTGATGTTTGTTATGTTCAAGAAGTTGGTTTGCTAATTTTTCAAAAAACACTTCTTCTTTGGTTTTTGCGCCAATCAGTACTGTAACTTCATCGGTTTTTTTCAAAAATATCAATAGTCGCATCAACGGAACAAGTCCAGTCCCTCCACCCACAAGCAAAAGTTTGCCTTGTTTTATGGTAAAGGAATTACCATAAGGACCTCGCATACCTATGTAGTCACCGACATGGAGATTGTAAAGTGATGTTGATGCAACACCGTGCTTTCTTACTGTAAATCCACCTTTTCCTTTCTCTAAAGTTATCATCACACTCATTGGCAATTCATTTACACCTGGAATCCAGACCATTGCAAACTGTCCTGGCAAGACATTAGCAAAGACTTCATCAGAGAAGACTAGTGTACGCACTGTCGGTGTCTCTTCAATTATTTTTTCTATTTTTATAACTAGTGGTTTGTTAGAATTTCTTTGCAATTCCTATCATCTCATTTATTTTTGAAAATCCTTTCTTTTCCATGTATTTTGATATACCATTATTAATTTCTGAAAATACACCAGTCCATTTCTCACCTATCGCACTGCCAATTTGTACTGCGCTTGCACCAGCAAGTATGAATTCAACTGCATCTTCCCAGTCTGAGACACCACCACAACCAATTATTGGAATATCAAATTTGGATGAAATTTCATAGACGCATCTTACCGCAATTGGTTTTATGGCAGAACCAGAGAGTCCTCCTATTTTATGACTAAGAAGAGGACGTGTTGTTTCTACGTCAATTCCCATTGCTCTAACAGTGTTTATTGCAGTTATCGCATCTATTCCTGATTCACATGCAGCACGTACTGTTTCAAGATAATCTGATGCTCCTAGTCCCACTTTTGCAATTACAGGAACTTTGGAATGAGACTTTACTGATTTTACTATTTTTCTTACTAGATTAGGATCGTCACCAACTTCTAGTCCCACTTTTTCTACGTGTGGACATGACAGATTAAGTTCGTATGCCAAAATTTTTACATTTTCAAATTGTTTTATCATAAAGACAAAGTCTTCTTCTACAGATCCTACTAAACTGACAATAATTGGCACCGTAGTGTTTGATTCGATCATTTTTGCAAAATATGGAGCTCCTGGATTTGACAGACCTACTGCATTTAGATAACCAGATTTTACTCCAATTATTGTAGGATTAGGATAGCCGTCCCATGGTTCTTTGCTAAGTGATTTTGTGACTAGTGCGCCTGCACCGTCCTTATATAATCGAGCAAAAACTTCAAGCGAGATTCCAAGGATGCCAGAAGCAAGCATGGTTGGCCTTTCCAACTCAATTGGTCCTACCTTAGTTGAGATGTCAGGTTTCACTTATGATTATAAAAAATTGTTCTCATATAACAGTTCATGTGTAATTACATGCCATGGAATGTTACCTTTTTTAGTGAGAGAGTGTGAATGTGTGAAGTATGCATTTTGTTATTTTAACAGAGATTGGTGTAGCAGTATTTGATAAAAATACATGTGTGAAATCTCTTCCTTTCTCAGATCCTGCCAAAGAGTATACTGAGATAAAAGAAGAGAAGGCAAACGTATACCAACTCTCAGATTTTCTTTCGAAATTAACTTCGCTGGTTTTTGTAAATGATTCATCGCTTCTTAAACTTTTGAAAAAAAATTCAATTGAAGCACAACTAATGGACAATGCAAAAATAGAAAACATCCAAGCTTCAAAATTAAGGGTTCTAGTTGATTCTGGTTTTGCAAAAGACGAAGATGATGCAAGAACAAAATTACGAGACTTTGCAGTACAGCTTTCTTCATCAAAAGTAACAGAAACATCTGAGAGTCCAGATCTTCACATTATTCAAACTATTAACACATTGGACGAAATTGACAAAATAATAAATGGGCTCAGTTCACGATTAAGAGAATGGTATGGCTTACATTTTCCAGAGCTTGATAATTTAATAGATAGCATAAATGGATATTCCAAAATAGTTTTAGCCGGTACAAGAGATGATATTACAGATAACGTGTACATTGAAGCTGGATTTCCTGATACCAAAGTAGAGATGCTGTCTTTATTACAGAAAAAAAGCAAAGGAGGCAAGATATCAGAAGAAAATCTTGCAATTGTTCAATCAATTGCAAAGCAAATATTGGAACTTTTTGATTTAAGAAACACATTAGAAAAACATGTAGAAACTCAGATGGAAATAGTTGCACCAAACTTATCTGGTATACTTGGACATGCGGTAGGAGCTAGAATTTTGGCAAGGGCTGGAAGTCTCAAAAGGCTTGGTTCCATGCCTGCCAGTACTATTCAGGTTCTTGGTGCAGAGAAAGCGCTATTTCGTTCTCTCAAAACAGGATCCCAGCCTCCAAAACATGGTTTATTGTTCCAGCACGCTTTGGTACATGCAGCTCCAAGATGGCAGCGTGGTAAGATAGCTAGAGCCATTTCTACAAAGGCAGCAATTGCAGCAAGGGTAGATATTTTTGGGGCAGGAATAAACCAGACTCTCTTTGAGAAGCTAAATGTAAGAATTAAGGAAATAAGTGAAAAGTACAAGGAACCAACAGAAAGAGAACCCATGAGGATTCAACAGCGTGATACTTTCCGACATGGAAGAGACCAGCGAAGTTATGGTAGAGACTCTGGTAGAGGACAGCGAAGTTATGGTAGAGACTCTAGAAGCGACGATAAAAAGCAAGACTGGAAGAAAGGAAAAAGTAGAAAGTTTGGAAAACGGCGAAGGTAACATCTTTTGGATTAAAGTAGACGGCGAAAAAAAACCTGCAACATTAAATCTCGTTCCCGGAAATCAAGTCTACAAGGAAAAATTAGTCAAAGTAAAAGATGAAGAATTCAGAATATGGGATCCGTTTAGAAGCAAGCTTGCGGCAGCCATAATGAATGGTTTAGAGATTTTGCCAATAGTTAGAAAATCCAAAGTTCTCTATCTTGGAGTTTCTACTGGAACAACAACAAGCCATGTTTCAGATATTGTAGGTCCAAGTGGCATAGTTTTTTGTGTAGAACACGCAAGTAGAGTTGCGCGCGATTTTTTAGATAGAGTAGCAGCGCATAGATCAAACATAGTTCCCATATTACAAGATGCAAGAAACCCAAAACGGTATTTTTCAGTCTATGGAAATGTAGATGTGGTTTATGTCGATATAGCGCAGCCAGATCAAACCGAGATTGCAATACTAAATTGCAAAACGTATCTCAAAAAGGGCGGATATCTCATGTTGGTAATAAAAACAAGAAGTATTGATGTAATAAAAGACCCTGCACAGGTAATCAAATCTGAGATTAAGAAGCTAAGTCCAGATTTTGAGGTAATTCAAGAAATTAACCTCTATCCTTATGACAAAGACCATGCAATCGTGCTTGCAAAGTATTAGAAACTCATTTTTGGCTTAAAAGAATCCTTACTGGCTTCCAACTAGTACGTACAAATTGCGGAGTTTTCTTGTGAGTAAAAATCCAGTTTCTAACAAACTGCATCGTTTTAGAATCCGACGGATAACCGCTTCCAAGATCATATTTTTTTCGTAGTTTTTCTATTTCTTTATCACGGTTTACCTTTGCAACAATTGATGCTGCAGAGACTACAGCAAATTTACTATCTGCATGATGTCTTGAATAGATCCTACCACTTTGTGCAAGTTTGGAAATCTTTTTTCCAAATCGAATTGGATTTACATCGCATGAATCAACATAGGATGAATCTGGTTTTAGTTTTGAGATAACTTTGGCCATGTATTGTGCTTCCAAGTTGTTTAGTTGGTTTTTTCTTACACTTTGATCTATTAATCGTGGCGAGATTTTTGCAACATAATAGTCATCAACTATATCAATAATTTTTTTATATAGATTTTCTCGCCTAGCTGGACTTAGTTGCTTAGAATCACGTACTCCAATTTTAGACAAATATTTGATCTTTGAGCGTTGAATTGATATTCCTGCAATAACAAGAGGTCCGAGCACAGATCCTCGACCAGCATCATCTACGCCACAAACTATCATTTTGTGTTTTTGTCACATTAGATGTATTAAATCGTTTTATGACATACTAATAATAGAACCAAATTGCAAATCGATCAAATGCAGGACATAGTGGAGATAACAGAAGGAAAAACAAAGCTTCTTGTCCCAAAAGAGTCACTTGAGACAAATGCACCTCCAATGCAACCAGCGTTTTTTAACCCAAGAGCAAAACTGGGTAGGGATTTTTCCATAGTTGCATATTCTACATTTTTACAAAACTTCAAAGGACCTAAAACTTTCCTAGATTGTCTTTCCGGTATAGGAGCTCGAAGTATACGTGTTGCAAATGAATTAAAAACGATAGAGAAAGTTTTCATAAATGATGTAAATCCATCTGCTTTGGAACTTGCAAAAAACTCTGCGATATTAAATAATACAAACAAGTGTGAATTTTCAGAAAACGAAGCATGTAGATTCCTAAGCTTACATTCAAAGCGAGAAAAACGTGGAGCAATAGTTGATATCGATCCATTTGGTTCACCATCAAGATATCTTGATTGTGGAATACGTGCGACTTCGCACGGAGGTCTTCTTTCAGTTACTGCCACAGATCTACCGGCATTACACGGGTTATACAATGATGCATGTCAAAGAAGATACCATGGAATTCCTGTTAGAACAGAATATGGAAATGAAATTGCGTTAAGGTTGATTCTTGGTTGCATTCATCTTGTGGCTGGAAGACTTGATGTTAAGATTGTACCATTATTTGTACAAAACAATATGCATTATTACAGAGTCTATGTTAAGATACTTGTTAAGACAGACTCTGAAGACAGCATGGGATATATCACACATTGTAAAACATGTGGCCATAGAAGAGTTCAGAAAGAAAAAAGCAATTCTTGCGAAATTTGTAATGCAAAATCAGAATCAGCAGGACCGCTTTGGATAGGAGAGATGCATGATAAAACGTTTGTAGACTCGATGTTATCAGAACAAACAAAGTTTACAGTAGACAGGTCTTGTGAGAAGACTTTGTTAAAATGTCAAAAGGAGATAGGTATGTCTCCCTCATTTTTCATGCTTGATGAGATTGCGAGAAAGATGAGAGATGCCCCCAAATCACTTGAGAAAACAATTGAAAAACTTCAAAAATCTGGATTTAATGCATCTCCCACAAGCCTAAATCCATCTGGATTTAAGACTAATGCCAGAATAGATGAAATTATACAGGTACTACAAAATTAAGGATTATAGCCAAGGCAGATATAGTAAAGTTCACTGCTTGTTTTTCTGCTTGCTTTTGGCTTTCTTATCTGAACTTTTGTGAATTTCTTTTTTATATAATCTCGAAACTCGTTTGAATATTCTCCATCAAATACTTTGAATAATGCATTTCCTTTGTACGCTAGAACATGATCAACTATTTTTGATGCAGCATAGTTTAGTGCAATTTGTTTTGCATGATCAACTGCCCAGACACCACTTACTTGTGGAGAAAGATCACAAATCACTGCATTTACTTTTCTTCCAAAATGTTCAAAAATCAATTCTACAATAGATTCATCTTCAATATCTCCTCTTATGATGTGTGTATTCGGAATTTCTTCAACGTATGAAGTATCAATACCCATAACTTTTCCTTTATTTCCTGCAAGTTCTAGTGCAATCTGTGTCCAGCCACCAGGTGAGCATCCAAGATCTAATACATAAAATCCTGGTCCAATTATACGATATGATTGATTAAGTTCTTTTAGTTTGTATGAAGCCCTACTTCTGTAACCTTCTTTGTGTGCGAGTTTTCTGTAAAAATCTCGTCTTGCATCAATTAATTTCATTTCTTTGTTTTCTTGTTGGCAAGTTCAGTAATAACCCATTGTTCAATTAGTGGACAAGTTTTTGGACTAACCTCACCATCAATTGAACATTTTTGTTCTACTGGGCAGATTAAACAGGGTGCAGCTTCAATTGTTTGTGTGCTTACAGGCATTTTTGAAATCTTTAGTTTGTATGTCCATCTACCATTTTCCAAAATCTTCTCACGTTTTACTATATTACGTCTTTCAAGTTTGAGAGCTAGTCTTGAGCCGTCTCTGCTAGTCAGTTTTAATTTCTTCCATAAATCACTTTGAAGCATACCTTCATCACCACGTTCTGCAACAATATTACAAACTCGTGTTGTGAGTTTTTCCATATCAAGGCCTTCGATCTGAAAGTTTTCAATTTCTGATTCGTCAAATTCTTCCTCTAATTCTTCTTCTGCCTTCTTTTTAGAAGATGGTTTCTTTACAATGACTGGTTTTTTTTCTACAACCTTTTTCTTTGTAATAGCTGGTTTCTTTACAATGACTGGTTTTTTTTCTACAACCTTTTTCTTTTCAACAGTTTCTTTTGCTGCTTTTTTTATTGGTTTTTTATCTTTCTTTTTAGCCATAACGATCTCTTAACAATGATCTAAAGACGCGCTCAAAGTAATATATAACATAGCATTTGGTTTATTGAACTCTGAAATTGGCTGTTGTAGTAATGGTCTTTTTGTATTCATTGTCGTTCATTTCAACCACCATTTCATATTCTCCTGCTTTGTCAATTTTTTCAGAAAAAGTATCATCTATTGGAAGCGCCAACTTATTTGTAGAAAAACACTGTGAAAAAAAGCCATTTTGTGCTACTACTTGTTTTGGTGATGTTTTGGTATCATAAATTGTAATATACAGATCACCGCAATCAAAATCAGAATTATTGACTATGACTTTAATCTCTATAGTGGCAGAAACAGAATATTGATTTAGCAGGCCTTGAATCTTGAGATCTTCAATTACTGTAGGTGCTGGTGTGAAAATATTTTCAAATGGCCACATGTTAAGTTCTCTGTCAGGTTGTGTTAAAACATCAGACAAAACAAACGCACCAAAAGCCATTCCCATTACAACTGGAAAAAGAAAAACAAGCAAAGCTGTGTTTTGCACTGCCATTTTGTTATGTAACAATCTCATTCCTTTATATCTATTTAGTCAAAAAGTCATGTCATTCTTAGAGATGATTTTGTCGAATAAGTTAAATCGAGGACAGCCAAATAGCCCGCTAGATGCGACTTAGAAAGTTTAGAGTTCGTGCTTTTAGATGCATTCATGATTCTGGTGAGATCAAGGTTGGAGACCTAGCTTCATTTATTGGTAAAAATGAAAGCGGAAAAACCACAATACTTGAAGCTCTTACTCTGTTTAACAAAGATACAAAAGTATCTGAACTTGATTTGTGTGACGAAATGTCAGAAGAATTAAAATCTGAAACGATAATAGTGGAGGGCGAGTTTGAACTTGGTGAAAAAGAAATAAAATTAATTCAAGAAAGATTCCCAAATCTAGATGGTATTAAAAAAATTAGACTCTGTCGTACTCAAAAGAACCCTAAAGTACAGTATGATTTTGGCGATGTAAAGATAAGCGAAGAGGCAAACAAGAGAATTAATTCGTGGGAAAACTTTGTAGAAAAGATTCAAGACTTTGTATCTTCGATTCCCCATCCCCTGCGCATAAAACTAGATACAAAATTCCTAGAAGGAAATGCCCCAAGAACAAGAGATGTTTTTAACAATATGATGGCAGAATTTAACAATCAAATTTACTTGATAGCATCGCATGAAAAACAGGTAATTTCTGACTGGGACAAGATACACCAAAATCTAGACCATACGTATGATAGTCTTCTCATAGGCACAAGCGAACGCTCAGCCCTTGAAAATTTCGTAGAAGAGAAGATACACCCTAGATTTGTCTATTTTTCAGACTATAAGAAAATTTTAGGAAACATTGACCTTGATGAATTTTTGAAAGAATCCAAGGGAATAAGACCAAAAGGATTAGAGTATATTGAAGAGTTTGACAAGGCTGAAACTGTAAAGAATTTATTTTATTTGGCAGAGTTAGACACGGAAAAACTTGAGGAGGTACACAAGAGTCCTTCAAGACTGATAAAACTTTTGCACACTGCAAGTAGAAAGTTAACTGACAGACTCAATCCAGCATGGAAAGGTGATCCAATTCATGTAGAATTGAGATATAATCCTTCAAACATCCTCAGTGTTGTAATTTCAGATGTTCATAAAGACGGCACTGTTACAAACACTGGTCTTTTGAATCGAAGAGCCGAGGGATTCAAATGGACCTTTTCATTTATAGTAAACTTTGCAGCTGAGACACAAAGATCTGAATTAAAAGAAGCAATATTACTTTTGGACGAACCTGCACGAAACTTGCACCCTACTCAACAACGCGGAATTTCAGATTTATTAAAAGGTCTAGCTGGTTCTAATCAAATTCTGTATGCTACGCATTCACCATTTATGATATTTGATTATACTCCAGGAAACCTGCTTGTTGTCGAGCTTGATAAAAGAAAACACCTCAGTCACATCTATTATGATTATTGGAATGCAGATGATTCTACACTAATCCCAATTCTATATGGTCTTTCTAGAGGCCTTGTTGAATCAATTCCAGACAGAGAAATTGGTGTTAATTCAAGACCAGTAATTATTGTAGAAACAATGGTTGATTCAATATATCTAAATGCATTTGACAAATTCCTAAAAGATCCAAATCTTTCAATGAATCCACTTAATATAGTTCCTGCATATAACAAGAATTCCGTTCTGCCACTTTCAATATTTTATAAAAATCATGGTTACAACACATTTGTTCTCCTGGAAAATACAGAATTGTCACGCCAAATTTCAGCACAACTACAGGCAAATGGCTTCAAATCTGTGCAGATAATATTTTTCGAGTTTGGTGGACAACCAAAACAAGCAATAGAAGATTTTATAGTTGTTGAAGATTATCTGTATGCAGTAAACCAAACTTATGAGATTAAGTTAAGAAAAGAGGGATACCGCAACCTGACTCCTGATGACATATCTGCGAAGGGCAACAAGAGCATTTTAGATAATCTAAATGAGATCTGGAAAGAAAACCAACATTTGGGGTGGGAGAAATTTGAACCAGAAGAGATTTGCAGATACATATCTCAAAAAATTGCATTAGGCGAGGCAGATTTTATCTCAGATAAAACAAAAGATCAATTCAGAACAATATTTAGATTGATTGCAGAAAGAATAAGACAGAACCAAAATATTGTCACTGAGACAACGCTTAACAGTCTAAAATAAATCCGAATTTCCACAACGTCCTTGAATTAGTACTTTACTCACAATTGATACTACTCAAAAATCAATAAAAATGAAAATTTGTATCATATATACTTAAGATTTAATTTGGAGAACGGTTTTGTTTTGTTATTGAAAGATAGGCTTGTTAAAGGTTTGATTATTGCGATATTGCTTGTTTCGGCTTTGTTTTTTATGGTTAGCCTTCCAAAAATTAGTGCTGCGTCTGAACTAGTAACAGTAACAGCTACAAATCATGATCAAGTGACAGTTGTAGAGTACAAAAATAATGAAGAAAATATTTTTGATATTACATCAGTAGTTTTGAAAGTTGACGATGGTGGAAATTTCAAGTCATTTAAAACAGAGAGAGGATGGATTGGCAAAAAAACTGATGCAGATACAATAACGTTTACTTCAACAATACCAGTCAAACCAGGACAGAGTGTAAAATTTGGAGTAAAAACCGACAAATCAAACCCAGTTTTTAACTGGAAGGCGTTCGACAAAGGGGGCGATGAAATAGGATCTGGTGGAAGAATTACAACAGTACCCCAAGATAAAATACCGGGTAAAACAGAAACGCCTACAATTGGAGGCGGGATAACCGAACACTCTACTTTTAAGATAATTCCTGATACGCCACGCGTTGGTTCTACTCTGCGTATCATTGGAGAGAATTTTGCTCCAAGAGAAAAGCTTGATTTTTACATAAATGATTTAAAACTTGAATCTTTTGTAAGTGATGGGGAAGGAAACTTTATTGTAAGCACAAAGATTCCTGAGAATCTATTATCTGATAGAGCAGATTTCATAATCAAGGATCAAAGCGGTCATCAAAAAGCAGTGAGTTTGAGAATACAAGAAGTCTCAAATAGAATCACAGAGGGTATCGAATTAACAGCAAATGCTGACTCTGTGTTTCACAGAGGTGAAGAAAAAATCATTTCAGGTACAGCTGAATCAGGCAGTACTTTGACTATTTCAATATCAGACTCAAACGGCCAAGTTCTAACAACATATACAGTAAAAGCTGATGGCTCTGGTAACTATTCTACACCACATCGAATTCCTTCTGATAGAGAGTTTGGAGAATATACTATAACCATTACAGATGGAAAGGACACCGTTGTTCGCAAATATGCTTTAGAAACAACACAAAAGATCAATTTGGCGCCGTTAAAAGAGAAATATGACCCAGGTGAAACTGTAATAATCAACGGTACTGCCATTGTAGATAAAGAAATTGAATTAATATTACGTGATCCAGTTGGTATGGAGATCCATTCAGAGAATAGAATGGTAGGAGCTAATGGTACATTGACTTTTAATTATCATTTAGCTCCAGCAATGAGAGAGGGAACGTATGTGTTATTTGCAACACAGGAAGCAGAATTTGCCACAGTACTATTTGGAGTAGGTCAACTTCCATCACCTCCCTTGATAGCAACTATGGATTCATTAAACTACAAAACATCAGAAAAACCCAAGATCAACATAATAGGACCACCTTCAGCAACAGTCAGTTTAATTATAATAGATCCGTCTGATAAACAGAAATTTGCAGATAGTTTTTCAATAGGAATTGATGGATATCATACGTACACCTTTAATCTTACTGGTTATACATCTGGCATCTATACAGCGGTAATTAGCAGAGGAAACGTGCATGCTGAAAACAAGTTCTCTGTTGGTTTACAGACCAGTACTGGGAAGATAACTCTTAGAACTCTACAAGAAACATATCATCCTGGTGATCCCATTTTATTGATAGGCGATTCTAATCCTAATGTCATCATCACCGTAAGTCTAACTGATCCTAATGGCATCAAGGTAAAAACTCAAGATGTGCTTACTGACAAAAAAGGAACCTATTCGTCATCGGTTTTCAGGATTCCATCTAATGCTCAATCTGGAGTTTGGAAGCTTGAAGTAGGCAGTGGTATAAACCATGTAAGTAAAGATCTAACAGTAACACAAAGTACTGAGGGAGGCATTACAATTCTTTTAGACAAAAGTAGTTACAAGATAGATGAGACAATGCAAATCAAAGGTAGCGGAGTAAGTGCATCTCATAATATAGTGATAAAGATTTTGAAAGACCAGACGGAAATTACAAAGCTTAGTATCGTATCTACTGGAATTGGAAACTATGGCACTATTTGGAAGGTACCGACTGATCTAAGCCCTGGGACATATACAATAAAAGTTGTAGACGAGCCAAAGAGTGCAGAAACCACCTTTACAGTCCAATGATCTGTTAGAAAATCTTTGTATCAAAACACTTATTATTTGAGCATGAAAAAATTGGCTGATGACTGACATAAGCCAGCTGAACAAGCCACAGAATAGACTTGAACCAGTAGAAGGTACAATTGAAAGCATCGGTGAACCAAGGACTGTAAACCTGAAAACAGGCGGACAGGCACAAGTTGCAGATGCAATCCTAAAGGATGACACTGGTCAGATCAAACTCACGTTATGGGATGCTCAGATCAAAATGGTAAAACCAGGCTCCAAAATAAGAGTAGAAAATGGATACATTACAAGCTTCAAAGGAGAAAATTCCCTTAATGTGGGAAAATATGGCAAGCTAAATGTAATCGAGTTTTAAACTTTAGATAGTTTTTCTCTAATTAGCTAATATATCCAAGTTTTTTGTCTTGGGATGGTAGTGGTAATTGTTCTGTGGACTGTCGTTGCCCCATTTGTTCTTCTACTGTTTTAATTAATTGATCCGTATCTTGTGCTTTTTTGATAAGAGTAGTCATATCTAATTTTAATCCCAATATTTTTGAAAGAATTTCAAGAATTGCTTTTGATGCTTTTGCATCAACAACATATCCTGATGTTTCACCAAGCAAACAAACTCCTGTTATTCCTCGAGTTTTTCCTGCACCAATCACCAATCCATTCATGCCAGTAATGCTTCCCCCATTCATTGTAAAGATTCCTTGTTTCGAAAATTCTTTTATTATTTGTAGTGAGGTGCTGGTTCCGTAAACTTTGGGATTTTTTGAAAAAGTACCAGTAATGAAAGCTGCAAGTGTGTAAATGTTTTTTACACCAAGTTTTTCACAAATTCCTATAATTTCTTCTGCCATTGCATATTCACTTTCTGGAGTAACTGGTTGTGCATCACCAGTAAGCAATACAATATCATCGGGTTTGTTTTTACAATAATACAATGTATTTTTCATCAAATCTATCGTACCATCATCTTGTATAGAAACTTGGGGTGGAAATGATGAAGAAAATATGTTTGCAAACTGCACTCCCTTGAGTTCTTCTATCAAATAATCAACCGCAATCTTTCCTACATAGCCACTTCCTGGCAATCCACAAATAAGATGCGGATTTTTTAGTTTGGGCATTTGAGAAATTTCAACAATAATTTTCGATTGAGATGACATGAATTTCAAAGTAAATCTATTCCATATTAATGAAGCGTAGAATCTTATCTTCTAGATTTTGATTTTCCTTTTCTTGTTTTTGCTTTATGTTTTCCTTTTCTTGTTTTTGCTTTATGTTTTACTTTTCTTGTTCTTGTCTTTGATCTTTTCATGGTTTTAGATTTTTTTATTGTTTTTGTCTTTCGTTTTATCCTTGATTTTCGTTTTGCCTTTGATTTTCGTTTTATCTTTTTCTTAGTTTTCCTTTTTGCTTTTCTTTTTTTAGCTTGTAAAATTGCAAGTCTCTTAGTAATTTTAATAAGATTACGTTTTGCTTGTTCTTCTTGTTTCGTTTTTGATTTAACCTGAGAACGTAATAGTTCTTCTGCTTTTGCACTTGATTTGAACTGTTCTAAAAGCATGGGTTTTGTATGTGCTTGTGTTCGTATTTGTAAGTCAATTTTTGATTTTGATTTTGTCACATCTTCAATTTGTTTTGCAAGTCTTTCTTCTGTTGCATTCCTCTGTTTTATTTCAGAATGTAATTCGGCAATCTTTTGATCTATGGATTTCATTTTCTCAGAAATACGTGCTTTGTCCTCTTGAGAGCTAGAAAACTCCATTTCTTGCGCGATTCGCTCCTTTTCTTCTTCATCAAGTTTAAGTCGGCCTTCTGCAGCTGCTTTTAATCTTTGAACACTATCTCTTTGAGCGGTATACTGGTTAAGAAGCTGAGAGATTTCTTCTTTTTTTGTAAGAGCAGTGTCTTTTTTCTTTTCAAGAGAAGAGAGCCCTGAAGAAGATTTGCGTTTTAACGATAAAGTAGAATGAAGCTTATTTTCACTTTGTCTCCTGCTTTTTGTTGCCTCCATTTTCTTGTTTTTATATGACTTGACAAGTTTTGAGAGAGATGCCATAATGCCATAGAGAGATTTTGTACTCGATTAAGTTTTTGCTATGATCAGGAATTGACATAAAAGTTAATATTTTTCACATCTTTTGTGATTTTTAACAAATTTTCAAATACGCTATTCTTTCAAACTAGTAGATTTTATTTGGTAATGTTAAAGAATTGATATTGGATTTTCACCCATCCCAGCTGCCAATACTAAAAACTTTTGCGATTAATGATGAATCACAAGTGTCTGATGTTGCATCAGAATTGATCAAGTTGGGGTTTTCAAACCAAAAAAGCGCATTTAAAGTGTTGATGACAAATGAAAAAGAACTTGCTAAAAAAATTGGATTTTTAATAATGAATGAAATTAATTTTGGACTACGTAAAACGAAGCAGGAACGAGATGTAATGTACTGGGTATATCATCATGATAAATCTCATTATGCCATGGTGTTAATAAGTTCCAAAGTTTTTCACGAATTAGGTTTCTGATTTTTCAAAAATAAGATGTAGTTTGAGTTTTTTTGATATTATACCAGCAACTAATACTCCAAGTATGACACCGCCTATTACATCGGTGGGATAGTGTTGTAATACGTAAACTCTGCTAATAGATACCAAAAGGGGATACATCCATAACAGATAGCATCCTATTGGAAATCTTCTAGATAATGCAATTCCAATCACTAACGCAAACGTGGCTGTTCTTGTAGCATGACCTGACGGAAACGAAGATGTTCCAGATCCAAAAAATGAAAATGTATCTTTTTCTAGTGGGATAGGAAATGGATCTCCTTTAAAATCTAGATTTGGTCTCTCTTGATCAACAG
>Ga0247727_10005284_pt1 | contig 26440 bp, 47 predicted proteins | sample WisWelCaveWW1625_FD_202498 | JGI IMG/M metagenome (GOLD analysis project Ga0247727, IMG submission 202498) | Biofilm microbial communities from Wishing Well Cave, Virginia, United States - WW16-25 | ecosystem: Environmental > Aquatic > Deep subsurface > Groundwater > Cave microbial mat | place...
CATCCGCCCAACGTCCATCTTCTAGGGCCGCTAGCGTCTGCCGGAATAACAAGACGCCTCCAACCCCCAACTGAAACGCCATGGACACGAGCACCGTTTGCGCAAGCTCTGACATCTCGTCAACTCCCGGCCATGACTGCGCGAGCCTGTTCTGTTTCTCGACAATGTCCGTAACCAGCAGATGATCGGCTTCGTCTTGCAAGATGGGGAACGCCTTGATCCAGTCCGGGAGCTTGCCGCCCTTGCGACGGTCAATCAGGTGTCCGTAGCCGATGGTCCAGTAGCCTAGCGAATCGAGGTACGGAACTAATTTACACCCTTCATCACGCTGGAGCAGGCGCCGGAGAAGATCGCCCATTGGCTCACCTAGAGTGTCGTCACGCGTTCAAGCCGTGCGCCTCGACCGTCGTCACCAGCTCACGCAACACCAGCGCAAAGGCCCCGAGCCCAATTCCATGCCAAGCGTCAGCGCCGGCCGGGAGAACGGCCAGGTAATTCCCGATGGATATGAGGATTCCGCCGAACGTCAGCGGCAAAGCCCACACCACCACGCGGGGAATCCTCGGAAGAAGGACCTTGAAGCCTTCGACAAGCACCGGGATCACGGCCACGACTACGCCATTGACGAATGCCGCCAAGTCCATGTTCGCCTCCTACTTCCAGTCTACCAAAACAAATGGAGCACACGTCGCGTCGTCGCCCAGCCTCCCAGGAAGGCATGCACGGATCAGCGTCCCGAAGCCAGGACCACTCGTCTGCGGCAACATGAACCAGCCCGCATAGGGACCGTACTCGTCGCGTTGGGCCGAGAGCCATGCCGGGCGGCCCTCAAACTCAGGGGTCTTGGGATCGTCTCGCCAGCCGCTCGCCGCGCTCCCAAAGTGGTCGCAGCTAGTGTTATCGAAGCCGTCCTCACGCTGGCGGCATTGGCGTTGCTGGCCACCAGCCCTGTACTCCCAAACAGGGCCGAGACGCGCGGCAGGCAACGTCAGGCCTGCACGTGCTCCAGCAAGCACCCAGCCCTCGTAGTCGGCGCGCTGCTCCGGATACTGCCATAGCCCACGGTCATTATCGAAATGGCAGTCTGAAACACGGACGCCGTGGATCGCTTCGCAGAGTTCTGGGTCACCCGACACCCGTGGCGTCGAGTCGATCCCATTCCCATACCTGTGATTACGCATGTAGATCGTCACGCCCGGAAGAGGAAACCGAACCGGGAATGCCACAATCGGCGGCGTGGGCGTGGGCGTGGGTGTCGGCGTCGGGGTCGGAGTTGGCGTCGGGGTCGGGGTCGGAGTTGGCGTCGGGGTCGGGGTCGGAGTTGGCGTCGGGGTCGGGGTCGGTGTGGGTATCGGGAGAGGCGGAAGCTGAACAATTCCACAGGCGGTGCAGGCTAGGAAGACCACGATGAGCAGCTTCTTCATGAACAACATGATAGTACTCTATGGCGATTCTGTCAACACCTTCCGTCCGTGATCTGGCTCACTCCGAGTGTTGACAAAACTGTCATCATGGCCTATTGTCTGCCCGTGAGGTTTGATATGATTCTCCCCTTCTACCCATCCAGGCCGCACACCTGCCCTGAAGCCACGCGCCTCGCTGCCAAGCTGTACGATCTTGCAGACTCAGCACACGGCTGGGCTGCCGACCTCATCGGGGAGCTGGCTCGCGAGGTGCAGCGCCGTGCCACCAAAGGCGTCACATTCACGCGCAGCGAGGCCGATGATTGGCTGCGCCGGGCCACCGCGCTCAAGGACATGGACTGATGTGCGACTCCACCACTACGTCCCCATCCATGCGCCAGCACTTGTCCTCGATTGCCGAAGCCATGCGTGTCGAACGACTCACTATTCTCGGCATCCTCACCCGTTATCCAGCCGTCACGCGGGACGTAGCCATCGCTCTGAATGATCTCAAGTCCTTGATTCTCGAAAGGAACGAGAAATGAATGACCCGAACCTGACGATCCCGCCCGGCTTCGGAGAGCCGCGCTTCAAACGCTTCATCTCGTCAAGGCTTGACGACCATTTCGCTCCGCAGGCCGCTCAGCGCATGCATGCTTGTCTCGAGGGGTGCCGCTTCGTCATGGAGTATGGAAGCAACAGCGAGGCCTCTGGAGAGTTAGCCTTCAACCTGGCCAAAGCTGCCGCCCACTGGCGCGGACTGGATGAGGATGCCCAGCGCGGCGCCGTATTGATCGAGGAGGACTGAATACCATGCCAGCCAAACCGACGTATCTCGTCCGCCACCAGCGCGACGAGGGTCCGATCTATGTCGAGTATTCGGAGCTCGCAGGCGCCGAAGAGGCTGCCCAGTTCCTCATTCAGACCCAGGCCGGCGCGGCTACCGTGTTCGCGGTGCGGGAGCTGATGACGTTCTGGCGCGGCTCCGACCTTCGCCTGCCACCAGTCGTAAACCCCACAGGAGGTGTCGAATGATCCGCGTCCTTCTCGGCTTTGCAGCCTTCGTTTTCATCACGCCTATCGCCAGCCCCGCAGAGGATGTATTCACCGCAACCGATATGCGGGGATGGTGTGACAACAAAAACTCGTCCGAACGAATCTTCTGCATGGGCTACCTTCAGGGCATAGCGGGCGCGCTCCACGCCGCAACCGAGTTATGGTCCTGTACGCCCGCCACGGGAGAGACGCTACGCTTGGGGTTCCTTCACGCCACACGCGAGCGCCCTAGGCTCTTAACACTCGACCTGTCAATCGCAGCTATTAGCGCTCTGCAGCTCGAGGGTCTTTGCAAAATCTCGGCTCCACCAAAAACCGAGGGATGACTGCCATGATCGAGACACTTTCCCCTTGGTAAACCCGGCCCTCGACGCGCTCTTCCGCCTACTTCTCGCCATCGGGGCGCTCGTGCTCATCTTGCCAATGCTGGCCCTCGCCTTCGGCTCGGTGGTGCTCGTCTCTAGGTTCCGTAAGGTGCTCGCCATGTCTCTCGGAGCAGTGCTACTCGCTGGATGCGGCGCAGCCAACCCAACGAGCTCCGATGCAGTCACCGAGAAAGAGGCATTCGCCCTGAGCGAAGTGGCGCGGTTCAGCGCTTTGCTGCATAAAAACATCGGCGCCAAGCTCAGCGACGATGGGCTGCGCATCCCGGCCGGCACCGGAGCCTGTCCCAAGGACGCACCCTTGGGATATTGCAGCGCAGCGGCCTGGTACTTGCCGCCCGTGGTCTTCTGGCGAGAGTTCGTCAACCGCGAGAGCACGACCTTCGGCAACCTGACCGATACGGCCGCTCACGAGTGCTGCCATTCACTGACGCGCGGCCATAACCTGCTTCTGTGGAACTGTATCCGCTCGCTCGGCGCGGAGCCACAGTTCGTGCCTGTGGAGGAATCATGATCCGACGTGCCGTGTGGTGGGTCATGGTGTGCGTCGTGCTGCTGCTCGCGTGGGCGATCGGGCTCGTAGGGCTGGAAGGATTTTATCCTTGGGAGGAGACCGAATGATGAAAACGGTGATGCTGTGCGCGGTGGCCGTATCGCTCGCTTCGTGCGGTGGGGGTAGCGTGAGCGGGCCCGTCCCGGTAGAGAGGGCGGCTGCTCCGGTGGCCGCCACCGTGGCGCCGGTCGCGGTTTCGCCCGCGGGCCCTGGCTGGGAAGGGAGTGTCCTGCCGTTCGCGGGATGGACAGTGACGAACCTTTCCGGCATTCGGCAGGGCTACACGGCATATTACACGAGCTTCGACGATCAGGAGACGGCGCTCGGCTCGCGGTACGGCGAGGCACAGCCGGGCGACACGTTCGAGGGCAGCTTCCACCTGACGTGCGTACAGGTGGACGTGAGTCAGTTTGGTGCTGGCGGACTGCCGTTGTTCTACGGGTTTATCAACACGGACGGTGCAGTGGTCAAGGCCGGGCAGATCGATTTTGCGAAGTGCCGGCCGACCCCGAGCCCCGAGCCGAGCCCGAGCCCTACGCCTACACCGGGGTGCTTCTACAACGTTCCGCACAACCAGGACAATGACGGCAAGGACACGTGCCTGGCCGCGCCCGGCTACATCTCGTGGCAGGCTACAAATCATCTGTGCGAGATCGAGGACCCTGGGGTTTGCAGCGCAGACTTCAATCTGAACCCAGGGCAGAGCTCGGCCGCCTGCCTGAAGTACACGGGCGGCGACAAGAACTGCAACGGCGAGCCGGATTCGCAGGAGGGGTGAGATGAGCTATCGGGCAGACGGCCGTGTGCTCGGGGCTCTAGCCACCGTGTTCACGGTAGCCGCCGTGTTAGCGCTGGCCGCCATATTCTTGGTGGGGTGCGGCAAGAACGGTGGCCTGGACGTGACTGGACCTAGTGGTGATACCCCTGCAACGCAGCAGGCTCCCGTCCTGGCCCCGCTGGCGGCCCCGGCAAGGCTTAGGCTCGTCTGGGGGACGGCGGACACGGCTGCCGGCCCTGTGGCGCGTTTCGGGGCCAACGCGGTCGCCCTCCAGATCGGCTCGTGGGGCGAGGATGTCACGCAGTTCGCGCGATGGGCTCGCGATCGTGGGATAGTCGTGCTGCCTTTCGTGGAGCAGGTGTTCTCGGCTCCGCGCGGTAGCTGGGACGCTGGCTGGTCGCGTGTCGAGACCTGGGCCAAGCCACTCGCGACCGCGGGCGTGCTCGTCGGGTGGCACGTGAGCGACGAGTGGGCTCACAGGGGACAGGCACAGGCCGTGCGGGACGAGGCTGTGGCCTACGTGCGGGCACGATCGAGGCTCGAAGTGCTGAACACTGAGTGGGTTGATGCCGCGCTGCATCGCGACTACCGACAGCCGCAGGGCCGATGGTTTGGGGTCAACTGCTACGCCTACGCGAGCCGGACTCCATGGACCACACGGGGATGTGTCGAGACGTTCGAGCGTCACCCGGAGTGGAATCTCGTTGTAGTACCTGCGTTTGCGGGCGGGAATATGGCCGGCCCATACGATCAGGCGGCGTGGGAGGGTCTTGCAAATCGGACGGGAAAGAGCATCGCGTTTTGGAGTTGGGAGGAGTGATGAAAATCTCGCTTGCCAGAATCCAGCTCGAAGAGCGAGTGTTACGCCGCGAGGCGCTCGAGCGCGACCTCTCCGGGAAAGACGCACAGGAATGCCTCGCTCGGGTGCGGCGCCGGATGATCGTCGGAAACAGGGTTTGGATCCCGCCGATCTACAATCCCTATCAGTCGTACTTGGCTTGGCGAAAGAAGCATCGCAACGCCCCCCAGAACATCTGCCAGATCAAGAGCCAGGGTGCCTAGCCCTCCTCCCCTCGCACGGCGGCGAGCGCGGCGTCTAGCACGGAGCACGCCGTGCAATCCGGCAGGCTGTCGGCTCCTTGCCACTGAGCAACCGCACCTGCCACCTTCGCCAGCCGCGCTTGGGCCTTCTCGGCACGCACTGAGTTTTCAAGCGCCAAGTCTCCATGCTTCCGCAGCGTGTCCCGCTCCCGCGTCAGCTCCTCAACCTTAGCCTCGGACTTGAGCCTCCACGCCTCCCAGCCGTCCGGAACATCGCACAGCATCAGACGCTCGCTCAGCGCGGCGTTCTCATCGCGTAGATGATCCGCCTCGGCCATCTGGTCCATCGCTCGGCTCAACGGTGTGCTCACAGCAGCCCTCGCTTCCTTGCCTCGGCTTCCAGCTCCAAAATCGCCATGTCCACGTCCATCTTCGCCCGCCCCATCGCCATGAGCCGCAACCGCTCATACTCAACCGGCCCGACATGGCCGATGAAGAACTCACGCTTGGCGTGATGATCGCTGTCCAGCCTGCGATGACATGGCCTGCAACCCGGGCACCCATTGCTCAATTCCAAGCTCAGAGCTCGGTACGGTCCCTTGGGCCAGCAGTGCATGGCATCAGACCACCTCCGCTTCAGGCACACCTGGCAGACACCACCCGGCTCTTGCGCCTTCACCAGCTTTGCCCAGAGCCCCAGCGCGTACTTCCACCGCTGCCGCCGATCTCCTTCACGAAGCGGAACACGAGCCCGAGGTAGCGTGCCGCGCGGAATCGGTCGCAGAGGCTTCGGACCGCGCCGTGCTGGCTTCGGAAAGCGCGCGGTTCTCATGGCTTCGGGGCGCGAGCCTCACGCATAGGCTTCGGGATCATCGAACCACCGCACGACGGTAGTAGTACAGACATCGACCGCAACGCCAAAAATCCGAGCCCATGCGCGGATAGGTATACATCGCCAACGAATCACAGTTTGGGCAACGCCGATGCTGCAGCTTCTTCGGCTTGCGCTTCAGCTTTTTCATCGCTCACCTTCCCAGACGACGCCATGACGAGACGACACCAGACACCAGCGTGTTCGAGGTGCAGCCACGCGGAGCCAGAGATAAACGGCCTCCTCGAAACCTACGCCCAGGCCAACGACGCGATCTCGGTAGCGACGCCCGGCCCACTCCCACCACCATGTCTCACGCTTCATCGCCCCACCTTCCCGAGCCGCGCAAGCTCCTCCAACCCGAGCACCTCAAGCCTCATGGCATCCCCTTGACCAACTCACCGCTCGGACGCATACCCGTCGCCAGCCGGCATACGCTTCAGTCCTTCTCGATGAGTATCGACTTTACCAACGTTGCCGAGAGGAACATCAAGCACCACGCCTGACCCCACGTAATCGGCGGCGCATGGAAGACCGCTGTGACGGCATAGTTCCAAGCCCACTCGACCGGGAAGGCAAGAACCAAGTTGAATACCGCAGCCCCTACCAGCACAGCCGTCAGCTTTCCTAGTCCAACAAAGAACTTCTCCGTCATGGCACACCCCCGATAGCCTGCCGCCAGTACTCATACGCTGCGTCAACCTTGCTCGCCACGGCCTCGAGCCGGCGCGGCACACCGTCAAACTCGTGGATCGCTCGCAGCACCAGCGGCAACGGAACACCTCGATCCATCCAGCGGCCTACGTTGTAGAACTCGGCGGATGACATGTCACGGTGCGTCTTCGCCTTGTACTGAAAGGCGGCCCAGACGGCTCGACTATACGAGATGCGCTGCTCGGGAGTCACCCTTCGGCCCCGGGCTCACGAACGGCCGCATCGAAGGAGTGCACTGAGCACGTCGAGCGGCCGCCAGAAGCCACGATGGCCTCGGCTCCACACCCTGGCTCGTCGCAAATCGCGGGCGGTTTACTCGCGGCGGCCTTCTTGTTCTTCATATACTTCAACTGGCGCTCAACTGCCATTTCCTTCGATGCGAGACGGCGATATTTCGCATGCGACACGACGCGCCACGTTCCTTCCTCGGTGTGCTCAATTCTTCGCCCGTCAGCTTCTTTGTTCCTTGACCACGGATCAGGATTTGATAGAATCTCAAAAGCCTTCGCGGCGCGTTCATTGCTGATTCGCATGACGCTCGCAACGTAGGGCACGGTCAGCTTGCTTTCACCGCAGCGGTCTGCGCTTGCTATCAACAGCGCAAGGACCGCAACGACATCCGGGCCCTCTGAGAGCACGCTGCTACTCAGCAGGTTGTCATCCAAAGGATTCCAAGCCAAACGTCCTCTCCTCCACAGCAAAGAAGAAGAAAGCAAAGAGCGCGTCATCGAGCATCAACCCACGTCAAGTTGTGACGCCTAGCCATAGTTTAGCGTCAACGAGTGATGCCTGTCAAGTGTTTGTCACTGCCTGTCAGCGGATGACGGCTGCTGACGCTCGGCTGACGGCCGGCTCACGGTTCCGCCTCTGCGAACAGCGGGCCAGCGATCCGGCGCCGAGCCATCGCTACGTACTCGGAATTCAGCTCGCAGCCGATGAACCAGAAGCCCTCTGCGAGCGCCGCGATGCCGGTTGAGCCACTGCCGCAGAAGGGGTCAAGCACGATGCCTCCTGGCGGTGTCACGAGCCGGCAGAGCCACCGCATGAGGTCCACTGGCTTCACGGTCGGGTGCGCGTTCTTGCCCGCGTAGTGGCGCTCGCCGCTTGCTGCCTTCGCGGTGTAGAAAAAGCGCGAGGCGCCACCAAGCATCACGGCGGCATCCTCGTCTAGCACCACGTTCGCGGGCCAGCGGCCGAGGTCGTCCTTCGCCTCGGTGCGCTTGCCGTTCAGGCCGTCTCCAAAAGCCGAGACCGTTGAGTGGTCAGCACCATCGCGCAAGCCGGCAAAAACGTGGCCGCCGCCGGTCCCGATCCGGCATCCGTCCACGTTGAGCACCCCCGTCCTGTGCGCGAGCACGTTCGCCGCGACGGGTCCGGCGAGCGGCTTGCGGGCGAGGATGATCGGCTCCCACGCGGGCTTGAGGGCTGTGCCCATTCCTTGCAAGGCGGCGGCGGCGGCGGCGGTTACAGGTTCGCTGGAGTAGGTCGGCACCGAAGTCAAACCCTTGCCGCTACGCGAGGCGTAGTCACCGCCGCGCATGTCGTTCATGCGCCGATGGCCGACGGGCTTGGTACGCTGTCCTGCCGCTCGATCTACGGCCTTGCTCACGTCAAGCGACTTCGGGAAACCTGAGCCGTAGAGCCAGCACAGACAGTCGCGGATCTCCCAGCCTGCATCCTCCATAGCGCAAGTAAGCCGGTGATAAGTGCGCGTCCCGCCAAAGGCGAGTAGATGCGCGCCGGGCTTCGCAACGCGCAACGCCTCGACCCAGAACGGCTCTCCCGGCACGCCGTGATCCCATTCCTTGCCCATGAACGCGAGGCCATAGGGCGGGTCAGTCACGATGGCGTCCACGCTCGCCGGCTCCATGGCAGCCATCAACTCCCGGCAATCGCCCTGCCGGATGTCAGGCTTCACGGCCGGCCTGCCTGGACTTGGCGCTGCTGCCGCGCACGCGGACGGGAGATCATGCGGGCGGCTCCCCCAAGACGTACATGGCATGATGCTCGATACGCTTTGCCACGATACGGTGCCCCTCCCGCCGGAGCTCGGCTAGGCGACTGCTGAAACCGGACCCACCAATCATCATCAGCTCAAACGTCGGAGTCGGTCCCATTTTCAGACGGGCCAGGATCGCCGCACGCTGCCCCTGACGATAGTTCTCCTGTGCCGAGGCGGTCGGCGTCCACTCCAGCCTGGGCGTCAGTGTGGCCTCGTACAATCGATCAGAAGGCCCCTGCACGCCCGCCTCTGCCCACGGACTCTCCTGCGACGGCTCACGGGCCGCCAAGGCGTCCTGCGGCTCTCTAGGAGCGGAAGTCCGGATTCTGGACTGGTTCACTTCAACTCCTCCTGGGCGATCCGTACCGTTGGGCAGGGCCACTTCCAACCAGTCACACATTCGGCGCAATGCCCATTCGCCTCACGGTGAACCTCCAGCACACGCTGGGCGAAGCGCAGGATGGCATCAAGATCCTCCGTGCTCTCTGTGCCAGCCTCAACATCCGACCTGATCGCGTCCAGCCGCTCCATCGGCGTCATCGCGTAACTCCGTAGAACAACTCGCACTTCTTGTGTTCCAAAGCCTGTCGGATTGCCTGTTGTGCATCATAGATCGCCCTACCAGGCAGACCACGCTTCAGAACCTCGACCCGATCCTTATAAGGCAGTTCGTTCCAAACCAACAGAAGCAAGACAGCATCCATCTGCGTCATCGTCGCCTCTCCTCCCACAGCAGCAGCACCGTGGCCCCTACCCCAAGCACCAAGGCGACAAGCTTCAACGCCAGCAGCGTCACCTCAGTCATGCCGGCTCCGGCAGCACAACCACCATACCTAGCAGCTTGCCCGTCGCGCAGCCCTCCTTGATCCAGTCCATGTACTTGCTAAACTGCTCCTGCTCCACCACCGTCGAAGGCTCGTCCTCGAACAGCTTGTCCCCCATCAGCACGTACTGTGGCTCGAGCACCCCGACCCTGACAGCCTCGCGCTTCAAGGCCAGGTGAATCGTCTCGGGATCGTTCCCCGTCTCCGCTGCGATGGCCCCGTAGATCCCGGACCAGAGGAACCGGTTGCTGTTCGAGCTCCGAATCCTCGGGGCCGGGTCACGGTGGATCTCTACCCACGCTTCCTTGCCGCGCCAGCGACGTAGCCGCTCCCCGGCATACACCGGGATCAGGAGCAGATCGTCCGTGACTCGGCAGAGGAAGCGGGCCATGACTAGAAGGCCTTTCTGTGATGTTCACGGTGATGCTTCACGCAGAGCCATCGAACATCCAGCGGCCTTGAGTAGTCATGATGGTGAGCCTGGGTCTCTACCATTCCGCAAACTTCACAGGACTGTCGCGCTAGTCTGCCGTCCCTGATTGCCGACCAGGTAATGTTGTGCGCTCTGCGCTTCTCTGGGTTTCTCTTGTGCCACGGAACATCATAGATGGGCCGCGTTCGTGGTCGCCGCTTTCGATCGTAAGCACGGTAAGCTTCGATGCTCTCTGATCGATTCCTTCGCACGTCCAGTTTCGTACAGGCCTTGCACTTCCCGAGATGGCCATCCTTCATCTCGGGATGACGGTAGAACTCCTCCAGCTGGAGGGTCCTACCGCACTTGAAACACGCCTTCATGCGAGCAGTCCGAGTCCGGACAACACCAGTCCAGTCAGAGGAGCCAGGTACGCGACAAACGGCACGCCATCGTCATCCTCGCTCGGCTCCTGCTCCCGCTCCACAGGCCGCTCCGCTGGCCGCTGCGGCTCTGGCCTCGGCTTCGCCTTGAAGATCGAGGTCTTGTCTGGCGGATCGACCCGGATGCAGTCCACCCGCTTGCCCTGGAAGTCCGTCCTGCTCGGGAACAGGGTGATGCTCACGCCTTTCCAGTCGTCCGTCTCGTCGCTTCCGGTCAGGCCCCAGATCGCGTTCGAATTCGTCTTGTTGAGCACGAGTCCGCGATCCTTGCCTCGGAAATGGACAACGGGCTTCGTGTCGCCTCCGATGTCCTCCATCTCCACCTTCTCGATCACCACCTGGACGCGCCGGCCTTGAAGGTCAGCAGCCTTCAGATAGTTTCCGGGGAACGCCGTCCCGATCTTCATTTCTCACCCCTCATTCCCTTGAAAATGTCCTCGCCCATCTTGACCGGCCCGAATCCACGTTTCCTCCGCGCCAGCAGCCGCCGCCCCTCACGCATCCACGTCAGACGATGCTGAGCCTCACGCCCAGCCTTGCATGTCGGGCAGAAACCCGCATAGACCGGCTGCACCGAGTCGTCCCACTTCCAGACGAGCCCAACACGCACCCGACCGCAATCGGAGCACTGCGGAATCCGTTCAGGCATTTGAGCACCTAGCGCACCAGCCGCCCAACTCACTCACCTCGGGCCGGCTGCTACCGCAGTTCATGCAGGCCTTGCCACTGGATACCGAGAAGCTCACGTCCTCGGAGTGGCCGTCCGTCTGAAGCCGCTCCCTGATCGCTGCCGCAATGAGCCCGCCAGCCCCAGGCTCCGGAAGCTCCGAGTACGGCACCAGCCTCGGCTTCCAGTCCAACGATTCGAGCGGACGCCCGCGCTGCGCGGACCACTGCGAAGCGAGCATATCCAGTTCCGTAGGGTCGAGTACGCTGCCCGTAGATCGGTGCCTCATGGATTCTCCCCTCGGCATCACTTGCTCCCCTCGCTCGCCTTCACCAACGCCTCTAACATCGGCTTTAGGGCAGCCTCGACATCCGGTCGCTTCCCTGCCTTCAAAGCCTCTATGGCTTTGAGCCACTCCTCATCCGGATTGCGCTTTTGCTGAAGACCCTCAATTAGAGGCTTGGCTTCGTCCGGTACGCAGAAAAAAACCGTGGCGTAGGTGCAATCGAAGTCGCCATCTTCATCCGAGAGATACAACGGATGAGCAGGAAGCTTCTTCCTAATGACACAGCCTGGACACGAACAATCGGGCGAGCCCTCGTTCCAGCACTCACGGTTTCCGCCGCCATTGCGGGTGTAGATGGCGATCTTCCCGTCCTCCGTTACCCAGGCGTCACGGAAGCGGCCGACATCATCGCGGGTCAGGTTAAGGATGCCCAGAAGGAAATCTGCTGCGGCGTTCTCGCCATAGACGATGTTGTAGAGACTCATCCTTGCCCTCCGCTGCCCGTAGATCGGTGCCTCATGGGTGGTTCTCGGCCTCAATTCGCTGCAAATAAAAGTGAATGCCGTCGCCACACTCCTTCGTCCAGTCATCATCCCACTTGTCTGGCCGCACCGTCTCGCCCTTGACGTAGTAAAAGCCCTTGGCGTAAAGGCTCTCGGCCTTCGTGTCTGGTGGAAACGTCGCCATGACAATCGCCGCTTCCGCGCGACACTTCCGACCGAACGCATGTGATCGCCGCGCCTTTTGTGGGATGAGAAGCTGGACAATCACGCCATCTCTGCACTTCTTCCACCCGATCAGGTCGCCCTCAGGCAAGATGCGCGTCCGCGCGATGGCGAGAGCGGTGCCTTTGGCGCCGTGCAGGTCGGTGTTGTTCAGGTCGGCGTTGTTCAGGTTGGCGTTGTTCAGGTCGGCGTTGCTCAGGTTGGCGTTGTTCAGGTTGGCGTTGCTCAGGTTGGCGCGGCGCAGGTTGGCGCTGCTCAGGTTAGCGTTGTTCAGGTCGGCGTTGTTCAGGTCGGCGTTGCTCAGGTTGGCGCCGTTCAGGTTGGCGCTGCTCAGGTTAGCGTTGCTCAGGTTAGTGCTGCTCAGGTCAGCGCTGCTCAGGTTGGCGTTGTTCAGGTTGGCGCGGCGCAGGTTGGCGCCGCGCAGGTTGGCGCGCCCGCCGCAGTTATTGTTTCGCAGCCACCACACATGCTGCTCCAGAATCTCGCTCCACTCGTCAGCGGTCGGCGTCTTGTCTACCCAGTTGCTCATGACTTCTCACCATGCTTGTGAAGCTGCCGGATCTCGTCGTCCAGGATGGTATAGCCACGCTGGATCTCGTAGGCGATCTGCTCGCACACCTCGTTCGTTCGCCCCGGCTGGTCGTACTTCCGCAGCATGATCTCGGCCTGGACGCCGGCCTTCTGGAGTGCGGTCTTCAGCGTCTCGAGATTGGGGTCTTCCATCAGATCACTCCGCTCAGGCATTGGCCAACACCTGAGATTTCTTCTCGGCTCGCTTGGTGCCATAGACGCGCTCCTCCCCACACCGCTCGCACTGGAACATGAGCTTGTAGTGATCGAGAAAACGGCCCCGCCGGCAGGCCAAGTTGACCGGTACTTTCCGCGTACTGCGATGCCGCGTGACTCCACAGTTCGAACAGATCAGGAACGGCTGATAGGGCATCTTGCCTCCTCGCGGCACGGGGAGTCGTCAGGACACCTCATGTCCTCACCTGCTGCTAGCCCGTACCAGCGCCTGTCCTCCTCGCGAGGGTCGGGCCTGAGAGCTTTGGGCTTTTGGACTTCCATGCCCACAATCTAGCGCCATATGACGGATTTGTCAACAGGAGATGTTGACGTATCCGTCACGGCAGCGTATCATGTATTCGATGGCACAGAATTTCCTCGGATTGGTCCACTCGGCAGGTTACACCCTGACTTCCTTGGGGAAAACCCTGGACCTGGACCGCTCCTATCTGTCGAATGTGGGGGCCGGCCGTAGGCCGCTCAAGCTGGCTAGGGCCATCAAGATCGCCAAGGCACTCAAGACTAGTCCGGAGGCGCTTCTGCGGGCCGTGACGCGATGAGCGAGGCGCGTATGCTGTGGATCTCGTCCCGTAGTTCCTGGTAGTCATTTCGGAGTTCGGCGAGGCTATGGGGGATGTCGTTCGTCAGGCTGGTTTCGACGCGGATCAGCCGCCCATCCATCTCACCGAGCCTGTCGTGAATCTTGTCCACCTTGGAGAGAAGCCGCTGGCCGGCCCAACCAAGCACGCCGACCGCGACTGAAGCGAGCACTTCGATCATGCGGCCCCCAAGAAGATTCGCTTCGGCCAGGTGTAGGCTCGCAACTCACACCACGCCACCCGCGCCTCGTCGGGCGTGAGCAACGTATGCCGTCTGTGACATGCCCGCCTCCACGTGAGGTAGTGTGTGAACTGCGCGAAATCCACGAGACGGCCCACGAATGGAAGCGCGCCCAGGCCGGCGAGGTTGAGCAAGAAGATCATGCCGCCTGACATCGGGTTAAACGAGATTTCGCCCCAAATGGACGTAAATCGGCTGATCGTATTCCCCGTAGGGGCGGTGCTGTGAGCCACGCCCGCAAAGATACTTTGCTCGTCATCGAAATCCGTGATTCCCCAAGTTCCTCCGCCTGGTCGATACAAAGCGGCGTTGGAAACATCGTTAGGACCACCATCCTCGTAGGATGTATTAGAATTAGTCACACTGACAAAGTTTGTGGGCCTCGTCCCCGCTGAATTGGTAAAATATGCTTCGCGGAGGATTGCTACGGGACCGGACACATAGCGATGCCGTGCCCCGGCGGTAAACACGCCGCTGTATGCCTGCATTGGTCCCGGCCAACTGACGTTGAGGGCCTGCTCGATTAACGTCTCGTTAGTGGAACCGGATATGTAAGTCGTATTGTTGTCATGCGTGGCAGGACCCACTCTCCCCCCGCCAATCTGCATCGAAGCATTCTTATTGGCGCCGCCAACATTGGAGAAATCGTCATACCCCGCCGGTAGATCGTGCGGCGCGCCGGAAATGGTGTACCAGAATTCCTGAGCCATGCCGGGACTGCCCTAGACCGAGACCAGCACGATTTCGCCACCCTCGACCGTGATGTCGTTGTCCGCCGTACCGGTACCCGTCAGCCGCACCTCCACCGCGTTCGCCCATGTCACCGTACTCGAAGACGTGACGTTGTTGTAAGCGGCGGTAAGTTGGGCATTCGTCGGACCCACAACGCCCTGGGCTCCGGCACGGAACGTCGTCGCAGCCGTACGCACGATGAGCGCGCCGACCAGCCAATGCCCGGCCTGACTCACGGTCGGCGTGAATGCGATCAGAACGGTGTCGTTTGCTCCCTCGATGAGCCTGATCCGTATGGTCTTGACTGTCGCGTTGTTCGCCGTCAGGCCCCAGAAGACGCACCGGACAGCCTCGCCGTTCGTGGCCAGCTTGGCGGCGGTCAGGCTGTAGGTGGCGAGGATGTCTTCGCCACCTCCAACGTTTCCGGTGGTGGAAGTCACGCTCGAGAGGTACTTGTCCACCCCGGTTAGACTGGTCCCGGAAATTGCCGGCAGCGGGCCCACGGTCTGATTGGCTCCCGATACCGGGATGATCGCTAGCGTCGTCGTCGAGTCGGCCGTGCCTACCGCGCGGCTGAGCGTGGGAGCCGTTGCCGTTATGGACCCGGCGGTGGCGCTGACGTAGTACACGGACCCGGCAGAGAGACCAGCAAGGCCCGTCACCTGGCCGCCGACGCGGATACTCACGGTAGCACCGGATGCGACGCCTGTCACCACGAACCCAACAGCGGTAGCCGTTGTGGACGAGTAGTTGTTGTCAGCGTCTGCCCTATACCAGCGGCCCGTCGTCAGGCCCCCAGTGCCATCCGAGAGGTACACGCAATCATTGGCCGATAGCGCTGCGCCAGCCGTGCCACTGATGTCGAGGTTGACATTGAAGCTCGGGGTGGCCGCTACGCTGTCGATCGTCCATATCGCTGACGTGGGCGGGTCTGAATCCGTGCTAGGCGCAAGCGTGAACTTGTAGCTCGCTGCCGAGAGGAAGATCCTGGCTCGGCCAGCACTGTCCAACACGATGGGGTTAGCGTTAGCGCTCGCCCCGGCCTCGTCACTGTACGTCGTGAGCTTCGTGGTCGTCCCGGCCGTATACGTGAAGAGCAGGGCGCCATTCGCAACGGTGCCGCTGTTGTTGAAGAACTGGTGGTATGGAAACGGCGCAACAGTAGGCATCTAAGACCCCAAGAGTTTGAGGATTTCCTTCGCCTGTGGCTTGGCGATGCCGTACACCTGCCGAAGCGCATCCGTGATCTGTCCGTCCGAGAGCTTGTGCTCCGTGCGCCAACGTAGGATGTTCTGGGCCATGTTCTGGCCTTCGCTGGCAACCGCGCCGCCAGCTTTGGCGGCAGACGCTCGTGCGGCCTGAGCTGCCGCAAATTCCCGAACCGGAGTCATGCCGAGCCCACGGATAGTCTTCTCGGCAGCAGCAACGCCCTTGGCCCGAGCAGCAGCAAGCGCTTCCTTGGCGGCAGCGCCTTGAGCGCCCTTGAGCCGCGCCATGAATTTCAGCATGCCGTGGCGGGCAAGCGGTCCTCCAATGGCACCTGTCGCAGCGCCCGTGAGCGCCTCTACCGGGCCGCGCCTCGCACCCTCTACGGCCCCAATAGCGGCCCCGCCACCCGGTGTGGCGGCAAACCTCAGCGCAGCGCCACCAGCACGCCCCAGCGCGCCGACCGCAGGGCCAGCCAATGGAAGCGTGGCCGCAGTCGCAATTGCTGTGCCAATTCCGGGACGAGCACCCCTCAGCGCTTCCGGGCCGCCAGCAGCGACCTTGCTCCCTGCCATGTACTCCTGCTTCGCCTGCTCAGCCAAGGCATTCCGCGCCTCAGCGTCGGCTTGTGCGGGTCGGACGATAGCCACACGCTGTACGTCGCGTTGCTGCCGGTACTTCTCCCAGGGAGGCATCAGATCTTCTCCCAACTGGTCGGATCTGCCGGATCGCCGCCCTTGAAACGGTAGCCATCCTCTACCACGCCGACCTCCGGAGTGTTGAGAGTCTCGATCGACTTGCCGGCATCTTCCTCGTTTCCAAAGATTACGTCTTCGGGGATCTTGTAGCGCTTCGCAGTGCTGCTAATCCGGCCCCTAATCGACCGGGCATGTTCGTCATTCCCAGTCATGAACTCGTCCGCGAGCCGTGCGTACTTCTCCAACTCCGTCACCGGCACACCGGCACCACCCAGCATGATCTTTTCGGCCGCGCCCTCGATTCTGGCCAGTAGCGACTGCCCCGACGCGCTGCGTGCGTATTCCGATTCACGCACAACCGACGTGGGATCGAGGATCTTCTGGAACGTCACGAGGACAGCCTGTGAACCGGCCGCCAAGTCGCCGCGCTTGGCAGCCGCAAGCCCGGTCTTCATCAGACCGCCTTGCCGACGCAGTTCGCGTGCCGTTGCGTTTGCCTTGTCCCATTGCGTAGTCAGACGGTTGATGACGTTGGATTCGGCCGCCGGAGAGAGCCCGGCCTCACCTTCGGGCTTCCTGGTCGCGGCAGCCTCCCGGCCCTTCAGCGCTAGGATCTCGCCGACTTTCGCCGGATCGCCGGCCGTGTATGCCTGGGCAAGCTGCTGATCGAGAGTCAACGCCTTCTCCGGCTCCTCCATGCCCTCGGCTACCGTCTGCCAGTCGCCCTCCGGAGCACGCTCCACCACCTTCTGACCCTTCCCGAGGGTCAGGCGCTCAGGCCTCGGCGCTTGGTAGCCGACCATGGACCGAATCGCCTGCTGTGCCTCGGCCGGGTCGTCCGGGAGTTCGGCGCCCATGCTCGCCGCTAGCGGCTTGAGCTTCGCACCAGCCATCGGATACATGCGCGCAAAGCCCTCCGGAGACAGCCCGGCCAGGAACGTCCCCACCCTCGAGGCGTGCTGCATGTTCACTTCGTCGGCGCGATCGGTCATGGATTGGAACGAGCCAACCGCATCCATCCACTTCTTAGCTTCCGCTGGCCCACCAATTTGGATCATGCGGCGACCGAGCATCGCAGGGTCTTGACCGTCATACGTCTCGAGCGCCCCCATCATCGCCGAGTCGCGCTTCGAGACGGCTTCCTCCTGGGCCTTCACCTTGCGCTCAACATCACGCTTCTGGAAATGCTCCGTCAGGCCGGCTCCGACGTTTTGAGCAGTACCAGCGAGGATCTCCCCCATCCGAGCCGCGCCCTCGGCGCGCTGCCGGCCGCCCTCCATCAACAGCTCGGAGATGGCGCTCGGGTTAGAGTAGCCACCGTAACCACCATAACCTCTCCTGGGCATCACGCGCTCCTAGTAGCCGCCTTCGTCACCAGTATAAAGACCCGGCGGCGGCGGGATGTCCTCACCACCTCCTCCACCACCACGACCGCCGAAGTGACGGCCGTACTCGAGCTGGCCCTTGGTCAGGTCGGCGCCGGTCTGAGCCTGCCACTGCGCGAACAGCGGATCATACTCGGACTTGGCCCCCTGGAATTCTCGCTCGTGAGCTTGAAGCGCGCGATTGTAGGCGCCCTCGTACTCCTGGCTGCCGAACTTTTGACCGTACTCTAGCAGGTCCCTGAGCGTCCCTCCCGTGCGTAGCACGCCACGAGCCGCAGCGCCCCTTTCCATCGCATCCCGGCCAGCGCCGAGACGGAACTGGAACCCCGGGTCGCTCTGGAGGCTCTCCGCGGTAGGGGCCTGGAAGCGTGGAGCCTTGAAGCCAGGCGCACCGCGGACCTGGAAGAATGACGACGGATCCATCTGTGGACCACCGCCCCCGCCGCCGCCTCCCCCGCTTTCCTCCGGCTGTCCCATGAGCTGGTCGAACCAGGACGGCCCCTGCTCAACCTGTGGCTCGGCAGGGGCCCCCGACGGATAGTAATTGCCCCAACTAGACCCCGGCCGAGCGGTGTCACTCCCACTAGCCATGTCCGACATGTACGGATCTTCGGCATATCTCGACAGCATTGCCTTCTCCTAGAATGGATTCCTTGCCACTCCGCCAGGTGTACTGTACTGAAGGGCTTCCCGCCCGGGCCTCCTCGTAGCCCTTCGCGTCATCATTGCTGTCTCAGCGGCTGGGGCCGCCTGCTGGAGCATGCCGCCGAGGGTGTTCCCCATCTGCTGAGCGGCCGCCGCCTTCTGGGCCCCTGCCTCGCGTATCATCCGACCAATACCAAAAGGTCCGGGTCTTGGCGCTGGACCGGCTGCTGGTGCAGCGCCCGGTGCCTGCGGACTACCAGGCGCCCGAAGTTTCGTCACGTCGATGCCGGAGGGCATTCCGTAGCGGTCAATGCCTTTCTTCCCATAGCGCTGGAACCAGGACTGCCAGTTGTTGCGGTAGATGTCGAGCGCTTCCTTGCGTCTGGCTTCGCCAGCCATCTCCCGGCGCCGTTCCTCGGCAATTGCGGCTTGGTTCGAGCGCTCCTGAGCCTTGTTGGCCGAGCGCTGAGACAGCGCCGACACACCTCCCCCAACGAGACCGGCAACAGCAGGGATCACAGCAGCGGCTGGCGTATAGCTACCCTCCCAGCGGCATCACGAACGTATCCATCTTCACCGGGACCGCCCCTAGCCGCTCGAGGAGCCGTCCCGTCATCGCCTCATCAGAACCCACGAACGCCCAAGCACTACCTAGATTGTGCGCCGCTTCCTTGGCCCCGCGCAACAGTGCCCGCGTCACGCCAGCCGTGCGATGTTTGGGAGAAATCCACGTCCCCTCCCAATGCGTGGCCCGGTAGAGCGTCACGCACCCGGCGAGTTCCCCGTCCACCTCGACGCCTACCACCTGGACATCTCCCGGCGGTAGGAGCGGGGCCACCTGCGGCATACAAGTAGCCTCGAGCTTGGACCACTCCTCCGGCGGCAGCATGCGCGTCATCACGTCGGCACCTTCTCCAAAAACACGTCCAGGCGATACTGCATAGACGTGGCGCCCACCGAGGTGTAGGCCGTGGCGTATGTGATTGGGCTGTTCACGTCAGAGTATATCGTAAGCGTCCCACTCTGAATCGTCGTCGCGGTGTTTCCCGTGATAGCCGCGCCACTCTGGGACGGGGAATTCGACAGGTCCGTCCAAGAGAACGTCACTGTCAGGCTGCTCGAGGTCGTCGCGGCCCGCGTGATCCTGGTGTAATAGGTGATCTTGTAGTACCCACCCGTAGCAGTGCCATCGGTCAGATCGGTTGCACCGATCGCCGCTCCCTGCACCGTTTTGTGAACGCTGTTGACCCTCGTCGTCGCCTCGTCCACGTCGTCCACCAGCCTCGTGAACCACTCCAGCCAGACATCGCCCACGCGCCCAGCCAACGGGTCACCCCCCCCGCGGAATTCCGGGCGTGCTGGCTTGGCGATCTGATCCGAAACGGGAGGCGGGGCGAAGGCCATCTACCGACCCCCGCCACCCTGTCCGAGCGTCGCCGGCCGCTGCCCAAGCTCGACATAGGCGCCAGTTAGCCGCCACGGAGCCGGGTCGGTCATCACCACTTCGAATACCCGACGCCTCGCGCGCCCGAGCCGATCCCAGCGGACTCGCGTCAGATATTCGCCGATCTTACCGGCCGTTCGCAATCGCTCGATCCCCCAGGTCTTCCCGCCGTCGTCGCTCATGCGCATCATGACCTGGGGATTAGACCCCTGACCGGTTCCTGAAATCCCCTGCCCAGGATCCAAGTCCAGCTCGAAGGAGGAATAGTAAATGTCCTCGTTCTCGGTTTCGATCGCGGGCGCCCTCCGTAGCCTCCGTATCGCTAGACTGTCCACGTCGTTCAATAGATCCGAGCGCATGCGATAGACGGCACCTCCCGATGCATCCAGCACCCGATGCTCGTTGAACGCTCGCACGTGCCAACGCGGCCGCCAAGCCAGATACCTGTTCTGGGCCGGCTGCCACGTGCCGCGCTCTGTCCATTGCCGTGTCTGCAAGTCGTAGTTCCAGGTAGCGTTTTCGGTCGGGAAGCTCAGCACGTAGTGCGTGTGCCCAAGGTCGCTGTAAGCAAAGGCCTGGGCATTAGAGACAGTGTCGTACTCATCGAATACCTTCTGAGTCGCGAAGTTCGAGACGACCTCGGGTTGAAACCCGGCCGCCTTGAGTACGTATCCGCCCCCGAACCGCGTATTCCCCAGCCACATGAGCTGCGCGTCCGCGATGGCCGCCGAGAACGGAGCAGCAATCCCGTACTGGATGAGCCCTGACGGATATGGCGTGAAGGGGAACGTGGACCCGACGTTGTACCATACCTCACTCGTGACTTCCCCGAGAAGCCAGATGTAGCGCCCAACCACCTTCATTGCGATCCATGGATCGGACGCGATGCTGCGCTGGGCGAAGTCCGTTCCGGTGGTCCATGTCAGCCCGGCCAGCAGATTCGAAATGTAGAGAGTGGAATTGGCCGCATTCAGGGCCAGGAAGTAGCCGTCGAGATGATCGCCCATCGTAGCAATGCCGTTGAGCGCCGCTACTTGGGTCAGCACGTTCGTCGTCAGGTTGAAAATGTAGCCGTTCGTCCCCGACGTGATGAACAACTGCCCGCCACCGTCACCGTTACTCGATATGGTCGCCGGATTTGAATCAATCGCCACGGTACCGCGGCTGGTTTGTAACCCGAAGGAGTCAATCTCGAAAAGCGACGTGCCGATTACGGCGAACTCCCGATCGTTTTCGAAAAAGTGCGCCCGGCCGGGCGTCGCGTTCGCAGTGCTGAGCGTCTCAACTCCCGGTGTGGGATAAAGCGCTGCACTCTTCGATGGCCCGGAGGATTCGATGTTTTCGAAGTAAAAATTGACGGTCCGTTCCTGATCCGCCGTAAACGCCTGCGACTGATAGCTGCCGTAGATGAAGCCGGGGACCTTCATGGCATCTCAGTTCTGGTTGATGTCATAACTGCCACCGTGCCCGCCATGGCCGATGAGTGCTGCAGCGTCCAGGTGCGCATCCGACAGTCGCTTGTTGACCCGCTTCACGATCCCGATGGCCAACTTGGCTTGCTCCACGAGGATCGGATTCGGCTGCCGCTCGTACGACGGCAGGAGCTTGAGTGCCAGATTTTTTACAATCGCTTCCTCGTACCCAGGCGGCACGCTGACTGTCGTCGTCTGTGCGGCGAGCGAGGCCACCCGGGCGGGAGCATAGAGCACTCCCGTCAATGTCGTCCCGGTCGGCACCGGCCACAACCACAGCGTCGCGTTCGCGAACGTAGGGTTGTAGTAGTACGAAGTCGGCTTGGTCGCCGTCAGGGCCTTGAGTGCTACCGCAGCCCAAGAGGCCTCCGTGTGGCGCTGGAGGGTGTACTCGGTATCCGGATCCGTGGCCGTGTCGATGATGTTGACCTGGCTCACGAAGGCCGGGCGCGTCACGGCCACGTTTGCGCCCGTGCCCACGGTGTATGAAGTCTGACTCGCGGTGATAGTCCATGTGGTTCGCGTCGTGGTGTAGATCATGAGCCGCTCGGCGGCCCACTGATCGAGCATCCGGTTGAGCGTGTCCAGTCCGTCCGCTATGTCGTCGTTCGAGCCGACCTCGCCGGACGCGAGTACGCCTATCTCACGTAGCGACGCCCGAATCAGGTCCGCAGCAGTCGCCATGACTCATCCCCTACTCCGGGCGCGGAGACTTGGGTGGACGGCCAGGACGCCGCTTCACCGGCTGCGCCTGGATTTCCGGCTGATGCTCCCCGCCAACCTCAGCCACCCTGGCCGCAATCTCCCGCTTGGCGAGCTCACCCATGTTGCGGTCGTCGTGGTTCCGCTCAGCGGCGGCGGTCGCAAGCGAGCGCTGGCGCTCGAGCCCGGCCTCCACTGCCGCTTGCGGGTCGTCACGCCAGCCGTCCGTCCTGGCCCTGATGTACTCCGTCTCGTCCTGGACGATGCGGCAGCAGCGCTCCGTGAACTTACGCGCCAGCTCGTCCATGCGCGCGTACTCGCCCGGATTCGCAAACTCAGCCGAATCGGGCGGCGCCGCAAGACAGCAGATCTTACCCTTCCACTCCTCGGCCTTGTAGACCATCTTCGGGAAGGGCCGGTATACGTACGGGTTCCCCGGGTTGTTCCCGTATTTCGACGGAAACTGCTCGAACTTCTGCATCTCGTTCGCGTAGTTCGACCCAGGAATCACCACGATCCCGGGCTCACGGTTAAAGAGCGAGTCGGTCTCCTGGTTACGCGGCTTGTACTCGATCTCAGCCATTTGTCACTCCTTCGATAACCTTGCCGTTTGAACGGCTGTAGAAATTCCTGGCCCAATCCGGCCGGGCCAGTTCCTCTTCCGCGATCTTCCCCAGCAGCTCGGATGGAGGATTGGCTGACCTGGTATCCGGCTGGGCCGGCCCGCCTGTCAGATAGAACCGCTGCTTCTCTTTGTACTCCGTCGTCAGCAGCCCCGTTTCATCGTCGTGACTCTCGTAACCGTAGAGCCTTGACGGCTCCCGCAGAAGCGTGCATTGCTCGGGAAGGATGATCCTGATACCAGCCGCAGCAGCGCGGCCGAGCCAGTGCTCACAGCAGCCGCGCTGCATCGCATACTCCGACCTGGCCGAGTAGCTGATACCCCACAGCCCGAGCGTCGAAACCCCCTCCGTCATCGCCAAGGCGATCATCCACGCTGCGTGATTGGTGAAGTACGGACGGGGGTCGCCGTACTCCGCGAGAATCCGTCGCCGCGGGAATTCGATACTCGCTGGCACGTCCGGATGCCGCTTCTGCATGTAGATCGGGACGGTATTCCTGGAGAGCCAGTCCAGGTATGCCGGCCCGTCCTTCCCCCTCCGTGTCCATGTAGCCCGCGGGTGCAAGTCGAAGTAGCGATCCATGCTCCTCGCATAGCACGCCCTCGAGCTCGCATGGCCCCACTTCTCCCAGCTCGGATCGTCCCACGGAGCATCCGTGAGCGTCCCCCCATGGGAGCCGAAGAGCGCAATCTTGCGAACAATGCGACCAACAGCGGATGGCGGTTTGGCTGCAACCGCCACCCGCTGGTACATCTTGACGGCCATTTACACGTCCGCAGAAGTGACGTTCGTCATGGACCGCTTCGTCAGCCGCTGGATGTACGGATGACTCAGGAACACCGGAACCGCAACCCCGGTGGCCGAAGCCGCCGAAGTGGTCGCGGTCGTCGCCGAGCCGACAACAAACATCCCTTCAATGATGTACTGGTGCTGGATCGCAACCGAGGTGAACGTGGTCGATGCGAGGACCACGAGTCCCACGTCCGGAGTGCTGTTCGAAGACGCCGCGCATGCGAGCGCCAACGAGCTTGCCGCCGAATCGACGCCAGAGTCTTGCGCAAACGAGTTGTAGCCGTAGATCTGGACCCAGGCGTACTGATCCGAGGTGACACCCTCGACCAGGATCCCGACCGGACCCTGCTCGCCAGACGACAACACGGCCGCCGTGTAGTTACCGTCCGTCGAGATGAGCACCGTTGTCCCGCTGTAAGCCACTGCTGAGAACTCGCACAAGATGTACTCGTTTCCTGCGCCGTCCAAGGCCTTCTGGCCAGGGAACAGGAAGTCTGGATACGTCCCAGACGCCCCGACGATGGCCAGCTGCCCCTTGGTGTTAAATTGGGTGTCGTAGTTGTTCGCGATGATGAAGAACCGCTGCGTGCTCGCGTGCTCGCGAGCCTCAGAGCCGTTCACGCCGCGCATGACCTTCACGCGACCCGAGACGGGGATCTGCTGGACCTTCACCACCTCATCACGGATCACGAGCAGGTCGCCTACCGTGATGTTGGTAGTCGAGCCTACGGTGAAGTCGTTGGTGGCCTTCGTGAGCGCAACGCTAAGCGTCGATGTGTTGAAGACTGTAGCTGCCATGGTGCCCTCCTTACCCTACAATCCGGCAAGCTAGACGTTCCTGAATCGCTGCCGATCCGAACAGGATATCCAGACGGTTCAGGTTCTGGTCCGTGGTGATCTGGAACTGTTCCACGTACCTCATGGAGATGTTGATCTGCTTCGAGTTGACCCGCGTGCCACGCGCCCCACCGTTCGGCATCACCAGGTCGGCCATGACCGAAGCGAACGCCTTGGGGTGGAACATCAGGTTCTGCGGGCTGACCGTGGCGGTCTGTGTGCCACCCGCGGCCATCGACCAATACGTCACAGTCGCATTGTCGGCGGGGGACGCGGTGACGGTCTGTAGCGCACCCGACGTGATGATCGAGGGTGAGATTGTGAGCGTAAGGTCGGTTCCGGCAGTCGGAGTCGCCGTCAGCACGAACTGTTGCAGCCGGCCGGTGCTCTCCTTGCTCAGGGGGTTGACCGAGTAGACGCTGCCGATCGTGATGATGTCGCCAGTCACGGGGGCCGAGGCCGCGCCCCAACCGTCCGTGATGAAGCTCGAACCGGTCTGTGCGGCACCGTTCGCGAGCGGAGTAGACGCTGCCGTGCACGCGCCAGACGTGTAGCGCGGAATGTTCTGGTCTACGAACCACTTGCTGACGCCGAGCTGCTCGTCCGCAAACTGGCCCTTGGTCCAGTTGGAGCTCACCTTCGCTGGCGGCTGGAACAGCGCCGCCGTAGCGTTGGCGAGGGTTGCGTTCGCCAGAGGATCGAGTACCGCCACCAGCCCCTCGTCAGGGCCAGCCAGGTCCAGAATCTTGACGCGCGCCTGGAGGTACGTCAGTGCGGCAGTCGGAGTCGTGCCGAGCGTGCCAATCGCACTGTAAATGCTCTTGTACACGTCCGCCAGACTCACGCGGTCGTACGAGTTAGCGAGCGTTTCGGCCGCCGGCTGCACGTACCGGGACCGAATTTCGTCGAGATCGGTGGTTGCCTGTGCGCTGGACCAACCAAACCCGGTATGCCGCCTACGGTTTAGGATCAGATTCACAGTGCGGTCAACGAGGTTCTGGGTCACCAGAGCTTCGCCTTCCTCGGCCGTGAATTGCTGCGGCAGGCGTACCTTGACGGTATCGCCCACTTTTGCGCCATCCACCCTGAATTCGTCGTTGTACTCGCGATTGAACTGTGCCACGCCACGCAAGCTGTTCACGAAATACAGCGCCGTTTCGAAGGTCACCCATTCGGGCGTTGCGAGTGTGTTTGCCATGGGAGCTACTCCTAGAGTCGCCTTCGTCACGCTGGCGCTTCGGCGGGGTTGATGCCAGCGATGACAACCCGCGCGCGACCCTAGAATCCAGCTACCGCAGTCAGGGCGGCCCTGCGGGCTGAGGCACTACGTTTACGAGATTACCATAACCCGACTAAGCTCTGTCAACTCTTGGCCCGCATCTGCTTCAGCCTGGCTGAGGCGTAGGTGTCGAAGTGCATCCCTGGCTTGTACTCGGCCCCATCGTCGAGGACGTGGGAGCCGCCCGGCACCGACTTCACGGGTGGCGGTGCCTTCGAAACCTCTCGCCCTGGCTCCTTCGGGGGCGAAGCCGAGCCTTCAAGCTTGACCTCGATTCCGCCTACCTCGCGGAGTACGGCATGAACACTGGTCAAGGCCGATATGCGCTCGAGGACTTCGGGATGCTCGGAGAGGTACACAAGCACGCCCGGAGCGCTATCGACATTCGCGAGAATAGCCGAAGCCAGGTAGTTGGCGCCGGTCGGGCGCTCGCTCGCGTCGAGTTCGAACACGGGCTTTAGATCCAAGACCTCGGCGGACAGTCGCTCACCGACCCCAGCCTCTTCCACCTTCGCGGCGTAACGACTCACCGCATCGGCTATCGCGCGCTCCCGGCTAAGATGCTGCCCCCGCTCGCGATCCCTCACCGAGCGCTTCAGATCAAGCCACTCCTCACGGGCATCGAGGTATTCCTCGTAGTCTTCGAAGTCCTCGGGCCGTGGCTTCGATGGATCGAAGAGCTTCGGCTTGTCCTCTTTCGGCGTCTCGCCACGCTTCAAGGCCTCGAACTCGGCCCGTAGGCGCTGCATCTCCTGCCGGTCTAGTTCCTTCTCGGCCCGCTCGGCAGCAAGGGCACGCTTGACCTCCGCGGCTTCGCGGGTGGCCTCGAGCATCCGCGCCC
>Ga0247727_10005285_pt1 | contig 26431 bp, 23 predicted proteins | sample WisWelCaveWW1625_FD_202498 | JGI IMG/M metagenome (GOLD analysis project Ga0247727, IMG submission 202498) | Biofilm microbial communities from Wishing Well Cave, Virginia, United States - WW16-25 | ecosystem: Environmental > Aquatic > Deep subsurface > Groundwater > Cave microbial mat | place...
GCGTGGCACGGTCGTGATCGCCGCCGAGCGCTGCAAGGGCTGTGAGCTGTGCGTGCCCGCCTGCCCGCCGCGCGTGCTCGTCATGTCCGAGACGCGCAACGCGATCGGCGCGCGCGTGCCCGAGCTGCTGCCCGGCTGCACCGGCTGCGGGGCGTGCCTGCTCGTCTGCCCCGACTTCTGCTTCGAGGTGTATCGCTACGACGCGGAGGCTCCCGCATGCGGCGCCTGATGGAAGGCTCGGAGGCGATCGCCGAGGCCGCGCTCGCCGCGGGCTGCCGCTTCTTCGCGGGCTACCCGATGACGCCCTTCACCGAGCTGCTCGAGAGCTTCGCGGCGAAGCTGCCCGCGCTCGGCGGCGCCTGTCTCAACGCCGAGAGCGAGATCGAGGCGATCGGCATGGCCTGGGGCGCCGCCGCGACGGGCGCGCGCGCGGCGACCGGCTCCACCGGGCAAGGCCTTGCCTTGATGCAGGAGTCGCTTTCCGAGCTGACGCGCGCCGAGCTGCCGCTCGTCGTCTTCAACATGGCGCGCGGGCAGGGCGATTACTTCCAGGCGACGCGCGGCGGTGGCCACGGCGACTACCGCCTGATCGTGCTCGCGCCGATCGACGTCGGTGAGGCGGTGGCGCTCACGCGGGAGGCCTTCGAGCTTGCCGAGCGCTGGCGCAACCCCGTGCTGGTGATGGGCGACTACCTGCTCGCACACACGCAGGAGGCCGTCGAGGCGCACGCGGACGAGATCCCGCCGCCGCCGCCCCGAGCCTGGGCCGCCGACGGCACGGGCGGCGGACGCAAGAGGCCGCGCCACGTGAGCTCGCTCGGCACCACGCCGGGCTCGAAGGGCATCGACCCCGAGAGCTTCTGGAAGCGCATCCAGGCCAAGCACGAGGCGATCGCGGCCGCGGAGCCGCGCTTCGAAGCGGAGTCGGTGGAGGACGCCGAGCTGCTGGTGGTGGCCTTCGGCTCGCTGGCGCGCTTCGCACGCCATGCGGTGCGCGAGCTGCGCAGCGAGGGCCTGCGCGTCGGCTACTTCCGGCCGATCACGCTCTGGCCCTTCCCGAGCGAGGCGCTCGCGCGCGCCGCGGCGCAGGTGCGGCGCATCGCGGTGCTCGAGCAGAACGCGGGCCAGATGATCGACGACGTGCGGCTCGCGGTGCTCGGCGCGGCGCCCGTCCTCGGGATCGGCGGGATCTCGACCGACGCCTCCGGCTTCGGCATCGGCGCGCTGCTGGATCCAGAAGGCGTGCGCGCGCGCATCCAGGGAGCCGTCCAGTGAGCGAGCGCACGGCCACGCGCACGGGCGAGTTCCTGCCCCGCCTCCAGCTCTCGCCCGACCACGACCTCTGCCCCGGCTGCGGCGAGCCGCTGGTGCTGCGGCTGATCCTCGAGCTGATCGAAGAGCTCGGCCTCGCCGAGCGAGCGATCGGCGTGGTGGGCATCGGCTGCTACACCGCGCTCGCACCGTTGATCGACCTCGACCTGATCCAGGCGCTGCACGGCCGTGCGCCGTCGCTGGCGACGGGCGCCAAGCGCATGCGACCGGAGGCCCTGCTGTTCACGCTCCAGGGCGACGGCGACATGGTGAACGAGGGCTTGCAGGAGGTGATCCACACGGCGGCGCGCGGCGAGGCCGTCACCTGCATCCTGCTGAACAACGGCGTGTTCGGAGAGACGGGCGGACACATGACCGCCACCACGGTGCTCGGACAGCGCACCAAGAACACGATCGAAGGACGCAGCGCCGCGCAGCACGGCCACCCGATCCAGCTGTGCGAGATGATCGCGCCGCTCGGCGGCGCCGCCTACGTGGCGCGCGGCTCGGTGCACGACGCGGCGAACGTGTCACGCACGCGCCGCATGCTGCGCCGTGCCTTCGAGACGCAGCTCTCCGGCTCGGGCTTCTCGCTGGTCGAGGTGCTGACCATGTGCCCGACGGGCTGGTTCGTACCGACCGCCAAGGGCCCCGGCTATCTCGACGAGGTGCTCGGCGCGGTGCACCGCGTGGGCGAGCTCAAACGGGACGGGGTGCTCATCGCTCGTTAGGCAGCGCGGGCAGGCCGGCCTCGAGCGGCACGCCCGTCGCGTTCGCCAGCATCGACAGCATCGTGTAGTGGCCGACCACAAGGGGGATCTCGACGAGCTGCGCGTCACTCCAGGCGGCGCGCAGTGCCGACCACGTCGCGTCCGTGAGCTGCTGCCGTGCGTGCAGCTCGTCTCCGGCCGCGAGCAGCGCCCGGTCGCCAGCGGACCAGCCCGCCGCACTCGGGCCGGAGGGAACCAGCGCGATCTCGGCTTCGGAGAGGCCTGCCGCGCGTGCGTACTCGACGTGATGGCCCCACTCGTACGCGGAGCGGCAATTCCACGCGGCGCGCAGGGCGAGCAGCTCGGATGTGCGGCGTGGCAGCGCCCCGCGGCCTGCCAGCGCGGCGGCCCAGCCGAGAAACGGCGCGAGCAGCGGCTCGTCGTGGGCGAGCGTGCGCAGGATCGCGAGCTGCGAGCCCGCGAGCGGCTCGAGCCGCGATCCCGCGAGCGGCGTGAGCCGCGATCCCGGGCCCGGCTCGAGCCGCGGCTCACTCTTCACCGTGCGCCTCGACGTGCGGCAGGCCGTACAGGCTCGCCGTGAGCCGGCTCATCGTGTCGATGAGCGCCGGCCTCGGCATCGCCCCGAGGCCCTTCGCCGCGGCTCGGTTCGCTTTGCCGGCGAACCAGACGGGGCCGCGGCCGAGGAAGTCGAGCGCGCCGGGCGCGACCTCGGCGGGCTCCATCGCCGCGACGCCGTCCGGGAAATGGGGCTGCGAGGCGAGCAGGCTCGGCGTCTTCGTCATGCCGAGCACGGCGGCCAGCGCGTCCACGCCGTGCGGCTTCAGCTCGTGCCAGAGGGACTGCGCGAGGACCCAGTCGAAGGACTTGGTGGCGGCGTAGGTGGCAATGTGCGCGCTGCCCGAGAGCGCGACCATCGAGGTGACGAGCACGATGCCGCCGCGCCGGCGCTCACGCATCGGACGCCCGAGGCGGTGCACGAGCCGCAGCGGTCCCGTGCAGTTCAATGCGACGAGCTTCTCCGAGTGCTCGAGCGGCTGCTCGTGGAACGCGCCGACGCCGTGCACGGCACCGGCGTTGTAGACGAGCAGGCCGACCTCGAGCGCGCGAGTCGCGGCCTCCACCCGCGCATCCAAGTCGGGCGCGGTGAGGTCGGCGACCAGCGGGCGCGCGTCGACGCCGTGCGCGGCGCGAATCTCGCTGGCTAGACGCGCGAGCAGTGCCTCGCGCCGCGCGAGCAGCAGCACGTTCACGCCGCGCCCTGCGATGCCGCGCGCGAAGGCCTCGCCGATGCCGTCCGAGGCGCCTGCGACCAGGGCCCAGGGGCCGTAGCGATCGCGAAAGCTCATGCGGGGCTCCTTTTCGTTCGGGTGTGAGCGCGAGGGCAGCGCTCGATTGTACGCTGCGGAGCATGCTTCGAGGCGTCTGTCTGTGCGGCGGCGTGCGCTTCGAGATCGCGAAGGCGGTCGGCCCCTTCGAGCTCTGCCACTGCAATCGCTGCCGCAAGGCGAGCGGCTCCGCGTTCGTGGCCTTTCTCGGGGTCGAGGCCGCCGACTACCGGCTGCTCGCGGGAGCCGAGCTGATCGAGAGCTACGACGCGCCGATCCTGCGCGCGCCGCCCGCCTACCGCAGCTCGTTCTGCCGGCGCTGCGGCTCGCCGGTGCCGAATCCCGACCCGGCCGCGGACTGGTTCGAGATCCCGGCGGGCCTGCTCGAGGGCGACCCGGGCCTGGCGCCCGACAAGCACATCTTCGTCGAGCACCGCGCGGCGTGGTACGAGATCGCGGACGTACTGCCGCGCCTCACTGCGCCCGAGCTGGCGGCGTGGCGGAGGCAGCATGGCCGCCGCCCGCGCGAGCCGTTGGCCCATTCTGAGCTGCGTACCCCGCGCTTGCTGCTGCGCCGCCCGCGTTCGAGCGACGCGGCTTTGATCTTCTCGGGCTTCGGCGCCGATCCCGAGGTGATGCGCTTCCTGGCCTGGCGGCCGCACGCGACGCTTCGGGACGCGGAGGCTGCCGTTCTTCGACGCCTCGAGCGGCTCGCGAACGGTGTCGAGTACTCCTGGATGCTCGAGCGCCTCGACGCGGGTCTCGCGGTGGGAATGATCTCCGGCTGGCCCCTGGGCGATGCGCTGGAGATCGGCTTCGCGCTCATCCGATCCGGCTGGGGCCAGGGGCTCGTGACCGAGGCAACGATCGCGGTGAGAGACTGGGCCTTCGACACGGGCGCGATCCGGCGCGTGTGGGCCACCTGCGACGTCGAGAACCGGGGCTCTGCGCGCGTACTCGAGAAGGCCGGCTTCCGATCGCACGGGCGCCTCGAGAGGGAGATCGTGCGCCCGAATCTCGCCGAGGCGCCGCGGCCGAGCCTCTACTTCTCGCGGGAGCGCTGAGCCGGTATACCCCGGCCACGAGCGGAGGAATTTCGTGTCGATCCGATTGGGCTTCTACGGCGCCGGCTTCATCGCGCGTCTGCACACCTTCTCGTTGGCCGAGTGCCGCGTCGAGCACACGGTGACGGCGGTGCACGACCCCGAGCCGGAGCGCGCGGCAGCGCTGGCCGGCCGTTACGGCGCTGCGGTCGTGGGCGAAGACGAGCTGCTCGACCTCGTGGACGCCGTCTACATCACCACCTGGACCTCGGAGCATCCGCGCCTGGCCCGGAAGGCCGCGGCGCGCGGCAAGGCGATCTTCTGCGAGAAGCCGCTCGCGGTGAACGCCAAGATTGCGGAGCAGATGGTCGCCGCGGTCGAGAAGGCGGGCGTTCCGAACCAGGTCGGTCTGGTGCTGCGCTTCCTCTCGCCGTTTCGCTTCGTGAAGCATCTGCTCGCCGATCCGCGCGCGGGCCGCGTGCTCTCGGTGGTGTTCCGCGACGACCAGTACATCCCCATCCAGGGCCAGTACGGCTCCGACTGGCGCAGCGACCCGGCGCGCGCCGGTCGTGGCGCGCTGCTCGAGCACTCGATCCACGACCTCGACATCCTCGAGTGGCTGCTCGGCCCGGTGCGCTCGCTCAGCGCACAGCTGCGCGAGGTGCACGGCCTGCCCCGCATCGACGACGTGGCGGTGGCGCAGCTCGAGTTCGCGAGCGGTGCGCTGGCGAGCCTCACCTCGGTCTGGCACGACGTGCTCGAGCGCCCGAGCAACCGCCGCATCGAGCTCTTCTGCGAGCGGCTCTTCGTCGCGATCGAGGGCGACCTGGTCGGGCCGGTGCGCTTCCAGTTCACCGGCGAGGCCGAGCAGTGCCTCGAGGGCAAGGCGCTCCGCGCCGCGCTGTGCGCCAAGGGCGACGACGTTGTGAACCCGGCGGCGGCCTTCCTGAGCGCTGTGCGCGATGGCACGCCTGCCGCCCCCGACTTCGCCGCGGCGCTCCCTGCTCACCGCCTCGCCGACGCGATCTACGCCTCGGCCGACGCAGGCGGCGCGCTGATCCGCGTCGGGGAGCGACTCAGGTCGCGCTGACGCTGGTCGCGAGTCGCAGTAGGTCGTCGCGCACGACGTCCGTGCCGAGCAGCAACGCGAAGCCGAGGGTGGCCGCGACTTCCTTGCTGCGGGTCCAGGCACGCTCGAAGAAGCGCTCGCCCGAGAGCTCGATCGGCCGGTACTCGCCGATCTCGCGCACGTGCGCGTCGGTCAGCTCCTCGGCGAGTGGCGATTCGAGCAGGCGCAGCGCCTCGGCAAGCGCGGCCTCGGTCATCAGGCCCTGGAAGCTGCGCAGCTCGTCGCGTAGTTGCTGTCTCAGGTCGTCGGTCACGGTCTCTCTCTCCCCTTATCTTTCTTGGTTTCTTGGGCGGCACGAGCCAGCATCGTCCACGAGGCCGGCCGATGCTGTGAAGCACTTCACCCACCCCCGGGGGCGCCCCAGCATGTTGGCGAGCGAAATTCAGGGAGAACCGACAGAATCTGCCGCCATGCCCAAAGACAATGCTGCTCCGAAGTCCGATGCGTTCTTCCAGTTTTCAGGCACCCAGGGCTACATCGCCTCGTCCGCGCTCGTGGACGCAGTCAACTGCGCGATCGCGCTCGAGCGCCCGTTGCTGATCAAGGGCGAGCCGGGCACCGGCAAGACGCTGCTCGCCCAGCACGTGGCCGAGGGGCTCGGCCTCTCGATCGAGCGCTGGCACATCAAGTCCACGACCAAGGCCCAGGAGGGCCTCTACGTCTACGACACCGTGCAGCGCCTCAACGACGCGCGCTTCGGCGAAGGCGACGTCTCGAACATCCGCGCCTACATCCGCATGGGTCCGATGGGCCGCACCTTCCAGAGCGAAGCGCGCCAGGTGCTGCTGATCGACGAGGTCGACAAGGCCGACCTCGAGTTCCCGAACGACCTGCTGCTCGAGCTCGACGAGATGCGCTTCACGATCTCCGAGACGAGCGATGAGGTGCTCGCGAAGCAGCGGCCGATCGTGATCATTACCTCGAACAACGAGAAGGAGCTGCCGGACGCCTTCCTGCGCCGTTGCGTGTTCCACTTCATCGAGTTTCCGGACAGGGAGCTGATGAAGCAGATCGTCGCCGTCCACCACCCGCACCTGAAGGCGCAGCTGCTCGATCAGGTGCTGATCAAGTTCTACTGGCTGCGCGAGCAGAACGAGCTGCGCAAGAAGCCGTCCACGTCGGAGCTGATCGACTGGATCGCGGTGCTGCAGCGCTCGGGCATGAGCGCCGATGACATCGAGCTGCACATCCCCTTCCTGGGCGCGCTGCTCAAGAGCGAGAAGGACACCGAGGCGCTCGAGAAGTACCACGGCCGCGGCGGGCGCTACCCGACGGAGTGGAAAGAGCTCGGGCCCAAATTCAACAACTGACGCGCAGAGGTGATGCGGGCGTTGTTCGGCCACGGCTACGCCATCGAGAAGCAAAGGTGCTGCAGCGGACGGGCGCAGACGCCCGCCGCTGAGCGCCTCGGCGGGCGCCCTGACGGGCGCCGCGACGAGCGGCTCAGCGGCGGCGCCCTGCGCCGCCCGCTGCAGCCGCAAGCCGCGAGCTACGCGACGACCGGGTTCGCCGCCACGAAGACCCCTCGGCCCCGGCACGGGCATCGCGACGAGCAACCCGGTGTTCACTGATTTCTTCTACGAACTCCGAGAAGAAGGCGTACCGGTAGGTACACAGGAGTGGCTGCTGCTGCTCTCCGCGCTCGAGAAGGGGTTGCACGGCTCGAGCCTGCAGCGCTTCTATCACCTCGCGCGCTGCGTGCTCGTGAAGAGCGAGACCTATTTCGATGCCTTCGATCGGGCCTTCCTGAAGGTCTTCGAAGGCATCGAGGGCTCGCTCGACATCGAGGACGAGCTGCTCGAGTGGCTGAAGGACCCGAAGAACTTCCGCGAGCTGACCGACGAGGAGCGCGCGCAGCTCGAAAGATTGTCTGGCGACGAGCTGATGCGAAAGTTCCTCGAGACGCTCGCCGAGCAGACCGAGCGCCACGACGGCGGTGGCCGCTGGGTCGGCACCGGCGGCAGGTCTCCTTATGGCCACGGCGGCGAGCACCCGACCGGCATCCGCGTCGGCGGCCCCGCGAAGAATCGCTCGGCGATGAAGGTGGCCGAGGAACGCCGCTTCGAGGACTACCGCACCGACGGCACGCTCGACATCCGCCAGACGCGCGTCGCGCTGCGCCGCCTGCGCCAGCTGACGCGCACGGGCCCGCAGAACGAGCTCGACCTCGACGAGACGATCGACGAGACCTGCAAGAACGCGGGCGAGATCGAGCTGGTGTTCCGCGCCGAGCGCCGCAACGACCTGCGCCTGCTGCTGCTGATGGATGTCGGCGGCACCATGGATCCGTTCATCGAGCCCGTCAGCAGGCTGCTGACGGCGCTTCACCAGGAGCGCGGCCTGCGCGAGTTCCAGGCCTACTACTTCCACAACTGCATCTACGAAGAGCTCGGGCGCAACGCGCGTCTGCTGCGCCGCGAGGCGATTCCGACCGGCGACCTGCTGCGCAAGCTCGACCCGCGCTGGAAGGTGATGATCGTCGGCGACGCGGCGATGCACCCGGCCGAGCTGATGGAGGCGAACGGCAACATCGACCCGCGCCGCGGCAGCCCGACACGTGGGATCGACTGGCTGCACCGCATCAAGGACCACTTCGAGCGCGTGGTGTGGCTGAACCCGGAGCCGCACGAGGAATGGAAGCGCTATCAGACGGTGCGGCTGGTGGAGCGCATCTTCCCGATGTTCCACCTGAGCGTGGACGGCATCGGCGATGCCGTGAGCGCGCTGATCGGCTCACGCGTCACCCACTGAGCGGTACGCCCCGCCGCGCTGACAGGGAGGGTCTCGGCACGCGCATCGGAACTCACTCCCGCGCCGTCTCGCTGGCGATCCCTATCGTGCTCACGGGATTGGCCTGCTTGCCGAGAGCGACTTCAGCGGCGACCACGACCCGATTCGTCCAGGCCGAGGGGGCGGCGCTGAACGGCGCGTGCACGCTCGACACGAATCACGCCGGCTTCACCGGCACCAGCTTCGTCAACTGCCCGGACGACACGATCAGCAGCATCGAGTGGACCGGTGTGCGCGTGCAATCCGCCGGGACGAAGCGGCTGAAGTTCAGGTTCGCCAACGGCAGCGCCACGAACCGTGCCTCCGAGCTGGTGGTCAACGGCGTGGTCGAGAGCAGCAATCTCGCCTTCGCCCCGACCGGCGCCTTCACGACCTGGAGCTTCGCCACGATCGACGTCGCACTCGACGCCCGCGACAACAGCGTGCGGCTGCGCGGAGCAGTCGCCGGCCAAGGGCTCGCCAACATCGACCGCATGGACGTGAGCGAGATCTCCGAAGCCGCGCCCGACTGGGGCATCGCCGTGGTCGAGTCGACCATGCTACGCAGTCCGACGCCGTCGTCGCTGGGCGGGTGGAGCTACGCCAACGCCTTCCGCCTGCTCGGGATGCACCGCACCTACCAGCGAGTCCTGGATCCCCGCTACCTCCGCTACATCGAGGCGTGGCTGGACTCGCTCGTCGGCTCGCAGGGGAACCTCTATACGAGCAGCTCCCACTCCAACATCCGCGCCCTCGACGCGCTCGACCACATCATGCCCGGGAGGCTCATCCTCGACGTCTACGACGACCTTCCCAAGACCAACTATCGGACCGCGCTGCAGACCCTCCGCAACCGCTTCTCCGAGGCTTCGAACACCTCGGGCGCGCAGCCGACCTGGAGCAGCGCGTACCCGCGCACCAGCGACGACGGCTACTACCACGCCGAGAGCAAGCCCGGTGAGCTTTGGCTGGACGGTGCCTTCATGGGCCAGACGTTCCTGCATCGCTACGGCCAGAAGTTCGGTGGAGCGGACGAGACCTACGCCGACGACGAAGGCACCCAGCAGATCATCATCCAGTTCGATCATCTGAAGGACGACGTCAGTGGCCTCCTGTGGCACGCCTACGACGAGGAGCGCAACGCCAGCTGGCCGTTCGCCCCCGGCACCAACCACTCACAGGAGTTCTGGTGCCGCGCCATGGGCTGGTACGGGATGGCGATCGTCGAGATCCTCGACGTGCTCGATCTCGGCCACGCGAGCCGCCCTCAGCTGATCTCCATCCTGCAGGGAATTGTCGCGGCGTTTGCCGACTTCCAGGACCCGGCCACGGGACGCTGGTTCCAGCTCGTCGACAAGGGCTCGAACCCGGCCAACTGGACCGAGACGTCCTGCTCGGCAATGTACAGCTACACCATCTCCCGGGCGGTTCAGGGCGGGTTCGTGGATGCGAGCTACGCGACCGTGGCCGCCGCCGGCCTCGATGGCGTCCTCGCGAAGGTCTCGTTCGGCGCGAACGCCACGTTGGCCGCCGACCTCACCAACGTCACCGACATCTGCGAAGGCACCAGCATCGGCAACGAGGCCTACTACTTCGCCCGCCAACGTCCCATGAACGACCCCCGCGGCCTGGGCGCCTTCCTCGTCATGTACGAGCACTTCGCCGCGGGCTCGTCGTCGCCGGCTCCATCGCCGCCCAGCAACCTGCTGGCGGCGGACGGCGCGGGTCGATCGGTGCTCAGCTGGGATGACAACTCCCCGGATGAGGCTGGCTTCGAGATCGAACGCAAGCCGCAGGGCGCCCCAGACACGAGCTTCGCGCAGATCGCTCAGGTCGGCGCCGACGCAGTGACCTACACCGATGTGATCACGGCGGGCAGCTACACGTACCGCGTGCGGGCCTTCGCGGGAGTCTTCCGCTCGACGTACTCCAACTCTGACGACGCAACCGTGACCGCACCGATCTGGCGCTGCGGGATGGGCCCCGAGCTGGCGTTGGCGATCGCACTTCTGCGCTGGGCGCGACGTCGTCACAGTCCCCGTTCGGCGTTGCCGTCGCGTCGCACCACCACGCGCTTGCCGCGGAGCTTGGTGCGGCGGAGCGCGTCGATGACGAGGTCCGCGGCCTCGGCGGGCACTTCCACCAGCGAGAACTGATCGGCGATTTCGATCGCGCCGATGGCTGCGCCCTCGACACCGGCTTCGTTCGCGATCGCGCCCACGAGATCGGCCGGTCGCAACCCTGCGCTCCGGCCGAGGCCGACGAACAGCCGCACCGTGTCCCACGAGCGTGGACCACGCTTGCGATCCGGGCCGCTGCTCGATCCACCCTTCGGTCCGCGCAGAGGCCTGCGTTTCGCACCCGGATCGCGTTCTGCGCGCTCCCGCACCTTCACGACCGGAATGTCCTGCTCGTCCGCGCGAGCGCCTGCTTCGTCGTGACTTGCCTGATGCGCGAGCTTGACGGCCGCCGCTGCCACATCGAAGGGGTCGAACTCGGAAGCGAGGTCTTCGACGACCTTGCGGAACGAATCGAGCTCGCCGGCCTGCACGGCTTCGTAAAGGGCTGCGCGCGTCAGCTCCAGGCGCCGATTGCGCAGGTCGGTGACCGTCGGGAGCGTTCCGACGGCGATCTTCTGCTGAGTCGCGAACTGGATGTTGCGCAACATGCGATGCTCGCGCGGCTCGACGAGCGTGATCGCGACGCCCTCGCGTCCCGCGCGTCCGGTACGGCCGATGCGGTGGATGTAGGCATCGGGCTCGGTCGGAACGTCGTAGTTGATGACGTGACTGAGGTGCTGGATGTCGAGGCCACGCGCCGCGACGTCGGTTGCGATCAACAGGTCCGCGTTGTTCGAGCGAAATCGCTTCATGACGCGGTCGCGATGCTCTTGCGAGAAGCCGCCGTGGAGCGCTTCGGCGCGATAGCCGCGCGCATTCATCGCCTCGGCGAGCTCGTCGACCTCGAGGCGCGTACGACAGAAGACGATCGCCGAGGTCGGCGCCTCCATGTCGAGCACGCGACCGAGCGCGGCGTGCTTGTGCGGGCGCGCGACGACGTAGGCCACCTGGCGTACGCGCGGCACTTTTCCCGCCTGCGTGCGCTCGACCGCGATCGCGATGCGCACCGGATCGTTCGAGTGCTTTTCGGCGATCCGGAGGATGCGCTTCGGCAGCGTGGCCGAGAACAAAGCGGTCTGTCGCTCCTTCGGCGTGTGGCTCAGGATCGCTTCGAGATCCTCCGCGAAGCCCATGTCGAGCATCTCGTCCGCTTCGTCGAGCACGACGATGCGAATGCCCGTGAGGTCGAGCGTGCCGCGTTCGATGTGGTCGAGCGCGCGGCCGGGCGTCGCAACGGCGATCTCGACCCCGCGCTGGAGCGCGCGCAGCTGCTGGCCGATGTGCTGGCCGCCGTAGATCGGGAGCACGGTCGCGCGCTTCGGCCGCCCGTAGCGATGCAGCGCTTCGGCGACCTGCATTGCCAGCTCGCGCGTCGGCACGAGCACGAGCGCACGCGGGCGATTCGGCTCCGGCTTTCCGCTCAGGATGCGCTGCAGGATCGGCAGCGCGAAGGCTGCCGTCTTCCCGGTGCCGGTCGCGGCCTGGCCGAGCAGGTCGCGCCCTTCGAGGAGGGGCGGGATCGCCGCGCGCTGGATGGCGGTGGGCTCCTCGTAGCCGAGCTCCGCAAGTGCGCCGACCAGCACGGGCTCGACACCGATCGCTTCGAAGCCCGAAGCGGGCTGCGCGTCATCTCGTTTCATGCGGCACAGCATAGGGCCGCTGCGGCGCGATCGAGCCGCCTTGCCGAAAGTTCTGCTCAGAGACGCCGGGGAAACGGCCGCCAGGTTCCGGCGAGGCGCCCGCCGCGCACCAGGGTGATCGTCTCGAACTGCGTGAGGGAGTCTCCCTGGCGCGGCCGGTAGAGGACGAAATCACCCGTGCGCAGCGTCGCGAGCGGCGAGCCGTCGAGGCGCGAGAGAGTAGGCAGCAGGTTCTCGTTGGCTGGGCTCTCGAGCAGCGGGTTCGTGGCGAGACCGCTCGGGTGCACGAGATCCGCGGCCCAGCCGCCGCCGTTCACGTAGAACGCGACCGCGCGGTTCGGATCCCACCAGCGCCAGAGGCGGCCGAGCGGGCCGAGCAGCGGCACCTCGGCGGGCTCGATGCGCTTGAGCACCGGCGCGGCGAGGAAGACGGCCGGGCGGTGGGAGGCGAGCGTGAAGACGTCGTAGGTCGACGGCATCAGCAGCGCGCCGCCGAGCGCGAGGTCGTTCACGACGGCGTCCGGCGGGTAGAGCGTGTAGGTGAGGCTGCCGGCTCCGTTCCAGGTGGGATCTGCGGGCACGAGGTCTGCGAACTCGGAGCGCGCGATCGTGACGAACTCGCCGTAACGCGCGAGCATGGCCGCGAAGGCCTCGTGCACGCGCTCCTCCCGTGACGCAAACGGCCCGAAGCCCGGCGCATGGGCCACGTGTCCGTCGTAGCCCATGAAGCCGCTGAAGCGCGCGCGCCCCTCTGCGCTGCGCAGGCGCGCGAGCAGAGCCCGCAGCTCCTCCGCGTTGCGCGCGCCGCCGCGGTGGAGGCCCACGTCGATCTCGAGGTTGATGCGGAGCTGGAGCCCGCGCTCGGCCGCGAGCGCGAGGTAGTCGTCCAGCATGGCGATGTCGCTGACGAGCCACTGGATGCGTTCGCTCGCGGCGTTTGCTTCTGGTCCGAGCGAGGCGTAGAACTCGGCCGCCTCGGCCGCCGCAACGGGCTTGCCGAGCAGCACGTCCACTTCGGGTGCGGTTGCGCGCAGCAGGTCCGGCAGGAAGGGTGCGTGGAACGCCATCAGCCCGGTTGCCCCGCTGCGCTCGAGCGCGTAGCCGATCAGCTCGAGCGAGGGCAGCGACTTCGTGACGAGGCGCAGCCGCTGCGCCGGCTTCAGCTGCGCGCGGACTGCCGCGAGGTTCGCGTCGAGGCGATCGAGGTCGATCAGCGCGAGCAGCCGCGCCGGGGCGTGCGCGCGCAGCTCGGCGGCGAGGGCGTCATAGTAGGCGTCGGCGCGCGGCGCACGCGCCTCGGGTCGCAGCAGCACTCCCGCGGTGAGCGCCAGCAGCGCGGCAACGGCGAGCGCTCGCCCGGTCGCGCGCAGGCCCAGGCGCATCAGGCCAGCTGCACCGGCGCGGCGCTCACGGGGCAAAGCTCGAACGCGCCTGCGTGCCCCAGTGGCCGTCCTTCTCGGTGACCACATAGAGCGATTCGTACGAGGAGACGGGCTGGTTCTGGGCGTCGAAGCGGGTGAAGCTGACGGCGACGTGAACCTTGTCGGCCGACGTCTGGATGATCTCGCGCTTGCTCCAGGCACTGTGGTGCCAGCTCTCGCGTTCGGCGAATGCGGAGAAGTCGAAGTCCCTCACGTACTCCTCGGGCGTCTGCCAGACGCGCACCTGGCCAGACGCGATCCGGACGTGCGGATAGTGGAGGGTCTGCGCCCAGGCCTTCGCGTCGCGGGAGTTGAAGGCGGCCATGTACTCGTCCAGAGACTTCAGAGCGGCGGCTTCGGCGGCTGACCTGGCCTGGGCGTGGACTGCGAGCACAGCGGCAAGGAGTACGGCAAGCGTGGCTGCGGCAGACAGTGCCTTCTTCATCACTCATCCTCCTCGATCGAAGGCGTGATCACGGCAACCCGGAGCGCGTAGCTCCGACGATTCGGTCCCAGGCCGTCACCCGTTCGTCGCCCTCGCCCATCATCGAGACGATCCAGCTTCGCACCCAGGCGACGTCCAGCTCCGTGCGGAGGGCGACGAGGCGCTCGAGATCGGCAAGATCCTTGGTCCGGAAGAAGAGCAGCTTGAACACGGCGATCGTCTCGGCCGACAGGAACCACGCCTCGCGCTCGCCCACGCGGTGGCGCGTCCGGGTGCTTTCGGCTTCCCACGCGAATTCGATGCTCGGCGTGAAGACGTCGATGCGGAACAGACCCCAGTGGCCCACGAACATTCCGTCGCGTGCATTCTGTAACCGGGCCTCGCTCGCATCGATGTGGACGCCCAGCGACTCGAGCGTTCGGAACACCAGATCGAGAGCCTCTTCGCCCACGAACACGTTCACATCGACGTCGACGGTTGCGCGTGGCACGGCCCAGAGTCCGTAGGCGAGCGCGCCGCCGAGTGCGTACGAGATGCGGGCATCTTCGAAGGCCGCGGCGATCCGTAACGCGGCGTCGAGCGGGTCGCTGGGAGCGGCGCTGGTCGGCACCCGCGTCGTCCGCCTAGCGTCGTCGTTCGGCCGCCCGCGCACGAAGGCGCGCGAGCGCGCGCACCGTGCTCTCGGGCAGCGGGTCTTGGTAGGCGGCTGCGCGCTCCGCATCGGGGCGGGAGCGGAGCAGCTCGGCGCCGGCTCGGCAGGCGGCCGCGAGGAGCCGGGCGCGGTCGGCGGGCGTCAGGCTGCGATACGGCTCGACTTCGCCCATCAGGCTGAGCGCCGAGGGAATGCGAGGCTCGACGTGGGCCATGCGCGGAATCTAGCGACAACCTCGGCGAGCGCGGAGTGCCACCCTGCGCTTCACCCGACTCCCACAAGCTCCTGCGCGAGACGTGCGGCGTGCCCCGTCGCGCCCAGCTCTGCATGGAGCTGCTCCGCCTCGCGCAGCAGCCGCTCGCACGCCGCGGGGTCCGACGAGGCGCGTGCGAGCCGGGCGCGCACCTCCAGGATCTCCGGCTCGTAGGAGCGCGCGCCGGTCGCGCGCACCAGCGCGGAGGCGCGTTCGAGCGCCGCCTCGATCTCGAGTGCCGCCGCTGGACCGCCCTGCGAGAGCAGCGCCCGCGCCCGGGCCAGCTGGGCGGGCAGCTCGTACATGCGCGTCCCCATGCGCTCTGCCACGCGAACGGAGAAGCCGAGGCCGTGCTCGCGCTTTACCTCACGGGCGTACTTCGCGAGCTCGTCCCGGAGCTGGAGCGCCGCGTAGCAGGCGCGCTGCGCGTGATCCTCGTGCGCGATCGGCGCACCGAAGAGGGCCATGATGCCGTCGCCCGTGTACTGGTTGACCGTGCCCTCGAAACGATGCACGCCCTCCGCGAGCACGCCGAAGAACCCGTCCAGGATGGCGTGCCACTGCTCCGGGTCCACGCGCTCCGCCAGCTCCCTCGAGCCCTTCACGTCGGCGAACAGCACCGTCACCTGCTTGCGCTCCCCCTCGAGCGCCGACTTCGATTGCAGGATTCGATCCGCCAGGTGCTTCGGCGTGTAGCTGCGGGCGTCACGAAGGGGACGGTCCTCTTTCGAAACTTGTCCGCCGCATTGGCCGCAGAACCTGAGCCCGGCGGATTCTCGAAGCCGCAGCTCGCGCACGTCCCGCTCGGCCGCAGCGGCGCAGCGCAGCTTCCGCAGAACTTGAAGCCCTCGGGATTCGCGAAGGAGCAGGCGGGGCAGTCCACGCGGCCACTCTATCGCGAGGCCGGCCCGGGGAGCTACCGGTGGCCATCGGCCGCTCCTGCGGCTTTGAGTTTTCGAAGATCGAACTTCAGGAATCTCATTGGCGCTGTCGGGCAATGGGCGAGGTTGTGTCCTTCGTCCGTTGATCGACGAGCTGTAGCTCCGCGCGTTGACAGGCTCGGCATTCCCCCTTCTACTTCCGGCCATGGCCGAGTACCTCGAGATCGATGCCGCCCGCGGCCTGCCCGGGCTCCGGCTCGTGCTGAGCGCGGGTGTCCCGGGGCCCTTCGGCGAGGCCGCGCGCTACTGCTTCGAGGTCAAGAAGATCCCGTACGTGCGCGTGCGCCAGATCCCCCTCGCGAGTGATGCCGCGCTCCTCGCCTGGACGGCGCAGACGAGCGCGCCGGTGGCGGTCTTCGAGCAGGAGCGGCCGCGCAGCAGCTGGGTCGAGATCCTCCAGCTCGCGGAGCGCCTGTCGCCGCAGCCGCCCCTGATCCCGGCGCAACCCGAAGAGCGCATGCGCATGTGGGGCCTGTGTCACGAGATCGCGGGCGACCTCGGCTTCGGCTGGCAGCGCCGCCTGATGCTGGTGCAGGCGGCGACCGCGTCGGGCGCGCCCGGCGCGGAGGTGATGGCGCACCTCGGGCGCAAGTACGGCTACAGCGCGGAGACCGGCGCGGCCGCCGGCGCGCGCTCGGCCGCGATCCTGCGCACGCTCTCCGCGCAGCTCGTCGCACAGCAGCAGGCCGGGAGCCGCTACTTCGTCGGCCACGCGCTCTCGGCCGCCGACCTCTACTGGGCCGCATTCGCGGCCATGCTCGAGCCGTTGCCCGAGGCGGACTGCCCGCTGCCCGCGATGCTGCGCGCCGGCTACGTAGCGCCGAAGGAGGTGCGCGAGGCCGCGCATCCCATCCTTCTGGAGCACCGCGACTTCATCTACCGCGAGCAGATCGGCTTGCCGCTCGATCTCTAGCGCGGCGCCTGCTCCAGCAGCGCAGCCACGCGCTCCGCACGACCCGTGGCGCCCAGCTCGCTGAAGAGGCGATGCGCCTCGCGCAGCAACGCGAGGCGGCCGGCCGAGTCGGCGAGCAGGCCCGCGAGCCGCGCGCGCTCGACGTGGATCTGCGGCTCGTAGGAGCGCGCGCCGGTCGACTGCACGAGCGCGAGCGCGCGGTCGAGGCTCGTCTCGACCGCAGCGCGCGCAGCCGCTCCATCCAGCACCAGCAGCACCCGGGCGCGCGTGAGCTGCGCGTGCACCTCGGCGATCGGCACGGACTCCGCCAGCTCCATCGAGCCCTTCACGTCGGCGAACATCACCGTGACCTGCTTGCGCTCGCCTTCGAGTGCGGAGCGCGAGGCGAGGATCTTGTCCGCGAGGTGCTTGGGCGTATACGAGCGTGGCGAACGCTCGGCGGGAGAGGCGGCCGCCGCGGCAACCTGCGTGCCGCATTGGCCACAGAACTTCGCAGCCGGAGGCAGCTCACCGTCGCAGCTCGCGCAGCGCGCGGCGAGGGCGGCTCCGCACTCGAGGCAGAACTTCGTCCGCTCGGGGTTCGTGTGGCCGCAGGCGCTGCAGTTCATGCCGCGGGCACTCTACCGTGGATCCTGCGGTAGCGTGCGCTCAACATGAGCGGAGGAGCGGCCATGCAATGTCGCGGGCTCTTCGGGTGGATGGGGGTCCCCTGTTTGGGCCTCGCGCTGGGCCTCGCCGGCTGCGGCGAGCAGGCGCCGCCCGCAGCTCCGATCTCGCGCGCAGACACGATCCGCGCGAGCACGGCGCGCGTGGACGAGGCCCGCATCCGCGCCGCCGATGCCGAGCCTGGCAACTGGCTCGCACACGGGCGCACCTACGACGAGCAGCGCTTCTCGCCGCTGCGCGCGATCGATCGCAGCAACGTCGCAAAGCTCGGGCTCGCCTGGTCGTTCGACACCGGAGTGGGCCGCGGCCACGAGGCGACACCGATCGTGGTGGACGGCGTGATGTTCGTGACGCTGCCGTGGAGCGTCGTCGTGGCGCTCGATGCGCGCACGGGCGAGGTGCTGTGGACGCACGACCCCGAGGTGCCGCGCGCGTGGGCCCGCAACGCCTGCTGCGACGTGGTGAACCGCGGCGTCGCGGTCTACCAGGGCCGCGTATACGTCGGCACGCTCGACGGGCGCCTAGTCGCGCTCGACGCCGGCATCGGCGCCGTCGTCTGGAGCGTGAACACGATCGACCGCAACAAGACCTACTCGATCACCGGCGCGCCGCGCATCGTCGAAGGCCGCGTCGTGATCGGCAACGGCGGCGCCGAGTACGGCGTGCGCGGCTACATCACCGCCTACGACGCCGAGACCGGCGCGCAGGCCTGGCGCTTCTACACCGTGCCCGGCGATCCCTCGCTGCCCTTCGAGCATCCGGAGCTAGAGGCGGCGGCCAAGACCTGGCACGGCCGCTGGTGGGAGCTCGGAGGCGGCGGCACGGCGTGGGACTCGATGGCTTACGACCCCGAGCTGAATCTGCTGTACGTCGGCACGGGCAACGGCTCACCGTGGCCGCGCACACTGCGCAGTCCCGGCGGCGGTGACAACCTCTACCTGTCGTCGATCCTGGCGCTGCGGCCCGACACGGGCCGGCTGGTCTGGCACTACCAGACCACGCCCGGCGACAACTGGGACTACACCGCGGTGCAGCAGATCGTGCTCGCGGACATGGACTGGCACGGCGCGCCGCGCAAGCTCCTGATGCAGGCGCCGAAGAACGGCTTCTTCTACGTGCTCGACCGCGCGACGGGCGAGCTGCTCTCCGCCGAGAAGTTCGTGCGCGTCTCCTGGGCGAGCCACGTCGATCTCGCCACGGGGCGGCCGGTCGAGACGCCCGAAGGCAACTACGACGAGCGGCCGCGCTGGGTGCTGCCGTCACCGAACGGCGGGCACCTCTGGCACCCGATGTCGTACAGCCCAGAGACGAAGCTGGTCTACATCCCCGCGCTCGAGCTGGCGTTCCTGTACCCGCTCGATCCGAAGTTCGAGCCGGTGAAGGGCGTGTTCAACGTCGGCCTCGACCTGCGGAACTATCCGGCGCTGCTGGCCAAGTACGCGGACGAGATGCCGTCCGCCTGGGGCGAGCTGAAGGCGTGGGACCCGGTGCAGCAGAAGGCGCTCTGGACCGTGAAGCACCCGGGCTCGTTCAACGGCGGTGTGCTCTCGACCGCCGGCGGGCTCGTCTTCCAGGGCACCAGCGACGGCCGCTTCGCCGCGTACGCGGCGGAGAGCGGCGACAAGCTCTGGGAGATCACCACGAACATCGGCATCGTGGCGCCTCCCGTCTCGTTCAGCGTGGACGGCACGCAGTACGTGAGCGTGCTCGCCGGCTGGGGCGGCGGCGGTGTGATCGAGGGCAGCGACGCCGGCATCTCGGCTGCGAGCCGCTACGTGAACCAGGGGCATCTCTTTACGTTCGCACTCGGCGCGAACGGGAAGCTGCCGGAGATTCCGCTGCGCAATCTCGTGATCGCCGATCCGCTCCCCGAGCTCGGCCTGCCGCCCGAGGCCGCAGACGCCGGCAGCGCGCTCTTCCAGCGCTACTGCCTCGCGTGCCACGGCATCGACGCCGTGACGAGCGGGGTCTTGCCCGACCTGCGCTACGCGTCGCTCGATACGCACGCGCACTTCGCCGACATCGTGCTCGGCGGAATCCGCGCGCACATGGGCATGGCGAGCTTCGCCGACCTGCTCGACGCCGACGACGTGCGCGCGATCCAGGCCTACGTGATCCGCCGCGCGCGCGAGACGAAGCAGGCGGAGAGCGCGGCGCCGCCGCCCTCTCCCTGATCCGACGCACACTCCATCAACGTCAGCATTCTTTCGAAGGAGACCTCGCATGCTTGCCATCCACGACTTTCCCGCGTTCCCGGCGCTCGTTCTGTTAAAGCGTCCTGCTGGTCCTGAAGATGGGAGCCGTCGCGTTCGCGACGTCCAACGCGCGCCGCAAGGCGAAGGTGGTGCTGAACCCGGAGGACACGAAGGTCAACCCGGGATCCCATGCCGGGAGCGAGGAGGCGCCCGGCACGCTGCGGGCCAAGCGCGCGCACCAGAACGACGTGGAGAACATCCCGGCTTTCCTGATCCTGGCATTGCTCTTCACCCTCTCGGGCTGCTCGGCGACCGCTGGCTGGGCGTACTTCGGGGGTGTTCTTCGCTGCACGCACCCTGCACACGATCTTCTATCTGAACTCGATCCAACCCTGGCGCACAGCGGCGTTCTTCGTCGGCCAGCTCGCGCAGATCGGGATCATGGTCCAGCTGCTGATGAAGGTGCTGTGAACCGGCTCACGTGGCTACGAGCGGGCCGGGCTGGGGTCGTCTCGACGAGCTCACCTACGAGCCCCCGACGACGCCGCGGCAGTGGTGCGAGCAGCGCCCGTGCGTCGCGGCCTTCGACACCGTCTTCACGGAGCCCCTCGGCTCGTTCCTGGTCTTCTTGCTCGCGCTGCTGTGGATCGGGGTTGGCATCCACTTCCTCCGGACCCGTCGCGGGCAGCGTTCGCGCACGTGGCTCGGCGTCGCCCTCGTCCTCGGCGGCGTCGGGGCTGCCCAGGCGGGGATCAGCTATCAGGCGTTCAGCTACGCGCTCGAGTGCGCGGGGCGCGCGCAGTGCCTGCTGACGAATGGCTTCGAGGTCGGCTACAGCGTGACGCAGGCGCTGAGCGTCAGCGCGATGCTGACCGCCGTCGCCTACGCGTGCACGAGCGGCGGCTGGCGCCGCGGCCTGATCGGATACGCGGTGATCAACGCTGCGGTGTATCTGGGCGTCTCGGCCGCCGGCGTGATGCTACCCAGCCGGACGCTGCTGTCGTTCGAAGTCCTGATGCTCTTCCCTCTGCCCGGCATCCTGCTCGTGATCGGGGTGGCGGGCCGCCGCTACCGCACGTCACGGGATGTGATGGACCGATCCCTGCTGATGGCCTCGCTGCTGCTGGTGCTGGTTCAGGCCGCGTACTTCGCCTACTCCACGGCCGGCATCACGCAGCAGCTCTGGCAGGGCGGGCACGGCTTCTACTTCTCCGAGAACGACGTGCTGCACGTCGGCATGATCGGCTGGCTCGCCTACCTGGTCGCGAGCGTCGGAAGGCATCTCCGCGATCACGAGTAGGGGGGGAGGTCGATCGCTTGCCAGCCATCCCGAGGCGCACCACCATCGCCGCGCCAGATCCACAGTCGGAGCTGAAACCAGGAGATCCAACCATGCAAGCGCGCCAAGGAGCGTTCACTGTGACGCTCCTCTTCACCCTCGCACTTCTGTCCGGCGGATGTACCTCCGCGACCACGCGAATCGACGATGAGGCACTTGCGAACGAGTCGAACAGCGAAGACTGGCTCGCCTTCGGCCGCACCTACAGTGAGCAACGCTTCAGCCCATTGACGCAGATCAACGCGACGAATGTCGCGGGGCTGAAGGTCGACTGGGTTCGCGACCTGCCCGAGGACACGGGCCTGGTGGCGACGCCGCTGGTCGCGGATGGCGTGATGTACTTCGTCGGCTCGCGCAACGTGGTGCGCGCCGTGAGCGCCACCTCGGGCGAGCTCGTCTGGCAGTACGACCCGAAGGTGAGCGAGCACGCCGGCAATCGCCTGCGCGTCTCGTTCCTGCACGGGAGCCGGGGGGTGGCGCTCTGGCAGGACAAGGTGTTCGCCGGGACCGCCGACGGGCGTCTCATCGCGCTCGATGCCCGCACCGGCAAAGAGCTGTGGAGCGTGATGACCGTCGACCCCGAGCAGGCCCTGTACATCACCGGCGCGCCGAAGGTCTTCAAGGGCAAGGTGCTGATCGGCAACGGCGGCACCGAGAACGGGCCCGCGCGGGGCTACGTGACGGCCTACGATGCCGAGACGGGTGCGCAGGTGTGGCGCTTCTACATCGTGCCCGGAAACCCGGCGGACGGCTTCGAGAACGAGGCCATGGCGATGGCCGCGAAGACCTGGACCGGCGCGTGGTGGAAGCTCGGCGGCGGGGGCAATGCCTGGCACGGCTTCACGTACGACCCCGAGCTCGACGCGCTCTACATCGGCACCGGCAATGGCGCGCCCTGGAATCGCAAGATCCGCAGTCCCGGCGGCGGCGACAATCTGTTCCTGTGCTCCATCGTCGCACTCGATCCCGATACGGGTGCGTACCGCTGGCACTACCAGACCACGCCCGGCGAGACCTGGGACTACAACTCCAACATGGACATCGTGCTCGCGGATCTGACGATCGACGGCCGTGAGGTGAAGGCGTTGCTGCACGCGCCGAAGAACGGCTTCTTCTACGTGATCGACCGGCGCACGGGGAAGCTCGTCTCCGCCGAGCCCTTCGCGGAGGTGAGCTGGGCGTCGAAGGTGGATCTCGCGACCGGGCGCCCGGTGGAGGTCCCCGGGGCGCGCTACGAGAAGGCGCCCGCCGTCGTGACGCCGGGCCCCTTCGGTGCGCACAACTGGCCTGCCATGTCGTTCAGCCCGCGCACCGGGCTCGCGTACATTCCCACGATTCATCAGGACTATCTCTATACCGATGCGGAAGTCGATCTCGCAGGCTGGACCCCACCGAACTGGAAGAGCACCGCGCCCACGGAAGGAGTGGGCGTCGACTATTCGTTGGTCGCGGGGACGCGCGCCGACCGGGCAACGGGCACGCTGCAGGCATGGGATCCCGTGGCCCAGAGACGAGTGTGGGAGGTTCCGCTGCCCGCCGCATGGAATCCTGGCACACTGACGACGGCGGGAGATCTCGTGTTCCAGGGCCGCGCCGACGGCGAGCTCGTCGCCTACCACGCGGCAACGGGCCAGCCGCTTTGGCGATTCCCTCTGGGCCTCGGCATTGCTGCTCCGCCGATCACCTACTCCGTGAAGGGGCGCCAGTATCTGGCGCTGCTCGTGGGCTGGGGAGCCGCATATGCGGCGCTTGGCGGCGAAGAGCCGTCGTCACTCGGCTGGGCGTACGGCGTGCACACCCGCCGGCTCGTCGTGTTCTCGCTGCAAGGCACCGCCCAGCTCCCGCCGCTGCCGCCGCCGCTTGTGCCGGTACCCCTCGAAGCAAAGTCCTTCGAAGTGGATACGACGAAGGCCAGCGCCGGGGAGGACATCTTCGCCCAATGCAGCTTCTGTCATGGCGAAGCAGCGATCGCGGGCGGCGTTGCCCCCGATCTGCGCGCCTCGCCGATCGTGCTGTCGAAGGAAGCCTTCAGCGACGTCTTGCGCAGCGGCTCACGGCGTCCGCGCGGCATGCCGTCGTATGAGCAGCTGAGCGATGCCCAGCTCGAGGCGCTGCGTCACTACATCCGCGAGCAGGCGGAGCTGGCTCGCGCCCAGGCGAAGTGAAGCCGAGCCGGAGCTCAGTCGGCGCGCGCGACGGGGCCGAAGCGTTGGTCGAGGCAGTCGAGGTTCTCGCGCAGGAACTCGCCGATCGGGAAGCCGAAGTGGCCGGCGTCCCGCGTCACAACGTCTCCCAGCCGCACAGCCTACCCCCGCCACATCCCGAGATAGTCGCCTAACCGCACGATCGCCGGCGTACACTGCGGAAGCGGCGAGACGAGGGAGCGTGGAATGTTGTGCCCCGGCTGCAACCTCGAAAATCTGGCGAGCGCGAGCTTCTGCAGCGGATGCGGGGCGGCGCTCGGGCAGATCTGCCCGAGGTGTGCCGCCCCGAGCTCGGCGCAGGCCAGGTTCTGCGGCAGCTGCGGCGCGACGCTCGGCGCTCCAGGCGAGGGCGAGCGGCGCCACCTCAGCGTGATGTTCTGCGACCTGGTGGACTCGACGGCCCTCGGCCAGCGCCTCGATCCCGAGGAGCTGCACGAGATCATCCACACCTACCAGACGCGTCTGAACCCCGCGATCGAAGCGTACGAGGGGCACGTGGCCCAATACCTGGGCGACGGGATTCTCGTCTACTTCGGGTACCCGACGGCCCACGAAGACGATGCCGAGCGATCGATCCGCGCCGGCCTCGCGATCCTCGACGCGATGGAGGCGCTCAATCGGGAGCTCGAGCCCCGCCTCGGGCTGCGCCTGAGCGTGCGCATCGGAATTCACTCCGGGAGCGTCGTCACCGGCGCCACCGGCGGTGGACGGGAGCAGCTGGTCTTCGGCAGCACCGTGAACCTGGCGGCGCGACTGCAGAGCATTGCGCCGCCGGGGAGCCTGGTGATCAGTCAGGACACGCTGAGCCTGGTGCGAGGCCTGTTCGTGACCGAGGACCTCGGACCCCACGCGATGAAGGGCTTCGAGGAGCCGGTCCATGTCCACAAGATCGAGGGCGCGAGCGGGGTCCGCAGCCGGCTCGATGCGATACCCGCCGACGAGCTCACGCCGCTCGTGGGGCGCCGAGACGAGATGGCGGAGCTCTGGGCCCGTTGGCAGCGGGCGGGTTCGGGAGCGGGACAGGTGGTGTTGATCTCCGGCACCGCCGGCATGGGGAAGTCGCGTCTCGTGCGGGCGCTGCAGGAGCGGATCGCTGAACACGCGCACAGCTGGCTCGGATGCGGCTGCTCGCCGTACCGCCAGAGCAGCGCGCTGTCCCCGATCCTCGGGCTGCTGGAGCGCCGCATGGGAGTCCGGCCGAATGACGGGGCCGAGCTGCGAATCGTCGCGCTCGAACGCGCACTCCGGGACGCGGGCCTGGCGCCGCGAGAAACGCTGCCGCTGATCGGGCCTCAGCTCGGTCTCGCGCTTCCGGAGGGCTACGCGCCCCTCGACTTGGGGCCCGAGCTGCTCCGGGCCCGGACCCTCGACACGCTCGTCCGGTGGCTGCTGGCCGCGGCGGCGTCCGCACCGCTCGTGCTCCTCGTAGAGGACCTCCACTGGTCGGATCCGTCGACGCTCGAGCTGCTCGGCCAATTGATCACGGCCGTGGCCTCCGAGCGGGTGCTGGTGCTGCTCACCTCGCGAGAGGAATCCGAGCCGCCTTGGATCGGAGCCGCGCACTTCACGTCGATCGCCCTCGGCCGACTGAGCCCCGATGAGACCGCCGAGATGGTCGCGATCCTCGCAGCGCAGCTGCCGGAGCTGTTGCGCGGTCAAGTGGCCGCCAAGACGGACGGAGTGCCGCTCTTCGTGGAGGAGCTCACCAGGACGGTGCTCGAATCGAGCGAGGCGCTGGAAGGCTCCTCGGGCGATGTCCCGATCCCCGCGTCGCTGCGCGATTCGCTGCTCGCGCGGCTCGATCGCCTGGGGGGACACAAGGAGGTCGCGCAGCTCGCCGCCGTGATCGGGCGGGAGTTCGACCATCCGCTCCTGGCTGCGGTCGCCAACGCGCTGAGCGGCTCGATCGACGCGGGTCTGGACGCGCTGGTGGATTCCGGTCTCGTGTTCCGACGCGGCGCGCCGCCGGACGCCCACTACGTCTTCAAGCACGCGCTGGTGCAGGACGCTGCCTACGACACGCTGCTGCGAAGTCGCCGGCGAGAGATCCACGGCGCGGTGGCGCGGGTGATCCAGGCGAAGTTCGAGAGCGTGGCCGCCGCGCAGCCGGAGCTCCTCGCCCATCACTACACCGAGGCTCGCGCCATCCCGGATGCCGTCGATGCGTGGCTGCGCGCAGCCCGCGTGGCGATCCAGCGCCTCGCGAATCGGGAAGCGCTCGCGCATCTGACCGCCGGGCTTCGCCTGCTGGAGCAGCTCCCGGAGGATGCCGACCTGGACCGTCGCGAGCTCCAGCTCGAGGCCACCCGCAGCGCTGTGCTCGGGGTGACCCAGGGCTTCGGCGCGCATGAGGTCGGCGATGCGCTGCTCCACACCAAGGGCCTTGCCGAGAAGCTGAGCGACGAGTCCTTGTTGTTGGAGACGCTCTGGCGCCTCACCACCTTCCACCATTTCCGCGGGGAGTATCCGGCGGCGCGCGCGCGCTGCGAGGAGTACCTGCAGAAGATCGACGGCTCGAAGCTCTGGAACTCCGGCGACTTCTCGACAGTGAACATCTCGCTGGGCTTCTGTTACTTGAACATGGGCGAGTTCGAGCCCGTGCTCGAGATCGTGGCGCGGAACCGAGCCCTCGAGTGGGCCGGGGGAAGCGCCATCCCGCTGGGCGCCGTCGACCGCGAGGTGGCCGAGCGCTCACTCGAATGCGTCGCGCTGTGGCCGCTCGGCTTTCCCGATCAGGCGCTGGACACGGCCCTTCGCGGTGTCGAGGTGGCGCTCGCGCGGAGCGTTGCGCACCCGTGGAGCGTCGGCTGGGCGCAGAACCACGCGTGCTTCGTTCGGCTTCACCGGCGTGAGTGGAAGGAGACGTTGGCCCTGGCGGCGGCCCAGATGGCGCTGGGAGCGGAGCGGGGCTTCGGCGCCTGGCTCACCTACGGAGCGTTCCTGAGCGCATGCGCGCGGATCGGGCTCGGCGAGTCCGCCGCGGTCGTCGAGTCGCTCCCAGGGATGCTGGCCCAGTACGAAGCGTTCGGGGCGCGCCACCTGGTCACGTTCTATCTGAGCTTTCTCGCCGAGGCCCAGGCAGCGACGGGGCAGGCGGAGCAAGCGCTCGGCACGATCGCCCGCGCGATCGAGACGGCGAAGAGCCAGCCGGAAGGCTATTGCGAGCCGGAGCTGCACCGGATCGAGGGAGAGATCCTGCGGCGGTTTTTCCCGGGGCGAGAAGCCGCAGCCCAAGCCAGCTTCGCTCGCGCAATCGCGATCGCGCGAAGCCGGGCAGCGCGCTCCTGGGAGCTGCGGGCAGCGACCTCCATGGGCCGGCTGCTCGTCTCGGAGG
>Ga0247727_10005286_pt1 | contig 26431 bp, 32 predicted proteins | sample WisWelCaveWW1625_FD_202498 | JGI IMG/M metagenome (GOLD analysis project Ga0247727, IMG submission 202498) | Biofilm microbial communities from Wishing Well Cave, Virginia, United States - WW16-25 | ecosystem: Environmental > Aquatic > Deep subsurface > Groundwater > Cave microbial mat | place...
CCGGGGCTGTTTCCGCGCTACTTCATCATAGAGCCAACGGCGGTGTGCAATCGGCGCTGCCCGTTCTGCACGATTCTGGTGACGAATCGCAAAGGCATGATGCAATGGGTGCATTTTGTCCGGTTGCTCGACGAGTGCCGGGACTTCGGGGTCTATGGCATTTCGCTCTATCAGCTAGGCGAACCATTCTTGTGGCATGGCAAAGAGGGGGACGGCAGGCGGCTCGACATCAGCGATATGGTCAACGCTGCGAAGACCGTCGGCGGCTTTCGCGCTGTCAATTTGTCCACCAATGGCGACGTATCGAATCTCGATTGCGTTCTCGGCTCGCAACTGGACGACCTGATCATTAGCATCGACGGCGCGACGGCGGAAGTTTACGACGCCAACCGGCCCAGCACGAAGCCGAACGACACTGGCGCGTTCGAGCGCACGGTGCAGCGCGTGCGGGACTTCTTGGAGAAGAAGGCAGCGCATGGCGACGTCAAGCCATTCGTCCGACTTCAGTGCATCAACAAAGAGAATACGGCGGCGCAGGTGGTGGACTTCGTGCGGTACTGGATTCAGATTCCGGGCGTGGACGATGTGCTGATTAAGAATCTGGATAGTATGCGGCCGTGGCTGGGCGACAAGGTGGTGAGCGACGAGGAAGACGCCATCAAGGCGGCGCGCGTGGCTTCTATGCCGTGCCAGCATATTTACAGTGTCGGATCGATGGTTGCGGACGGCAGGTTCAATGCGTGCTGCCACGACGCCTATACCGAACTGACGACGGCGGGCGCAAACATCGACGCGATGGCATTCGCCGATTGGTGGAATGGCGACTACATGAATGCGTTGCGGGCAGAGCACGAAGGCAAACCGGCGGCGGGGCGCCGGCTGCCGTGCCGCGAATGCAGGGAGATGGATACGTGGCTGGGGTGAAGACTCTTATCCTTCTCGGCGGCGGCGTCGAGGCCGTCCCCATCATTCGGCGCGTGCGTGAGCTTGGCTTCCGGGCCGTTGTCGTGGATGGCGATGCCGGCTGCGCGGGCCGCTCGCTGGCCGATGATTTCGTGCATGCCTCGTGCTACCACGGCGAGCAGGCCATTCCTGCATTGTCGGCGCATGCTTACGGCATGCGGTTGTCTTACGACGGCGTGATGTGCGCGGCTGTGGATGCGCCGGTCGTGGCGGCGGAGATCGCGGCGGCGTTCGGGCTGCCGAGTGACGGCGGCAATCCGTTGAGCGTTGAGGCGGCGCGGCTGAGTATGGACAAGCTGGCGCAGAAAGGAATGCTGGCGGGCCATGTTCCACTGCCGATGTTCAGGTCGTGGCCCTTTCCGGTCTCGTTGCATAAAATGGATTCCATCGGCAGAGAGGGAGACACATTTGTCCATGTCGTGAAGCCGGTCGATTCTCGCGGCGGGCGCGGCGTTATACGTATCACGGAGAGCGTCGATCCGGCCTGGGCTTACGAGCAGGCGCGCTCCCACTCCCCCACCGGGCGCGTGATGGTCGAGCAGTGGCTGGATGGGCTGCAGCTCAGCACGGAGAGTATCGTGCAGGATGGCCGTGTGCTGTTTACGGCGGTTGGACTGCGGAACTATGCGCGGTTGGAGGAGTTCGCGCCGTTCGTGATCGAGGATGGGTTCGATGAGCCGTGGGGCGGCAATGGATTGCAAACGGATATTGGCCGAGTTATCGAATCCGCTTGCCGTGCGCTGGAGTGGTATCAGAGCGGCGCCGGCATCGTCAAAGGTGATCTCGTTGTTCACGACGGGCGCGTGTATGTCATCGAGCTGGCGGCGCGGCTGTCGGGCGGTTTCTTTGCCACACATGGGCATCCGATGGCTTATGGCGTGGATTTCGTCGGCGCGGCTGCACGACACGGATTGGGGTACGGATACACGGAAGAGCCGAAGCCATATGCGCGGGGATTCGTGAGTCAGCGGTATGTTTTTCCAGCGCCAGAGGACATCGGCAAGGCAGTCGACGAAATTAGATGGCCTGATGAAATCGAGGGCGTCTTGTTCCATACCTACAATATAAGCACAGGGAAAAAGATCGAGCCTGTCGATTGCCACCCGCGCCGCTGGGGGCAGGCGTTGGCGACAGGCCGCACACCCGACGAGGCACGGCAGCGGGCCGAGGCGGCGGTTGTGGCGATGAAGGCGGGGGTCGTGCTGGAATGATATGAGTGATTACGCCGTCGTCATCACGGCGCGCATGGCCTCCGAGCGTCTGCCAGGCAAGGCGCTCTCCGTCTACAGCCCAAATGGCACGCCGAACCTGATCCAGATTGTCAAGCGTTGGCAAGCCTCCGACCGAGATCCAGCTATCATCGTTGCCACAACGGATGGACCGGAAGACGGCGCTATTGCCGATCTCTGCGTCGGCTACGGGGTGCCGTGCTATCGTGGCTCGCGCGACGACGTGGTGGGCCGCATGGACAGCGCGCTCAAGGCATTTGCGCCGGACGCGAGGTGGATTGCGCGAGGCTCGGCGGACAATCCGCTGGTGGACGTGGGTCTGGCCGATTGGCGGATGGACATCCTGACAGACACGAACGCTGAGGGGTTGGTCTACGCCGACGACATGCTGCGCCTGACGTATTGCGCGACGACGGATGTGTGGTCGCGGTCGGGATGGGATAAAATCGCCGAGGGATCGAGTGGGAGCCAGCGTGAACATCCGGGCACATTCTATTTCGAGATGCTTCACCGATTTCAGTGGGTGGCGATTCAGTTTCCGCGCCGGGAGTATGTCACGCCGCACCGCACGGAGCTGGACACGCCGCAAGATCTGGAGATGTTTCGGGGATTGTGGCAGGCGTGGGGGAACAACGGATCGGGAGAATTCACGGATCAGAAGATGGCTCGGATGGACGGAGCAAATGGCGTGCTACCCACGCTGTGGGCGCTGGGCTACCTGGATGAACATCCTGAATTGGCGGCTCTCAATGCGGGCGTCGAGCTGAAGACGCACACGAAAGTTCGCTGGAAGAAGGGCCGGCCGGTGCTGTGCCAGACGTGCCAGGCGCAGGTCGGGGCGAATGTCGCGGGGAATTTCGAGGTAGGCTGCCCGCGCTGCGGGAAGCCGCTCAAATGGTACAGTCAGGGGAAGCCGAAGCCGTCGATGATGACGTATTGACAGCGCAATGCGCACAGGGGTATAATGTGCGCAGCAGTCACCCGGCGCGAAGTGCGCAAGAGCGGAGCGAGCGGGCCTCCGGCAGAGATGCCGGGGGCTTTTTTGTTTGAGAAATGCACGATACGGATTCGGGCACGGATGCACGGAAGGGTTTGATGAGCGCGAAGGCGGGTGTTGTCAATGCGGTGGTGAAGGTCTCAGAGTGCAAGCCGCACCCTGAGAATTATAACGCGCACGACGACGCGCAGATCGCCGATCTGCGCGAGAGCCTGCGGCAGTTTGGGCAGGTGCGCTCGATTGTGGTGCAGCGCAACGGGCGCGGGTATGTGGTCGTGGCGGGCAATGGCTTGCACGAAGCGGCGCGGCTGGAAGGATTCAAGACGCTGCGCGCGGACGTGGTGCCGGCGGCGTGGTCACAGACGAAGGTTCTGGCGTACCTGGCCGCCGATAACGAGCTGGCCCGGCGGGGCAATCCCGATGAGGCGCAGTTGGCGGCGATTGTGGCGAGGGTGTACGAAGCCGAGGGTGAGGCGCTGGCGATGCTGGCGGCAGGCGAACGACAGGCGATGGCTCGGCTGCTGGCGCTGGCGCGGGATGGCGATGGGCAGGCGGACGCGGAGCCGCAGATTGAGCGGGCGGAGGAGTTGAACCGGAAGTGGAAGGTCAAGACGGGCGACCTGTGGCGCATCGGGGAGCATCGGCTATTGTGTGGGGATTCGACGCGGCGCGAGGATGTGGAGCGGGTGATGGGGGGAGAGAAGGCGGATGCGATCGTGACTGATCCGCCATACTCTATCTTGGGGGGTGGAACATCTTCTGCAGGCAAAGGAATTAAAGCATCGTTTGATCGCCAATTTTTCCGCGCTTGGTTTCAGGCATTATTGGCAATCTTAGATCCAGCATTAAATGATGGCGCAGCGCAATGGATGACTATTGATTGGCGTGGTGCTACAGCGATCGAGGAAGCAGTGACGAATACCCGTTGGCGCCTAGCTGGTCTTGGCGTATGGCATCGTGGTGGTTTAGGGATGGGATTTGCACTTCGTAAAGTATATGAAAATTTCATCTTCTTGGTTTCCGAGGGATGGAAACGAGCTAAAACAGATGAACCTGATTTGTGGGAGTATTTGTGGACACCTGGCGATAGAACAGAAGGACATTCTGCCGAGAAGCCTGTTGAATTGATAGTGCGGGCTGTGGAGTTGTGTGATGGTAATGTAATGCTCGATCCATTTCTCGGCAGTGGCACGACCCTTGTCGCCTGCCAAAACTTAGGCCGCCGCTGTCAGGCCATCGAAATCAGTCCGGCTTACTGCGCCGTGGCCCTCCAGCGCATGACTGATGCGTTTCCGGGGATCGAGATAGAGCGAATCGAGCATGACGAAGCGAAAGACACGGATTCGGGCACGGATACACGGAAGCGGCGGCGACAAGCCTGAGAGCAGGCAATTCAAGCCGGGGCTAAAGCGGCGTGGGGGGAATCCGAACCCGCCGCCGCCGCCGAAGGAATACCAGTTCAAGCCGGGGCAGAGTGGCAATCCGGGTGGCCGGCCGAAGCTGCTCGGCGACGCCTACCGCGCGCAGCTCGCAAAGCCCGTGCCGGGAGATCCGGAGGGGCGCACCTATGCTGAAGCGATTGCCCAGGCGATGGCGATTGAGTCATTCAAGGGCAATGTGCCGGCAGCGCGTGAGGTTCGCAGCGCGACAGAGGGCGAGCGCATCAGGACGTGGCGTGACGAGGTGATCGATCTGCTCAGGAAGGGCGAGATAACACCAGATGACGTTATCGCAGAGTTCGGAGCCGACGAGGCTCAGCCGCTACTTGTCGCCGCAGGCATTCGCCGAGATGAAGGCGGCGAAGCTCAGGGCGAAAGCGGCAAATCGGCAGGAAGCAAATAACACCAGGCTACTCGAGTTTCGCGGCGCGGCGCTGGCGCTGCAAGCCTGGCGCGCCGGCGAGGTCGTCATCAGCGGGCCATACGAGACGGGCAAGACGCTCGCCGCACTGTACCTGATCGACACACTGGCCCGGGCGCACAGGAACCTGCGGGCGTCGATCGTGCGCAAGGTGCGCGGCGACCTAGACGCGACGGCGCTAGAAACCTTCCGGCGCTTTATCATGCGCGACGACGTGCGGACCTACGGCGGTGAGCACCCGGTATTCTACGAATACCCGAACGACTCGCGCATCTGGATCGGCGGCATGGATAGACCTGGTAAGGCGCTCTCCGGCGAGCGCGATGTCATTTACGTGAACCAAGCCGAAGAATTGAACCTGGAGGACTGGGAGACGTTCATCACACGCACGACGGGGCGGGCCGGCGCGCTCGTGCCCGGCCTGCTCATGGGGGATTGCAACCCTGGACCGCCATCGCACTGGATCAGGCACCGACCACAACTGACGCTGATCGAAAGCAGGCACGAGGATAATCCAGTGTTGTTCACGGACGCCGGCGTGCTGACGGAGCAAGGCGGGCACTCGATGGCCGTGCTGGATAGTCTGACGGGTGTGCGCTATCTGCGCGGGCGGAAGGGCTTGTGGGTGCAGGCCGAGGGCGTCGTCTACGACGAATTCGATCCGGTGCTTCACGTTATCGACGAGATGCCGCCGAGCTGGCAGCAGTGGCGCAAGTTCCTCGCTATCGACTTCGGATTCAAGAACCCGTTCGTCTGCCAATTCTGGGCAATGGATGGCGACGACCGACTCTATCTCTACCGTGAAATCTACATGACGGGGCGGCTCGTCGAAGATCACGCGGGCCAAATCAACGATCTGCTCGCGGGCGAGGAGCTCCGCGCCGCGTTTGCCGACCACGACGCGGAGGACCGCGCCACGCTCAACCGATACGGTATCTCGACGGTGGCCGCGAGCAAGGCGATCTCGTCGGGTATCGAGGAAGTCAAATCGCGCCTGAAAATCGCCGGCGATGGCAGGCCGCGCATCCTCTTTTTGCGCTCCGCGCTGGTCGAGCGCGACGAGGAGCTGGCCCGCAAGCGACTGCCGGCATCGACGGTTCAAGAATTCGAGATGTACGCCTGGCCGAAGGACGCCGGCGGCAAGGCGCTGAAGGAAGTCCCGGCGGACGCATACAATCACGGCATGGACGCCATGCGCTACATGGTGGCCTCGTCGATGCCAGCGAACCTGGGAGCGGTCCAGGAGGCGAATCCGAAAGCGCGCTCGAAATTCGTGCGCGACGATCTGCAGGGTGGCCGCTTCGGGCGCGACCGGCCGGCAGGACATCACAGGCGATAGTTACGACACGGATTGGGTCACGGATACACGGATAAAGATATGATAGACCACAAGGCGCGCAACGCACAAATCCTCGATGCATTGAAAGACGAATCCCCGAAAGCCGTCGCCGAGCGATTCGGCTTGTCGCGCTCTTACATCTACCGGCTGCGCTCTGGCTCGAATGGGCACGACTCAGAGACGTTCCGAGTGAACGGGCGCCCGACCGGGCCGGTGTTCAGCGAGATTGGCACGACTGGCTTGCGCCAGTTCGCCGGCAACGTCGACGAGGATTACGATCGGATCTTCAAGCCGCTGTACCGCAAGGTGCAGCTCTACAAAGAGATGGGCGACGACCCGATCGCCGCGGCCGTTTTGATGGCGACGAAGATGACGATTCGGCGGCTGTCGTGGAGTGTGGAGCCGGCCGGTGAGACGCGCGCTGACGAGCAGGCCGCTGAGTTTCTGGACGGCTGCATGGACGACATGAGCCAGTCCTGGGCGGACGCTATCGACAACGCGCTCGATATGCTCCAGTACGGCTTTGCGCTGTTCGAGGTAGTTTACAAGCGCCGGAAGGGAGAGACGCGCGAGCCGGCCAGTAAGTACGACGACGGCAAGATCGGATGGCGCAAGTGGACATTCATCGGCCAGGACACGCTGGCGCAGAATGAGCCGTGGCTATTCGACGAGCATGGCGGTATCCAGGGATTCCGGCAGCAGGACCCAAACACGGGCGCGCCGCCTGTCGAGATCCCGATTGAAAAGGCGATCTTGTTCCGCACGACCTCGCGCAAGAACGACCCAGAGGGCCGCGCCCTCCTGCGCGCCATGTACCCGCCGTGGTACATGAAGAAGAACCTGGAGGAGATCGAGGCCATCAGCGCCGAGCGGTTCGGCAGCGGCCTGCCAGTAGTGTATCTTGGCTCGGACACGTCGCGCACCGACGACGCCAACTCCGATTTGGCCGCTTACAAGAATATCGTGCGCAACATCCGGGTCGACGAGCAGATGGGCGTCGTCAACCCCTACGCTAAAATGGGAGCTGGCGCGCTGGAGGGCCAGGGGGTTCTGGTTGAGCTTCTGACGCCCAGCGGCGGCCGGCCTGTTGTGCTCGACACGACGATCCAGCGATACGAGAAGCGCATGGCAATGGTTGGGCTGGCGCAGTTCATCCATCTGGGCATGGACAAGGTGGGGACGCAGGCGCTGGCCGGCGAAACGGTTGACTTCTTCACGCTGTCCGTAGCGGCGTGGGCGGACGCGATCGAAGAGACAATCCACCGCTTCGGCACGGAGCGGCTGTTCAAGCTGAATCACTTTCCTGGCCTGACGGGGACGCCGCGCATCGTCCACTCGCCGGTGTTCAAGCAAAGTTTGATCGACGTCGCCACGTACATTGAGAAGATGACGAATGCCGGCCTGCTCACCGCCGATCCTGAATTCGAGGCGCACATCCGGCAGCTGGCCGACTTGCCGGAGAAGCCGGTCGAGGTCATCCGGCAGCAGCAGGAGGAGGCCGAATTGCGCCAGGAGCAAATGCGCAAGATGCTCGAGACAGGAAAGAAAGAAAAGGATGAGGGCGAAGAGGGTGAAGGCGAAGCACAGCAAGAGGTCGAGGAGGCAAAGCTTGCCGTCGTGACGAATGCGGAACTATTCGGCGAGCTGCGGCGGGCGCTGGCGTGGCTGGATGAGACAGGGGCGATCGCATGACGGATCGCGCCGACGTCATCCGCGCCGTCGCCCGCACGCTGGACACGCTCGAGGCGCGCGGCGCATACATTCCTGCCGATATCCTGGAGGCGGCAGCGCCGTATCGCGCAGAACGTTTTCAATCCGACCTGCGCGGCGGCGGGCCCGGGCGACGTCCCAAGGCTATCGAGTTCGTCAACGACTATCAGCGCGACCTGGAGGAAATCTATGACGACTGGTCGCGCAAGCTCGCCCGCGATCTGGCTGCCGCCGATGAGGATCGGCGCGATGAAATCTTAGCGGCTGCGCTTGCGGCGCTGCTCGTCCTGCTGCGCCAATCTGGCCGCGAGCGCATGGCGGCCTGGCTGGCCAGCGTCGAGCCGACGCCCGAAGTGCTGCAGGCGCTGGCCGATGCCGTAGCGGAGAACGACCGCCTGGTGGAGCAGAGCTTGTTGCCCGCCATCGAGCGCAAGGTGCGCGATGGCCTGCGCGACGAGGACATTCTGAAGGCGCTGGCGCTGGGCACGGGCGCGGCGGCGCTGGCCGGGCTGCTCGCTACGAGCCGGGCGCGGGCGGCGCTGTACGCCGGCGGGCTGTGGTCGTTCATGCAGGAGGCAACCGGGCTGACGGCAAAGGCGCGCGTGTATTGGCGGCTGGAGCCGCGCGCTCAGCATTGTGTCACATGCCTGGCGTTCGGCGACAAGGCGTATGATTCGTTCGAGGCGATGCTGCGCGAGACGGGCGGCGCGTGGCCGTCGCATGGGACGCAGTGCGATGGGAATTGTCGATGCTGGCTCGAAGCGGCTGCGGCTTAGGCATTCTGCCCACACATGGCTTTTATGGCCCGTCCGTTGCCATTGTCCGCACATTGCGCGATGGGGCGGTGACACACGAGTGGCTGCCGCAATTCCTGGCTGAGCAGGTCATCGCTATGATTCCGTTCGAGGAGCCGCTGGTCGCCTCGGCGCGGATTGCGTACTCCAACCTTGGCTATCGCCGCTCCTCTTGACAAAATAACCTAAAGTCGCTACACTATCGGCAACTGGGCGCATTCTGCGCGCACCTGGCGGCATTCCAGCCGCCCGATCCAATCGGATCGGGCGGCTTTTTGTGTTCTATGCGCTATGACGTGACCTGCGACATCTGTGGATATACCGGCGAGATCGAGAAGCGCCTGATCGAAGCGCTCCCGCCCTGCCCCACTTGCGGCGGCGAGATGCGACAGATCTACAGCGCGCCGGGCGTCATCCTGGCCGCGTCAGGATTCCACTACACGGACTACACGCGCTTCGAGTCGCAGGTCGGCAAGGAGCGCGCGGCGCGATTCAGGGCGCAGCGCGCAGACGCCGAGGGGCGCGCGAAGGCGGGTCGGCTGACGGAGTACGAGAAGGCGCTGTGAGCACAACACGGATTGGGTCACGGATGCACGGATGTATGATATGAATAGAGATGAGCGAGGAATCGATGCTCCGATGGATTGAGCCATTCGCATATCAGGCAGGCCAGCCGTTCCGGGTAATGCCGCTCGGCACGTTCAAGCGCGGCGAGCGGACGCTGACGATCACGAAAGACGACCTGGCGCAGATGGCTGCCAACTTCGAGAGCGGCCGGCCCCGCTGGAAAGTTCCTCTGTATTTCGGTCATCCGACTGTCGAACAGCCCGATCCGCCGAAAATCGGCAACGTGCAGAAACTAGAGGTGCGCGACGATGGCCTGTATGCCGTGCCAGAATACACCGGCAAAGGCAAGGCCAGCGTCGAGGCGGGCGAGTATCAGTTCGTCTCGCCCGGCGTGCTGTGGAATAAAAACGGATCGGCCTACGTGGACGAGCAGGGCCGACAGTTCGACAATGTGATTGAGCACGTCGCTCTGACGAATCGGCCATTCTTCGGTCAGCATGTCGCGCTGTTCAGCGAGCCTGGGGTGCTCGAGCACATGGCCGAGCATGAGGACGAGGGCGAATCGCATGAAGGCAGGATGGCGCGCATGAAGCGCATGCTGCGCCAGATGTTGTCCATGATGGGCGGCGAGGAGATGGCTGGCGCGGAACCAGGCGCGGAAACTTTCAGGGATTACGACGCCGAGACGCGGCGCGCATTTGCCGAGAAGGGTTGGGCGCTCCCGGATGGCTCGTATCCTGTCGCAGACAAGTCAGATCTTCAGAACGCGATTCACGCCATCGGGCGCGGCAAGACTCCGCACGGCGCGATTCGCAATCACATCATCAAACGCGCGAAGGCATTAGGCGCGACCAACATGCTGCCGCCCGATTGGGCGGACAGCACAAAAGAGGAATCGTCAGATTCAGAGCAAGGAGTTGAAAACATGGCAGACAAGATTGATGCACAGCCCATCATCAGCGCCGAGGAGTTCGCCGCGCTGAAGGCGAAGGCCGATAAGCTCGACGGGCTGGAGGTCGAGATCGGCACGCTCAAGAGCAAGGCGGCAGAGGCCGATACTTTCGCCGCGCAGCTCGTCGAGATGAAGCGCCAGCGCCGGCGCGACCAGCTCCTGCGGCGCGCTGAGCAGTTCGTGGCGATCCCGGAGAAGCCGGAGATCCTCGCCGAGAAACTGCAGGCGCTGGAGGAAAAGGACGCCGACCTGTTCAAGTGGCTCGACGGCCTGCTGGGCACGCTCGATCAGCAGCTCGTGACTGCCGACCTGTTCGGCCAGAAGTCAGTCGCGCAGAAGGAGCAGGCCGATACATTCGAGGCGGCGGTCGAGGCCAGGCTGGCCGAGAAGTTCGGCGGGGACCGCGCGAAGTATGCCGAGGCGATGGAGGCCGTTGGCGCGGAGCGGCCCGACCTGGCGTACCAATATACCCTGCGCCAGCGCAAGGCGCGGTGAGGTGAGACATGGCAACTTACAAAGCAGTTTCTCCCGATGGCGACGTCAGCTTCCAGGCCGACGTCGACCTGACTTTGATTCAGTACTATTTCGTCACCCCGGCCTCGACAGCCGGCAATGTCAAGGTCGCCACAGGCGCGAGCAATCCGGCACCGATGGGGGTGCTCCAGAACGCGCCGAGCGCGGGTCAGGAGGCGCGGGTTCGCGTCATGGGCATGAGCAAGGTGTTCGCCGTGACCGACGGCACATGCGCGCTGGCCTGGGGCCGTTTCTTGACTGCGAATGCGTCTGGCCAGGCGGCCGGCGTCGCGGCGGAGCAGGCCGTGACATTGGGTCGCTGGCTGGACACCAGCGCGCCGCTTTCGGCGTCCCGCTTCGGGAACGCCTTCATCAATTGCCTGGCCGCGACTGGCTGCGCGCCAAGCGCGTCATGAGGTGAGAAATGGCTAAACCGACTTACGCAATGGTGCATGTCGATGCACCACTGACCAACATCAGCATCGCCTATGCGCCGACGAAGTTCATCGCGGCGCAGGTGTTCCCGTTCGTGCCGGTGCAGAAGATAAGCGACAAGTTCTTCAAATACACGAAAGCCGACTGGCTGCGGCGCGAGGCCGAGCCGCGCGCGATGGGCACACGCGCCAGCCGGGGCGACTACGGCCTGACCACGGACAATTACGTCTGCGCGGAGAAGGCCATTGCGAAGGGCGTGCCGGACGAGATCGTGGACAACGCGGACAACCCGCTCAACCCGGCGGCAGACGCCACGCGCTATGTGACTGGGCAGATCATGCTCGAGCTGGAGAGCGAGGTCGCGGGCAATGCCTTCGGCACGGGCTGGTCGTCCAGCGCGACCCCTTCCCCCACCTGGGACAACGCCACTTCGACGCCGATCGAGGATGTGGAGACGGCGCTGAACACGGTCGTCTCGACAATCGGCAACGAGGCCAATCTGGGCGTGATGGGGCGCGGTCTGTGGCGCTACGTAAAGCAGCATCCCGACATCGTGGACCGCATCAAGGGCGCGGCCGGGCCTGGATCACCGGCGGTCGTGACGCTCCAGGCAGTCGCGGCCTTGTTTGGCCTCGATCAGCTGCTGATCGGCGTGACCATCGAGGACACCGCCGCCGAGGGCGCCGCCAGCTCATTGGCGTATGTCTGGGGCAACCACCTGCTGGTGGCCTACGTGACGGCTAGACCATCGCTGCTGGAGCCGAGCGCAGGATACGTGTTCACCTACAAGAATCGGGTGATCAACCGCTATCGCGAGGAACAAGAACATCAGGACGTGATTGAGGCGGTCCAATCGTGGGACACCAAGGTCACGGCCTCCGATGCCGCATATCTCGTGAAGTCGGCCGCATAGCCTCCGGCGCCTGGCGCGCTGGTCATCAGACTGGAGGTTCGCATGGCGATCAACTACCGGAACAAGGCCAACCTGCTCTCGGGCGCGGCCATCGACGAGATTTTCACCGCCGACGTGTCGCTGACGGCGAAGCAGTACTACTTCGTCTCCCCCGCCTCGACGGTCGGCAACGTCAAGGCCGCGACCGGCGCGTCGAACCCCGCGCCGATCGGCGTCCTGCAGAACGCGCCCGACGCGGCGGGGAAGGCGAGGGTGCGCGTCTTCGGCTTGACCAGGCTCACGGCCTGCGCCGGCACGTGCAATATGATCTACGGCAAGTTCATTCGCTCCAGCTCGGTCGGCGCGGCTGAAGTCGGCGCGTCGGGCGGCGACAATATCGTCGCGGCGGGCCGCTGGTGGGCTGCGTCCGTGGCGACGAATGCCAGCGCGTTGGGCGACTGCTTCATCAATCTCCTGGGCTTTGGCGGAGTCTGCTCGGTGAGCGCGTCATAAGTCCTCTTCTCTCCTCCTTTGTGCGGGACGGGCGCCGGGTCTCCTTACTCAGCGCCATGGCGCGGCGCTCTTGGGCGCCCGTCCCATCGGAGTGATCGGCGATGGCTGACACGAGCACGAATCAATCAGGCGGTCTCACATGGCAATCATAGTGCCGAACACCGGCTCCACCTTCGCGTCGGCTGGCTGCGTTGTAGGCTCCGAGGACAAGTGGTGTTTCCTCGGTTTCAGAACCCTGCCGAACGCCAGCGGCTCGGCGACGTTCTACCGCACCAATGCATCGACAAGCGGAAGCGAAATATTATCCATCAGCCTGTCGCCCGGCCAGGTGACGGTCATCCCGCAGGCGTTCAATTCGCCATGCGGCATCTACATCGCCGGCGTGACGGGCGGCTGCGCCATCGTCTGGATGAAGGAGAAACAGTGACATGAGTGCGCTGACCGATTTCGGCGAGAACAAACTAATCGACCACTTCTTCAATGTGGCTTCCTACACCGCGCCGAGCGTGTATTGCGGGCTGTTTTCCACGTCGCCCGACGATGCAGCCAGCGGCCTCGAGGTCAGCGGCGGCGGCTATCTACGGCAGCGCGTCGTCAACTGGGATACGTCGGCGTCGGGTGCGACAGAGAACTCCAGCGCGATTACCTTCCCGCAAGCGACGGCGAGCTACAACGTCCTCGCCGTGGGCCTGATGGACGGATCGACTGCGGGCTGCGCGACGAATATGTGGTGGTATGGCAAGCTCTCCACATCGCGCCTGGTCAACCAGAACGATACGTTCGAGATCGCCGCATCCAGCCTGGATGTGACACTCGCTTGAGGCTGAATGTCTGACCTGATTGATCGCATCGCAGGGGGCGAGAGCATCACTCGTCCGAAGCTCAATGTGGGAGGTTGAGATGGCGATTGTGCAAGGGTTTTCCATGCGGTTGGTGCACCCCTTGGGCTTGGTGTCGGTGACGGCGTTTTACGATGATGCGGACGGGCGGCCGGTGCGGTTGGATACGACGAACACGACGGGGCGGCCCTTCCGTGTGCGCCTGGCGCTGGCGGATGGCTCGCGGCAGGTGAGCGCGGTCATTCAGGCGGGATCGAACAGCGTGATCGTGCCGGCGCAGGTGGCGCAGCGCATCGACCTGCGGCCGTACGGCGACGAGCCGGGCGAGCTGCCGGGGGTGAATCCGACCGCGTGGGTGTGCCAGTTGGAGATATAGGCCGTGGCGTTTCCCTCGGTCCGGGCGGTTGGCGCGGACTACATCACGACGGGTGCGACGAGTCATGTGATCGATATGCCGGATGGTATTGTCTCCGGCAATTTGCTGATCGCGTTCTTCGCGCACGACGACGAGAGCAGCCAGGAAACGGTGACCTGGCCGGGGGGCTGGACGGAGTTTGTCAGCGCGGATGCGGGCGGCAGCGCCGGCGTAAACTATGCTTACCGTATCGCGGGCGGCAGTGAAGCCGCGTCAATCACGGTCACGACGGGCACGAGCGAAGCCGCCGCCGCCAAGATTTTCGAGATTCGGAATTGGCACGGCACGTCGCCGCCGGAAGCGGCGACGGCCAACAGCGCGACCGGCGATCCTGATCCGCCGAGCCTGACGCCGAGTTGGGGCGCGGCGGATACGTTCTGGGTTGCGTCTTGCGGCCTGAACGCGGGTTCGGGGACGTGGGCGTATCCCGCAAGCTACACGACCGATCAGTACAGCCTGACAACCGGCGGCGCGGGTGCGACGGCGCTGGGGCTTTGTTCTCGGCCGCTGAATGCGGCGAGCGAGAATCCGGCGGCGGGCGCATTTACCAATTCCGGTTGGGTGGGGGTTACGGTAGCGGTTTCTCCGGCGGCCGGCCCGAGGGTGCGTGTTCCGCTACGACGAATCGAAAGACTGACCCATTACAGGATGTGAGGCATGCCCATTTACACGAGCCGACTCGATGCAACCTCCGTCAGCAGCGCGGCGACATTAGTGCAAGTCAACGCGCCATCGAACGCCGCGCTCAAGATTTTGCGCGCCTGGATCAGCGTCTGCACCGTTTCAAGCTGCGCGCTACAGGCTCGTCTATCGCGGCGCACGACCGGCGGCACGGGCACATCCTTCACGCCGATTCGACACGATCCGTGGGATGTCTCGACCAGCGCCACGGCGACGGTCAATCACAGCGCCGAGGGTTCGCTGGGCGACGTGATTATCCGGGATACGTTTAACGTCTTGAACGGCCTGCTCTACCTGCCCATCCCAGAGGAGCGCATCATCGTTCCGCCCGGCTGCGCGCTGTCGCTGGATTTGCCCGTCGCGCCGGACAACGCATCGTCGCTGAACGCCGGTATAACCTGGTCTGAGCGGGAGTGAGGATGTGGCGCAGCACGTCTTCCGAGCGCCGCCCAGACCGGCACAGCGCACGCGCTCTGTATTTCCCGCCGCACTGCCCAAGCCGGGCATCGTCAGCGGCACGGCAACGCTTGCGGCTTTCGGCTCATTAACATCCGACGCGCAAATTACACTGCGGCCTGATGCGGCCTTGTCCGCCTTCGGATCGCTGACGTCTGACGCGGCCATGAGGCTGCGCGGCGACTCCGCGCTGGCGGCTTTCGGCGGCGTGAGCTCCGATGGCGGCCTGCGCATCCCCGGCAACGCGACGCTGGCGGCGTTCGCTGACCTGAGCGCCGAGGGCATTAGGAAAGTCTCCGGCGACGCGACGCTGGCGGCCTTCGGATCGCTGGCGTCGGATGGCCGTCTGACGCTGAATCCGAACGCGACTCTCGCGGCATCCGGCGATCTCACCGTGGCAGCGCAAATGCTGCTGCGGCCTGGCGCGGCGCTGGCCGCCGTTGCTGGCCTGGACGCATCGGCGCAATTGACGCTACGCGGCGACTTGTTGAGCGCGGCCTTCGGATCGCTTACAGCTGACGGCAGTGTCATTACGCCGGTCGAGGTGGCGATGGCCGCGTTCGGCGGCCTGGCCGTCAATGGACGGTTGATCCTACGGACCGACGCGACGTTGGCCGCCTTCGGCGCTCTGACGGTCGAAGTCGGCAAGGTTTTTGGAATGGCGGCGCTGGCCGCCTTCGCCGGCTTGGCGCCGGATGGTCAGCTTGTCGCGCGGGGCGATTCCGCGCTGGCCGCTTTCGCATCGCTGACCGGGGACGGCGCGCTGACGCAGCGGGGAACGGCGTTGCTGGCGGCGGCGGGCACGTTGGCCGTCAATGTGCAACTGAAGATCGGCGGTGAGGTCATCCTATCCGGCGTGGGAACGCTGACGCCGGATGGCCGGCTGACGATCTCGCCGCAGGCGGTTCTGGCGGCCTTCGGCTCGCTGACGGTGGCCGGCGATATACAGGTTCAGGATGTTTTTGCGGCGCTGGCGCTGACGCTGGCGCGCCGGGATCTCACGTTGGAGCTGCGGACACGCGGGCAAATGCTGCACATGCCGCGCCGGTCGCAGACGCTGAAGACGAAGAAACGATAATGCCGACAGTCCTCGAGTTCAGGGATAGCCCATTCGACATATCGGACGCAGAACGGCTCGCGTTCGGCTTTGATACGGCGGCCTGGGGAATCACCTGTCCGCTGTCGCCATCCGCTGTGATTCTGGATGCCAGCGGCGCCGATCTTTCGGCGTCGCTGTTCGCAGGCTCGGCGGCCATCTCGGCGTGCACGGCGACGTGCATTATCACACCGCGCGTGCAGAATCTGGTGGCGGGCTGCACATACCGGCTGGAGGTGCGCTGGGAAGATAATCAGTCCACGCCGAACCGCTTTCAATGCGCGCTTTCAATCAAGGCGGCCTCCTGATGGCTTACGCATCCGCGAGCGACGTAGGGGCTTTGACACGCAATCTTCTGGGCGGCGCGTCGTCCTTCACAACGTCGACCTCGCCGACGCTGGCGCAGGTGAATTCCTGGCTATCCGCCGGCTGTGCGATGATCGAGACGGTGGCGGGCGGAACGTCCATCGGCGCGACGCGCACGGTCTACGGGTTTGCCGTCGAAGCCAATGCGCTCTATGCGGCCTGGATGGCCGAGCGGTCGCGCACCATGGCGGCGACGACGGCGCAGGAGCGCACCCGGGCCGATATGCTGAGGCGAGATTTCTTCGATCATCTGGGATGGCTGGAGAAGTACGGTCAGTCGCGGGGCGGCGTCACGCCGGTCAGCCTGGCCTATGCAGGAGGGATCAGCAAGAGCGACAAGGAGTCGGTCGAGTCCGACGCCGATCGAGTCACACCGCGCTTCAGGCGCGGGCAATTCAGAAACCCGGAGGCGCTAACGCCGGATGATACAAGCGCAAGTTGACGCTCACTGGCCGGGCGTGCATGAAATCGAAATCAACATTCCGCAGCCGCTCACGTCCGTTGATGGCAATCCACATATCTGGGAAACGATGACGCTATGTCAGATTGCCATAGCCGCTCAAGCGCGCACGACATTCGAGATTGGGACCTACAACGGCTCGACGGCAATTGCCTTGAGCGCTGTTCCTGGAATGGAACGGATATGGACACTCGATTTGCCCGCGCATCAGGCGCCCGCGCTGTCCATCCTGGAAGACGATTGGCGCTACATAGGCGTAGTGAAGATGCCGTTTCCGTCGAATGTTAAGCAGCTCTGGGGGGACAGCGCCACGTTCAACTTCGGGCCTTACGTGGGCCGCTGTGATTTGGTGTTCGTGATGGGGGCGCACAGCCCGAGGTACATCGAGAATGATTTGGCGGTCGCGTTTCGATTGCGCTCGCCCGGCGGCGCGGTCGTGCTGCACACGGGAACGGCAGAGCCGATGCGCGCGGTGACGGAGAAATACAGCGCGTGGCTGGTCAGCGATCGGATGGCGGTGATTGATGAACCAGCAACACGACACGGATTTTGAGCACGGATACACGGAAAGATGACAGTTTCACAAAATGGCTTGCATCTCATATATCTCTATGCCGATAGCGCGACGGAATGGAATTGTTCCCAATGGCGCGCGCTTTCCCCGTCGGATGCGATCAATGCCGAGCATGAGCGCGGCACGACGCCGATGACGGCGCAGTTGTTTTTCATGCCTACCGCGCTGGTCTGGGATCACCCTGGGGTGCAGCGCCAGATTGGCGCGGCGGATGTGCTGATTTTCCAGCGCAATGTCCTGATCAAGGAGGTGTGGGACGCGATGAGCTACTGGCGCGCGCTGGGCAAGACCGTCGTGGTCGATCTCGACGATCACTATCCCGGCCTGCTGCCGAGCAACCCGGCGTTCCCTTATTGGATCCTCAACAAGCCAGGAATCGAGCCGCATCCCGTCGCAGGCCTGGAAGAAGGCTTGCGCCGGGCGCACGCGCTCACGTCGCCGTCAAAGGTTATCTTGAAAGATTGGGAGCACGTCGTTAGGGGTTTTTTCCTTCCGAACTGGACGCGGCGCGCGTGGTACGAGGACATCGAGCACAAGCCGGCAGATGGACATGATTATCTGTTTCAGTACGACGACGAGGGCAATCTGCTTGCCACGCCGCGCGAAGGCTCAGAAGGCGAAATCATCCTCGGCTGGGGCGGCTCGATCAGCCACGTTGATTCGTGGCTGTACAGCGGCATCATTCCGGCGCTCGATCGGATATTCGAGGAGTTCCCGGCCGCGCGGCTGAAATTCTGCGGCCACGAAAAGAGGTTGGAAGACCTGATGCTCGGCCGGTGGGGCGAGCGCGTGATTCGGCAGGGCGGTGTCATGCCCACTCACTGGCCGAAGGTCGTTTCGACGTTCGACATCGGGCTTGCGCCGCTCGATCCTCGGCCGCTCCCGCCGTGGCGTGAAGACGCGCCGGTCGTGTCTTACGACGATCGCCGATCGTGGCTCAAGGCGGCGGAGTACCTGACCGCTGGCGTGCCGTGGGTGGCGTCGCGCAGCGAGACCTACCGCGAGCTGGCGCACCTGGGAAACGTAGTCGACAACACACCAGAGGCATGGTTCGACACGCTTTCGTACACGCTCCGGCATCTGGACGACGCAAAGACCGAGGCGTGGAAGCGGCGGCGCTGGGCGTTGGATAGGTTGACGCTTGAGGGAAATATCGGGCGCTACACCCAGATCGTGGACAACATCATTGCCGTGGCCCAGGTCGCAGGCGGCGCGAAGCTGCCAGGGACGATCTACGTATGACACAACGCGAGGCGCAAGAGAGCAGCTACCGCATAGCGACGCAGTGGTATGTCGAGCATGATGTCACCTGCGGTGATGTGTCGCTCGGCGATGTGATGGAGTACGATGTGCTGCGCGTCGTGGGCGCGTTGTTCCTGAACGAGATTAGAGGCGATGGCCGAGATCAAGAGCGAAGCGAAATCGGATAGTAGGATTCTGATTCTGCCGGGGCATCCTGTGTCGTCCTGCGCCTGGCGCGCGCTGGCCGAGCATTACGCGCTGCTATTTCTCTATCCGCAGGCCAAGCAGCACGCCGATTCATTGGCGCTGGCGACGGCGCACCTGGGCCAGTTCTACAGCCCGGATGCGCAGGAGTGGGCAGCGAACGAGACGGCGCGCATGCTGGGTGAGCTGCATTCGGCGCAGTGGGATTTTCAGAGATTCAGCGAGCGCCTGCCGCACGACCTGAATAGCCGGCTGCCGCAGTGGTGGCCGGGCTACATCCTGACGCACGCGCAGGGACTGGCGCAGCGCATCGCATCACTGGAGGTTGTGTCGCAGAAATATGAGGTGTCCGGCCTCGTGCTGCACGAAGACGTGGCGCCGGACACGCGCTCGATGGCGCTGTGGGCGCGGGCGCGCGGCATCCCGACGATTCACGTCCCGCACGCGAATTGCCATCTGCGCGACGACGCCGGCCCGGATATTCACCGCGAGACGCGCACGGATTGGCTGGCGGCCAGCGGCGCATACGCGGCGGATTGGTACGCGCGCCAGGGATTCCCGCGTGAGCAGATCACCGTTGTGGGAGCGCCGCAGTGGGATGCGCTGTACGAGGATGTGACCGACCGGGACAGTGCGCGGCGCATCTTCGGATTCGAGGCAGGTGACACTGTGCTCGTCTACGCCACGACCTGGGCGCAGACGACCGGGCTGCGCGGCGGCTGGCAGGATGAACATGAGGCAGGCTTGGCAGCCGTGCTGAGCCTGGCCAAAGAGATGAGCGCTGCGCTCGTCATCAAGATTCATCCGAACGATCAGCAGGGCAGCGAGGACATATTCGCGGAGAGGATGAAGGCGGCGGAGATACACGGGCGCGTGACACGGCAGCACAACGCCTTCGCCTTGCGCGCCGCCGATGTGTTCGTCGCCCAGGGACCGAGTAATATGTGCGTGGAGGCGGCGATCATGGGCACGCCGGCGTGTTATATCCAGACTGAGGGGTTTGATTACTCGCACGCGCTCCCCTTCCGCTGCGCGCCGGATGGATTGTCGCAGGCGGCGCGTCTGGCGCTGGAGAGCCGGGGCGATCCGCTGTGGCAGGATTTCATCCGCTTCTACAATGATGTGCACCCGGGCGGCGGCGCGGTCGCGCGGCTGGTGGAGTTCGTGAGAGAGAAGTGTCCGTGAACAACGGATTCGGAGAATTCGACGGATTAGAGGCGGGCTATTCTCGGAGGCCATGCGCGCCGTGATGACAACGGCGTAAGATTCGGAGAATCCGACGGATTAGAGGCGGGCTATTCATGATCCGCATACGCTCTGACGGAGTTCTGGAGCAGATCGAGGCGCAGGCGCGCAGCGCGCCGCAGTGGGTTCCGCAAGAAATCGCGTTCAATATGCGGAAGCTCGGGCCGAAGGCCGTCAAGCGCATGCGGGAAGCCGTGCATGTGCATCGCTACACGGGCGCGCTGGAAGACTCCATTGACGACCACTACTCGCGCGGCGACATGCAAATCGACATCTACCCGGGAGCGCAGCGCGGCAAGTGGGATGCGGGGCTGCTCCTGGAGTTGGGCACGGGGCCGATTCCCCGCGCGCCATATCGCCCGATCGCGGCATGGGCTGCGTTTCGAGGCGCGCCGATGCCGGGGGCGTGGCTCAAGATTCGCACGCGCGGCGTGTCGGCGCATCCATTCCTGGATCGCACGGCGGCGGCCATTATTCCTGACGTCGAGGAAGCGGCGGCGGGGATGGCGCAGGACATCGCTGTGCGCCTGTTGTGGGGGACGCGATGAGCCTGCAGGACATTCGAGAGGGGCTTTACACAACGCTCCATACCTGGGGGCCGTTCGCCGCTTCGGAGATGAGCGCGTGCGGATACGATGTGCTGGAGACGGCCAATGTCTGCGCCATCGTGTTCGCGCCGGGTGAATCGACGTTTCAGCCATTGACATTCGGCGCGAGCGCGATCGATTCCGGCGCGTGGGGCATTGATGGCGAGATCTACATCAAGGACACGGGAGCTCCGATGGCGCTGCTCGGCAGGGTGTGGCAGGCACACGACGATCTGCGGGACACGCTGGAGCGCGATCGGCGGCTGAGCAATACCGTGCAATACGCGCGGCTATCGCGCATGGCGTTCAGCCCGGTCCTCTTCGAGGCCGGCGGCCAGGGCTGGGCGCGCGTGGAGTGGACGATTATCGCGGAAGAGTTCTAGTTGACTGCCACCGCCGTTTTTGATATACTGTAGTCAGCGGCCCGCAAGGGCACTCTTGACGGAGCATCGCGCCGTCACCTCATTCAAGGTGACGGCGCTTTTGCATTTCAGGAACACGACAAGGAGGCAGTATGCCATTCATACACGGATTGAACGGGGTTAAGTGATAGCCCCTCTGCGCGGTGACGCGCAGAGCAAACCCGGAATATCGGTGGAAGCCTGAGAAGTCTCAGGTGATGTGATAGAAGGCGAATACACCAGACTTTTCAAGATAATGGCGATAGATATGACAGGTAGGACACAGGATGACAAGGTTAGAGAGATCCCCATTGGTTCTATCATGATCGACATGATGAACCTGAAGAACCATCTTAGCCTTGTTCCATCCGCAATCCGCACATCTTTCACCATGATGACTCATGGCCTCAGTGCGATGCTGGGCCGTATCACGTCTTGGTTGATAGACGATTCTCTGTCTTTCTCGTATCTGTTCTTGATTAGTTTGGTAATAAGCCTGCGGGGTCCCGCGTTTCTTTTGAATACTCCAATGGCAATGATGACAATAGCGGCCATTTTGTGCTGGCCGTTCTTGGCACATCACACATGGTCCGATGTGTTTTTTTCTCGGCATGTCAGCCTTCCTCTCGGTGTTTCTTACACCGAATTATATCATATTCCTGAGCGGTAACGCCGAGGCACAGGCCGCAAGGCAAGGCCGTAACGACTACCAACGGGCGACTCCCTGAGTCGATGGCATAGTCTGGTCTGCAACGAAATGAAGTTGCAGAGGCGCACAGAGATGACGCGCCCCCGCGAAAGCGGAGTAACAGAAACGAATTTTCGTGTGGGATTCCGCCGGCACGTGTCGCAACGTGAGCGGCGATCTCAACAGCGTCACGCTGGCGTGGACGCGCGATAACCCGGATACGACGACGCTGGGCAAGGTGAATGTCCAACGCATCACGGGCATCCGCGACGCGCAACTGTCCGGCGCGGGCATCTGGAATTCGGACAACACGACCGGCACGGACGACATCTTCTCTGCGCTCATGGGCGCCAGCAATGTCCATACGATGGTCGCGTGGGCGCCGGCTGGCTGCGCCGTATCGGGCTGTCCGCTGTACTCCGGCTGTTTCCAGATCAGCCAGTACGAACCCACTGGCCCGGTCAACGGCCCGGTCGCGTACAATTGGACATTTCAGTTGTCGAGCGGCTCGATCACCGCCGGCAGCGTCGCGTAAGCGAAGGAGAGCATCATGGACGCATCCGAGTTGTCGGAGCGAATCGCCAACCTCGTGCGCGAGGGGATGTGGTCGGAAGCGGCGGCGGAGGTGGCGCGCGCCTGGAAGGAGTTGTCGGCGTTCGGGACGCGCCGGTGCGACCTGCCAGAGTTCCCGGACGTGTTCGTGCGCTTCCATACGATAGGCTATCCATTTCGGCTGCGGCGGCAGTGGACAGACGAGGACCGCGCGGACGGGCTGCTCGAGATAATCTTGCCGCACGTGGCGGAATGGAACCTGGCGGATCTGAGTGGCAAGCCCGTGTCGCTGTCTGACGGCGCACGCCATGCGACGCTCATGGACGACGTAGACACCGCGCTCGTGCTGTGGCTCGTGCGCCAATTCTCGCAGTTCCTCCTGGTCGACCTGGCGTCTCCCCGCCCAAACTCCTGAAAGCCGTCGGCACATTCGTGCTGCGCGACGGCCCGATGCCGATCGATTTGTTCGAGGTGGAGCTTGCGAAGCGCATGGGCTGGACGCTCACGCAGCTAGACGCCGAGGATATGGCGCGCGTGCTGCCGGGGCTGCATGCGTCCAGCGCCCGCGATGCGCTCGAGGCTGTGATGAACCACGTGCGCACGCAGGGCAAGGTCAAGCCGTCCGACGAGGCGCTTCAGGTGTACGATGAGATTACGGAATTGATGAAAGATGGCTGATACCACACGGCGAGCCAGGATTATCCTCGAAGCGCGCGACGAAGCCTCGCGCGTTTTGGCCGGCATCGGCGGCGGCTTTCGCGGCCTGGGCGACGCCAAGACGAGCCTGATCCGCAAGACGAGCGACCTCGACAAGGCCGTCGCCGCCGAGCGCAAGTCGCTGATCGACTCAGCGCAGAGCGGCCATCGGCTCTCCGAATCCCTCTCTCGCGTATCCTCGCAAAAAGACGTAGCGCGCATCGCTGCACAGCGGCTCGACGCGCAGGTGCGCGGCAACCAGATCACCGTCGCACAATATAACGACGCCATCGGCCAGCTTCATGCGAAATACGACCTGTCGTCTGAGGCGGGACGTAAAGCCGCCGATTCTCTCAAGCGGCTCAACTCTGATTTTGCGGCGGGCAAGATCGGCGCGGAACAATACGCGGCCGGGCTGGAGAAAATCAAGATCAGCGGTGGAGGACTGCCAGGCATCCTGTCCGGTATCGGCGGTATGGCCAAGTTAGCTTTCGCGGGCCTAGCGGCTGGCGCCGTGGCCGGCATCGCGGCAAGCATAAAACTCGGCATGAGCATGGAACAGACGCGCATCGCGTTCAAGACCATGCTCGGCAGCGCAGAAGCGGCCAGAAAGCATCTGGAGGAGCTTCGTGCGTTCGCGGACAAGACGCCGTTCCGATTCTCAGAACTCACTGTCGCGTCGCGGCGCCTGCAGGCATTCGGGTTCGAGGCCGAGAAGATCATCCCGATGCTGCGCGACATCGGCGACGCGGCGGCGGCGATGGGCGGGAGCGCGGATATTATCAACCGTGTGACGATCGCCATCGGCCAGATGAGCGCGAAGGGCAAAGTCAGCGCGCAGGAGATGCTGCAGCTCACCGAGGCCGGCATCCCGGCATGGCGCTACCTGGCCGAGGGCGTTGGCGTAACGACCGCAGAAGTCCAGAAGATGACTGAAAAGGGACTCGTTCCCGCCTCGCAGGCCATCGAATTGATTCTATCCGGCATGCGCCAGGACTTCGGCGGCATGATGGAAGAGCAGGCCAAGACCGCCGCCGGGCAGATGTCCACGCTCCAGGATTCCATCGAGGGCGTCGCCGTGACGCTCGGCGAGGCGCTGCTTCCGGCGCTCAAGAGCATGATCGGTGTAGCACAGGAAGGCGCGGACGCGCTCAAGCTCCTGGTCAATTGGGAAAAGAATCTGCACGATGTCTTCACGACACACCAAGCCGATATGTTCAAGCTGGTGACGGCGCAGGACGAGACACGCATCAGCGTCGAGGAGTACAACAGGGAGATTTTGCGGTCGGGGCAGTTGACGGGCGATGCAACGAAAATCGCGGATGAGCTTACGGCAATGATACGCGAGCAGTACACCGCAACGGAGTTGGCGCGGCTAGGCTTTGCGGATATGTCGGACGGTATTTACAAGGTTTCCCAGAACGTCAACCTGTTGACCGACGCAGAACTTGAGGCTTATCAGGCCGGCGTAAAGTGGAGCGAAGGTGTCGAGAATGCCACCCTGCGCGTGCGCGGGCTGATTCCGGCGACGGAAGAAGAGACGAAAGTCCTGGAGCGGTTAAAAACAGGAATGATGAATAGCCAGGTCGAGCTCAAGGACCTCAGCGGGGAATTCGATGCGCTCAAGACGATCGTGGCCGGGCCGGTCGGAAAGGCATTCGACGACTTCACACAAAAAGAGAGCGACTTGATCGCCAAGCAAAAGGAGCTGCAAGGCAATCTCCGCGAGCTGGAAGAGCAGCACGGGCGCGTCGTCACGGCGACGGGGCGGCGCAAGCTGTCTGAGGCCGAGCTGACGCTGGAGACGATCAAGCTGACCGAGGCGCAGGCCAAGCTCGCCGAGACGAGCGATCCGAAGAAGCAGGCCGAGCTTGCGGTCCAGATCGAAAAGCTCCAGGAGAAGCTGGGCGGCGCGACGGGCGCGACGCAGGCGTACATCGACAAGTCGAAAGAGATGGACGCGATCAAGGGTCAACTATCCGAAATCGACGCAGCGCTGCTCTCCAATCGGCAGAACTTCGAGGAGAACATCAAGCGCATGATCTTCGAGCAGCTGATCGCGTCGGTTGGGGATTTCACGAAGGCCACCGATGCGCAGCGCGAATCCATCACGGAGATCGCCAAGACGTTTGGCATCTGGGATGAATCGACGGCAACGCTAATGAATCGTGTTCCCGTGTGGGCCACACAGCTCCAGGGCATGACGAAAGACGTCGGCGATCTGGACGCGCGCAAGAAGGGGCTGATCGGCTCCGTGATGAACTACTACAACTCTGTGACGGGACAGGCGATTCCGGCGACGGATCAATATAACGACCGGCTCAAGACGAACTTCGATCGCATGATGGAGATCGAGGACGCGACGGGAAGAGCCAACAAAAACACCGATTTGTTTGCGCTGTCCGTGGGAGACGCAGGCGGCGCGCTGGAAGACGCAGCGGGCAAGGTGGACATCTACGCAGGCAAGCTGCAGTCGCTGCCGACTTCTCATACGTTCAGGCTGAAAATCGAAACGGAAGGCGCGCTTCCGACGCTGCCGGCGGGCGCGGCTCCTATCGCGTTGCAGCACGGCGGCCAGGCGCGCCAGGACCGCGCTTACATCGTCGGTGAGCGCGGGCCGGAATATTTCATCCCGCGCATGCCGGGCTTCGTGGTGAACCAGCAGCAGGCGGCGATGGCGGTGGGGGCGGTGCACGCACGCGGCGAGCCGCAGGCGGCGGGGGCGGTGACAGTCAACGTCACGGTCAACCCGGCGCCAGGCATGGACGAGCGGGCGCTGGCGCAGGCCGTGAGTGTGGAGCTGGCGCGCCGGCTGCGGTCGGCGCGGGCATCGGGCTTGCAGTACATGGCGCAGTGAATAACAGCGGATTTTAAGAATTTACGGATCAGGGAAGGCTGATGGGTGATGCAGCGGATTTTAAGAATTTACGGATCAGGGAGAGCTGATGAGTGATGCGATTGTAAAATTCACGCACGGCGGCAGGACGCTGGACATCAACAGCGGGCGGTACAGGGTCGGTCCGGACTTCGCGCCGCCGGCGGCGAACCTGTCACCGCTCCTGGCGTCCGGGACGAGCGTCAATCGTTATGGGGGAAGCCGGAAGCTCGGCGAGCGCGCGCTGGATCGGCAATGGAGTTTCAGCATCCATGTGCATGCGGCGAGCG
>Ga0247727_10005287_pt1 | contig 26430 bp, 16 predicted proteins | sample WisWelCaveWW1625_FD_202498 | JGI IMG/M metagenome (GOLD analysis project Ga0247727, IMG submission 202498) | Biofilm microbial communities from Wishing Well Cave, Virginia, United States - WW16-25 | ecosystem: Environmental > Aquatic > Deep subsurface > Groundwater > Cave microbial mat | place...
TGCCTAACTGACTTGGATGCAAGACGCTTGCTTAACAGATCGTGATTCATAAACGATACCCTCGGTAATGTGATAGTCAAAAATACTCATTTTTACCTTGGTATCATTTGATACAATCCATAAGTAAAGTCATTATTTTCCTCAAAATAAAAGAAGCCGGTTTCTAATTCAGGGAATCGGCTTTTTTGTTTCTCATGTACAACTTTACTACATTCTCATTGAAAAATTTATTGCAATTTATGCCATTAATGGTTAGCATATCGGGAATTCGGGGTGTTGTGGGCGTCAGCTTGACGCCGGATGTTCTGGTGAAGTACGCGAGTGCGTTTGCTCAATACTGCAATCGTGGAAAGATCGTCATCGGGCGAGATGGCCGTATCACCGGTAACATTATCGGTAACATCGTCTCATCGACGCTGCTTTCGATGGGGTGCGATGTGGTAGCCTTAGGTGTCGCGCCTACGCCAACGATTCAAATTGCTGTAGAACAACTTCATGCAGCGGGAGGGATTTCCATTACTGCAAGCCATAATCCGCTTCCATGGAACGGGATGAAGTTTATTAGTTATACCGGAATGTTTCTTAATGCTGAAGAGAATAAACGTCTTTGGTCGATGGCGGATTCGCCGATCTATGAGTATTCTTCATGGGATGAGATCGGACGGCATACATCCGACGATACGTTTCTTCGTCAGCATGATGATATGGTGCTCAACCTCCCCATCCTAGATCCTGAAAAAATCATACGTCGGAAATTCAAGGTTGTTGTGGACTGCATTAATTCTGCAGGTGGACTGATCATTCCTATGTTGTTGCGACGATTGGGCTGCGAAGTGATTGAGATGAACTGTGACGTTAGCGGCATCTTTGCTCATACACCTGAGCCAATTCCGGAAAACCTCGGCGAATTATGTAATCGTGTAAAAGTAGAAGGCGCAGACCTCGGCATTGCTGTTGATCCCGATGTCGATCGCCTTGTCTTGATTACTGAACAAGGTGAGCCACTCGGTGAAGAGTATACCATTACAACTGTCGTTGATTTTGTTCTGAAACATCGATTGCAAATCAGCAAGTCATCGCAGGCTGTGGTGGTGAATCTTTCAACAACGAGAGCGGTTGACGATGTTGCTGCTCGATATAAAGCTAAGGTGTTTCGCACACCTGTCGGAGAAATTAATGTTGCTCAGCGTATGCTGGAAGTGGGTGCAATAGTCGGCGGCGAGGGAAGCGGTGGTGTCATTCTGCCCACACTTCATTATGGCCGTGATGCGGTTGTCGGTATCGCCATTGTATTGCAGCAGCTTACTGAATTTGGCGGTACGCTATCAACATATAAGGCAACGCTACCAACATACTCTATTGTTAAAGCAAAAATAGATATTGGTGATAGACGTTCAGATGAACTTTTTCGTCAGTTACGTCAGCGTCATGCCAACAATGGTAATGTTAATACCGATGACGGTCTTCGCATTGACTTTCCCGATGCGTGGGTGCATCTGAGAAAATCAAATACAGAACCGATCGTGAGAATTATCGCTGAAGGTTCATCGACACAGAAAGCACAGGCATTAACCGAACGTTTTACAGAAGAAATACTTCTTATATAGAATATGGTTCTTTGCAAAATTACAGGCACGCTCGTCGCCACACAGAAGAACGAGCATCTCAAGGGGCACAAAATCCTTATAGCACAGCCGATTGATCTTGATGGTAAGTACATCGGCAGAGATATTCTGGCGATTGATTCTGTTGATGCTGGGGTAGGAGATACAGTTCTTGTAGTACAGGAAGGACAGGGTGCAGCGCAAGTGCTTAACAACAAAAAAGTGCCGGTGCATTCTGTTATCGTTGCGGTTGTTGACGGGATGGAGGTAAAGGAGTAATAATAAAGCGATAAACTGAATGTTATATTCTACATCAATAATTTCCGGAGGCATTCATGATATCTGTTACTGACTTACTTGTTCTTTCTCAAACTCCCAATATTGGTGCGAACCGATTACGTAAGCTTGTTTCTCATTTCAATGATACGGAAAGTATCTTTACCGCATCGGCTCGTGAGGTTGCAAATGTAGAAGGCTTCAGCAAAAAACTTGCTTCCGTAGCCGTGCATTTTTTAAAAAATGAAGGCCGCGTACGAGCACAACGTTATGCTGAACACCAACTTTCCCTGCTTAATAAGGTTGAGGGTTGCATCATTACATATTGGGATAAAGCGTATCCGGAGCTTTTGAAGAAGATTTATGATCCTCCGCCTTTTCTTTTCATGCTCGGAGACTTGAACGAGAATGATAAGTATGCACTTGCAATTGTAGGAACGCGCCAGCCGTCAGATTATGGCAAGGCGATTGCAGAAAAATTTAGTCAGGAATTTGTACGATTAGGAATAACAGTTGTTAGCGGGCTTGCACGTGGCATTGATACCGTTGCCCATGCATCTGCGTTGAAACATGGTGGGAGGACCATTGCAGTGATTGGCTCGGGTTTAGATGTCATCTATCCACAGGAAAATAAGTCCCTGAGCAATCGTATTGCAGAGCATGGTTCCATCATATCAGAATATGAAATGGGAGCGAAACCGGATGCGGTGAATTTTCCGCGCCGTAACCGATTGATTAGCGGACTTTCATTAGGAACGCTTGTTGTTGAGACTGATATTAACGGCGGTGCAATGATTACAGCAAACATGGCGCTTGACCAGAACAGAGAGGTCTTTGCAGTGCCTGGCGCGATTACTTCGAAACGAAGTCATGGATGTCATGCGCTGATTAGAGAAGGCAAAGCAAAACTTGTTGAAAATATTGATGATATTATTGCTGAGCTATCAGGTAAACTCAAACCACTACTTCGTGATAAAGGGATCAATGAACAGCAGCCATTACCAAGTCTATCATTGTTTGAAAAGAGTTTGTATGATATCCTCACAGAATCGCCACAACATATTGACGCGATAGCAGAACTATTAAATATCTCTACAGCCGACGCCCTTGTTAATCTGTTAAGTCTGGAATTCAAAGGACTTATCAGACAATTAGCCGGTAAGATGTTCGTGAGAATATAGTTGGTAATTGCATAGTAATTTCTATAACTGAAAACTTTTCTCTTATGGAAAACTTTTGTATTATGTACTACCATGTTTACTATTGGTGAAGTTGTTATTGAAGATCAACTCGCAGGCGAGAAGTTTTTCTGCGATCTTGTAAAATGCAAAGGTGCCTGTTGTACTCTTCCCGGCGGGCGTGGTGCCCCGCTTCAAGATAGTGAGGTAGAAGAATTAGAAAAGGCGTACCCCTTTGTACAACGTTATTTGTCAGACCAAAGTAAACGTTTGATCAAACAACATGGTATGGTTGAAGGTTTGCCCGGCAGTTATGCAACTACTTGTGTTGATGACAATGATTGCGTCTTCGTTTATTATGAAGAAGGTATAGCCCGGTGTGCAGTCGAACGAGCCTATCACCAAGGAGAAATTCAATGGAGAAAGCCGTTATCGTGTCACCTGTTTCCTGTAAGAATTTCTACGAATGGTGCTGATCGTGTTCGCTATGAAAAGATTTCAGAATGCAATACGGCGAGAACTGCAGGACGCAACCTTGATATGCCGCTCTTCAAGTTCTTGAAGGATGCGTTAATTCGTAAGTATGGCATGGCATGGTACGAAGAATTCTACGCAGAGTGCGAGCGACGAAATAGTTTATTGTCATCGTTATAAATCTTCTTTAGTACATAATTTTTTTTCCTTAGTTCATTGAACTTCTGTGTTAAATTTATCTCAACGACAAAGCCTCCAGCAAAAACTAACGCCTCAGCAGGTACAGTATCTCCAATTATTACAGTTGCCGGTTTTAGCTCTTGAACAGAGGATCAAGGCAGAATTGGAAATAAACCCGCTCTTGGAAGAGTCTGATGAATTAGAGCAAGTGCAGGATGCAGAGGAGAGCAAAGCGGAGGAGAGTTCGGAAACCCCTGAAGCCGATGAAAAGAACGTTTCGGAGTCTGACAAGGAAGAAGATCGTTATACCATTGAAGATTTTATGAACGATGACCTTGATGGCTATAAGGCAACGCGCGCGGTATCCGATGATGAAGAACGGGAAGATTTTCCTCAGCCTGCTGAAGTTACGATTACTCAACGACTCATGGATCAGATACGAATGCTGAATTTGACACTCGATGAAGAGTTACTTGCTGAAGAAATTGTTGGCAATATTGATGAAGACGGTTATTTACGGAGAGAACTGCTGCAAATAATTCAAGATCTTAATTTAACGCATAACTTGGCATTAACTGCTGAAATCGCTGAGAAAGTACTCTGTGAAATTCAGAGATTAGAACCCCCCGGAATTGGCGCACGGCATCTTCAAGAGTGTTTACTTGTTCAACTTGAACTTGGAGAATTTGATTCGAAGTTGAAAGAGCTCGCTGCAAAAATCCTTACAGTATATTACGATGAATTCACTATGAAGCACTTTGAGGAATTATCGAAGAAGTTAGAAATTCCTCTTGATGAATTAAAGCCAGTCATTGAACTTATTCAGAAGCTTAATCCCAAGCCGGGCGAAGGACAATTTTCAACGCAGCAAAATTATATCATTCCCGATTTCATTGTCGAACGAGATGATGACGATTTTATTGTTACATTGAATGATCGGAATGTTCCGCCGCTTCGTATCAACAAAGGCTACAAAGAAATCATGCTAAAAAAACGGGGAAAGAACGGAATTCCAAGTGAAGTAAAGGATTTCGTTCGTAAACGTTTTGAAGCGGCAAAATGGTTTATAGCTTCAATTAATCAACGCCGCGAGACGATGATGCGTGTTATGCGATCAATTATCGAAAAGCAGCGGGAGTTTTTTGAGACAGGTGAAAACCTGAAGCCAATGATTTACAAAGATATTGCCGAAGTCATTCATATGGACATATCGACGATTAGTCGAGTTGTCAACGGCAAGTATGTTCAGACAGAATATGGCGTATTCGAACTGCGACATTTTTTTAGCGACAAATTGACTACACAAACAGGAGAAGAAGTTTCTAATAAAGAAGTTAAAAAAATAATTAAAGAAATGATTGAAAGTGAAAATTCTCACAAACCGCTGTGCGATGACAAAATTGCTGAAATACTTAATGGCAAAGGACTGAACATTGCTCGCCGTACCGTAGCAAAATATCGTGAAGCAATGATGATTCCAGTTGCTCGCCTCCGAAGAAAAATTTAATCACTATCTTTTACTAAACTCATGCCACTTGTATTTCATTCAACAACAGTTATCGGATTGACACGCAACGGACATACCGTCATTGGTGGAGATGGTCAAGTTACCGTAGGAAACGCCGTGATGAAGCAAGGTGCGCGTAAAGTGCGAAAAATCTACAATAATACAGTCCTTGCCGGTTTTGCAGGATCTGCCGCAGACTCGTTTACGTTATTCGAACGTTTCGAAGATCAATTACAGCAGTATCATGGTAATTTGTTGCGAGCTGCTGTAGAGTTAGCAAAGCAATGGCGTACTGATAAGTATCTTCGACAGCTTGAAGCTCTTCTTGCTGTGCTCAATAAAGAACAAGCTCTTGTCATTTCAGGGACTGGAGAGGTAGTAGAACCGGACGACGGTATTGTAGCAATTGGTTCAGGAGGCAATTTTGCCCTCACCGCTGCACGGATGTTAGTTAAGCATACTAACCTTGATGCGCGGGAAATCGTACAGCAATCATTAGAAGCAGCTGCAGATGTTTGCATATATACAAATAAAAATATTGTTATCGAGGAGCTTTAGACAAAATGAATTTTTCGAATCCGAATGAGTAGTAAACTACAAAAAGAATCTTTTAAAGAATTAACTCCACGGGAAATTGTAAAAGAGCTTGATCGTTATATCATTGGTCAGCACGCTGCAAAAAAATCTGTTGCAATAGCTATTCGTAATCGTTGGCGCAGGTTACGAACCCCCGATCAGATGCGTGAAGATATCATGCCGAACAATATCATCATGATTGGTCCGACAGGTGTAGGTAAAACAGAAATTGCCCGACGTCTTGCCAAATTAGTGAATGCACCTTTTATCAAAGTAGAAGCATCGAAATTCACCGAGGTCGGTTACATTGGGCGAGATGTCGAGTCGATAGTCCGCGACTTGGCTGAATTTGCAGTCAATATGCTAAAAGGGGAGAAAGCTGCAGAAGTTCAAGATAAAGCACGGAAGTTAGCAGAAGAGAGGATTCTCGATATTCTTGTGCCTCCAGTGAAGAGGCATCAAACAGTTGAGACAGAAACTGTTTCCGGCATTGACCATGGAGCAGATGTCGATACAAATAAAGCCACACGCGAAAAGTTCAGAGAAAAATTGCGCGCTGGTGAGCTTGAAGATCGTACAGTAGAAATAAATGTCACGTCGACACAACTCCCATCGATGCAGGTACTTGGACCCATTAATATTGAAGAAATGGGGGTCAATATGCAGGAAATGTTTAGTAGTATGCTTCCCAAGCAAACGAAAAAGCAAAAGATGACTGTAACAGAGGCGCGGGCGCATCTGACATTAGAAGAATCCCACAAACTTATTGATAACGAAGCAGTAGTTAAAGAGGCGATAGCGCGCGTTGAAAATACCGGTATCGTATTCATAGATGAAATTGATAAAATCGCAGGGAGCAAGGGTCATACATCCGGACCCGATGTTTCGCGCGAAGGTGTTCAGCGAGATCTTCTGCCGATTGTCGAGGGAACGACAGTATTAACTAAGTATGGCATGGTTCGCTCTGATCATATTCTGTTTATTGCATCGGGTGCATTTCATGTATCAAAACCTTCTGATCTTATTCCTGAACTTCAGGGGCGATTCCCCATCCGCGTAGAATTGAATAGCTTAACCGAAGATGATTTTGTAAAGATTCTCACGATGCCGCAAACTGCGCTCATCAAACAGTACTCAGCGTTGCTTGAAACTGAAGGGGTAACATTGGAGTTTGCTCCGGAAGGGATTAGAGAAATTGCGGCTACTGCGGCTCAAGTGAATGAACAGGTAGAGAACATCGGCGCGCGTCGGCTCCACACGATTATGACGACATTGCTAGAAGAAATACTCTTTGAAACGCCTGAACAATTTAGCGGAAAGAGAATTCGAGTTACAAAAGAAATGGTGGATGATAAGCTCAGCGGCATAGTGAAAAACAAAGATCTCAGCCGCTATGTGTTATAAAACTGCCCTTGTCGTCAGCGCACCATATTAATGTACTTTTGTTCCTGTTGTTGGAGGCTGAAATCCGAACCCACCGCTTGTCGGTTCCCCATGAATCTTAATTTCCCCAAACGCCCGCTCGTATTTATCAATATTGTCTTTTAATGCATTGAGCAGCAACTTCGCATGTTGCGGAGTTGTAATGATACGTGCTAACACTTTTGCCTTTGGAACGCCCGGAAGGACTCGCGTAAAATCGATGACAAACTCTGCCGGTGAGTGCGTAAGAATAGCGAGGTTTGAGTAAATGCCTTCAGCTTCCTTCTCGCCAAGTTCTATATTAATTTGCTGTTGTTGCTGTGGTTGGTTTGTCATAATGTTCTTTCGTTAAAAAAAATGTTGCCCTCCGGAGTTGGTCCAGAGGGCAAACATTAGTAATAGGTGAATTATTTTTTTCTAAGATCGTCTGCTTTTTTGAGTGCTGCTTGAGCTTCTTTTACCATACCTGCACCGCCGTAAGAAGTCGCAAGAGCTTCAAAGATGTCAGGATCACTGTCTTTGATACTGACATACTTTTTCAATAATAATGCAGCCTGTTTGAATTTCTCCTGATATGATTTATCTGTGATGCCTTTTTTAGGGTCGGCTTTTGCGGCGGCTTCATCTTTCATCTGTTGCCCAAGTTTCATGAATGCGATTGATCCGTTGCGAAGACCATCAAGATATGAGCTATCAATAGCAACAGACGCAGCGAAATGCTCCACAGCGCCAGCAAAATCATTGCTCTGCATGAGTAAGAGTCCAAGGTTGTTTTGATATACTTTATTGATAGGGTTCTTTGTTACCGCTTCTTTAATGAACGGAGTCGCTTCGCTTGCACGTCCGGCTTCGATATAGACATCGATAAGCCTCGAAAGCAGTTCCTGATTCTCCGGATCAGCAGATCGCGCATCTGATAACGTAGAAATTGCTTTGTTGAAATTCGCATCAGTCTCTGCTTTATCGTTGGCTTTTTTCGCATCCACAGCTTTCGTGACATATGCACTTATTAGGTATGCAGTATATTGTGCATCTTTTTTTCGTTCAAGAGATTGCTTCAGTGCAACAATTTCTTCATCAATGTTGCCGACTGCATGATAGGCAATGGCAATATTCTGGTAATTCACAGCGCTATCCGGGTTGACAAGTATAGCAGTCTTATATGCACGAATTGATTGCTCAAGATAAATTTTGGAGCTGTCGGGAGATGCTTTCGTACTCAAATTATATCTCGAAACGCCTGCGTTCAAACTGTTACCCCAAACGAATTTCTTTTCTTCATTGATTTTACTTTCAAATTCATTACTGATTTTGAGCGATGAGTTAAACGCACCCATCATTCCTTCAAAATTTGCCATTTCTCTCCGAACACTACCAAGAAAATACCACGATTCGGCACTATTGGAATTCTTTTCTAAATCTTTCACAAGCGCAGCTTCTGCTTTATCGAACTCTCTGCGTTGCATATACAGTTTTGCGCTGGTCGATTCAGCGGAACCACATTGAAATCCTGTAAACGTGAGGCTGGCTAAAACAACCAGAATAATACTCAAAAGGGCATACTTTTTCATAGATTCTCCTAAGAAATTAAGCGTAGATGTGAATAAAAATTGTGCACAAATATACATAACCCGATACTTATAATCAACTTCCGATCATCTTGTGAAAAGTCTATTCGTTGACTTTCATTGAGATTTTTGGTATATACACAAAGAAAAATTTATCCACCTCGTATTGTTTTCATGGCTGATTGTATTTTTTGTAAAATAATTCAAGGAAATGCCGCTGCAGAAGTTCTCTACCGCACAGAGCAAGTGGTTGCTATACTTGACATCAATCCGATTCATTTTGGACATGTTCTCATTATTCCGCGTACACACGCTGAAACATTCCTCGAAGTTCCTGAGGCTGAGCTTCCCGAGCTGATTCACACTGTCCAGCTTGTCTCGCGAGCGGTCGTCGATGCACTACACCCGCCGGGCTTCAATATTTTTTCGAATAATGGGAAGGCGGCAGGGCAATCGGTATTCCATTTTCACTTTCATGTCACGCCTCGCTATGAAGACGACAATATACAGTTTGTCCTCAAGCTCAAGAAGTACTCTGCGCACGAGATGGCTGAATATGCCGCTCGCCTCCGCAAACACATCACGAATGACATCAACGTTTAGCAAGGAATAACTCATGGCTTCAGTATCATTGCAGGTGCCTGCACAAGGCGAAAAAATAACTATTACGCAAGGTAAACTTCATGTTCCCGATCATCCTATCGTTCCATTTATTGAAGGCGATGGCACTGGTCCCGATATCTGGCGGGCATCTCAGCGTGTCTTTGATGCAGCTGTTAGCAAAGCATATAACGGAAAAAAATCCGTCGCATGGCTGGAAGTATATGCAGGTGAAAAATCATACAAGCAGTTTAATTCATGGCTACCTGACGAAACAGTTGAAGCGTTCAGGGAATATCTTGTTGGCATTAAAGGCCCGTTGACTACCCCTGTTGGCGGCGGTATTCGATCATTGAACGTTGCACTCCGACAGTTGCTAGATTTATATGTCTGTCTACGACCTGTGCAATACTTTCAAGGTGTCCCTTCACCGGTGAAGCATCCTGAGAAAGTCGATATGATCATTTTCCGTGAGAACACAGAAGATATTTACGCAGGCATTGAATACCTCAGTGGTTCACCTGAGGCGCAGAAAGTGCTGGATTTTATGGAAAGGGAGTTTCCGAAAGATTTTAATAAAATTCGTTTCGGAACAAAAGGGAAATCAGCAGATTTTTGGAGGAAGGTAGGGGCGCAAGTGTCCGATGATATACGAGTAGGTATCGGCATAAAGCCTGTAAGTTATTCAGGCAGTGTTCGCCTCATTCATAGTGCTATAAGCTATGCAATAAAATTTAAGAGAAAGAGTGTGACGCTAGTGCACAAGGGGAACATTATGAAATTCACTGAGGGTACCTTTCGCGATTGGGGATATCAGGTGGCGAAGGAATACTTTGGTGCAGTTGAGCTGGACGGAGGACCATGGTGCAAAATTCCTGATGGTAAGCCGGGAGCCGGCATAGTCATCAAAGATGCCATTGCAGATATCACGCTCCAGCAAGTCTTAACGCGTCCAGAAGATTTCGATGTCATTGCGACACTTAATCTCAATGGGGACTATCTCAGTGATGCACTTGCCGCACAGGTGGGCGGCATAGGCATAGCTCCCGGCGGCAATATCAACTACATCACCGGTCATGCAGTCTTTGAAGCGACACATGGCACAGCGCCGAAATATGCAAATCTCGATAAAGTCAATCCCGGGTCTGTCATTCTTAGCGGCGAGATGATGCTGCGTTATCTTGGATGGACAGAAGCTGCCGACCTCATTCTTAAAGGGCTCAATAACACTATCACATCGAAAGTCGTGACGTATGATTTTGCACGCTTGATGGAAGGTGCAAAAGAAGTGAAGTGCTCTGAGTTTGGCGATGCAATTATTCGGAATATGTAAAAAGTGGACAGAAGGGTGAAAGGAATCCTGCATGAAAATCATTAAATGGATCTTGATCGTAGCAGCAATTCTGCTGTTGATTGTTCAATTCATTCGGCCTGCGAAAAATGCCGGAGGTAACACAGCAGACGATATTAGCTCAACATTTACTACACCTCCGGATGTGGCAATCATGTTGCGTACATCGTGTTACGATTGTCATAGCAACGAGACACACTACCCATGGTATGTTGAAGTCCAGCCCGTTGGCTGGTGGCTCAATGACCATATTCAAGAAGCAAAAAAACATTTGAACTTTTCTGAGTTTTCCTCGCGACGACTACGGTGGCAGTATCACAAGTTTGAAGAGATTGCCGAGCAGGTAAGTGAAAGCTTAATGCCGTTGCCTTCGTACCTTACTCTTCATAATGAAGCAAAACTCTCACAGCAACAAAGAGAACAGCTCACTTCATGGGCTAATGCGATGAGAGACTCGATGAAGGCAATGTACCCATTGGATAGTTTGGAACGAAGATGATGACCTACTACATTAACACATCTGAATTGAGAAGAAAGCAGTAAGCAGTCATACCCCGCTTAAAGTAGACTGCTCACATTGCTTCGCTCGTCAGGAGTATCACCCCCAACGAATCATAGCTCAATGTTATTTCACCAGCAAAAGTTTTTTTGTATCAGTGAAACTGCCAGCCGATAGTCGATAGAAATACATCCCACTCGGTATCCCGCTTTGCGGGACGTCCCATTCCACCGTCTTGAATCCTGCCTCTTGTATCCCATCGACAAATGTAGCTATCTCTTTGCCAAGGGTGTTGAACACTCTGAGCGTTACATAGCTCTGTTCCGGTAGTTGATAACGAATAACAGTTACCGGGTTGAATGGATTCGGGTAGTTCTGCTCAAGTGAAAACCGATTTGGGATTGCAGATTGCGGATTACGGATTTCAGTATCCGGCGGGGAAGGTGGAAGCTCAGACGTTGGAATAATCTTTATCCTTGCGGACTGTGGCGTCTGGCTTGATGCGGAGAGAATGAGTTGACCCGCTTGATTGACTTTTACCCAGTATCCACTTCCCGGTTTCAAGGTATCTTCAGCGAAGTATGAGATATCATAACCGAAGAAACTGCTTGTAACAATACCACCCGGGATAGATGAGATAGAAGTAATGGGTACTGTATTGGTTATCGTTCCTATCATGTTCCAGCCTAATTCCACCGAGATTGTGTCCAGTGTACGTGCTTGACCGGCAATAGATATCGTTTTGCCTGTAGAGAATTTTAGCCAGTATCCTATGCCATTCTGCAGTGTATCTTTAGCGACGTACCCTGTGGCGCCATAGGCGAATGCGCTGGAGACAGTACTCAGAAACAGAACAGCCTTACGATAATCTGAGACAGTGCGAGGGACGGAGAGCATGTTCCACCCACTATTGGTTGTGATTACGGTTGCTTCAACGGTGGGACTCTCAATGCCAAGAATGTATTCACCGAGTTTTGTTACGGTCGCACGAAACTCAGTTCCTACCTTTGACGTCGGCAACGCTGTGAAGCGGCCCTGGCCTGGAGGTGTTCGTTCGTAAATCGTTACCTGAGTAGACTCCGAAATTCCTGAATTATCGATCTGTGTGTAATCGAATCGAATCTCTGTGTTGTATGAAGCAAGACCAGAATCTGAAAATGACCAGATGTAGGTTGAATGTTGCGATGGCGGCGTGCCAATGAACAAGGAGTCTCCCGGAACACCGCTGTCGAAGAATTTGAGCCGAACACTGCCAGTACCAACCACCGTCGTAAATGAGAGAGTTGCAAGAATTCCGTAGTTTGCATTAAGGGTCGCTCGTGTTGCTCTGGAACTTAGCAGTGATGCTGGGAAATCATACGTCCCTTGCCCTGTGATAGCTCTGTCAACTATGAATCGAGGCACCCTCACATCAGCGTTAATACCGACAATACCTGGTCGGTTTTCTCCACCAATGTTTGTGAATGACCCTCCCACATACACGCGAGGGTTCACGGGATCCAATGCTAATGTTGTAACAGTACCAATAGCACCACCACTATTCGCATTTGGATTCCAGTCAAGTGCATTTCCTGTCACCTTGTCGAGCGCGGCGAGCCAGTTTCTGGTCTGGCCGCCGATGGCTGTAAAATAACCTCCCACGTAGACAGCAGAGCCAGAGACAGCTATCGTTCGCGCAAGAAGATTTGGATTCGGATCCCATGAAGTTGCATTACCAGTCGAGGCATTCAGAGCGGCGATGCTCGAGCGCGGTTGTCCACCAATGGATGTGAAAAAGCCGGCGCCATACACAGTGGAACCATCGACTGCCAAGGAGAATACTTCCTCATCTGCATTAGGATCCCAGCTTGTTGCAAAACCCGTCGTAGCATCTAAGGCGGCGATTTTATTTCTCGTTTCGCCGCCAATATAACCAAACGTTCCTCCAACGTAAACGATAGAGCCAGAGGCGGCAACAGCAGAAACTGAGCTTGTGGAAACAGGATTCCAGCCTGTCAGCGCCCCGGTGCCTGTCCCGTAGGAGGCAATATAAAATCTCACTTGTCCACCAATGGTGTTGAAATTGCCGCCAACATACAGAGTGGTATCTGAAAGTGCGAGTGCATTGACGCCACCGTCGGGATTAGGATTCCAGCTCGTCGCATTTCCTGTACCATCATCAACGGCAGCAAGTTCGTTTCTCGACTGACCGCCGATGGAAGTGAAGCCTCCCGCAACGTAGACCGTCGAGCCCAATATGGCAAGAGAAGTTGCGTCACCGTTAGGATTCGGATCCCACGATGTAGCAGCGCCGCTGGTTAAGTCAAAAGCCGCAAGGTTTTTTCTTCTTATGACTCCCATACTGTTCATCCAACCTCCGCCAAAGACTCTTTGGCCTGCCGACGAAATAGCATACACAAAATTCGAGGCGGAAGGATTCCATGGCGTTGCCTGTCCAGTATGAGCGCTTAGCGCTGCAAGATACTTTCTGGATGCGCCACCGATGCTGATAAACCTTCCACCCGCATATACAATTGTATCACGGACGTCAAGAGCAAAGATTGTACTGCCTGCACTAGGATTCCATGTTGTCGCCTCGCCGGTTGATGTATTCAATGCGGCGATAAAGTTGCGAGATTGGCCGCCGATGTTCTGAAAATCTCCACCGACATACAATGTTTGATCTCGAAGGGCAAGTGCGAACACCTCGTAACTAGCATTAGGGTTCCACGATGTCGGCTGCCCATTTGTTCTCTTAATTGCAGCGACATAATTTCTCGCAACTAAAACACCATTCGTGTCACGAACGGCAGTAAACGAGCCGCCGATGTAAAGAATGGAATCTGTGAGTACCATCGCGCGCACTTCGGCTCCGGGGGCCGGTATCCATCGCCTTGCAATCCCTGATTGCCTATTAATTGCGGCAAGATTTGGTCTTGCCGAATCGCCGATATAAGAGAAATTGCCCCCCGCAAATACCTCCGAATCAGAAACTGCCAGGGACAGAACAAATCCACCGATCCCGAAGCCCGTATTTACATCCGGATTCCACGGCACGGCACTCCCTGTTGAGATATCGATCGCGGCGAGTCGACTGCGTGATGAATCTCCGATGGAGGCAAAGAGTCCTCCAGCATACACCGCCGCACCTGAAACTGCAAGCGCGTAGACAGTCGAATCTGCTTGAGGGTTCCACGAGCCGAGTGATCGATCCGCTTTTATATGCGCAAGATGTCGACGGTTCTGACCACCAACCTTGTTGAAATCCCCACCTATGTACCATCCTCCTGCACCATCGGAAGCGGCTGCGTACACTGAGCCAACTACTTTTGGAAACGCAAGATCGGGGCTGCCAGTGATTGAATCCGTAACTACGCCAGCACCTGTAAGGGGACCAACGTACGAGAAACTGCCTCCAATGTAAAGAGTATTGCCGCTGATCGCAGCTGTGAGAACGTAAGGATCAAAAAATGGTTCTGCATTGATGATCCAGAGATTCTCTTGTAGACTTTGGGCGGAAGAGATTTCTGCGAGCAGCAACAACAAAATGCAGACTATTAGAAAGAATGTTTTGTAAGTAGTCGATACATGAACACGCATACGATTTCCCCTACAATGATTGATGTAATGGTGAACTCTCTTGATTACTCGAGTGGGCTTCCAAATCTAATGAAATACTACTTAAGAAGCAATAGCTTCTTCACCTCGGTGAAGTTGTCTGCGGTCAATTCGTAGTAGTACACGCCGCTCGGGAATCTTGATGCATCCCACTCCACCGATTTGTAGCCCGCATCCTGTATTTCATCCACCAGCACCGCTACTTCTTGTCCAAGAAGATTGTAAATAACTAATCGTACGGGCACAATCCCGCCTTGGCGGGATGCCCCTACATCAGGTATCCCGTACCTAATGACCGTTACCGGATTAAATGGGTTCGGGTAGTTCTGATACAGGGCAAATTCTTTTGGCATCACTCCAGCACTCCATACCTCCAGTACTCCATCGGGCGGTGGTGGCGGAAGCTCGGATGTCAGCACGATGCGAATTCTGTTTCCTTGCGGCACTTGTCCCGTTGATGAAAGTATGAGCTTTCCAGCAGTCGTGGATTTTATCCAATACCCTTTTCCCGGCTTCAATGTATCTTCTGCGAGATAGGCTATGTCATATCCGAAGAAATTGCTTGTAACAATACCTCCTGGGATAGATGTAATAGAAGTAATGGGTACTGGATTGGTAATTGTTCCGATCATGTTCCAACCTAAATCAACGGCGATGGTGTCAAGTGTTCTGGACTGTCCGGCAATTGATATCGTTTTGCTCGTCGAAAATTTTATCCAATAACCGGTGCTGTTCTGTAAAGTATCCTTTACGACATACCCTGTGGCACCATAGGCAAACGCACTGGAGGAAGCACTTGGAAATAACGTAGCTTTACGATAATCTGATACTGTGCGAGGGATAGAGATCATATTCCAGGATGGTTGTAAGACAATTTCTGTTTCTGACACTTGAGTAACACCGCCAATTGTTGTTTTCAGAATTGTACCGTTCCATCCCACCACCCAACCGGTCGTATTGTCGAAAAAAGAGATCGATAGAATCCAGTTAGATGTTGGGATTGATTGGAGATTCCAGTTCGCTCCGCCGTCCGTGGTTCTCAGGATTGTACCAAACTGGCCGACGACCCAGCCTTTCAAGCTGTCGACAAAATCGACCCCTGTGAAGTACGCTGTCACACCGCCCGATTGGGGTGTCCATGAAACTCCTCCATCCGTCGTCTTGAGAATTGTTCCACCATCGCCTACTGTCCACCCGACAGTGCTACTGACGAAGTCGAGTTCATAGAGTTCAAATGTCGTCCCGCTTGATCGAGGAACCCATGTAGCTCCTCCATCAGTTGTTGTTTGGATTTCTCCATCCTGTCCCACGGCACAGCCATTGTTACTATCTGTAAAACGGATGGCCCGGATACGTCCGGATTGTGCGCTTGTCTGAGGAGTCCATGTTGTTCCTCCATCGGTCGTTTTTAGTATTGTAGCATTCTCACCGCTCGCCCATCCGATATTGTCGTTAATAAAGCTAAGCGAATAAATCTGATCGGTGGCACTGGTTGGCACGGGCGTCCACGTGGTACCACCATTCGCAGTCTTGTAGATGATTCCTCCGGTTGAACCGGTTATCCATCCTGTATTGCCGTCGATGGAATACACGGCGTACAACCAGTCTGTTGACCCATTAGACTGGGATGACCATGTGCTGCCTCCGTTTATCGTCCTCAGAATAGCACCATTAGAGCCAACAGCCCAGCCAGAGCTGCTGTTTATGAAATGAGTTGAATACAATCTTTCTGTCGTTAGGTTGGTTGACTGTGTAAACCAGACTGTGCCGCCATTTGTAGTCTTCACAATTATTCCAGATAATCCCATCGCCCAACCTGTATTGGCATCGATAAAGCTGGATGCGTAGAGCCATTCTGATGTTCCACTTGTTTGTGGATTCCAGGTACTTCCTCCATTCGTCGTCTTAAGTATTGTACCGTTATTCCCGAAAGCCCAACCTGTATTGGCATCGATAAAGCTGGATGTGTAGAGCCATTCTGATGTTCCACTTGTTTGTGGATTCCAGGTACTTCCTCCATTCGTCGTCTTGAGTATTGTGCCGTTAGTCCCGAAAGCCCAACCAGTGTTGTCATCGTTGAAGTACGTTGAGTACAAGGAATTTGTCGTGCCACTGGTCTGCGGACTCCAGTTCCCTCCTCCATTCGTCGTTCTGAGTATGGTGCCGTTATCCCCGACTACCCAGCCCGTGTTGCCATCAGTGAATGAAGTAGAGTTCAGATGATTAGTTGCTCCGCTGATCTGTGGATTCCACGTTGCACCGCCGTCGGTCGTATGCACAATAATTCCGCTCTGTCCGAATGCCCATGCCGTATTGGCGTCGGTAGCAACAACTGCACCCAACCAGTTTGTTGTTCCGCTTGTTTGTGGGTTCCAAGTTGTTCCACCATCGGTCGTCCTCATGATCGCGCCAACATCCCCGACCAGCCATCCATTCATAGCGTCGATGAAGTAAGCTTGATAGAATTCGTTTGTTGTTCCGCTCGTTTGTGGATTCCATGTTACTCCGCCATCCGTGGTCTTGATGACAGCGCCAAGGGGTCCGCCTGTCCAGCCAGTATTGTTGTCGATAAAGAAATTAAAAAAGAAGTCCGCACCACCTTGCGGTGAAGGATGTTGCCAAAACCAGCCTGGTTGTTGCGCAAAAATCTCATTACCTGAAACGGCACACACACAAATTACAAGAACAACGATGAAAATAATACGCATAGCTTCTCCTTTCTCGAGGATATTATTTTGTAATAATGAGTTTTTTTGTTTCAATAAACTTGTCAGCCATGAGCCGGTAAAAATACACACCGCTCGGCACGTTTTCAGCATTCCATTCTACCGACTTGTATCCCGCCGCCTGCATCTCATCCACCAGCACTGCCACTTCCTGCCCAAGCACGTTGTAGATTTTCAGTGTTACTTTGCTCTCCACCGGCAACTGAAAACGGACAACCGTTAACGGGTTGAAGGGGTTGGGATAGTTTTGTTCAAGGGCAAATTTGTGGGGGATATCAGATGGCAGATGTTCGATGTCAGATGGCAGAGAAGGTGGAAGCTCAGATGTAGGAATAATCTTTATCCTTGCTGACTGTGGCGTCTGGCTTGATGCAGAGAGAATGAGTTGACCCGCTTGATTGACTTTTACCCAATATCCGTGTCCTGGACGAATGCTATCGGCGATAACGTAAGATATATTGTATCCAAAAAAGCTCGATGTGACAATCCCAGCCGGGACAGACAAGATGTTGGCGACTGATACTGGTGAACTGATCGAGCCTATCATATTCCAGCCGAAGTTGACAGAGATTGTATCGAGTGTTCTCGCTTGGCCGCTTATAGAAACTGTTTGACCACTCGAAAACTTCAACCAATAACCGGCACCATTCGCTAAAGTATCTTTTGCAACATAACCGGTTGCTCCGTACGCAAATGCGCTTGACGTAGCTGTGGGAAATAATGTAGACGTACAAAAATCAAAAACAGAACGCGGAATAGAAAGTATATTCCATGATGGTTGGAGGTCGATATCAGTGATGTTTGAAATTGTGCCGCGAATTCGGAGCAGCCAACTATCTTCCATGCCGGCACCGAACGATGCCGTATATCCGGTAATAATATACCCGCGGTCAGCTGTTTCACTTACAGACGCACCTACATCATTCTTGTTGCCGCTTCCGCCAGCTCGCTTAGTCCATACCGTATCGAGTGATTGATTCGTCTTCAGAATCCAAAGATCATACAAGGTAGCTGAAGAGAATATACTACCTGTAACGACGAACCCGCTATCTGAGGTTTGCCGAATACTATTCCCAAAATCATTACTGCTGCCACCGTAGGTTTTTGTGTGGGTCGCTACTCCAGAGCTGTTGGTTTTGATAAGCCACAGGTCGCCGCCGATACCGAAAGAAAATGTTACACCTGCAATGATGTAACCGCCATCCATAGTTTGTTGAATTCCGCCGGGTGTATCAGAATTACTTCCTCCAAATAACTTTGTCCAGAGCGTATCGCCAGCTTGATCGGTTTTGATGAGCCAGAGGTCGTAGGAACCAGCTCCGTAAGAATCGGTTTGTCCGACTAAGACATACCCGCTATCGGATGTCTGTCGAACGTCACCACCCCTATCATCGCCCGTTCTCCCGAACGTTTTTGTCCAGAGTGTATCACCGTTTGGATCCATTTTGAGGAGCCAAATATCCGATTGAATAGGTGGCGTGATGGTCCATTTGCTGCCAATAACGATAAATCCTCCATCGAATGTCTGGTCGACATGGTGTCCGTATTCGTTTCCACCTCCTTCGAATACTTTGGTCCAAACTACGTTTCCAAGAGAGTTGGTTTTGATAAGTATGAGATCGAGTGTATTCGGGCCAGACGTGTAAACAGTGCCGACTAAAATAAAGCCCTTTTCTGATGTTTCTATTAATGAACCGCCCTGAAAATTACTATTGACGAGGTGCTTTGTCCAAAGCGTATCACCATAAGGATCGGTTTTGATCAGCCAGAAATGGCCAGGTCCAAACGAGTATGTGTGAGCAAAAATAGCAAATCCCCCATCCGATGTTGGGACCACTGTCTGACCGCGTTCCGAGTTTGATCCACCGAACGTTTTTGTCCAGAGCGTATCTGGTGCTTGCGCAGCCACTTGCAGAAGTGTGATGAGTTGGATAATAATGAGAACAAGAACAGTTTTCATGATATTGCCTTGATAGTTTCTCATAGCGGTGTCCCGCATCCTGATGATGAAAGTTTATATAGGGTATAGTCCCACAACCACTATTTCATAAGCATAAGTTTTTTCACGTCGTTGAATGTTCCAGTATTGAGACTATAGAAATACATTCCACTCGATATATTAACCGCATCCCACACCACCGACTTGTACCCTGCATCCTGCACCTCATCCACTAACGTCGCTACTACTTGTCCAAGAACATTGTACACGACTAACCGTACGGGCTGAACATGTTCAGCCCCTACCTCTGGAATTTGATATCTGATTACTGTCACCGGGTTGAACGGATTGGGATAGTTTTGCTCGAGACCAAACTGATTTGGAATTTGGGAATTGAGATTTGAGATTTCAGCATCAGGTGGTGCTGGCGGTAATTCATTTGTCGGCACGATGCGAATTCTGTTTTCTTCCGGTACTTGACTCGTTGAAGAAAGCACAAGTTTACCAGCTGTAGTGGTTTTGACCCAATATCCTTTTCCCGGCTTCAAAGTGTCTTCAGAAAAATATGATATGTCATATCCAAAGAAATTGCTTGTCACGATGCCGCCCGGGATCGAGGTTAGAGAGGAGGTTGGCACAGCATTAGCGATCATGCCAATCATGTTCCAACCCAATGCGACATCGATAGTGTCAGATGTTTTCGGCTGGCCAGCAAGGAGTATCGACTCGCTGTTAGCAAATTTTACCCAATAACCTATTCCATTCTCTAGCGTATCTTTAGCTACATAGCCGGTAGCGCTATAGGCAAATGCACTCGTTGTGGCAGAAGGGAAAAGCGATGTTTTTCTAAAGTCAGCGACAAGGCGCGGAATCGAGACCATATTCCAGCCAGTAGAAAGCGTTAGCGTTGTTGCCGATGTTGTATACTTGATTGTCGTAATTGTACTCGAGCCAACGCCGAAACTTTGTCCGGCGACAATAAGATTTTCTGATGCATCCATGGCAATGGCTGAACCGACATCGGAACTGTTGGATGGACAATCGTAGCGTGTTCCCCATTGCTCGATGCCGTTGGGACTGTATTTCACCGTAACAATGTCGGAAAGCGTTTTGGTGCGATAGCTATAGCCGGTGACAAAAACTTCACCTGCCGTATTGATCGTAACAGCGTTTGCCGCATCCGCATCATTGCTCGAACCGTTGTATTCAGCCGCCCACGTTCTTGTGCCTGATGCACCTAATTTGACTGTAGCGAAATTCTGTGATGAGCTTGTTCCGCTTGAGCCTGTGACAATAATGTTGTTGTCAGCACCAATCTTCATTGCACTGACGTAGTCAGCAGAGTTTCCAGCACCATCATAACGGTCAATCCAACTGAATCCGCCATCTGAGCCATTGTAAGCAATTGTAGCGAAATCATACGAGCCGGTAGATCCAAAGCTTGACCCAGCGACAATGACTTTGCCCGATGACTGCAAGGCAATCGCAACTGCTTGATCATCAGAATTGCCCGGACCATTGTATCGCGATGCCCATTGCTCAGCACCAATGGAATTATATTTAACAGTCGCAAAATCATTATCAGGATACATGCCGCTCGTGCCGGTGACATAAATATTGTTTGAGCCATCGAGGATAATGGCGTTCGCATAGTCGTCGGCATTACCGGGGCCATTGTAGCGAGCAATCCACGCCGCATCACCGGTAGATGCATCGTATTTGATTGTTGCGTAGTCATATGATGAACCGCCCGAACCATAACTACGACCTGTGACGTATACGAATCCACTTCCATCAACTGCAATCGCAGTCGCAAAGTCTGTGGAATTGCCCGGTCCATTGTAGCGGGCAGCCCATTGTTGTGCACCAGTTGCGTCGTACTTTACCGTAAAATAATCCGCATCGCTATAGCCGGTAACATAAACACTGCCGGCGTTATCGACAACCGCGGCGTTCGCATAGTCGTAGGTATCCCCGGCGCCGTTGTAACGAGCTGACCACAATGGATTACCGTTGCCGTCATACTTAATGGTAACGAAGTCTGCTACTGTCTGTAATCCATCGCTTTGTCCGGCAACAACTATATTACCAGAGTTATCGACGACAACAGCCGTCGCTCGCTCGAATGCATTGCCGGGTCCGTTGTAACGATCGTTCCACTGTTTAGTTCCGCCGATATTGTACTTTACTACACCAAAGTCATTACCGGTACTTCCTCCATCGCTAAAGCCAATAATGTATGAATTGCCACTGCCATCAGCGGCGATAGCGCTGGAATAGTCACCTCCATCTGCATTTCCGTTAAGCTGCTGAGCCCATTGTTGAACACCGGATGTATTGTATTTTATTGTTGCAACATCGTCAGCGCTTATCCCTCCGTAACTCCAGCCAGTGACATATATTTCATTTTGAGAAATAGCAATTCCTGTTGCAACATCAAGATCGCTGCCAGTTCCATTGAAACGCGCAGCCCATTGTTCGGCTCCTGCAGAAGAATACTTGATTGTCGTAATGTCTGCAGATGTTCCGCTGCCTTCGCTCCAGCCGGTGACATAAACATTTGATGAAGCATCAAGTGCAATGCCGACAGCGCCATCAGAGAGACTACCAGTGCCGTTATAGCGCGCTGTCCATGTTCTGCTGAGGGCATTCGTGTATTTGATTGTCAAATAATCATCATATGTACCGCTGCCGACACTTGATCCGGTGACGTAGACATTGCCGCTTCCATCGATTTCAATGTCGGTCGCACGATCATCGGCATTAACTGGACCATCATAAACATCGGATGCACTGAGCGTTCCTCCCGAAGTATATTTCAAGACATAGTAATTGTAGGAGCCCAAGTTTTCCGTTGAACCGGTAATAAATACATTTCCGCTTCCATCGAGAGCCATTGCTGCAACTTGATCCGTTCCGTTGCCCGCGCCATTCTTCCGAACATTCCATTGCTCAGCACCAGAGGAATTATATTTGACCAGGACGATATCGTCGTTATATGAATCACCTTGTGAGTAGGACGATTGGCTTGCGCTGTTCCCAGCAACGTAAATATTTTGTGAAGCATCTACAGCGATTGCAATTCCTGCATCTTCACCGTTCACAGAGCCGTTGTAACGTGCAGTCCATTGTTGTGCGCCAAGCGCATCATACTTTACCGTTACGATATCCCACGCAGTTCCGAAGCCGTTACTCTTGCCCGTGACATAAACATTGCCGACGTTATCAAGAGCTATGGCAAGCGCGATATCATCGCCGTGCTGTGGATTATCGTAGCGAGCCGTCCAGAGCTTGCCGCCTGTAGAATCGTATTTAGTTGTGAAGTAATCAGTGCCTGTGTTTGCATCTGTGCTAAATCCCGTAACATAGATGAAACCGCCTGCACCGAGTACTGTTGCTGTTGCTGCGTCTTCAGCCGGTGCGAGCCCTGCCGTGTACTGCTGGCTCCATGTAGGAGTTATCGTATCAGGACTTGCCTCAGCAAAACGGGGAGGTGTAATGTTATTCTGAGCCTCAATGAGAGAACCGCCACTGTTTTGCAAAGTGGTAGAACTCATTTTCCGCTCTTTGGCATATGGCGTCGTACGGTTTGCAATTTTTTCGAGAATCTTTTTCGGAATACGTTGTGAGAAAATATCCAGCGCATTCGTTGTAGTGCGTTTGTCGCTTGCCATCGACATCGATGACAGACTCATAAGAAGTATAAGTATTAGAAAGCTTGTTGCAAAACTCATTTTCATAATTTCTCCATTGATGAATTGTAAATCGTTCTTGTGAAATAATTGAGTGTTCATGGCAGGTCTCCTTATCTCATCAAAATGAGTTTTTTGGTTTCAACGTAATCCCGCGTTCGTAACCGGTAGAAATAAATACCGCTTTGTATCTGACTTGCATCCCATCGAATTTCAAACGTACCAGGTGGCACATCGCCATCAATCAATCTTGCTACTTCTTCACCGAGTGTGTTGTAAATGATGAGAGAGATTTCGCCCGGCGTTACGACTGAGAACTGGATCGCTGTTGTCGGGTTGAATGGATTAGGATAGTTTTGGCTCAAGCCGTACGTCGAAGGTGTTGCAGCGTCCAGCACAGCTATGGACGCCCGACTATCAATATTCCCAAACTCAATGGCAGGCAGTTGACTGATAACCACTGTCGCTGCAGCTATGAGTGGCTGGCCATCTGATGTTGACAGTTTGCCGGATCGCATGAATGCGTTCACTTGATGGACGAATGCCTGCATTTGATTGGCAGCCGCATTGCTATTGCCGCGATCAATTGATTGGAGGGCGGCATGGAGTTTTGCAATTAATGCATTGCCATTACCGGGGCTCAGAATACCTGAACTCACCAAACATTGCACCTGTCGAATCAGATTTTGAATTGCTTGTGTAACTGTCAAAACAGAATTCACCGTAGTTGTGATTGTTACACTGTTGTTGCTTTGCACCGGATCATTCAGAGCTCCTGAGACACTCGCAGTATTAGAAATAATACCTGCATTCGGCGGAGCAGTCCCAGTAATCGTAATTGCAGGACCGGTACCCGCAGAGAGTAAAGGTCTGGTACATGTGACAATGCCTCCTGCAACCGTACACGCCCAGCCGTTTCCGCTTGCACTAACACATGTCATTCCAGCCGGTAAAATGTCACGAACAACAATAGATGAGGCATCGCCTGGTCCTGAATTGCTGACATTAATAGTGTAGGTGAGCGTTCCGCCTGCAGTTACCGGATCCGGAGAGTCTAACTTAGCGATCGAAAGATCGATGCCGGAAGTAACAGTTGTCTGTTCAACGTCTCGGTTGTTTGCAAGATTGTTGTCGAGCGTTGACGACGATACACTTGCTGCATTGCCGATAACACCCGATCCTGATGGCGCAGTTACATTGATAATAATGTCTGGCGCTGCACCTACAGCTAAACTTGACCGCGTACATGTGACGATACCACCTGCCTGGTTTATTGTCCAGCCGGTGCCGGATCCATTTTGATATGAAACACCAGCCGGTAATGTATCGAGAACGGAAACGCTCGAAGCTGGATCGGGACCAGCATTAGTGACAGATATCGTATAAATCAATGTTGCATTCACATACACCGGGTCCGGCGAATCTGTTTTAGTAAGTGATAAGTTCGCTCCCGGAACGTCATCGTTTAGAATCGTACCATTACCTTGATTATCCGAGATGTTTGCATTTGTCGGATTTGTGAGGTTGACAAAAAAGACTTCGTCCGGTTCGTTGGAAACATCACCAATGACGGAAACATTTACTTGCTTCACAGTATCGCCCGGATTAAACGTCAGTGAACTTGATGCCGATGTGTAATCCGATGGACTTGTAGCGGAGCTGTTGGCAGTAGAATAGCTGACTGTTACTGTCCGACCACTCATTGGGTTTAATCGAACGCTAAATTGTGCATTCGTTGTTCCGCTGTTGCCTTCTATGACACTCACATCATCAATGCTCAAATTTGGCAGAGCATCATCGTCAGTAATGATTCCTGCACCTTGAGCGTCACTGATAGAAGCGTTCGTTGCTCCTGAAAGATTGACAAAAAATGTCTCATCAGCTTCATCAAGCACGTCACCGGTAATAAGGATGGTGTCACGTTGAAGTGTTATACTGGGATTGAATGTGATGGTTCCTGATTTGGTCGTATAATCTGTGCCTGCTGTCGCTGTGCCAGCGGCGGTCGCATAATTTACCGTAACGGTCTGACTGCTGGCGGAGGATAGGCTGTAAACAAACACTGCGTTTGACGTTCCGCTATTTCCTTCAGATGTGCTTACATCATTGATAGTGATGTTCGGAACACCGTCATCATTGTGGATGGTACAAAGTCCCTGATTGTCTGCAATGGTGGCATTTGTTGCACCGGAGAGATTGACAAAGAATGTTTCGTTCGGTTCGTTGAATGTGTCACCATTGACTTTTACCGTATCGGTGCGTGAAGTAATGCCGGGTGAGAATGTAATCGTGCCTGATCTGGGAACATAATCAGTGTCTGCTGATGCTGTGCCGTTTTGTGTTACAGCATTAACGGTGATAGTTTGTGCGCTTGCTTGTGAGAGTATGACAGTAAAGATAGCATTGGCAGTACCGGCATTGCCTTCAGTGACACTCACGTCGTTAATTGAAATAGTTGGCTGACTATCATCATTGATGATTGTACCGATGCCTTGTCCATCAGCGATAGTTGCATTCGATGGGTTTGTCAGATTAATCGTAAACGTTTCATTTGTTTCATCTTTTGTGTCGCCATTAACCGAAACGGTTACATTCTCTACTGTATCCCCGGGATTGAACGTTACAGTGCCCGAACCTGTGGCGTAATCATTATCGGCTGTTGTTGCTGTGCCGTTAGCAGTCGCAAAATTTACAGTAACTGTTTGACTTGTTCTTGAAGAGAGCAAGACTGTAAATGTTGCATTTGTTGTTCCGCTATTACCTTCGGTAACTCCCACATCATTAATCGAGATTGCGGGTACGGCAATAATTGGATATCGTTCATCAGCGCCGATATCCGGTTTATTGAGGTCACGAGCTTCGTCGTCGATATCGACTAATATGGTGACAATAGGAGTTGCCAAACTGTCCAGCACGCCAGTTGTTCTATGAAGATTCGTACTTGACACGAAGTTCGGATTTAGAGAAACCGAGTTGGCATCTTTTCCGCTTGCCGTTTTTAATGCTGCGAGATTGGCGCGATCTGCACCGCTCCAGTACGCAAGCACTGAGCCGGATGTGTACAGATCGTTATAGTTGGAGGTATTGACAATGGTAGCCACACCTGCATTGACATAAGCGTAGCCGCCGCCTTGATTTGCGAAGACGTTGTTGACGACGTTGACGCTACTTCCTCCTGCGTTCTCGATACGCAGTGCCTGACCGCCAAGAGCATACGTGCTGGTAATATTGACGCTGTTGT
>Ga0247727_10005288_pt1 | contig 26430 bp, 29 predicted proteins | sample WisWelCaveWW1625_FD_202498 | JGI IMG/M metagenome (GOLD analysis project Ga0247727, IMG submission 202498) | Biofilm microbial communities from Wishing Well Cave, Virginia, United States - WW16-25 | ecosystem: Environmental > Aquatic > Deep subsurface > Groundwater > Cave microbial mat | place...
AGATAGGCCCGGCAGGCTTGGTCCGTAGAAAACCGTTGCTCCAACTCCATCAGCGTGCGCGGATAGTCTTCCATTCAACGCGATACTACAGATGGGGTCTGGTTGAGTCAAAGGGATAGGCCTTTGCTTTTTTTTCTCTCATGGCGTTTATCCGGCCTCCAGTTGGGACTGTTCCGTTCAGTCTATCGATCTCCCTTAAGCTTATACGCGCGCAGCGATTGTTTCTTTCATGGATTGGCAAGCCGGGCTCCACTTGTGGTAACAACCCTGATCACGACTTCGGACCAGACGTGGTCGTGGAGTCCCGCAAACTCGGGTGTGGGGCGCTGATCCTGACGCAAGAAGAGGCGTAATCGATAATCGCCTGGCTGTTCCGGTGTCCGAATCAGGACAATGGCTTCCCCTGTTTGCTCAAGCCGCAGCGACCGGACCTTCTCGATCATCCAGCCGGCATTGTGACTCCAATCGCCAATCAGGCTCGCAGAGATAACGGCGTGGGGATTACCCTTAATGCGGGTGAATGACACTTTGATCGGGAAATCGGTGTCGGCCGGCAACACGGGCGGAACATTCCAGTAGTTCAGCCGGAAGTCGCCGGTAATCGGCTCACCTCCCGAAGCCGCGACGAAGCTTTTCGCCGCTGCCGTCCAACAATTAGCCACAGTCGCTACCGATTCGGCTGCGCAATCTGGCACCGCCGATATGGATACGAATGCCAGGCTGGCAATCACGGCCACTACATCCCGCTTTGCATTTTCCATGATCGAAACTCCTCGCGTCACTTAACGTTGCGCGCGCAGACAAAGCCGAAACCCGCGATCCGCCCCGGCTTGGTTCGCTGCGCTCGCATCTCTCCCCGCAGAAGTCATGTCACCAAGTTGATTAAAAAACGACCCGCCCCGCAAGACGCGCTGTTGCCCTGTCTCTGGTCCAGACGGGTCAACCGACGGACTTTGGGCATAGAAGTCAGCCGCATACCAGTCCTGACACCATTCACCGACGTTGCCGATCATATCGAACAGGCCAAAGGCGTTCGCCTTTTTCTGACCTACCGGATGCGGCCCGTTGAACTCTCCGTCATTCCACACTCCCTCAACCAAGCCTCGGCGGTCGTCACCCGTGGGATAGGCAGTGGTAGTGCCCGCGCGGCAGGCATATTCCCATTCAGCTTCGGTGGGCAGGCTTGCAACAAGGCCCGATGGAACGATACCCATTTCGTTCACTCGGTTTACAAACGCCGTTGCGACTTCCCATGACACATCGTTCACCGGCAGTTTCGATCCCTTAAATCGGCTTGGGTTGTGCCCCATGACAGACTCGAATTGTTCCTGTGTCACCTCGTGCCGCCCCAACCAGAAGTCTTTTGCGAGCTTCACCCGATGGACGGGCTGCTCCTGTGTTGAACCTTCGTCCGCTCCCATCAGAAATTGGCCGGCGGGAATCCGGACCAAATCCAAAGGGATGCCTCCGCCCAAATCAAGCCGCAACGAATCCGGCTCCGTTCGGTCAGCGTTGTTCAGCGACGGCGGGTTGGATGGCGGTTCCGAGCGAGAGACAGTCCGGCCGGGCAGCCCTAGTTTTTGAGGACTTCCCATCCCTCGTCGCCAATCGACTGTAGAGATCGCTGCAATCGCACCCACCACTGCCAATACGCTCAGAATCAGGGCCCATCTCCAAACGACTGGCGGCGGTGTAGGCGGTTTCTCCATGTCCATCAGCGCAACTTGAAGATCAGCGGCGGAACGATACCGGCTATCCTTGTCAGCGCACGCCCTGAGAATCACCCGGTTGAGCGCGCGCCAGGTGGCTTGATCGGGGGAGGTTTCTAAATCGGTCGGTGGTTCGGGGAAATCGCAGGCGTCTTTGCCGGTGCTCATCACGTAGAGCACTTTGCCGAGACTGTAGATGTCGCCCTGCGGACCGCGATGACCTTCCGGCGGAACGTAACCGAACGTGCCACCACCGATTGACTGGGGGTCATCGGCCGCCACCAGACCAAAATCTGCGAGCTTGGGATGGCCCTGGTGGAACACGATATTGGCGGGTTTGATGTCGCGATGGAGTAGATCGTGATTGTGAAGATGACGAAGGGCGCTGGTGAGTTCCCGGGCGATCGCGACGCACTCCTGTAACGGGAGTCGCTTGCGCAGGTTCAATTCCCCCGCCAACGTCTTCGGCTCATATCGGTGGGGATCAAATTCACGACTCGCGTCACGGTCGTCCGCCAAATCCATGATGTAATAGAGATAGCCGTCGGCTTTGTCGTCGTTCTTGCCAACGTGGAGAACGCTCAAGAGTGAAGGATGTGTCCGAGAGACCGGTTCATATCGTTGGAGCCCCTTAAACTCGCGCTCGAACAGGTTCTTGTTCCGGATGCGCACAATCTTGACGGCCCGGTACTTGCCCAACGCCCGGTTCTTCGCGAGCCACACCTCGCCGAATGCGCCCGCGCCGAGACAGCGCACGAGGTCGTGGTCGGGGATTTTGGGAAGCGATGTCTCGTTCCCCGGCTGTGTCGCTGGGATGGCAGGAGTATCGGCCATCGAACCTCACCCGGAATCTGCTCGGCATCGTGACCGCACCGCGTTTGTAAGCATTCGGGCGATGCGGCGCAACAACTTTGTTTTTACTTCGTTACCACGGGGCGCGGGCAGCGGATCGTACTTGGCGAGCGGGACCGGCTGGCCGTTGATGCGGACGACGGGTTTGCCGGGGCGGAAGAGGGAAGGCCAAGTCATGGTCGGGATGGTGCCGCAAAGTAGGACAGGCATCTTGCCTGTCTGCCGGGAAACACGAAAGGAGAGACAGGCAAGATGCCTGTCCTACTTTGATTCAAGTTCACACAATCTCCTTCTCCAGCCGCTTCACTTCCTTGCGGACCTGTGCAGTGACGCGGTGCTTGGCCAGATGCACTTGCGCGGTGCTCACCCCCAGCGCCTTCGCGACCTTTGCCGCCGGCATCTCCTTGAGCACGTTGAGATGAAACATCTGGTACTGCTGGGCGTTGACCCGGCCCTTCACCTTACGAATTGCTTCATCCACCAGGTTCTTTCGCCACACATCGTCCCAGGCCGCTTCGAGGTCGAAACCGGCAGGGTCGGGGATGCGGTTGACGGGGTCGGTGGTGCTCGTGTCGTCGGCACGGCGGGCTTTCGGCGCGTCGGGACGCTGCCGTTTGCGGAGTTGGTCGTGAATTTTCCAGCGAGTGGTGTTTAGCAGCCATCCCTTGAACGTGCCCAAGGCAGGGTCGTACTTCAGGTCTTTGATCTTCTTGGCGACGGTGATGATTGTTTCCTGGACGACTTCTTGAGCCTCGTCGTGGGTCAGGCCGGCTTTCAGGGCCACGCCGTAGATGAGTTTCCAGTACGCGTCGAAGAAATCCTGCCAGATGCGCTCGTCGGACCAATGCTTGAGCCTCTCGATCAGAGTCAGCCGCGTCTTCGCGAAGTCAGGTTTCATGCCAGTCATAGTACGGGCCGCGCGACCGATTCTTGCAGGGAATCGCACCCGCCTTGCAAGAACAACCCCCGGCGTCCGTATCCCCACCATGAGCCAGCAACCGAGGATTCAAGCCATGCTGCAGGAAATCACGGTCGGCCTGGAGCGCGAGATCGAGCGACACTGCCGCGTTCATGGCTTCAGCGGGACCTTCGAGCAGGCGAAGACCATCTGGCTGGAAGAACAGTTCCCGGCATGGAGACTCTGGGAATGGGACCGCGCGCTCCGCGAGGCGGATCGGGCACGGTACGGCGACTAATCATCTCCCTTGGAGGGCCGAGCTCCCGCGAGGCCGCCGCCGTCGGGAAACGGACTCGCAGAGCTCGTCCCTCCATCGCTCCGGCTCTGAACGGGAATCAAACGCCGCAACAGCGGATCGATCTCGATCAGCAGGACCGGCATCAGCAGCACGTTATGGAGAAACCAAATCTGCATCATGCTCCGCGAACCCCAGTGGAACGCGAGCATCACCACGAGCCACGCCCAGCGAAACCTGCGCGAGAACAAACACAGCGGCGCGCAGACCTCGAACGCCGTTACCACCGGAAAAGCGGTCTGCACCAGCCAACCGAGCCACGGATGTTCCAGCACCAGCCAACCCGCCCCCTCGCTCCAAAACCCGGGCTCGGCGCTCCGCAGCACGACGTACCGCAGAATCGTTCCATCCAGAAAAATCTCCACGCCGCCTTCGGTCAACCGTCGCACACCGACCGCCATGTACGTCAGACAAAACATCAGCGTCGCCGCCACCAACGGCGCGCGATACATCGCTGGCGATGCGAACTCCTTCTTCCCGCGCCGCAACGAAAACGCGTCGGCCGCTGGAAACAGCGCGATTGTGTAGGTGACGTACAACAACGCCAACTCACGATGCACCACGCTCAACATCCCCCGGTGCAGTCCCTGCCAGAACGTGAGGAGCAGGCACGCCGTCACCGCCAGCGTGCGATACGGTCCCACGCCCAGAATCAGCGGCAACAACAACACCGCCAGCCCGATCTTCAACGTCCACAAACACTCCGGTGTGAACACCGCCGGCCAAACCGTTGCCGGCAGGAGCCGCAGCACGCCAATCGGCTGGAAGCATTCCAAGGGCAACTCGGCCAGCTCGTGGATCGGCTCGCGCAACAAATCGCCCAGCCACAACGTGAACACCCACGCCCGCACCACTCCCAGCGCGCGCGGTGATGCCTGTTCGTGGAGTAAAGTAGGACAGGCATCCTGCCTGTCTCCGCCGCCGCACTCAACGACAGACAGGCAGGATGCCTGTCCTACTTTGATTTTCCAATCAGCGCCAGACATCAGTTCACTCCAACCTCGCGCTGAAATTCGCGCCGCACCGACCCGCGACCGTGGTATTCATCCATCGGCACCACGCAGCGCCAGACGCGGATCGTCTGTACGGCGTTCTCGGCGTGCGCGCGATTGTATCGTTCTGCCAGCGCCACCAACATTCGGTCGTGGGCGTCGATCGCGCCGTCCTGGTCAAAGGTCCTCAATTTCCACGCCACCTTCTTGCCGATCCGGCTGAACAACCGCGCGACCGGCCAATCCGATTCCTCCCCGCTGGCGAGCACCACGGTGTAATCGAGATACACCACATCACCCGGGATTGACCCGGTGTACATCGCCCAACCCACCCACGGATACGTCCACTGATTGCGGCCGACCATCTGCCCGGCCGGAAGCGCCACCACCAATGTCCCCAGTAGAATGCGATAGGGCGCGGACACTGCGCGGAGTAGATTCAGCAGCGGCCGCTGCCGGGCCAGCCACACAAGGAGACCGCAGTAAATGCCGGCTTCCAGCCACACGTTCATCGCGCGTCCGGTCACGCCCCTCGCAGCGCCGCGCGCACCAGTTCCTCCACGCTCGCCGCCGAACCCAGCTTCTCCGCGGCGGCCACCACGGCGCGCTGGGCGTCGGCCGGTTTGTAGCCGAGCGATTCGAGGGCGAGGGCGGCGTCCGCCACGCGCGCGTCACCGGGTTTGGCCGACACCGTGACGCCGGCACCGCCGAGTTTATCCTTCAACTCCACGACGAGTCGCTCGGCGATTTTCTTGCCGATGCCGCGTAGGGAGGAGAGCGTCTTGGTGTCACCCGTGGTGATGGCGTTGCGCAACATGCTGATCGAGGCGGACGAGAGAATGTTGATCGCCAATTTCGGCCCGATGCCGGAAATACTGATGAGCAGCAGAAACATCTCGCGCTCTTGCGGCGTCACAAACCCGAAAAGCTGCTGCGTCCCCTCATGCGCCACGACGTGGTGATAGGTCAGCAATTTCACCTCGCCGCCCTTGGCCGGCAACTTGTCGTAGCTCGACACCGGGATGAACACCGCGTAGCCGACCCCGTTGCACTCGACCACCACTTGTGTCGGCGCGGCTTCCGCGAGCTTGCCGTGGAGATACGAAATCACAGCGGCGAGTTTAACCGCGAATGGACGCGAATCAACGCGAATCAAATCTGCGTCGGCCGGTTGATCGCGATACTGCGGCAGGCTTGCGCGTGGCAGAGGGCGAGGGCGAGGGCGTCGGCGGCGTCGGCGGGCGGCGCGTCCTTCAAACCGAGTTGGGCTTTGACCATGTGGGCGACCTGCGTCTTGCCGGCGGCGCCGTGGCCGGTGACGCTTTGCTTCACTTTGCGCGGGGCGTACTCGTACACTTCCATGCCGGCCGCGGCGGCGGCGGCGATGGCCACGCCGCGGACCTGGCCGAGCGTGAAGGCGATGCGGGTGTTCTGGACGTACACCAGGCCCTCAATCGCCAGCACCGCGGGTTGATGTTGCTGGATGAGATTCCGCAGGGTGTCGCCGATGCGAACGAGACAGCGCGAGGGGAGCAGCTCAGCCGGGTTTTTGATTTCGCCGTGACAGACCGCGCGTATCTGGTTGCCGGTAGTCTCGATGACGGCATAGCCGGTCGAGCGCAGGGACGGGTCGATGCCTAATATCTTCATCTGTAGCGGCGGTCTGTGACCGCCGTGTCCTCGTTACGAATGGCGGCGGTCACAGACCGCCGCTACAGTTACGCGGCCGCCGCCGTTGCCCGTTCCATCACGTCGTCGGGGATGTCGAAGTTGGCGTACACGTTCTGGACGTCGTCGTGTTCCTCCAACGCTTCGACCAGGGCGAGCACGGCGCGGGCGGATTTCTCGTCGGTCACCGGCACGGGCGTGGTCGGCACATTCGCGATCTCCGCCGACTGCGGTTTGACGCTCTTCGTCTCCAGCGCCTTGTGGACGGTCTCGAACTGATGCGGGTCGGTGGTGATTTCGTAGGCGTCGTCTTCCGTGGTCATGTCTTCGGCGCCGGACTCCAACACGAGCGCCAGCAAGTCATCCTCACTGATGGCGCTCTTGGGGACGACGAGTTGCCCTTTGCGATGGAAGAGATGCTTGACCGCGCCCGCGCCCGCCAGGTGGCCGCCGTGCTTGGTGAAGATGTTGCGAATGTCAGCGGCGGTGCGGTTCTTGTTGTCGGTGAGGACCTCGACGAGCAACGCGACGCCGCCGGTGGCATAGCCTTCGTAGGTGACTTCCTCGTAGTTGACGCCTGCGAGTTCGCCCGTGCCTTTCTTGATGGCGCGATCAATGTTGTCGGCCGGCATGTTGGCGGCGCGGGCTTTCATGAGGATCGTGCGCAGGCGCGGGTTGAAGCCGGGGTCGCCGCCGCCGTGTTTGCAGGCGACGGCCATTTCCTTGCCGAGCTTGGCGAAGATCTTACCCCGTTTGGCGTCGATTCCGCCCTTGTAGTGTTTGACCTTTGCCCATTTGGAATGCCCAGCCATGACGCCAAGATTCTAGCTTGCGGGTGCGACCGATTCCACCTATTTTATCCGCGTTGTCCCGGTGGCGCGGGTGGTGGAATTGGCAGACACGTACGTTTGAGGGGCGTATGGCGAAAGCCGTGCAGGTTCAAGTCCTGTCCCGCGCACCAATTTCTTCTACGGACGAGGGCGGCGGTCCGCTTCAACGACTTCGCGGGGCAGCAGCAATTCGGCACCGATGCGGGCGAGGTAGGGCGGGACGGTGAAGAAATGGATGATCCCGGCAAACTCCTCCAGCTTCCACAGCGCGCCGTCCTGGCCGGCCGGCACGGGGATGGACACGAGCTTCTGGTTGGTTCCGGTCACGTCGTACTGTTTGGTCCCGCTGGAATCTTTGATGATCCCGCAGGGACAGGTCGCGCGGAACGCGAGCGCGGTTGTCCCTCTCGGCACGTAGAAGTACATCGCGAGATGGTCGCCGTAGTTCAGGCTCAGCGTGCCGGTTGGAAAGGTCATGGGCGTGCCCGCGTCCCAGGACAGGTTGTGATAATTCCCGGCCCGTTGGAGGCGGTGCAGACCGGTGTGAGTCGTGGGTAACGTGACGGCGTCGGCCGGGGCGACCGGTTCATCTTGCCACGCCCGCGGATGCATGACCTCCCGGTGGTCCTCCAAACTGAACTGGGAACTCCCGCCCGAATAGAGATAGAGTTTTTGTGGCCGCTCGCCGTTGGTCACGCGGACGGTGATGGAGGTTTGACCGGATGTCACCCACGTGTACGCGAGTTGCGGCTCGGCCATGATGGAGCGGAAGAAACCGTTGGTGACCGGCGGTAGGTTTAGCGGCGTGGCCGGGACGAGATCGGCGCTGTATTTCACGGGCGTGAATGGCTGGACCGGGTTGTTGGCAATCCCGTCGGCGAGATACTTCGCGTAGTCGGCATCGGTGAACGCATCGGTCGTTTTCCATGATTCATCCACCGTCAGTCCCAAGCCGTACCACAGCCCTGCGGAGTGCACCATGTGGGTGTCTTTGATGCGATACGCGAAGCTCATCATGCTCCGCACGTTCTCGGCGGTCGGCGCGGTTTCCCAATTACGCTCCAATTCCGCGTAGCGCGTGTACAGCACCACTTGGTGAATACGCTCGCGGATCTGCGGATTGGTTGTCTGACTCAACGCGATTTGCAGGAGCCGGTACATCCGGCCGATCAGGTCCACGTTGTCGAGGTACGCCCAGCTCCGATTGCCGACGTCGATCAACTCATAAAACTTGATCATCGTGTCCCGGCACGGGCCGGTGCCGAAGCAGTTGGTGAAGAACTCGGCCTTGATCGCTTCGGGCGATTCAGTCGTGTCCCAGAGCAAGCGTGAGGCGAGGTAATAGCCCAGCCCGCACGGCCCGAAATCGATGCTGCCCTCGGAGGTGAACGTGCGGACGCCGTACTTCCGGTAGGCCGCCGGGATCGAATCGCCGATGTAGCCGGTATTGCTGGCGAGCATGTTGGCCGGCTTGTTCGCGCCCCAGACGATCAGACTGTAGTAATCGTAGATCCCGAGCAAGCCGGCGGTTTTCTTCGACCAACCGTCGAGCAGTTCGGCGATCGTCCACGGATTACCGTCGCCCATCAGTCCGTTGGCAACCTGTACGCTGACGCGTGAATCAATGGCGATCGCCGGCGGCGCGCAATAGACGTTGTAGGCGTTGATGCCGATGTACTTGTTCTGGAACCGGTGGTCGGTCTCGCCGAGTGCGCGGACTTGCTTGGCACACCAGTTCGCCAGATCAACGACTTGATCGGTGCGCGTGCCGACCTGCCGGCACAGGTCGTCTTCGCAGTAGTGCCAACTGCCATCGGTCGGGTCCAGCGAGACGCCGTCGCAGGGGTAGCGTGCGAAGTAATTCGTGGTGTACTGAAAGCACAGTTCGCGCACGCCGAGATTGGCGGAGCAGAATTTCGACGCGTTCGTCTGCCGCGCGCCGTCCACGAGCGGATAGAAGTCGGGATTGGCGTCGAACGCCTTCTGGTTTTCCGAGACGACGGCGTGCCAGGAATGGATGTGCCAGATGTCGAGCGTCCGGCCGAGCCGATTGCGCTGTTGCCACTCCTCGTACGCGCGGTCGCCCGGCCAGCGATAGTTCGCGCTGACATCGCGAATCAAATAATCCGGTGATTCATGCACGTTGAAGTCCACCGACAACTTGCGTCGGCTGGGAACGATCTCCCAGGCCGCGTTGGGGAAGTAATACCGGTAGCCGAGCCGATGCAGAAAATCCCACACGGCGCGCTCGACCGCCTGCTCCGTCGCCCCCAGCACGTAAACCCCTGCCGGCTGAGTGTGGCTCTGCAAAAGATAATCATCCTTCTGCGGCAAATCGCCGCTGTCGAACGGCGGCGTCACGGGAATCTCGGGGAAATTCGCCGGCATACCCACGGCGATACCAGCTAGGCCGTTGCCATTCGTCACGGCGAACGTGGCCCCGGTGATTCGACCTAAATGCGTCGCCAGCTCGGTTGCCGCCGCGCAGACCCGCGCCGACGCGTCGGGCGCGACCACGACCGGCATCCGTGCCTTGCCGCCCTTGGCCACCCAAACATCCGGCGGGCGCGCCATCGTCGGTGCGCAACCCAACAGCATCAACGCGATGACCGATTTCATGTGCGCGGCCAGCATGAACGAGGTTGGTCACTTTGGCTTTAGCAGAAACCAACTGATCGAGTCGCAACCAGACGCAGCCCGTTGTGCAACCTTGTTGCCGGCCGCGCTGGTCGCTATACTTCCCGGCAAACCGAGAGGTGCATCATGTCGGACAAGCCAACGACCTCGCCGCCGGACTGGGAACACGACTTTGCCATGCGGAAGCTGAAGGGATCGTTCCCCCACCTCAGCGCCGCGGAGATCGCCCAGGCGCTTCAAGAAGCCAAACAGGAAGCGGCGCCTTCCGCGAGTCACGACGACATCCTCCTCCGTGCGGAGCAGAAACTCTCCGGCTAGATCGCATTCGAAACGTTGCGCCGTACCGAAGCCGTCAGTTCCGTCCGGGGCGCTTGATTTTTGGGTCTCGGCTGATAAAGTCCGCGCCGTGTCGGCGGGCAACCACCAAATCGTTCAACTGTCATCTGCCAGGTTTCTGGCCGGCTGCGCGTTCGTCGCGGCGGGCCTGCTGGTCTTTGGGCGCGGACAGATGCCGGTCGGGCTGCTGGCGGCCGAGGTGTTTGCGACGATTCTCGGGCTGTTCCTGTTCGGGTCGTTCAAATACCAAGTCCACAAGAACGCGCTGACCTACGGGATGGCGTTGATCATCATCGCCACCTTCTGCGGGTTGCCGGCCTCGGAGTGGCACACGGCGGTCGCGGCGCGCGGCTGGGCCGCGTGGGCGCGCGAGCATCTGTTGTCGTTCCACGGGCTGGACGATCTGGTGCACGCGGACACGATGTTGTTCATTCTGGGGCTGACGTTTTTCGTGGCGGTGATTGCCCAAACGCGATTGCTGGAGGGGATCACGTTCTTTCTGCTGCGCCGGTTTCAGGGCGGGATTTTGCCGACGGTGATTTCAGTGACGGCGGTGGTGGCGTTTGCGTCCGGCATCCTCGATGGCGTGTCGATGATCGGGCTGACGATTCGGACGCTGGTGATCATTTTGATGCTGGCGGCGGCGCCGACGGCCGCGATCCGGTACGCCGTGATGGTCTGTACGGCGGTGACGACGATTTGCGGCATCTGGCTGGCCTACGGCGAACCGCCCAACCTGATCATGAAGGCCAACCTGCATCCGCACCTCGACAATGCCTTCTTTCTCCGCTACTGCGCGCCCGCCGCGATCCTGAGCTATCTGGTCATCGCCTGGAAACTGCGCCGGAAGCTCGGACGCCAGAAGGTCGTGCTCGAACACCTGGACGTGCTCGACGCCAATGCCGACACCGTGCGTTTCCTCCAGGCCGAGCGTCACGGCGAGGTGTTGACCCCCGTCGAGATGGCCGAGGATCACGCCGCCGAACTCGGCGGGCACGCCGACGCGGTGATCGCGCGGCTGCGCAAGGGCGAGCCGTTCGGCGAGGCGATGGTCCATGAGAATGTACCTGTGGCCACGCGCCAGAAACTGCTCGGCCATTTCGTGAGCGAAGAACTCGCCGACGCGCTCGACCGGCGCTACGTTCTGTTGGCCGCGGGCGACGAAAGGGGTGCGGATCAAGCCGACGTCGCAGTGGACGAAACCATCGCCCGGCTGAAACCGCGCCGGGTGCTGGCGCAGCAAATCGGGGCGCTGGCGCTGGTGCCGTTTGTCGGGATGTTGATCGTCCACGGCATTCATCACGACGTGCCGTTGTTTCTCTCCTCGTTTGCCGGGTTTGCCGTGGCGCTGTTGGGAATCGTGAACCTGCCGAAGATGCGGGCGCTCGCGCTGTGCGAGGCGCGGCATGAGTACGCGGAGTATTACTTTCTGTTCCCCCTGTTCCTTTCGATCACGCTGCTGACGAAGGCCGGATTTTTCGATGTGATGCAGGACCTGATTCATGCCGGCATCGAACGGCTAGGGCATGCGCCCGTGGCGTTCGCGCAGTTTGTCGGCTGCACGGTGCTGTCGTCCATCCTCGATAACAATGTCGTGGCTGATTTCGCGTCACGCGCGTTGCACGGACTGGAGATCGGGGTGCTGCACTTGTTTTCGATGGCGCAGATTGCCGGCTATGCGCTGGGCGGTTGCTGGACGCACATCGGCAGCGCCCAGTCGGTCGTCGCCTTCGCGTTTATCAAGCGCGACGTGGACGAGCAGTACACCCCGGTGCGGTGGATCAAGGAGATGACGCCGGTGATCTTGGAGATTTTGGTCTTGTTGTTGGTGGTGATTTACATCGAGAGCCTGTTGCTGAAGTGGCTGCACTGACCGAGATGAGCGTCACCTTCAGTTGTCTGCGCTGCGGCAAACCAATCGCCGTGGACGCGGGCCAGCCCGGCCAACAAGTGGAATGTCCGTACTGTCAGGGCGACTGTCTGATCCCGCCGCCGCGCCAGCGAGGTGTGCCGGCCCCGGCGCAGTTCCAGTGCAACAACGCCAAGTGCGGTTCCGTCTGGTTCGAGCACCAACTCCGCCACGAACAGTACGAGGAAAAACCGGTCAATCTCTGCCCGCACTGCCGTTGGGGCGTGACGCGGATCGTGTCCGTCCCCAGTTTTTGGGACCGCGTGCCGGGCGCGTTCGTGTATCCGTGGCTCGGCGACGGCCCGTGGATGGTGGGGCTGGGGACGGTGTTGTTCGCGCTCCTGGATCTGGCCAACCGGTTCGGATTCGGCATCGGCTCGCTGTTCGCGGCGATCATGAGCATTGGTTACTTCGGGATGTTCGGCCTCGACGTCATCCGCATCTCCGCGCAGGACGACGATCGCCAGATGGATTGGCCCGACCTCGGCGGCTGGGCCGACATCATCGCCGGGGCGTTTCAGGTGTTCGTCAGCGGCCTGCTCGTGTTCGGTGCGGCGATCATTTGCGCGATCATGGCCGGCCGCGCGTTGATCTGGGGAACGGAAATGGCCGCGATCACGTGGGGCGGGTTTGGGGTGGGGTTGACGTTGCTCGCGATCCTGTACTACCCGATGGCGATGCTGGCCGTGGCGATGTTCGACACCGTCACCGCCACCGACCCGCGCGTGGTCGTGCCCGCCATCGTCCGCGTGCCCCTGCAATACGCGTTTGTGTTGATGCTGCTGCTGTTCCTGTGGGTGCTGCGTCACGGGGCGATGCGCGCGCTGATGCTGCTGCCGTTTGGCTGGCAGTTCCTCGGTTTCCTGCCGGTGTCGCTGATGAGCTTTTACACCCTGATCGTCAGTTGCCGGCTGCTCGGCATCCTTTACCGCGCCAACGAGAAGAAGCTGGGGTGGTTCAGGTGAAGGCGTGCTCTGTCCGCTTATCTCAAGTCCGCCACGAGCGGCTTGCTCTTCTCGATGCGGCTGACCTGCATGATGGAGAAGCCCAAGACGTTCCCTCGATCATCCACACGTTCCATGAGCGCATCGTTGTCGGTCTCACGCATATAACCCGGCTTGTCGGAGAAGAGGACTTCAAGAAAATCCCCCTCGGGATCGTACCAAACTCTTATGGTTTGCGCCATAGCACTTCGCCTTCCTTCGGTCGGTCGGTCAAATAGGCTGTCAACACGAACGGGTCCGCGACGCCGTACTTTACCACAACACAGAGCCATTTGTCGCCCACCACGGTGCGCCGATAATAACGATAGTTCAAGGTGGCCACCGGATCGCTTCGGGACCGAACAACCAATTCCGGATCCCGGAGCGTATCCGTCACGGCCGCTTCCATGCCGATCATTTCAGGATGATCCAAGATGTGCCGCCACCGTTCGTCGGTGAGCTTCACTTTCTGGCCCTGATAATCGGTCAGGACTCTCAAGGTTCCGCCAGCCGTTCTACCGGCAGCTTCCCGTTCCACATCTTGGTATCAAACGTGTGCGGCTCGGCCGTCGGGCGATTCTCAACTCGGCCACCCGCCTGCTCCAAAATCAACTGCCCGGCGGCGATGTCCCAGAGCTTGATGCCGTACTCGATGTAGGCATCAAACCGGCCGCAGGCGACGTACACCACGTCCAGCGCCGCCGCGCCCATCAACCGCATCTTGCGGACGCGACCGATCAACTGCGTGAAATCCTCCAGCCCGCGCCGGATGGTCTCGGCGCTCTTGAAAAACCCGATCCCGACGATCGCTTCCTCCAGCTTCGCGCGATCACTAACGCGAATTGGTTGGCCGTTGAGCGTCGGTGGCTGGCCCTTGGCCGCCGCAAACATCTCATCCACTTCGGGCGCGTACACGACGCCAGCAACCGTCTCCCACCCGGCGGCCGTGCGTTGCTGCGCGGCGATCGACACCGCGTAGTGCGGGATGTTGTAGAAATAGTTCACCGTGCCATCGAGCGGGTCCACCACCCAGCGCACCTCGGCGCTCTCCTTGCCGGTGACGCCCTCCTCGCCCAGAATGCAGTGGTCGGGGAATTCCGCGAGGATGACGCGCGTGATGGCCTGCTGCGCCTGCACGTCCAACTCCAGCTTCACATCGTGGAGGGTGGACTCGTTGACATTGAGCGGGAGGCCGAAGTTGTGGCGCAACAACTTGCCGGCCGCGGCCGCGGCTTCGAGAGCGGTATCAAGCATTCGGCAGTTGTAATGGTCAGCAGGAACCCCTTCAAGCTCTTTGCCCGGCGCGCCGCAACGTGACCAAACCAACCACCCCGGCCACAATCAGCGCCAACGCGATGAACTGGGACAGCGTCAGCACGCCCGCGTAGCGCGCTTCGTAGTCGCCGCGGAAAAACTCGATCCCGAACCGCAGCACACCATACGCGACCACGTACGTCCACCAGACCTGCCCGTCGAAGCGACGACGTCGGTCAAACGCGAGCAGCCCGGCAAACAGCGCGAGGTTGCCGGCGGCCTCGTACAACTGCGTGGGATGCAGAGGCGTACCGGCCAGGACGTGGGGGTCGGGAAAACGCACGGCCCACGGCAGGCGACAGGGATGGCCGTAACAGCAGCCGTTGAAGAAGCAACCCAACCGGCCAAAGACGTGGCCGAGCGCCACCAACGGTGCAAGCACGTCGGCCAGTCGCCACAGCGGCAACTGTTTCGTGCGCGCGAACAGAATCGTCGCCCCGATCGCGCCAATGAACCCGCCGTAAAAGACAAATCCCTCGCGCAGTGAGGGGATACCGGCCACGCGCCACCCGGTCACGAAATCATGCCAGAAGAACACGATGTAGAACAGCTTCGCGCCGAGCATGCCGGCCACAATCAGCCAGACGCCGAGCAGCTGGACCTGTTCGTGATCAATCCCGGCCACCCGCGCGCGCCGGGCCGCCAGCCACAGGCCGAGGGCGAAACCGACGGCGACAAGGACACCATAAGTGTGGATGGCGAAATCGCCGAGGCGAATGAAAATCGGATGCATGATCAATCGTCCTCGTCCTCGTTCTCGTCGTCGTAATCGGTAGTTTCCGGAGCACGAACGAGGACGAGGACGACGACGAGCACGAGTACGATGGGGTTAGTCACCCTCCACAGCAATCTGGTGCTTCAGCAGCGTCGTCCCCTCGCTGCGGGCGAGTTCGACCAGCGATTGGTTGTAGTCGGCGCGGGCGCGGATTTCGGCGGAGCGGGCGGCGGCAAGCTGTGCCTGCGCTTGCAGGACGAGGAAACTGGTGGAGGTGCCGGCGCGGAGTTTTTCTTCTTCGGCGCGCAACGATTCCTCGGCGAGCCGGCGGGCTGCGGCGGTGGCTTCGACGCGTTTGAGGTTGGTTTCGACCCGGCCGACGGCGTTGTCCACCTCGACGATGATGTCTTGTTCGAGCCGTTTGAGACTCAACAGGAGTTGATCCTGGGTCAGCCGGGCCGAGTGGAAGTTGTCGCGCGCCTGCCGGTTGCCCAAGGGGACGGTCACGACGACGCCGACGCTCCACGCCGGAGCGCCGCCGCTGCCGACGCTGTCGGTGAGCTGGCCGAAGCTGCCGCCGATGCCGTTGTAGCCATAGCTGCCCTCCAGATCAATCTGCGGCCAGAGTTGGTTGCGGTTGAATTTGACGAGAATGCCCTGCCGCTCGACCTCGTGTTGGGACTGCCGGAAATCGGGCCGGGTCTCCAGCGCGGTGGCGATGCTGCGCGCGGCGTCCAACTCGATCATCTGAACGGGCGGAGCATCGACCGGCACGAGCGTCGTGCCGCGAAACTCCTGCACGTCCTGCGCGATCAGTCGCTTGAGCGCGTTTTCCTGGTCCTTGATGGCGCGCTCGGTCAGGATCACCGCTTCCTCGCGCTCGGCGACGCCGGCCTCGGCCTGGGTGATGTCCAACGGCGAGAGCACGCCCAGCTCGACCCGTTTGCGGTTTTCGGCGAGCAACGCTTTGGCGCGGTTCCAGTCTTCGATTTTCGCTTTGTGGTCTTCGATGGCGAACACCAGTTCGTAGTAGGCGTTCTCGACATCACTGATGGTGTTGATGACCTGCTGCGCCAATGTCTCCTCGGCGATTTGACGGTTTTGGCGTGCGATACGGATTTGCGCGGTGTTGGCCCCCAGTCCGAAGTCTTGCAGCAACGGTTGAGTCAGCGTGATGGCGGCCGTGCCGGTGAAGGTGAAGTTGGAACTCAGCGTGCCGGAATCCCGCGTGTCGAACGCCGCCAGTGAGTAGCGTGTGCCGGTCGGCAACAGACCGTTGAGGCCGGTGTCGAACCGCAATTGCTGCGCCTCGAGTGAACTCACGCCGAGCGCGGTCTGGCGTTCGGGATTGAGCGATTCGGTGGCGTCGCGGTAACGCGCGCTGCCAGTGAAGGCGGGATCGAACACGCCCTGTTGGCCGACGATGTTCCAGGATTCGATCCGTGGGTTCAGCCGCTCGATCTGGACGTCGAGATTTTGGGCCAGCGCCCGTTCGAGGCATTCGCGCAGGGTGAGCGCGCGGGTGGCCGGCGGTTGATCGGCCGCCGCCGCGACAGCGAGAACGAGAAGGAGCCACTGCTTCATCATGGGGGTCATTCGTATCGCAGGGCTTCGATGGGGTCAAGGCGCGAGGCTTGGCGGGCGGGATAGAAGCCAAAGAAAACTCCCACCGCCGCGCTGAACAGGAAGGCGACCACCACCGAACTCAGAGAAATCAGCGTCGGCCACTCCTTCCACACCGCCAATGCCTGCGAGGCGCCGACGCCGACGCCGATCCCAATCAGCCCGCCGACCGAACTGAGCGTGATCGCTTCGATCAGGAATTGCAGCAGGATATCGCGCCCGTGCGCGCCGACGGCCAGGCGAATGCCGATCTCGCGGGTGCGTTCGGTGACGCTGACAAGCATTATGTTCATGATGCCGATGCCGCCCACAATCAACGACACGCTCGCAATCGCGCCGAGCAGGACCGACATCACTTTCGCGGTGGCGGTGGCCATCTCGGCGATTTCCTGCTGGTTGTGGACGGTGAAATCATCTTCGCGACCGGGGCCGAGGCGGTGCCGTTGGCGCAGCAAATCGGTGATCTGCTGCTCGGCAATGGGCAGGGCGGCGGCGTTGGCGGCCTGGATGTTGATGCCGCGCAGCGTCGTCTGGCCCGTCACGCGTTTCATCGCGGAAGTGTACGGCAGGATGATCACGTCATCCTGATCCTGGCCCATCACGGAGTAGCCTTTCGGCGTCAGCACGCCCACCACGACGAACGGGACGTTCTGGATGCGGATGATTTGGCCGAGCGCGCTGTCGGCGCCGAACAATTGCCGGGCGGTCGTCGCGCCAATCACACAGACCTTGGTCGCGCTGCGCACGTCCTGATCGGTGAACGGCGCGCCTTCCGCCAGCGGCCACTGCCGGATGTCGAAGTACGCGGGCGATTCGCCGAGGACCTGGGTGTACCAGTTCTGGTTGCCCGCCGCAACCTGCCGGACACCGCGGACTTCCGGACTGACGGCGACGACGCCCGGCACCTCGCGGGTGATGGCGTCGGCGTCCTCGATCGTCAATGTTCCCGCGCTGCCCCAGCCGGTGCGGATCCCGCTGCGGGTGGTGCTGCCCGAGAAAACCAAAATCACGTTCTGGCCGAGGCTGGCGATCTGGGCGTCCACCTGCGCCTTCGCGCCGTTGCCGATCCCGACCATCGCGATGACCGCGGCGACGCCGATGATGATGCCGAGCGTAGTCAGCACCGAGCGCAGCTTGTTCCGGCGCAGCGCGCGCAGGGCGATCTTGATGGTGGCGAGGAGTCTCATACTGCATCACCCTGGTCGGCGGGGCCGGAGGTGGGAGCGGCGTCCCCGCCGCGATTCGACTCACCCGGTCGCGGCGGGGACGCCGCTCCCACCTCCAAAACCGAATGCTGCTCGTGCTGGAGCCTTACCAATTCTTCTTTCGCGATCAGGCGTCGTTCGACCGCGGCGTCGCGAATGATCTGGCCGTCGCGCATGACGACGTTGCGTTTGGTGTACGCGGCGATGTCGAGTTCGTGCGTGACCATGACGATGGTGATGCCCTGTTCGTTGAGTTGCTGGAACACGCCCATCAGCTCGACGCTGGAATGGCTGTCGAGGTTGCCGGTTGGCTCGTCGGCCAGCAGCAGCGCCGGCTGGTTTACCAGCGACCGGGCGATGGCCACCCGTTGTTGCTGGCCGCCGGAAAGCTGGCTGGGATGATGAGCGGCGCGATTGCCAAGCCCCACGGTCTCCAGCGCCCGCAACGCGCGGTCGCGGATGCTGCCGGCATCGCGATGATTGTGCGCGTAGAGCATGGGGAGTTCGACGTTTTCCAGCGCGGAGGTGCGCGCGAGCAGGTTGAAGCCCTGGAAGACGAAGCCGATTTTCTGGTTGCGAATGTCGGCCCGCGCGTCGCGATCGAGTTGCGAGACATCGGTGCCGTCGAGCCGATACCGGCCGCGGGTGGGCCGGTCGAGGCAGCCGAGTATGTTCATCAAGGTGGACTTGCCGGAACCGCTCGCGCCCAGGATGGCGACGAACTCGCCGCGGTTGACCTCCAGGGAGACACCGCGCACGGCGTGCACGTCCACCTCGCCGGTGCGGTAGGTCTTGTGAACGTCTTCGAGTTGGATGACGGTGCTCAAAACCGACGCATTCGGCCCACGCCACCGCCGCCGAAGGGGTTCTGCGACTGCGCATCGTTCGGCTTCTGCGGCAGGAGGGCGCTGGTGATGAGTTGGTCGCCTTCCTTCAATCCCTCGATCACTTCGGTGAACACGCCGTCGTTCAGACCGAGTTTGACCGGCACGGGCTGGGGCTTGCCGGTGCGATCCAGGATGTACACGGTGCGCGGCGCGGACCGGTCGCGTTTGCTGCCCGCGGCGGGAGGTGACGCGTCGGCCGGACGAAAGCGGAGGGCGGCGTTGGGAATCCGCAACGCGTTCTCGCGGCGGGCGATGATGATCGAGATGTTGGCGGTCATGCCGGGTTTGAGTTTGAGATCGGGGTTGGTCACGCCGATGACGGTGTCGTAGGAGACGACGTTCTGGACGTTGGTGGGCGAGTTGCGCACTTGGACGACCGCGCCCTGGAACGTGCGATTGGGATAGGCGTCCACCGTGAAGTCCACGGCCTGCCCGGTCTCGACGTTGCCGATGTCAGCCTCGGCCACGTTGGCGTCGATCTGCATTTTCGTGAGGTCGTTGGCGATGACGAACAGCGTCGGCGCGCTGAGGCTGGCGGCCACGGTCTGGCCGACGTCCACGCTGCGCGAGATGACGATGCCATCCACTGGCGAGTAAATCGTGCAGCGGTCGAGATCGACCTGGGCCTTCTCGCGGGCGGCCTCGCGGATTTTCACCGTGGCCTCGGCCTGATGCAGGTCGGCGAGGGCCTTGTCGTAATCGGATTGCGAGACGAGCTGGTTGGTGACCAGTTCTTTCACGCGGCGCTCGTTGAGTTGCGCCAATTCGAGGACGGCGCGGGCGCTGGCCAGTTCGCCCTCGGTCGCGTGCAGGTTGGCGCGATAGGTGGCGGCGTCAATCTGCGCGACCACCTGGCCGCCGGTCACCGTCGAGTTGAAATCCACAAACAACTTCTGGATCATTCCGGAAATCTGACTGCCGACCTGGACGTTGACGACCGGATTGAGTTGGCCGGTGGCGGTGACCGCTTGCGTCAAATCACCACGCGTCACCGCCGCGGTTTGATACTGCGGGGCGTTGTCGTCGCGCCGCATCCAGTAGCCCGCGCCCAGCGCGCCGATCACGAGGAGCACCACGACCGTTCCCAACCATCGTTTGCCCGCCGGTTTCATTGCCCGATCATTTCACCCACGGAGCCGTTTGCCCCCACTTGCCGGCATAGACAAATTCCTGCATCGCTTTGCGCGGGCTGGGGGTGAGTTCGCGCTGGCGTAGCTCGTCGGCCAGTGCGCCGGGATCGCCGGGATAGCCGACTGCGATGCCGGCCACGGGGTCGAAACCATCCGGGATGCCGTACGTCTGGCGGATCTTTTCGACATCGATGCCGGCCATTTGGTGCGTGTAGATGCCGAGCGCCATGCCCTGGACGACCAGGTTTTCCACGGCCAGTCCGACATCGTGATAGCCGTGGCGGTTGGGTTTGCCGTTGCGACTGAATTTTGTGGACGCCACGGAGATCATCAACACGGGCGCGGTCTTCGCCCACTGCTGGTTGAACTCCACGAAGCAACCCAACAGGCGGGCGAACTCGGTCGGATCGTCCTTGGTGGCGACCAGAAAGAACCACGGCTGCTCGTTGTAACTCGACGGCGCCCAGCGGGCCGCTTCCAGCAGACTGCACAGTTGGTCGGTCGCGACGGCCTGGTCCGCAAACGCGCGCGGACTCCAGCGTTGCCGCAGCAGATCGTGAATGGGATGGTTGGCGTCAACTTGTCGGGTCATGGTTCCCTTTCGTTGCCGGCCTCGAAGCGGACGGCCGGGATGCCGACGGCGGTGAGGAAATTGGTGAGCACCCGCTCGGCGTTCGTCTGGGCGTCGCGGAGGATCCCCATCTCCAGCGCCGCCGCGCGCGCCGATTCCAGCGCGAGTTGCCGGGCTTTCTGGTCGAGTTCGGGGTTGAACGGTTCCCACGGCGTCCACCACGTCTTCTGCCGGTCCCAGACCTTGGTGTCCTTGTCGTTGACGTAACGGTGGAGAATCTCCGGGGCCGGCAGCTTGATCGAGACCGACCGGTCGGAGGCCAGCGAGACATCTGCCGGCGTCAGTTTGGCGAGGTCCACGCCGCCGAGCACCTCCGCGTGCACCAGCAACAGCAGCGATTCCGAGCCGAACGGCACTTTCTCCTCCTTCAACGTCACCACCTTCTGGACGCTGTACTTCACCGTCACCAGCTCCCGCAACTCCTGAATCTGCCGCACCAGCGCCGGCGCGTCGCCGATCAATTCAATGCCGCTGCGCGGCGAGCCGAACAAATAGAAATACACCGCCAGCGCCGTGGGCACGGCAATCAGCAGACAGATGAGATAAAACTTCAACTGCTTCAACATGGTCGGTCACCAGTCGCGACGGCGAAATGTTCGGTATTCATCCTGGTTCAACGCCGGGGTGTACGGCTGCGGTCCCTTCAGCAGCGTCCAGTAATAATGGCCGAGCTGCAACCCGAGCACGCCCTGAAACGCATCGTCTTGGACAGCGTAGGTCAGCAATTCGTTGTCCGCCACGCCGCGCGCGCCAATGCGGATCACGTCCGACTGCGACTCCGTCGCGGCCGGCAGATAATAATCCTTGTCGCCATCCACCAGCACAAACCCGCGACGCTCCAACGCGATCTCGAACGGATTCGGATTCTCCAGCCGCAGCGCGACGACGACCAACAGCCCCGCGTCCGTCCGCCCGATTGTGGTTTCCAGCACGCGGGCCACGTAGTTGGTTTCGCCGAAGGTGCGCACCCGATGCGCCGCGCCAAACCCGCGCGCATCGCGCAGCCGGGCGAGCGCCGTCCACGTCAGCAATCCACCCCCCACGATCACCACCACCATTCCGGCCACGATGGCGAACTTCTTCATTCCCACAACCCGGCCACCAGCCGCAGCACGCCAATGAGCAACACGCCCCCGATGAAGTTCGCCAGGACCGTGCGCTTCCCGTGTTTCACCAACTCGCCCAGGACCGCGTGTGTGGCCAGATACACGAACCCGCCGCCCACGTGGGCCAACACGGCCGCCAACCAAAACGGCAGGTGGTCTTGCTCGCCTCCCGGCAGCACCACCAACCCGATCACGCCGCCCAAAATCGTCGTTGCCTCCACCGCCGCCACCCAAACGGTTGCCCGTCGCCGGGAAAACCCGGCACCCAACAAGAGCGCGCCGAGCGCCAATCCTTCCGGCACCTTGTGCACGCAGACCGCCACCACCATCGCCCCGTCCACGCCATGACCCGCCTCATGTCCGGCCGCCAGTGCCAGCCCGTCCATCGTGCTGTGCAGCGCCAACGCCACAATCAGCGCCGACGCAATCTCACTGAACCGGTGCGTGGTGGCTTCATCGAAGTGACTTGCCGAGCAGGCCGGACAGACGTGATAGACGTACTTGCTGACCACGAAAAACAGGGCGTACCCCGACACCAGGCCCAGGGCCGATTCCCACCAGCGCATCGCCTCCGCCGCTTCCGGCAGAATTAGGAACGCCGTCACCCCCAGCAACGTCCCGGCCGCCAGACTGATCAGCGCGCACAACCGCGCGTGGGTGATCCCGACGGTCGCACTGAGCACCCCGCCGCCCACGGCCAGCACAAAGGCCAACACGACGCGCGCCAGAATGGAAATCGTATGATCCACTTAACCTCCGGTGCGCAGAGCATACCGTCACCCGCGCCAAAGGGAAATGCTGAAAATCGCCGGCGATTCATGGGAAACGTCCTCCTTGGCGATCAACCGGCAAGTGCCATCACGCCAAGGCGCAAAGCCACAGCGCGGCAGAGCCGCAACCAAATGACTGCGCGAGTAGGCCAACGGTCTCTGAACGTGGCCCTGTCGCTGACGGCGCTCCCGGCAGGCCAGCCTCGGAGAGGCTTGGCCTACTCGACCCACGCTTGGAGAAAATCTTCTCAGGCTGCAACGATGTCACGAGATGGCACTGCGAAGTCGTGGCACGAAGGCCCGAATACAATCTACCCCTTCAGCAATTTCAGGAACTGGGAAGGACGGATGATTTCAACCCCGAAGGGCTTGCCCAACGCGAGCAGGTCGTCGTCGTACGTCACGATGCAGCGGGCGCGGGCCGCCAACGCGGCAGCCAGGTAAGGATCGTCCTTGGCGTCGCGGCTGCGTTGTTTGCCGAGCGGCTGAGGCTCGACCAAGCGCACCTTTTGCAAATACCAGGTGAGCAAGCCGGCGGCGTTGTGACGGGGCGAGAGTTCACGGATGAGACGCGTCGTCGTTTCGCGTGTTTCGTGCAGAGTGTATTCTGTGCCACACGCGAACGCTTGGCGGCGAGCCAGTTTGACCAAGCACAACCAAGCTTCTCCCCGCCAACAGACCCCGGACGCCACCACGTTGGCGTCAAACACCACGAGCACGGGATTGATCCTTGCGCACCCGACGCTGCACGGCGATCACCCGCGCCACGTCGGCCTGGGTCGGGCCGGCTGGCGCGTGGCGCGAGGCGGTTTCCAGCAACTTCAGATCAGCTTCGATCTCCTGTTCCATTCGCTCGCGCACCAAAGCCCGGAAATATTCGCTGGCATTGCCATAGTCCCGGTCCATCTGCCGGCGAACAAACTCCGCCATGGTCTTAGGCAGGGAAATATTCATCGTATCCATTTTCATGTGGGCATTCTACATCTAATGCCATTACTTGGCAAGACCAGGCACCACGGATTCGACGCGTTTACGTTGAATCCGATTGCTGGTGCTGGTGGGTGAGAATGATAGGGGTGAAGGTGGCCGAGGCGATGAATGGGCATGGTCTGCTGCATGTGTTTCGCGGGGGCGGGCACGCGGCTCACAGCGGAGCTGCGCCAGCGGAGTACAACGGGTCGTAGGCGAGTGGTTGCTTGAGAACAGGTTGTAGGCTCGCAAGTGGGTTCAGGCCGCGGGCGAAGCAGATCGAAAGACAACCCGCAGATCGCAGGGGAAAAAAGCCAAAAGCCAACAGACCACAGCCTGTGAATTGTGAGGCGTTGACCCCGGCGAGACTTTACGGATTTGGATCGAGCAATCATTAGCCCGGTTCGGGGGCAGAGGCGGAGGGCAGCCGGTCGCGGCAGGGGTGCCGCTCCCGCCTGAACACTGTGGCGAACGGTCGCGATGGATTCGGCGAACTCACCACAGGCTCCGCGCGACCCTCCAGTGGATACCGGACGCGGTTGAAAACCGCTCCCACCAGGATGCCGGTATGGGGTGGCAGAAAAAGCTTTCAGGAAGTTGGGCGAAAAGGGCGTTGCGGATGGGCGGGAAATCGGGCAGAGTGTGGGTGCGGAACGCGCAGGAGCAGCGATGACTTATCGAGGCAAATTTGTCAGGGGTACGGTGATTCTCCCGCAGGATGTAGAGATTCCTGAAGGGGCGGAGGTGGAGGTGACGCCTGTTCCGGTCCAAGGGAGTGGTGGCCAGCCGGAGGAAGGGCCGACGCTTTACGAGATGCTCAAGGATTTCGTGGGCGTCTGTGAAGGTCCGGAGGACCTGGCTGAGAACCATGATCACTACATCCACGGCACTCCCAAGAAAACGAAATGAGTGTCGTCTTCGCCGACACTTTCTATTTTCTCAGTCTCATGAATCGTACGGATCGGACGCATGCGCGGTGTATCCAGTTCTCCCAAGAGCATCGGGAGACGATCGTGACGACGGCGTGGGTTTTGGTAGAGGTGGCGGATGCTTGGTCGGCACCGCCGCAGCGCATCCGCGCGGGCGGGTTGCTTCAGGAACTGCCCCGCAACCCGAGGTTTCGGATCATCCCGCCCACGCAATCGTTGTTGGAGCGAGGGATCGAGTTCTACATCGATCGCCGGGACAAGAAATGGTCACTGACGGACTGCATCTCGTTTGTGGTGATGGAAAACGAAGGAATTCGCGAGGCGCTCACGGGTGACCATGATTTCGAGCAGGCGGGGTTTGTGGCGCTGTTGAAGTGAGAGGGGCGGAATCCGCCGGGGATACGGCGAGGGAGACCTGTGGTCGGTGGGAGTGCACGGTCGGGAGACCGGTGCACCACGGAGAAGCGGGTCGCCGGTCGCGACAGGAATGCGGCTCCCACCAGAACGTTGTGGCTAATGGTCGCGATGGATTTGGCGAACTCACCACAGGCTCCGCGCGACCCGCCAGTCGATCAGTCGTGGTTCGAACTACGGATCATGCTGTAGCAGCCGTTGCCGTTGGGCGCGTTCGTTGCGACGACGGAATTCGGCGTAAGCCATTCTCAATGGTTTCCCGGACGGAGTCGTGGGTGATGGCGAGGTTGCCCGGTGCTTGCGCTTGTAGTTGCTTGGTCAGTTGATCAATGAAGTCACGGTACCAAGCTTGGGACTTCTTGCGCTCGGGTGGGGAAGACAGCAGGTCGCCCTTGGCGATGGCGATGCGACGAAAGGCTTCGTCAAGTGGCAGCGGCATGAAGGCGTTTGCGAGGGTGCTTGCGCCTCAAACTGGCTGCCGCGAGCTCGAACATCTCCCGGATGGTGGCAGGCTCAACAGTTTCCCCGCTGGGCAACTTCACCGTGCGCCATTTTGTTTTGCACGCCAGCCGCACAATGTCTTTGGGAGTGGCGCATTTTGAAGGATGGGAGTTGTTCTTCACGACGGCATGGTACGATTTAGCCGAGGCGAGGTCAAACCTTGGGGCTGTACGCGGGCACGATTCGGAGTGGGTGTGATTTGCTGGAGCGCCGCACGCGACGGACGGATTGGACACGCGAGACGCGTATCCTACTCGACGGGCGGGACGCCCGCGCTACCGTCGTGCGAAATTTTTTTCAGAAAGTGGTTGCATCCGGCAGGTTCGCCAGCTAGTTTGTCGGCCCTTTCACGGAAAAGAAAGTTTGGCGAGAGGCTTGACTTGCGTTCGATGGAGGAGTACATAGGAACGCTTGCGGGGGGATTAAGGACGGTTCTTTAGGAGTCCGCGATTTCGCCTGATGCGGCGACGCTGTTGTCCGCGTCAGGCATTTTTGTCCCGAATGGTTTCGGGATGAAGTTCTTTGAAAATTGAAATGTGCGATGCGCGAGAGCCCACGTTCCCGCTCTTTCTTTGAAAGGGCGGGATCTTTGAAAGTTGTACGAGACTGATTGGTTAGCCCCAGTCAGTCGGCTCAACGTGAGACCGACTAGATCGCAAGGTCTGATTGGTTTTTTTTACGGAGAGTTTGATTCTGGCTCAGAGCGAACGCTGGCGGCGTGGATAAGACATGCAAGTCGAACGGGAGTTTGTGGGTAGCAATATTCGCGAACTCTAGTGGCGAAAGGGTGCGTAACACGTAGCTTACCTACCTCGAAGTGGGGGATAGCTCGGCGAAAGCCGGATTAATACCGCATGTGATCGTGAGATCAAAGCTGGGGATCGTAAGACCTGGCGCTTCGAGATGGGGCCGCGGCCTATCAGCTAGTTGGCGGGGTAATGGCCCACCAAGGCTTAGACGGGTAGCTGGTCTGAGAGGACGACCAGCCACACTGGAACTGAGACACGGTCCAGACACCTACGGGTGGCAGCAGTCGAGGATTTTTCTCAATGGGGGAAACCCTGAAG
>Ga0247727_10005289_pt1 | contig 26424 bp, 26 predicted proteins | sample WisWelCaveWW1625_FD_202498 | JGI IMG/M metagenome (GOLD analysis project Ga0247727, IMG submission 202498) | Biofilm microbial communities from Wishing Well Cave, Virginia, United States - WW16-25 | ecosystem: Environmental > Aquatic > Deep subsurface > Groundwater > Cave microbial mat | place...
CCACAATGCCGAAGCCTTCGCGGTAGCTCGGCAGGCAGAGCAGGTCGGCGGCTGCCAGATAGCGCTCCGGTTCCGGATCGTAGCCGACCGCATGGATCGCCGGATTGCGCTCAATCTCGGCAAGCGTCGCCGCGGGTAACGGGTCGCGCTCCGGCTCCTGCGGCCCCACCAGGACCAGCGCCGCGTCCTTCAGCCGGCCGAATGCGGTCACCAGTTCGGCGATACCCTTGTCGCGCGTAACGCGGCCCAAAAACGCGATCACCTTGACTCCGGCAGCTATGCCGAGCCGTTCCCGCGCCGCTGCGCCCGCGCCACGCAGGCGTTCTGGATCGAAGCGCCTCAGGTCCACGCCCGCGAGCGAGCCGGAGCCCGGCACGCGGACCGCATCGGCTGCGCAAATCTTCTCGGCAACAAGAAAATCCCGCTGCGAAATGCTGTCGGCGTAGCAGCGGGTGTTCAGTCGGACGATGACGCGATCGGCCATCCGGCCAAGCCAACGTACCAGGCCGCTGCGTTCAGCCCAAGCCTGGCCTGTGAAAGTGTGCAATCGTACGGGAACGCCGCGCAACCAGCCCGCGACTGCGGCCAGCAGCCCGGCCTTGGGCGTGTTGGAGTGAACGATGTGCGGCGCGAGTTTGCCCAGCACGCGCCATAGCCGGTAAAGCGCCAGCAGATCGGCCAGGAGCGAGATTTCCCGCGGGATATTCACCGGCACCACCCCGGCAACGCCCAGCGCCGCGATCCTGCCGTAGCCCTCGATCGGGCTGGTCACCACATGCACTTCGTGACCCTCGGCGACCAGCCGCCTGATCTGGCTCTCAAGGTGGTGCAGCACGAAGAACGGCAGCGTGGTGACGCGTACGATGCGCATGTCAGCGAGCCGCAGCGGCCAGGATTTCGGCGATGTGCTCCGCGGCGGCGCCGTCCCCATAGAGGCCGGGCTTGGGCGCAAAGGCCTCGCGTTTCGCTTCCTCTCGCAGCGCTTCGAGTACCGTGGCAGCGTCCAGGGGCGGCACAAGGCGGTTGGCGCCAGCCTCGACGAGCTCTACCCATTCCGTCTCTTGGCGCAGCGTGGCACAGGGCACGCCATAGAAGTAGGCCTCCTTCTGCACGCCGCCAGAGTCGGTGGCGATCAGGCGCGCATGCCGTTCCAGCATCAGCATGTCGAGGAAGCCGACCGGTTCGACAACGCGCAAGGCGGGCGGCGCCGCGAACCCGCGCTCAGCGAGCGTCTTGCGCGTACGGGGGTGCAGCGGCACCACCACGGCGGTTTCCGCGGCGAGCGCGCCCAGCGCCTGGAAGATGTTCGCGAGGCGCGCCGGGTCGTCGGTATTCTCTGCGCGGTGCACCGTCGCCAGCACGTAGCCGCGAGGCTTGAGCGCCAGTCGCTCCAGCACCTTGCTGCGCTCGCCCGCGATCTTCATGAACTGCAGCGCGGCGTCGTACATCACGTCGCCGGTGCGGTGCACGCCTGCGGCGATGCCCTCGCGGCGCAGGTTCTCGACCGCCGCGTCGGTGGGCGCGAACAGCAGTCCGCAGACGTGATCGGTAAGGCGGCGGTTGATCTCCTCCGGCATCGCCAAATTGAACGAGCGCAGGCCCGCTTCAACGTGCGCGACCTCGACGCCGAGCTTGGCCGCGGCGAGCGCGCCGGCGAGCGTCGAATTGGTGTCGCCATAGACCAGCAAGCGGTCCGGCTTTTCCTGCTGCAGCACACCCTCGACAGCCTCCAGCATCCGCCCCGTCATGGCGCCATGTGCCAACCCGCCGATGCCGAGCCGATACCTGGGCTCGGGAATCCGCATCTCGCGGAAGAACACGTCCGACATCGCCTCGTCGTAGTGCTGGCCTGTGTGGACGAGGACTTCTTCGACGCCGCGCACTGCCAGTGCGCGCGACAACGGCGCTGCCTTGATGAACTGCGGGCGGGCGCCGATCACGGTGACGATTTTCATCGCGTCACCTGCCGATCAGCCGCAGCAGCGGCCGGATAGCGTCGCGCGTATTCAGCGGAACGCGCTTCCAGACCCCGAACATCAGGGCCCGAATCGGCGTCCCGAGCAGAACGTACTGAAAAATACCCGATGAAATACGGTGCACCACGTAGAGCGGGCTGAACACGATCTGCAGCCAATAGCGTCCCGGCGTGTACGGCGTCGCTGCTCGATCGAGACTGCGTCGCTCGAATTCGCGATCCACGGCGTCATCGAACCTGCCGATAAATCCCCTGAAACTGTACTCAGGATTCCTGCCAATCTCCTCCCGGGCGCGATTGGCAATTTCCTGCAGCCTAGCGTTGTCCTTCAGGACGCCCAGAACCTCGCCGAAATTCGAGAAATCCTTGTGCAAAGGAATGTAGTGGCGCCACGGCTCGAGCACGCCCGAATACCCGCCCTCGTACAGCACCATCACCGTTCCCAGTGCCGCGCACTCGAAGCAGCGCGGCGAAATCTGGTTCAGGCGGATCAGCCCTTCGTAGGGACCGAGAAACTTCTGCTGCACCTCTCGAAAACCGGCCTGCGGATTCGCGGCAACGTAATCGTCGACCTTGCGCTGCAGCGTACCGTCGAAATCGAATACGCTCGCGCCGCTTTCCACACCCAGCATCGCCTTGCAGCGCGACATGAATCCAGCCCATGCCTGGCCATAGATCCGGTCGGCTTCGTTGTACGAAAGGTCCAGGCGCAGGCCGGCGCTGCGCGCCTGCTCCTCGAACCGGTCGGAGATCGACCACTTCTCGTAGCTCAGCTCGCCGAGCCAGTACGGCGGCTTGCGGGTCCGGTAGCCGACGTCGATCGTCCTCGCCGCAATAGGTGCCGTTTCGATCTCGAGCAGTCGCTCCGGGACGTATCCGGTCAGGTTGCCGACCATTGCGAGGCCGGGCAGTTTTTCCGCGGGGTAGACCTTCTCGATCTCGTCGTCCGGCACGCAGGTGAACAACAGGTCGACGCGCATGAAGCGCAGCGCCTCGATCACCGCGTCGATCGCCCGGTATTCGTCTTGGATGAACACCACTTTGAGTCCCGGGAAATCGCGCACGCGCCGCTTCGCCGCCGGGCTGATGTAGTGCTCGCTCAGGTAGCCGATGGCGATGGAATAGTGGATCACGAGCACGTCGAACTGGGTCAGATCCAGCGCCGACGGCAAGCGCCGCAGGAACGACAGCTCGCGGACCCGGTGCCGCGAATAACGCCCGAAGGCGTCGAGGTGGTCGGTGACCGTGGCCGCGTCGGCGTTCCGCACCGGCCGGTTGCAGAGCAACAGGATGTTGAGCGGGCGCTCCGCAGCCATGGCGCGAGTCTAGGCTGCTTTCATGCGCGCGGCATGCTTGTCGATGTTCGCGCGGATCAGCGCTTCGTTCTTGCGCGTCCAGGCAATGGTGCTCGCCAGACCTTGCTCTAACGGCGTCGCCGCGCGGAAACCGAGCTCGCGCGCCGCTTTCGCCGGGCTGCCGAAGCGCTTTCCGGAATTGTCCCAAGGCCGCTTGGGCAGCATGCGCAGCCCGCCCTTCCCTCCGGTGAGCTTGATCGCCAATTCAGCGAGTCGCCGGATCGAGGTTTCGGCCCCGCTTGCGATGTTGTATACGTCTCCCGGCTTGCCGCGCAGCGCGCAGGCGGCCAGGCCGCGCGCCACGTCCTCGGCGAAAATGAAATCGCGCGTGGCGATGCCCTCGTTCTCCAGCGGCAACGGCTCATCGTGCATCGCCTTCCAGATGAAGGTGGGCGTGACGTTGCGCCACACCGTCGCCGGGGTGCCGCGCCAGCGCCCGGCGCCGAGGATCTCGCCCGGCCCGTAGACGTTCTGGAAGCGCGCGCGCACCGTCGGCAGGGCGTGCTGCTTGTGGTAGTAGACCGAGTAGAACTCGCCGAAGATCTTCGACATCGAATACGGGCTGTCGTTGTTGTGCAGCGAGACGAGGTCCGATTCCTCGGTGGCGTGCGCCTCGCCGAAAGTCTTTTCCGCGAGCGCGCAGCCGGCCGCCGAATAAACCACCTTCTTCAGCCGCTTGAAGCCCTTGATGCGTTCGTAGAGCTTGAGCGTGGTCAGCGTGTTGTTGGCGTGGTCGGCAAGCGGATCGTGGATCGAGCTCTGGTTGCCGTGGTAGGTGCTGAGGTGGAAGACGAAGTTGTACTCGTCCTTGAGGCTCGCGAGCAGCGTGTCGTCGGCGATGGACGCCTCGCTGAACGCCACGCGCGGATCGCCGGGCAGGTTCACGCGCTCGGCAGAAAGCAGGTTGTCAACCACGTGGACATGCGCGGCGCCTTCGCCGAGCAGGAGCTTCACCAGGTTACTGCCGACAAAGCCGGCGCCGCCGCTCACCAGGATGCGGGACTTGTCGATCACGGGCTACCCCTTGGGCGCCGCAAGATGGCTGTAGACGTCGGAGACCCCATGGCGGTCGTACCACTCCAACTGTCGGCGGATGGTATCGCGGAACCCCATCGCTGCCTTCCAGCCGAAGGCCGCCCCGGTGCGGGACGGATCGAGCACCACCGCCGGCACATCGTCGGCGCCCGGCGGCACCACGGCCACCGGCTCGGCAAGCTTGACGTCGAGATAGGCGGCGACTTCGTCGAATACTTCCTTGATGCTGTGCCCTGCGCCCGTCGAAACGTTGTAGGTGCCGGTGGGTGCGCCCTGGCGCACGGCGAGATCCATGAGCGCGAGAAAATCCTCCATGTCGAGGAAATCGCGCACCGTGTCGCTGCAGAAACACTTCTGCCCGGCCTTCAGGCGCTTGTAGAAGGTCGGGATCGGCCCGATCGCCAGGCGCGGCCCGGTGATGTTGGCGAGGCGCAGCGAGACCGCCGGCGCGCCCGCCATCAGCAGGTACTGCTCGCCCGCCGCCTTGGAGATGCCGTAGCTGTTGAAAGGCGCAAGCGGCTGGTCCACCGGGATCGGCACGCTGCGCGGGCGGCCGTAGCAGAGCGCGGTCTGGAAATTCACCAGCCGCTTCACACCCGATCGCTCGCTCGCGCGCGCGACATTGATTGCGCCAGCGACGTTGGTCGCCGCGTCTTCGCGCCAGTCGGCCGGGTCCTTGTAGGCCGCCGCACTGTGGACGACCACCTCGGGCCGGAAATCGCCGAAGCATTTTTCCACCATCGCGGCATCCGCCACCGAGCCTTCGACGACGCGCAATCCCCGCAGCGCCGGCAGTACTTCGCGCTTGCCGGTGGCGAAATTGTCGAGCGCGAGGATTTCATGGCCCTGCGGCAGCCAGCGCTCGATGAGGTTGGATCCGAGGCAGCCTGCGCCGCCCGTGACGAGAATGCGCACCGGCGCTACTTCTTGTCCGAGTGCTTCAGGTGGGTGTACTCGCCCTGGGTGCCGCACTTGCGGTAGTACTCGATGGCCGCGGCCACGGTGTCGCCCAGGCTGGTGAACTCGATCTTGCCGAAATCCGCAAAGGTGCGGGACGGATCGAGCAGGATGGAGGGCGCATCGTCGGGGCCCAGCTCGCGCACTTCGGGCGCAGGATAGCTTTTCAACTCCATCGCCGAGACCACCACGTCGTACAGGTCCTGGATGGCGATGTCTTTGCCGGAGGAGAAATGGTAGGCGCCGTGCCCGGTGCCGTCGGCCGCCTTGAGCACATTGCGGGCGAGGTCCTTGACGAAGACGAAATCGCGCCGCGCCTTGGTGACGAAGCAGCGTTTGCCGTCCTTCAAGCGCTGGAAGAAGATCGGCAGCGGGCCGCTCACATTGCGCGGGCCGACCACGTTGGCGAGGCGAAAGGTGACGTAGTCGAGGCCGGAAATCTCGAGATAGTCCTCGGCCGCGGTCTTGGAGATTGCGTAGCTGCTGTTGGCGGGGTTTTTGGGATGGTCGAGCCGGATGGGCTGCTGCAGGGGCTTCAAGCCGTAGCACAGCGCGGTCTGGAAGTAGATGAAGCGCCCTGCCTTCTCGCGCTTGGCCGCCTGCATCAGGTTGGCGCCGCCAACGCAGTTGGTGAGCGTGTCGTTGTACCAGTCCTCGGGGTCCTTGTAGGACGCCGCAGTGTGCACCACCACGTCGGGCTTGAACTCTGCGAACAGGCGGTCCACCAGCGCGCGGTCGGCGATCGAGCCCTCGACGACCTTGAGCCGCGGCTGGCCGGCGAGGTGCTCGCGCCGGCCGGTGGCGAAGTTGTCGATACCCAAGACCTCGTCGCCGCGCGCGAGCAGCATTTCCGCCACATGCGAGCCGACCTGGCCGCAGGCACCGCTGATGAGAGCTTTCAAGGATTCTCCTCTGAAAAACCGCGAGATTTTATCAGAGCGAGCGGTCGAAGAAGCGCTGCTGCCAGAGCTCGAGGCTGAGGAACGCCCACAGGTTGCGGCTGAACATGCCTTCGCGCTCGATCAGGCTCTCGACGTCGAAGCCGCGCGACAGGTAGAAGCGCTGGCGCGCGTTGGCGCTGCGGAAAGTGTCGAGGATGAATTCGCGTGCGCGCCCGCCGCGCTTCAGCCAGACCTGCAGCGGTACCGGGAAGCCCATCTTGTCCCTGCGGTTCACGATCTCGCCGGGCAGCTTGTCGGTGAACGCGATTTTCAGCAGGCGCTTGAGCTCGCCGCTCTGGAACTTGATGCTCGCGGGAATCGTCGCCGCCAGCTCGACCAGCGCGTGATCGAGCAGCGGCACGCGCGACTCGACGCCGTGCGCCATGCTCATGCGGTCCTCGACCTGCAGCAGCGCCGGCAGCAGGGTCTTGAAGTCGAAATGGGTCATCGAATCGAAATACGACTCCCGGCCGACGTTCGGTCCCCAGTAGATGCGCTTGAACTCCTCGTAGGAGAACGCGCCCTTGAAGAGATCCCACTGGATGATGTCGCCGAAGGTGTTGGAGCGGTTGATGAGCCGGAAATAGCGCCGGTCGCGCCCCTCGAAGATGCCCTGCGACCAGAATTCCTGGATCAGCGGCTTGTAGCCGCGCAGCGACACCAGGTTGGGGATGATGGACTCGTAGGTGACGACGAAATTGCCGCTGTTCATCGTGCCGTCGAGCGCGCCCTTGATGCACTGCTCCCAGTAGGCGAGCAGGTAGCGGGCGTAGCCGCCGAAGGTCTCGTCGCCGCCCTGCCCCCCGAGCACCACCTTCACCTTGCCTTTGACGAGGCCCGACACCATGTACTGCGGGAACGAGCCGGGCCCGGCCACCGGCTGGTCGAGGTGGTAGATCACCTCCGGCATGCAGCGCACGAAGTCGTCCTCGGTGATGTCGACCTCGTGCAGCTTCATGCCGCGCTCCTCGGCGAGCGCGCGCACGTAGCGCGACTCGTCGAAGGCCTCGCCGAATTCGGCGAACTTGCCGGTGAATGCCTGAAATCGATCCTTCGGCCGCAAGTTCTGCGCCAGCGCTGCCACCAGGCTGGAGTCGATCCCGCCGCTCACGTAGGCGCCGACCTCGACGTCGGCGCGCAGGTGGACGTCCACAGAGTCAAACAACCGTTCGCGCACGCGCTCGACGAAGTATTTCTCGTCGTGGCCCCAATCGAGATCGTAGTGCACCTCCCAGTAGCGCGTCGGCGCAAGCGACCCGTTCGCCTCCACGTAGCCGCAGTGCGCCGGCTCGAGCTGCCTGACGCCGGAATACATGGTCTTCGCCCCGAGGCAGAACTGGAAGCAGAAATAGTCGTGCAGGCCGTCCCGGTCGGCCTCGACCTTCGGCAGGAAGGGAATCAGCGCCTTGATTTCCGAGGCGAAATAGAAAGTACCACCGACCGTGGCGTAATAGAGCGGCTTGATGCCGAAGCGGTCGCGCGCGACGAATAACTTGTTGCGTGCGACGTCCCACAGCGCGAATGCGAACATGCCGCGCAGCTTCTCGACGCAGCGCTCGCCCCATTTCTCGTAGGCCCGCAGTATGACCTCGGTATCAGATGTGGTCTTGAAACTTTGCTCGCCGAGTTCCTTGCGCAGCTCGATGAAGTTGTAGATCTCGCCGTTGTAGGTGATGACATTGCCCGAGGGCGACGCCATCGGCTGGGCGCCGGTCGTCAGGTCGATGATCGAGAGGCGCAGGTGCGCAAAGGCGACGCCGGCCGTTTTGTCGATCCACGTCCCGTCGCCGTCAGGGCCACGATGCTTGGTCAGACGCATCATCGTGGCCAGTGTTGCCGACAATTTGTCTTGCGAAACTGATTGGTTCGCGACTATACCGGCGATTCCGCACATGACGTCAGCAAACCCTATTTGGGAGCAGGCGAGAGGAGCCACTTGAGCAGCCGCGCCGGCGGTCGCAGAACTGCTTTAGCTTCATCGGGCAAGCGCGCCCAGATCAGCGACAAGCCGTATTCGATTCGCTTACGAATCCAAAAGTGCCTTTGTCTCTCTCGTTCCAAGCGCTTTGCCAGATTCTCATCTGCCTCGACCCGTATGTCACGCAGCCTCAGACGATCACCTATGTGGTAGCGGTCAATCCTGAGCTGCAGCCGATCTATGTTCGCAGAGGGCGAAAACCGGAAATTGGAGAACACTGTCGGCGACTCGCTCGCCACGCCAATAGTCGCCGCCGTTGACTCACCGGCGAAGAGCGTCAATGTACCTTCGGCTGGAATCGCTTCCTCGTCTGCCCACACCAACCGGATCGATTGTGTCTGAACTCTCCGCTTGAATTTCATTTCGAGCACATGCGGCAACGGCAATCCGGACAGCGTGGTTGCGGCTTGTTTGCCGGGGAACTCCCTGAGAATGTTGTCGAGCGGAGCATCGGGCTCAAATTCGAGCGCGCATTTGATGTCCGCCAAATCCGTGATGTCTGCTATTCGAGATCTGCAGTACCACGCGAATTCGTCGAGGCTGTACGAGGCGATCATCGCCGACATTGCGGGTTGAAATCCTTCCTCGATAATCCTATCTACCCGCTGGACCATGGCGCGGAAAGTGTAGTCAGGATTCAGCGCGATCTCTTCATGGGCGCGGTCCACAATCTCCTGTGAAGCGTTCGGATCGCGCAGAATCCGGACAACTTCGCCCATGTTGCTGTGATCGCGCAGCAGAGGTACGTAGTGGCGCCACGCCTTCAATACGCCCGAGTAGTGTCCATCGTACAAAATCATCAGGGTGCGCAAAGCCGCGGCCTCAAAACAGCGCGGCGATATCACGTTCATCAAAACCCGGCCGTCTTCTTCCTTAAAGTAGAGATCCCTCAGGGTTTCGAACGACGTGTTGGGTTTGCGTTTGACGTGCGCTTCCACGTTGCGCTGAATGCTCCCGGTGAAATCGCAGACGCTGGCTCCGCTTTCAGTGCCCAGCATGGCCTTGCAACCTGAAACAAATTCAATCCACGCGTCGCCGTAAATCCGATCTTCCTCGCGGTACGAAAGGTCGACCTTCAGGCCGTAGCGCGGCGCATCGGCGCCAAAGCGCTCGGCGATCTGCCACTTTTGCTGCCCGTGCGAGCCAATCCATGCTGGCAGTTTGCGAGCGCGGTAGCCGACATCCAGCGGCCGATCGGCGAGAGGTAGAACCGGGCGACGCGCTAGCTCCTCCGGCACGTATCCGGTCAGCACGGTTTCCTTTCGTACGCCACGCAGGCGTTCGGGGGAATACACCTTGTCCACGATGTCCGGGCCGGTCAACGGAAACAGGGCGTTAATGCGCATGTAGGCAAGCGCGTCCACTGTGTCATTGATCCAACGGTAGTCGTCCTGCACAAACACGGCCTTGAATCCCCGGAACTCCCTGATTCGCTGGCGGGCGGCCGGCGGCAGGTAGTTGTCCCGCGCAGCGACAAGGCTGTAGTGCAAGATCAGAGCATCGAACCGCAACAGATCAAGCCAGTGCGGCAACTCCCCGAGATTTGACAGTGTATGAATGCGATTCCTGGAAAAACTCGAGAACGCGCAGATATGCTCGAGCGTCGTACCCGCGGGATAACAATCACAAAGCAGCAGAACCTCAAGCGGGCGATCCGGCGATCGGCCCGCAGAAGCAATCTGCTGCTGCGCCAAGCCGCGTTTCCGATCATCCGTCACTATCTTCGCGTCAGGGCAAACCCGCGCAATCTCGCAAGAGGCTTGAACTGATCCGGATTGAACGATCTCGCGACCGGGAGAATCTGGCGATGAAAATCGGCGTGTCCTGTCGCCTTCCCGGATCCGACCAGTGCCGGGTAGACGACCCGCGTAAGAAAATCGAAGCTGCCCGAATGAAATTCCGCGCCTAGAACAAAGAGTCCCTGAACATGCTGCATCAGGTCGGAAAGCGGGCTGTAGAAATTGATCGCTGCAGGACGGAGGCGCTCGAGGCCGCATTTCTCCCGCAACTCGTTCAGAGCACCGAAGCCATCCAGGAAGCCCTCGACCATGACGAATGTTCCGCCTGGACGCAGCATTGCTGCGATGCTCGATACCGCGACTTTCTGCTCGTTCAAATCGCGCAGATTGATCAGTACGCGAACGCACACGACAGCGTCGTATGGGGGCTTGACGGATGCTGGTTTGAGCACGTTGTCATGGAAGAAACGATTGTTTTTCTCGCCGTACAACCGCCGCGCCTCCTCGACCATGTTCTCGGCATAGTCGAACGCATCAACCGAATTGACGCGTGTGCGCAGAATGTTGGTAAGAAAGCCATTGCCGCAGCCGATTTCCAGAATCCTGGAGTTCGGCTGAAGCTGGGCAAGCACGAACTCCGTCTCGAGATCGCGCTGCGATACATCCGCAATATTGACCGCCGCATGATCTTTCTCCGAGACCGCGCGTTTGTTCCAGTGCTTGTCTGTAATGCTCTTGGACATCATCACCTCTTCATTTTAGAGACATGTCGACGGCGGTCTGCAGCAATGGGTAGATCGCGTCCGCATAGAGCCGGTGGCCGGCAATGCTCAGGTGGAGCACGTCGGGTTCAGGAAGCAGCAACTCGGCCAGCTGCTCCTTGCTGTGTTTCGCAAATGCCGAGTCTATGTCGCATAGCGTGACGCCGGCGCTGCGCGCCACATCGCGCACAATGGAGTTGTAAATGCCGCGACGTTCCTCGAGCGTCTGGCCGGAGGCTAGCTTGCGCAGGCGAAGGGTAGCGTGATTCGTCGACAGGATGAGGTGCGCGACGCCGAAGCGACGTGCACGGTCGATCATCTCTATGAGATTCGCGCGATAAGCAGCCTCCGATACGCGCGGCAGACCGAGATCAGTATCCCAGCAATTGCAGTCATTGAGCCCGAACTGTAGCGTCATCACTTCCGGGCGAAATTGCTGCACGTCGCGCGGAAACCGCTCCAATCCCTGTCGTGTCGTTTCGCCCGACACCCCGTGCGTGTAAAAAAAAAGCCTCTCCGGATTAAGATTGCCAGCAACAGAGCGCTTCAATCTGGATGCTACGAGCTCCGCCCAACGCAAGGAGTGGTGAACGTACTGCCCCTCGGTGATGGAGTCACCCATGAAAACAATGGTCAGATGATCGGGGCGCGCTGTCTTCGACATGGGAGAGTGGAAAATTTAGGAGAAACTGAATTCGATCTGATACTACGCAGCAGAGCTCTGGGCGGACGCATCGGAAATTTTTCGACCAACCACAACAATTTCCTGCGGGCGCATGAAGAGCGATGCAAAATTTGGATTCCACGTGGTCACAATTGTCAAATCGCTGAGGTATTTGACTAGCCAGGAAGACAGATTGTTATAGACTCTCTTTCGCCGGATTCCTCTCGTCCAAAATGATTGGGGCGTTTGAACGCTAAACCCATCGATATTGAACGACACCACTTCAAATCCTGCACTCTCAAGAGCGCTAACCAGAAGCTTTCTGTCAAATGTGCGAAGGTGAACAAAGCGATACTTGCAGCCGGATTGCGCCGCATACGCAAGAAGATTCTCAACTAAGGGAACGCGAATTGCCACCTTGCCACCCATTCTCAGTGACTGGTTAACCGATATCAAAAATGACCCAACGTTAAGGACATGTTCCATTACGTCGGTGCTAGTGAGCACATCGAATGCGTTGCGAAAGGGGAGGCTCTCCGCGTTAGTGAGCATTGGCACAATACTTCGCAAGCCAACAAGGCGGCGAAGATAGGCCATCGAGATATCTACCGCCACTACTCTCTTCGCACCTCTAGCAACGAGCGCCTTGGCAAGCATTCCCTGCCCGCAGCCAATGTCCAAAACGTCACTGCCCCGAACGTCGCCAACGTATCGCACCATATTGGTAACTTGGTGCTTTACATACCTTTGATCAAGGATTGCGTTGGAGAGATCATCGTCTGCGATCTGGTCATAGTTTTTGAAGTAACTCGCGAGAATTGGATCGCTCTTGTCCAATTCGGAGATCAGTATCGGAACGCCATCAACAAGCTCGGCGTGCCAATTGCAATGCGAACAATGCGGAGCGCTTGTGACGTCGACGGAGTGACCGCAGTTTGGACAATCTAGCATCGCTCGGCGCTGACTCTAGCTTAACGGCCCAAGATCCCAGCGAGCCGGGTGGTGGAAAACTGACGGATCATCCGGCAGATCGTCCAGAACCTTAAACTCGAAGCTCCGAGAAAGTAAGTCATAGGCCTTTGCTGATTGAAGATTGGAAAGCACAAGCTCTTTGTACACGGCTGCGGAAAAGAAATACGCTCCGTTTCCAAGAAGAAATTTTTCGTAGACCAATGATGCCTTATGTCGCTGCCCGCGCTGCAGGTGAAGCAGAACCTCGTCGCTGCAGTGTCTGCTTAGCACCTTCCCGTCTCGCGTGAACAGGACAATCACAAAGCGACATGGGAACTCGCCGCTAGCCTCAGCAACAATCTCAATCTCAATTGCCGCTCGAGTTCCACTTCGCAGCACCCCCTTTACTTCATGGAGCTGATCGACAACGCGAACCGATTCAATCTTTATGCCTGGCTCACCGGTCCATCTCGAGACGCCGCCGGAGCTCGCAGACGTCGAGGCGGCAATAACAACACCTTCCGCCCCCTCTTGATGCTTGAAAACATCTTCCAGGAGTTTTTTGCGCAATTCCTTGTTTTCAAGTACCGAGCCTCCACCAGGGCCGCGCCTAGATGACTCCCAGTCAAGTCGCTGCGCAAATTCCTCGTAGGCCTTCACGATCGCTAGTGATTCGCCTTCCATTGCGATCTCGCCCTTCTCAAGCCAAATAGCCCGATCGCAAAACTGCAGCACTTGCTGCATCGAGTGCGAGACTAGAATCAGGGTGCAGCCCGTTGCTGCAAGCGACTCCATACGATGGGACGACTTCGCACTGAAATAGGCGTCGCCGGCACCGAGAATTTCATCAATGATCAGGATATCGGGCCTCACCGCTGTCGAGGCCGCAAACATGAGGCGAGCCTGCATACCTTGAGAGTAAGTCTTCAGTGGCTGGTGTAAATGCTCGCCGAGTTCGGCGAAATCCACAACGTCTGTGAGGGCGGCTTCAAGTTCGGCGCCGGAGAGCCCATTGTAGGCAAGCGATGATCGAACATTCTCGAATCCTGTGAATTCCGGATGAAATCCGAGCCCCAGACTCATTAACGCCTGAACATTCCCGTGAACTTCCAAGGTACCGGACGTGGGTTGAAAGTTACCTGTGATCAGCTTTAGCAGCGTCGTTTTGCCGGCACCGTTCCTGCCGACAATACCAACCCTCTCTCCGCGAGCCACAGTTAGCGAAACACCGTTCAATGCCGGGTATTCGGAGAATCCGGGTTTGCGCCAAAAGCGAATCGAGGACAGCCCCAGCACGTCAAGCGCCTGCTCGACCATGCTGCCGTATAGTTTGTATGTCTTCGAGACGTTCTTTACTGCAATCGCGGCGTCACTAAGCATAGTCAAAGAAGACTCGTTTTGCCCGTTGGAATACCCAAAAACCCGTGCTAAACGAAAGCGCGCTCATCCCGATTATCTCTGCCCAAAGGCCGATTGAAGGCGGTCGACCGTAGACAAGCACTTCGTGAAATGCGTCGATAAAGTAGGAGAGGGGATTTGCGAAAAATAATGGTCTGATAACAGACGGCACCATTTCAGGGGTATAGGCGATTGGACTTACGATTAGCAATGCCATGCTGACAAAAGTTAAAAGTTGCTGGATATCGCGAGCTACCAGGCTCAACAAGGCAAGAACCCAGACCAGACCAGCAACAAAAAATATTAGCGCCAGCCATATGAGTGGAAGAGCAAGGATCGCGGGACTTGCAGTTCCAAGCGCGATCGCGAGCAACACGGAAATCACCAGACCGACCGCTGTTGGCGCCTGGCTGCAGAGAACCGCCCGCAATGGAACTAGCTCCGCCGGAAATACCGTATTCAACAAGATCGCCTTATTCAGTGATAGCGACGAGCTGCCTGAGTTGAGGGCTTCGCTAAAGCCAAGAAATGGAATGAGCCCGGAAAATACGTAGAGAACATACGTTTGCGCGGACATATCTGACGGCCGGATTCGAAAAATGACCAGATACACGCCCGCGTAAATCACCATTAGAAGAACGGGCGCGAGGATCAACCAAAACAAACCGAGAATCGAGCCGGCATACCGAAATTTGACCTCGCTTATTGTCGTTCTCAGCAAGATCTTCGAATAGCGTCTTAGCGTTCTGAAGGGACCCAAAACGAATTCCATCACTGTGGCCATCGCCGAAGGGCGAAAAATCCATCAATCCCGCACAAGTCCGCCCGGAAAAGGAAGTCCACAACCATCTTATGCAAACGTGCGTAATCCATCGCGTACCGCTGATACGATGCGCTGCTGCGTCGCTTCGTCCAGGTCGGCGTGCATCGGCAGGCTGACGACTTCACGCGCGAGGCGCTCCGAAACCGGAAATGACTGCCCGGCGCAGCCTGCGGCGTAGGCCGGCTGCTGGTGCAGTGACAATGGATAGTGGACCGCGGTCGGGACGCCGCGCGACTTGAGCTGCTCCTGGAAGCGGGCCCGATCCTGCACCCGCACCGTGTACTGCGCATACACGCTTGTGCGGTCCGGACGAACGGCCATGGTCTTCACGCTTGGGGCAAGCAAGGCGCTGTAATGCGCGCCGATCTCGATGCGCTGCTTGATCTCCCAGTCGAGGCGCTCGAGCTTCGCCAGCACCACCGCGCACTGGATCGTGTCCATGCGCCCGCCCACGCCGATGCGCGTGTGCTGGTAGCGGCCCGACTGGCCATGCACGCGGATTTCGCGCATCGCCCTGGCCAGCGCGTCGTCGCTGGTGAAGATGGCGCCGCCGTCGCCGTAGCAACCGAGCGGCTTGGACGGAAAGAAGCTGGTGCAGCCGATGGTCGAGAGGTTGCAGCTCTTGCGGCCCTTGTACTCGGCGCCGAAGCTCTGCGCTGCGTCCTCGATCACCGGCAGCCGGTGCCGGGCGGCAACGGCGTTGATCTCGTCCATGTCGGCCGGCTGCCCGTAGAGCGACACCGGCATAATCGCGCGGGTGCGCGGCGTGATCGCGGCCTCCAGCTGCGAGACGTCGATGTTGGCCGTGTCCTCCTCCACGTCCACGAACACCGGCTTGCCGCCGATGAGCGCGATCATTTCCGCGGTGGCGGCAAAGGTGAAGGGCGTGGTCACCACCTCGTCGCCCGGTTTCACGCCCAGCGCCATTAGCGCGATGAGCAGCGCCTCGGTCCCCGAGGCGACCGCAATGCAGTGCTTCGCGCCGGTCCAGCCGGCAAGGCGGTCCTCGAGCTCCGTCACCTCGGGACCCATGATGAACTGGCCGTGGTCCAGCACGCGCTGGATGCGCGTGTTGATCGGTTGGCGCAGCGCCGCGTACTGCGTCTTAAGGTCGATGAAGTCCATCGGGTTCCTCGCCTGTGGCGCGCACCTCGCGCCTGAGTTCCTCGATCTCGCGCTCCAGGCCCTCGTACTCCGCCAGTTTGCGCTTGAGGAAGCCTACCGTGGCGCGCACCTTTTCCTTCGCGCCCTTGGGCGTCAGGTAGTAGGCATAGGCGAGCTTGTTCTGGCTGTCGCGGAAATTGCGCACCTTGAGCAGGCCCTTGTCGAGCAGCGCGCGCAGGCAATGGTTGGTCTTGCCGACGCTCACGCCCAGAATCTCGGCGATCTGGCGCTGCGAGAGTTCGGGGTTTTCCTGCAGCAGCCTGAGCAGGCGGTAGCGCGTTTTGTCGTCGAGCATGCAGGCGGTAGCGGGGGAGTGCGTTCAATGATTGAACGCAGCATTAGACCCGCTCCCCGCCGGGCTGTCAAACAGCGCTAAGCCGGCGGCTCCATGCGGCAGTAGCCGGCGGCGAGGCGGTAGCGCTCGCCGGTATGCGGGCAAGTGGCGGTGCCCTCCCCCCTGAGCGGCAGCGACAGCCGCTCGCCGAACCGGCTCATCCAGCCCGCATGCCGCGCCGGCACCCCGAGCATGAGCGCAAAGGCCGGCACGTCGCGGTTCACCACCGCCCCCGCGCCGACGAAGGCGTATTCGCCGATGGTGATGCCGCAGACGATGGTGCAGTTAGCGCCCAGGGTCGCGCCGCGCCGCACCAGGGTGCGCCGCAACTCGCCCTTGCGCACGATCGCCGAGCGCGGGTTGTAGACGTTGGTGAACACCATGCTGGGGCCGCAGAACACGTCGTCTTCCAGCGTCACGGCGTCGTAAACCGAGACGTTGTTCTGGATTTTCACGTTGTTGCCGATCGCCACGTCGTTGCCGACGTAGACGTTCTGCCCCAGCGAGCAGCCGCGGCCGATGCGCGCGCCGGCGCACACGTGCACCCAGTGCCAGATGCGCGTGCCATCGCCGATCTGCGCGCCGGCATCGACGATCGCGCTCGGGTGGATCGTCGCCGCCATCAGTATTCCAGCGGCAGCGTGACGCGCCGCTCTTCGCGCGCCGAGAGATAGGCGGCGATGAGGATCTCGAGCGATTTCAGGCCCTCGCGCCCGTCGGTCTCGGGCTCGGCCTCGCCGCGCAGCACCTTGATCACGTTGTCGTAGTAGAGCGGGTGGCCGAAGCCGTACACCGAGGTGGTCTCGTAGCTCGCGCCCTTCACCAGCCTGTCGTCGGCGTGCGCCGCCGCGAACTCCCAGTGCTGGATCTCGTTCACCGCCACCCCGCCCAGGCGTACAGTGCCCTTCTCGCCGAGGACGGTGATCGAGCCCTCGAGGTTCTTGGGATAGGTGAGCATGGTCACGTTCACGGAGCCCAGCGCCCCGGAGCGCCAGCGCACCGCGAGCACGCCCGTGTCCTCGACTTCGATGTCGCGCGCCAGCGTCGCGGTATAGGCCTGCACGCTTTCCACCGGCCCGACCAACCAGTCGAGCAGGTCGATGTAATGGCTCGCCTGGTTCATCAGCGCGCCGCCGTCGAATTCCCAGGTGCCGCGCCACCTGGCGCTGTCGTAGTAGGACTGCGGCCGCGTCCAGAACACGTTGATGGCCACCATGTAGATGCGGCCGAAGCGGTCCTGCTCGATCGCGCGCTTGAGCAGCTGCAGCGTCGCGTTGCGGCGGTTCTGCTTGACGACGAACAGGCGCATGCCCGCGGCGTCGCAGGCGGCGACCATGCGCTTGCCGTCCTGCCAGCGCGTCGCCATCGGTTTCTCGGTCATCACCTGGCGGCCGGACCGGGCGACGTCGATCGCCTGTTCGGGATGCAGCCCGCTCGGCGTGCAGAGCACGACGATGTCGGCATCGGTGTCGGCAAGCAGCGCATCGAGGCTCGCGTAGCCCTTGGCGCCCGTCGCCGCGGTCGCAGCGGCAAGCGCCTGGGGATCGATGTCGCACACGCCGACCAGCTGCGCGCGCTCGGCGTGCTTCGGAAAGGCCTGGAAATGGCTTTGCGCGATGCGCCCGCAGCCGACCAGGGCGAAGCGGATCCTGCGCTCGCGGATCGGCGCGGGGTAGCGGACCATGCTCAGGCCTTCACCACGTTGGGCGCCGGATCGAGGTACACCCCGCGCGTGTCCACGATCAGCCGGGCGTACTGCTTGATCAGCGCATAGTCGAACGCGTCATGGTTGGTCGCCAGCAGCACGAGATCGCAGGCGGCAATGCTCGCCGGCGTGAGCGCGGTGCTCTTCAGATCGAAGCGGTGACCGCGCATGCGCGGAAAGACCGGCACGTGCGGGTCGGCATAGGCGACCTGCGCGCCGCGCCGGACCAGCAATTCCATCAATTCGACCGCGGGCGATTCGCGCATGTCGTCGACGTTTTTCTTGTAAGCAATGCCGAGCACGAGCACCCGGCTGCCCTTGAGCGACTTGCCGCGCTCGTTCAGCGCCTCCATGACCTTGGCGATCACCCATTCGGGCATGGCGCGGTTTACTTCGCCGGCGAGCTCGATGAACCGGGTGTGCAGGCCGTATTCGCGCGCCTTCCAGGTCAGGTAAAACGGATCGATCGGGATGCAATGCCCGCCCAGGCCCGGACCGGGCCAGTACGGGACGAAGCCGAAGGGCTTGGTCGCCGCGGCACGGATGACTTCGTGCACGTCGATGCCCATCCGGTCGCAGATGATCTTCATCTCGTTGACCAGGCCGATGTTCACCGCCCGGTGGATGTTCTCGAGTAGCTTGGTCATCTCGGCGGCCCGCGTCGAGCTGACCGGCACGACCTTTTCGATCACCGGGCCGTACAGCGCCAGCCCCGCCTCGAGGCATGCCGGCGTGGTGCCGCCAACCACTTTCGGAATGGTCCGGGTGACGAAATCGGGATTGCCCGGATCCTCGCGCTCGGGCGAGAAACACAGGAACACGTCGACGCCTACCCTCAGCTTGCGCGCCTCGACCCGCGGACGCAGCTCTTCCTCGGTGGTGCCCGGGTAGGTGGTGCTTTCCAGCGACAGCACCTGTCCTGCGCGCAGGTAAGGCGCGAGTGACTCCACGGTGTCGAGCACGAAGCTCAGGTCCGGCTCGCGGAACTTGTTCAATGGCGTGGGCACGCAGACGATGAGCGCATCGCACTCCCGCGCGCGCGAGAAGTCCGACGTGGCCCGCACCGGCTTGGCGAGCCGGATGTGCTCGATGTAGCTGCGGCCCTGCCCGAGCGCCTCGATCTTCGCCTCGTCGATGTCGAAGCCGAGCACCGGGTAGCCGACTTCCTGGAAGCGCAGCGCAAGCGGCAGGCCGACGTAGCCCATGCCGAAGATGCCGATCACGGCGCTGCGGTCCGCAAGCTTCGCGAGCAGTTGTTCCCTGGGCGTCATGCCGTTCCGAAAAGGCGCGGCAGTTCGCCAACCGGCAGCGCCTCGATGTGCCGCGCGAGGGCGTATCTTTCGCGCACCGGGCAGACTACGTAAGCCTTGCGCAGGCCCAGGTCGCCCATCGCCGCGGTCAGCCCCCTGGTCGGGCGCGGAGCCGCAGTTCGCTTGATCTCGAAAGCCAGCATGCTTTTGCCCGGCCGCTCCAGCAGCAAGTCGATTTCGGCGCCCGCGGCGGTGCGATAGAAGCTTGCGCGCGCACCGGCGCCCGCCAGCGCGCATGCCTGCTCGATGACCCAGCCCTCCCACGAGGCCCCGCTCGCCGGGTGCGCCAGCAGCGCGTCCGTGCTTTGCAAGCCGAGCAGCGCGTGCAGGACGCCGGAGTCCCGCAGGTACACCTTGGGAGTCTTGACCAAGCGCTTCTTCAGGTTGGCGTGAAACGGCGGCAACTCGCGCACCATGAAGGTGGCCGACAGGATGTCGAGGTAATGACGCATCGTCGGCACGGTCAGGCCGAGGCTCGCGCCGATCTGCGAGGCGTTCCAGAGCTGGGCGTGCGCGTGCGCGAGCATCATCCAGAAGCGGCGCAGGTTCGCGGCGGGCACGCGGATGCCGAGCTGAGGGAGATCGCGCTCGAGGTGCGTGGTGACGAAGGCCGCGCGCCAGGCGAGCGATGCGGCCTCGGAGCGCGCGCGATAGCTCCCCGGGAATCCTCCGCGCAACCAGAGGCGTGCGCCGTTCCGGTTGCCGACTTCGTGCAGCGCGAGCGGCCCCAGCTCGTGGTAGACCACGCGGCCCGCGAGCGACTCAGCGCTCTGGCGCAGCAGGTCCGGCGACGCCGAGCCGAGCAGTAGGAAGCGCCCCGGCCGCCGGCGTGCATCGATGAGCGCGCGCAGCACCGGGAACAGCCCCGGTGCGCGCTGCACCTCGTCAAGCACCACCAACCGGTCCGCGAGCGGCTCGAGATAGAGCTCCGGCTCGGCGAGTTTGCCCAGATCGGAGGGCCGCTCGAGGTCGAGCAGCAGCGCGCGGCCGCGCCTGCGCCGCAGCAGGATTCGCGCCAGCGTCGTCTTGCCGGTCTGGCGCGCGCCGACCAGCGCCACGGCCGGGAACCGGCGCAGCGAGGCCGCCACGGCGGCTTCGAGGTGACGCGCGATCATCATTGCAATTCTAAACCATTACTTTAGATTTGCAATGCTCGTGCGCAGGCTCAGGCGCCGACATCCTGCACCAGGCCTGCGCCTCGCTTCAGGAAATCCCGGTAGGCGAGCGCGATCCCCTCCCGCAGCGTCGCCCTGGGCTTCCAGCCGAGCGCGGCGAGGCGCGAACTGTCGAGCAGCTTGCGCGGCGTGCCGTCCGGTTTCGATGCGTCGTAGACGAACTCGCCGCGGTAATCCAGCACCCCGGCGATCAGCGCCGCGAGCTCGGCGATCGACTGGTCTTCGCCTGCGCCGATGTTGATGAGCGGCGCCTGCGCGGGAGCGACCAACCGGCCAAACCGGTCCGCGGGCAGGCGCATCAGGAACACGCAGGCCTCCGCCATGTCGTCGCTCAGCAGGAATTCGCGCTGCGGCCGCCCGCTGCCCCAGAGCGTCACCTGGCGCGCGCCGCCTTGCTTTGCCTCGTGGATCTTGCGGATCAGGGCCGGTAGCACGTGCGAGCTTTTCAGGTCGTAGCGGTCGCCCGGCCCGTACAGGTTGGTCGGCATCACCGCGAGGAAGCGCGCGCCGTGCTGCCTGTTGTAGGACCAGCACATCTCCACGCCGGCGATCTTGGCGAGCGCGTAGGCGCGGTTGGTCGGCTCCAGCGGCCCGCTGAGGAAGTATTCCTCCTTCATCGGCTGCGGGCAGTCGCGCGGGTAGATGCAGGAGGAACCGAGGAACAGCAGCCGCTGCACGCCCGCGCGCCAGGCCTCGTGCAGCACGTTCAACTGCACTGCGAGATTCTCGCGGATGAAATCCGCCGGATAGGTATCGTTGGCGAGGATGCCGCCGACCTTCGCCGCGGCGAGGAACACGTACTGCGGCCGCTCGCGCTCGAAGAAGGCGCTTACCGCGTTTGCGTCGGTGAGCTCGAGCTCGGCGTGCCGCCGCAGCAGCAAATTGCCATGGCCCGCGCGCTGCAGCGCGCGCACGATCGCCGAGCCCGCAAGCCCGCTGTGTCCCGCAACATAGATGCGCGCGCCACTCTCCATCGGCTCACTCGTGCTGGCCGTAGGAGCGGAAGCCGTGGCGCTTCACCAGCGCGTCGCGCTCCGCCGACAGCAGGTCCTCGCGCGCCATTTCGGCGACCAACTCCTTGAAATTCACTTTCGGCTTCCAGCCCAGCCTGGCGCGCGCCCTGGCCGCATCGCCGAGCAGCGCGTCCACTTCGGCCGGCCGGAAGTAGCGCGGGTCCACGGCAACGATCGCCCGGCCCTTCGCGTCATAGCCTTTCTCTTCCGCGCCCGTGCCGCGCCAGCTGACTTTGATCTCCAGCTCTCCAGCGGCCGCCTCGACGAACTCGCGCACGCTGTGCTGCTCGCCAGTGGCGATCACCAGGTCCTCGGGCGCCGGCTGCTGCAGCATCAGCCATTGCGCTTCGACGAAATCGCGCGCATGACCCCAGTCGCGCTTCGCGTTGAGGTTGCCGATGTAGAGGCAGTCGAGCAACCCGAGCTTGATCCGCGCCAGGCTGCGGGTGATCTTGCGCGTCACGAAAGTCTCGCCGCGCAGCGGCGATTCGTGGTTGAACAAGATGCCGTTGCAGCCGTAGATACCGTAGGCCTCGCGGTAATTCACCGTGATCCAGTACGCGTAGAGCTTCGCCACGCCGTAGGGCGAGCGCGGATGGAAGGGAGTGGTCTCTTTCTGCGGCGACTCGCTCACCAGGCCGTACAGCTCGGAGGTCGAAGCCTGGTAGAAGCGCGTCTTTTGCTGCAGTTTCAGGATCCGGATCGCTTCCAGCACGCGCAGCGTGCCGAGGGCGTCCGTGTTGGCCGTGTATTCGGGCTCTTCGAACGACACCGCGACGTGGCTCTGCGCGGCGAGATTGTAGATTTCGTCCGGCTGGGCTTCCCCGACGACGCGCAGCACGCTCAGCGAATCGGTCATGTCGCCGTAGTGGAGCAGCAGCTTGCGCCCGGGAACGTGCGGATCTTCGTACAGGTGGTCGATGCGCGCCGTGTTGAAGAGCGAAGATCGCCGCTTCATGCCATGCACGATGTAGCCCTTGCGCAGCAGGAACTCCGCCAGGTAAGCGCCGTCCTGGCCGGTGATGCCGGTGATGAGCGCCGATTTCGCCATGCCCGGATGTTAGTGCATCGCCCGCATCGCCGCACGGAATCCGTCGCGCCAGTTCGCGAGCGAGATGCCGAAGGTCGCGCGCAGCTTGGCGTTGTCCAGCAGCGAGTTCTTCGGACGCGGTGCAAGGGCCCCATACTCGGCGGTCGAGACGGGCGTCAGTCGGATGTCGAGTTTTTTACTTTCCAGAATTTCCCTGGCGAAGCCGTGCCAGGTCGTCTCGCCCGCAGCGCTCAGGTGATAGATGCCGGAGGGCTTCTGCCGCACAGAAGCATCCGAAAGAATTCGCGCTACGGCCCCGGCAATCGCCAGGTTCGAGGTCGGTGCACCGTGCTGGTCACTCACCACGCGCAGTTCGGGCTTTGTTTTCGCTGCGGCGAGGATCGCATTGACGAAATTCCTGCCCTCGCGTGCGTAGACCCAGCTGCTGCGAAAGATGAAATGGCGGCAGCCGCTTGCCGCGACCGCGCGCTCGCCCTCCAGCTTGCTGCGGCCGTAGACGCCCAGCGGATTGGGCGCATCGGTTTCGACATACGGCGCCGGTTTCGCGCCGTCGAATACATAGTCGGTGGAAAAATGAATCAGCAGCGCATCGATGGCTTTTGCCGCACGCGCAAGCTCCCGTACCGCCTGGGAGTTCACCGCGAAGGCGACTTCCTTTTCCTGCTCGGCACGATCGACTGCCGTATAGGAAGCCGCATTGATAATGATGTCCGGCGTTTCTGTTTCTACTCGTCTTTTGACTGAGTTCGAGTCCAAAAGGTCAAGACTTCGCCGGTCGAACGCGATCAGTTCGCCCAGCGGCGCAAGCGCCGATAGCAACGCCGACCCTACCTGCCCCTTGCTGCCAGTTAGCAGGATCCTCACGCGCCTTTTTCGATCCTGCGCCTGAGCTGCTGCAGCTTTTCGAGCTGCTCCGGCGTCTCGCGCAGCTCCAGCAAGGGCTTCAGTTCGCGAACGATCAGCCGCCAATCCAGGATCTGCCGCTGGCGTACTAGAACGGATTCAACATCGATCCAGTCCTGCGGGCGGCCGGCGAATGCCTTGAGCACGACAAGATCTTCGGCACAGCAGGTTTTCAACGCTACCCCGGGCGGAACCGTCCAGTCGCTCGCCCTGCCCACGCAACGTTCCTCGAACGGCAACGCCGCCAACGCGACATCGATGCCGACGCCTGCACTGCTCCAAAGCAGCAATACGCGCTGACGCAAAGCGAATTCGCGGGCGTCCGGCCTGCGACCCTTGAAGCCGGCGAGTAGTCGATCCACTGCGGCGGGTTCGCTGCCGAACGGGCAGAGCAAGCTGACGTCGGCGTCCTGTGTCGCCCGCACCTGTCCCCAGCGCGGCAGGGCGAGTCCTCCGATCAGGCAATAGCGTTCGCCATGCGACGCAAGGAATGCCTGTATCTCGGCGGCGGCGCCGAGTGCGCCTTTTATCGCCTCGAATGAAATTTGGAGAACCAATACTGTTGTTCGACGAGCCCCGAGTCGAGGCGGGGCGGTAGATCCGCCGGCAAGGGGAAGGTGAGCAAGTCCGCAGCCGCCTCGCGCGCCTGGTCGTCCGTCATTGCCTCCAACTCACGGCGCTTGATGGCTTCAAGCTCGGGTCCGGCCTGGTCCCAGACGCGAACCAGCTTGCGCATGGTGTTTTTATCCACGAGAGGAATTTTACTCCTCTGGTGCACTAGACCGGCGTGCGATCAGGGGTAGGTTTCGGCCTCGGCCAAGGGCTTGCCGCGCCGGTCCTTGTCGGTCAACGTAGGCTGAACTGCGGGGTCGCCCAGCGGCCAGGGAATGGCGAGCGCGGCGTCGTTCCAGAGCAGGGTGCGCTCATGCTCGGGAGCGTAATAGTCTGTCGATTTGTACAAGACCTCCGCCTGCTCCGAGAGCACCACAAACCCGTGCGCGAAGCCGGGCGGTATCCACAGCATCCGGTGCGAGGCGCCGTCGAGCATGGTCGCGGTCCAACGGCCAAAACTGGGCGAAGCGCGCCGCAGGTCCACCGCCACATCCCAGATCTCGCCCGCGGTCACGCGCACCAGCTTGCCCTGCGGCTGCCGGATCTGGTAGTGCAACCCGCGCAGGACGTTTTTCGACGAGCGCGAATGATTGTCCTGCACGAAATCGACGTTCAATCCGGTCGCCTGCGCGAAGGTTTTGCGGTTGTAACTTTCGTAAAAAAAACCACGCGCGTCCCCGAACACTTCCGGTTCGAGCACCAGCACGTCGGGAATCGACGCGCACTCGACCTTCATGGAAACGGCTTCTCCGAGAGCACGCGCAGCAGGTATTCGCCGTAGCCGCTCCTGGCGAGCGGCCGCGCCAGCTTGCGCAGCTGCGCGGCGCCGATATAGCCCATTCGCCAGGCAATTTCCTCCGGGCAGGCGACCTTGAGGCCCTGCCGGCGCTCGATGGTCGCTATGAAGTGCGAAGCCTCGAGAAGCGATTCGTGGGTGCCGGTATCGAGCCAGGCATGGCCGCGGCCGAGCGGCTGCACGTCCAGCTCGCCCCAATCCAGGTACTGCCGGTTCACGTCGGTGATCTCCAGCTCGCCGCGCGCCGAAGGTTTCAGCTTCGAGGCGATGCCGATCACGCGGTTATCGTAGAAGTACAACCCGACCACTGCAAAGCGCGATTTTGGTTTGGCAGGTTTTTCGACGATGCTCCTGACCCTGTTTTTTCGATCGAACTCGACGACGCCGTAGCGCTCGGGATCGTTGACCTGGTAGGCGAAGATGGTCGCGCCCTTCCTGCGCTGCGCCGCTCGCCGCAGCAGGCCGACGAGGTCGTGGCCGTGGAAAATGTTGTCGCCCAGCACCAGCGCCACCGCATCCCTGGTGATGAATTTCCTGCCGATCAGGAAAGCCTGGGCAATGCCGCCGGGCGCAGGCTGTACGGCGTACGAGAGGCGGATGCCCCAGCGCCGCCCGTCGCCGAGCAGCTGCTCGAAGCGCGGCGTGTCCAGCGGGGTGGAAATGATCAGGATCTCCCGTATCCCGGCCAGCATCAGCGTCGAGAGCGGGTGGTAGATCAACGGCTTGTCATACACCGGCAGCAGCTGCTTCGAGACCACCAGCGTCGCCGGGTAAAGGCGCGTGCCCGAACCGCCCGCCAGAATGATTCCTTTCACTGGATCCCTTTCACGACAGCGTTCCTTGCGCGAGGCGCTGCAGGTCCGCATCCACCATCATCGCTACCAGTTGTTCCAGGCTGGTTTTAGGCGTCCAGCCGAGCTTCGCCTTCGCCTTCGCGGGACTGCCCAGCACGGCGTCGATCTCGGCGCGGCGGAACAGGGCCGGATCCACCTCGACGTGCTTCTCGTAGTCGAGTCCGGCATGTGCGAAGGCAATGCGGCAGAAATCGCGCACCGAGGCGTTGCGGCCCGTGGCGATCACGTAATCATCCGCGGCATCCTGCTGCAGCATGCGCCACATCGCCTCGACGTAGTCGCCCGCGTAACCCCAATCGCGCTTCGCATCGAGATTGCCGAGGCGCAGCTTGTCCTGCTTGCCGAGCTTGATGCGCGCGACGCCGGCGCTGATCTTCCTGGTGACGAACTCGGGCCCGCGCAGCGGCGACTCGTGGTTGAAGAGGATGCCGCTCGAAGCGTGCATGCCGTGGCTTTCGCGGTAGTTCACCGTCAGCCAGTGCGCGAAGGCCTTGGCCACGCCGTAGGGGCTGCGCGGGTGGAACGGCGTCGATTCGTCCTGCACCGGCGCCTGGACGCGGCCGAACACTTCGCTCGAAGTCGCCTGGTAGAAACGGATTTTCGGATCGGTGCAGCGGATCGCCTCCAGCACGTTGGTCACCGCCATGCCGGAGACCTGCACCGTGACCGAAGGCAGGTCCCAGGACTTGTCGACGAAGCTTTGCGCCGCGAGATTGTAGATCTCCACGGGCTGCGCCTGCTCGATGGCGCGCAGAAGCGACGATACATCGGTGACGTCCCCCGCGAGCAGCGTCACGCCGCCCTCGGCACCCAGCTCGCGCAGGCGCCAGAGCGCGTCGCTGCCGCGCCGCGCCACCACGCCGTAGACCCGGTAGCCCTTGTCGAGCAGCAGGCGCGCGAGGTAGGCGCCGTCCTGGCCCGTGACGCCGG
>Ga0247727_10005290_pt1 | contig 26421 bp, 25 predicted proteins | sample WisWelCaveWW1625_FD_202498 | JGI IMG/M metagenome (GOLD analysis project Ga0247727, IMG submission 202498) | Biofilm microbial communities from Wishing Well Cave, Virginia, United States - WW16-25 | ecosystem: Environmental > Aquatic > Deep subsurface > Groundwater > Cave microbial mat | place...
GCAGGTGGACCAAGTGTTTACACATTTGATGTAACTCCATCATCTAATGGTCTTGTATCAGTAGATGTTGATGCAGACGTAGCAGAAGATTCTGCAGCAAATGGAAACACTGCAGCTGCAACACTTAGTATCACATATGATAGTGAATTCCCTACACTTGTCTTATCAACAACTGCCTCAGATCCAACAAACGTATCACCAATCCCAGTTACAGCAACATTTAGCAAAGATGTAACAGGCTTTACAATAGATGACATCACAGTAACAAACGGTATACCAAGTAACCTTGCAGGTGGACCAAGTGTTTACACATTTGATGTCACACCATTATCTGATGGTCTTGTAACAGTAGATGTTGATGCAGACGTTGCAGTAGACTCTGCAGCAAATGGAAACACTGCAGCTGCAACACTTAGCATAACATATGACTCTGTATCTCCATCTGTTGTCTTATCAACAACTGCCTCAGATCCAACAAACGTATCACCAATCCCAGTTACAGCAACATTTAGCGAAGATGTAACAGGCTTTACAATAGATGACATCACAGTAACAAACGGTATACCAAGTAACCTTGCAGGTGGACCAAGTGTTTACACATTTGATGTAACTCCATCATCTAATGGTCTTGTATCAGTAGATGTTGATGCAGACGTAGCAGAAGATTCTGCAGCAAATGGAAACACTGCAGCTGCAACACTTACCAGAGTGTCCGACGCGTTTATTCTTACAGCTACAACGTTAGATCGAACTATAATCAATCTTGATTGGATTGATGCTCCAACATCCGAATGTACTGAATTAATAGGATATGACATTTACAGAATGGGCCCAGATGACGAAGGCTTCGTTTATCTAGCTTCAGTAGGTGCTGATACGACAGAATACTCTGATACTGATCTTGATGGCAATACGACTTACACGTACAAGGTGATTGCAATTTACAGTGGTGAAGAATGCCCTCCAGTAGAAACAAACGAAGCATCAGCGACAACCGAACCATTCTTGAACCACGGTGGACTCTCATTTGATGTGACAGCGCCATCTGTACAAGGAATCAGCTTCTCCTCTGCCCAAGGTGGAACATCAACTGAAGGATTTGGTGGAAGACTAGCATCATACTCTAACGATATCCCCACTCAGACAATGAACACAGGAATAGAACAACGATTCCAAGTCAGCATTTATGACAACAACGGGATTGCAGCAATCAAACGTGTAGTGCTAAACATGCACTTTGATTACATGGAGACTCAGAAAGCAGATACATACTTTATGTATATTGAGGGCGAGGGATTGACGGTATCCGATCCATTGGGAATCTTTGGTGACGTCAAGGTGCACAGAACATACAACGAAACAAACATGATACTTACCTTTGTCTTTACACCACAAAAGCCATTATCAATTACTGATATTGTAATCAATGCAGAAGATGAATATAGAAACAACATGAACAGTATCATCTTTGCTGCATTTGAGATTCAAGGTGAGCCATTGACATCTGTAGAAGAAACTGCATTAGAATCTGTGATCCCATATTACAAGAATCCTGACTGGAATCAGTTTGTAATTGATTCGGATGGAAACATGATAACATATGATGCATTTGGCAATTTGGACATAAAACAGGGTCTAGTAATTGACGAGTTTGTGCAGTATGGTGGTTATATTGGCAAATCAGAGAGACACGATAACGGATACTATGATAAACTGTCTGTAGAAGAAACCAAGGCACAAAAAATTATCGACTCGAGGAATCCACACAAGATATTCGATGAACCACTAAAGGTGTTCAAAGTAGACAAGGTGTTCAAATATCCAAGTAACGTGGGTAAAGCAGACCGAGAGAATGTAAAGTCAATGAATGATCTAAAACAAAAAGAGCATTCAAAGGCAATGAACCTAGCAAAGAAACTGTCTTAGAGATTTCATGGAAAACTTGACCCTACCAAGAAAATATTTTTTACAAACTTTTATTTTTCTTCATCTATTGTTCCGCCCTGACCATAGATAGCTGACATTGTAAACGTGCTTGTGATGTGCGGGATTGCTCTTATTTTTGAAATAGACGAGTCTACTTTTGGTGGGCTTTCGGCAGAAACCTTGATGAAAATATCATATCTCCCCATCACGCCATTTACCTCAACTACTTCAGGTAAGGATTTTATTTTTGAAATCACATCTTTTTCATTTCCAGGTACACATGTTACCAAAATGTAAACAATCATGTGTTAGGTTTGAAAATTTTACTTATAAAAACGCTGGCGTTTACTGGTATATAATATCAAACTAGTGACTGATAAAAGTAATACAAAAAGTGCTACCTGACCAAACTCTGGGATGACTGACGTACCTATTATCTTCAATTCTTCTGTATTGTTAGGAATAAAACAATTTAATATTCTGGAATTACTTGTTTTAGTTTGAGAACAATCAAGAGATCTTCCGTCTACCTCGACAACAAGTGATTGTTTTGAATCGATCACCTCTTTTGCTATCTCAAATTCCTGTGGAATGGGATCAATTGATGTTTGAATATCAAGTTGTATCGTGATACTTTTTTCTTCTAATGAAACAAATGCATCCTTGTATTTTACCAAACCCAATACATCGCCTCTAACTTTGATTAAGCTAGTTTCAACTGGGATGTTCTGTGTCAACCCAGAAGTCAGTGTGAACTGCAGTCTGGCAGATTCCTCTCCATGTTTTATATCAATTGTGTATGTCCCAGGTTTAGAGTTGTCACTAATAACAAAATCATGAACAAAGGTATTGTCGTGTATCTCTACCTGCCCAACAGCATACACATTTTGAAGTGGACTTCGAATCAGAATTGTGACTGGGTTTCCACTAATAACATTTTTTACAGTTCCTGTTATGGTCACTTTTTCTCCTGGTTTGTACGATAAATTATTAGTAGACGCCGAGATCCCATCCGAGGATGACTGTGCAATTGCATTCTCTGAAACACATGATATCAGAAATGCAAATAACGTATAGATCACAATTTTTTTCCACTTTTGCATCTTGATTTTGTTGAAATTGTACGTATTTAAAAATTGTATATTTATTATCCTTAGCATCTCACTTTTGGTATGGATGAAAATCAAACTCTAGAGGAACTTGTCAAAAGAACAATTGAGGGCGCAATACAGGCGATTCCAGCGCACCTCTACGAAGTAGAAGCAAGTAAAGACATTCTTAAAGTCGTGAATAAAAATGAATTTGTCTATGGTCTTGTGATGGGAATGGGACTAGGTATGGCTACAGCAGCAGTTGCCACATTAAAGCGAGAAATTCCTTCATCTGAAGATCTCATGAGAATAAAGATCCTAGTCTACAAAATGGTGCCTGACATTAGAAAAAACATCTTTAAATGATTAAAAAAACGCATCAAGCCCAGCCTTTTCTCCGGATTGTTTTTCTAGAATTTTAGACATTTTTTCTCCCATGTTCTTTGCTGCAGTGACTTTACGTTTTCCAATCCAATAATACGTTTCATCTGAAGTGTCTTTTGCAATTAAAACTACCAATCTTCCCAAAGACTTTCTACCAGTGCGACCTTTTCTTTGAATGTATCTTATTGAACTTGGCACATTATCAAAAAATACAACAAGATTGACTTCTGAAATATCTAATCCCTCTTCGCCTACGCGTGTTGCAATTAAAACTTTGTATACGCCATCACGAAATTTCTGTACCGTTTCTATCTGTTTTTTTTGTTTTAGACCTGACTCGCCAGCTTTCCCAATTAAAAATCCAGCAGCAATTCCCATCTCAACTAGTTTTTGATATATTATTTCTACAGAATCTCTGTAACTAGTAAAGACAAGTGCCTTTCCAGAAATTGGTTCTAAAATTTCTTTCAATTTTACAATTTTAGAATGTTCTATTCCTTTCACTTGAGCTGCCTTTGCAAGTCTTACTGCTTTGGCAAAGTTTAGGTCATTTTCAAAAAGATCTTTTATTCCGACACCTTTTTTCTCTTGTGTACGTTGGCAGAATCGTAGAAACGATGTAACTCCATGTGATTCAAAAACATTTAGTGCATGGGTAATTCGTATTGCAGTAAAAAGTGGTTTTGCGGCACGCCTGTTTTGTCTTATCACGAACTCACGCACCCTCAAAAGCTGTGATAGTGACTGGTTATCTGACAGGTTAAGACCTAGCCTTTTTAGCTCTTGATATCTAGAATCCAATGCAGCTTTTAGAAGTGATTGAACCTCTTTCATCTCAGGCGGGAGGTCAACTGTAATCCATTGCGTCTCTGTTTGTTGTACGTATGGTTTTACATCTGGACTCTCTTCGCTTCTTTGTGCTATGCTGGAAATTCTTAACGTTTGTAGTATTTCAGTTGCTTTTTCTTTCTCACTTGGGAGTGTAGCAGTCATGCCAACTATTCTTACATCCGTATTTCTAAATCGCTCAGAAATGCCTGAATAAGCATAGTCGCCAATGGTTCTATGAGCTTCATCAATTATTAGTAAACTAAATTGTTCTGGCGAGACAATCTGTCTGTCAAGATCATTTTTTGTAATTTCCGGTGTTGCACAAATCACACTGTTTAACCAGAGTTTTTTTCTTTTGGCAACTAGATCTTCTCCTGTAACTAGAGCAATGTCATCGATTTTTAAATTATTTTTTAAGAATTCATAATGTTGGTGTGCCAAAACTCGTGTCGGCGCAAGAAATAAAACTCCGCCTTTTCTTTTTGATAAAAAATCAGCAATTACGTGTAATGCCACTGTTGTCTTGCCAAGACCGGTGGGAAGAACTACCAGGCAGTTTTCTTTTATTGCTTGATTTGCTAAATTTATCTGGTAATCTCTATGTTCAATAGAATCCTTTTTGATCAACTTGTGATCTATATATTGTGAAGCCACACAACAATCTTCATTTATCCAAGTAAAAAGTTTCTTTCAATTCTTATATTGCGGTAATTATCACTTGTGTGGTGTAAATATGTCATTTGAACGCCCTGCATGGGATGAATACTTTATGTTACAAGCAGAATTGGCTAAACTTCGTTCCAATTGTATAACAAGACAAGTGGGAGCTGTAATCGTCCGTGATCATAGGCAGATTGCTACTGGCTATAACGGCACACCGCCTGGTGTGAAAAATTGCTTTGAAGGAGGATGCAAAAGGTGCCTCTTGAGGGCAGAGGGAAAGATTGCCTCAGGAGAGGGGCTGGATAGGTGCATCTGTAACCATGCTGAGGCAAATGCAATAATGCATTGCGCCATACTAGGCGTAGGTTCTGGTACAAAAGACACGACGCTTTACACCACTTTTGTAACTTGCCTTGAATGCAGTAAGATGGCAATTACAATAGGAATAAAACGAATTGTCTGTCTTGGTTCGTATCCTGAAACAGATTTTGATTTACTAAAAGAGGCTGGGCTTGAAGTAGTTATTTTAGACAAGAAAAAAATTGAACACTGGATACGGGTTTTACTTGAGAATCCCAAGGCAAATCTAATTCCAAAATAGAGTGTATCTATGCAACAAAACATCTTGGGTGCAGTTGATGAAGTAACAACATCTATGCCTCCTGCATTACTTGTTTCTGCAACATATGACAGCCAGAAAAAAGCGGCAGTTCTAAAATTCTATGAACCTGTTTCACAAAAAGTTCTTTTATGGACAGATAACACAGGTCACAAACCATATTGTTATTCAAAGCTTAATCCAGAAGAATTAAAATTCTTATCAGATAGAAAAGATATCTTAAAGCTTGAAAAGACAGAAAAAAAGGATTTGCTCAAAGACAGAACAATAGAGGTAACAAAAATTATTGTTGCAGATCCGCTTGCTATAGGAGGAACACAGACTGACAAGAGCATACGAAACATCCTAGAAACCTGGGAATCAGACATAAAATATTATGAAAATTATCTTTATGATCGTTTACTCATTGTTGGAAAATATTACAAAATAGTAGATGGCAAACTGGAATCATTTAGCTATGATATACCAGACGAAGTACAACTTGCTCTAAAGGGTCTACTATGGGATAAAGTAACAAACAAAGGAATTATTGATTCAAAAGAATTTCAAAATCATATTTCTGAATGGGCCCATCTTTTGAACCAGCCGATCCCAAAAATTAGAAGGATAAGTTTTGACATTGAGGTAGAGTCTGAAATAGGCAGAATTCCTGACCCAAAGGTGGCTGACAAAAAAATAACTGCCATGGGTTTTGCAGGAAGCGATGGTCTAAAGCAAGTCTTTGTTTTAAAGAAAAAAGACAAACAACTAGGAACAAACGAGGTTGCATCGGATATCAAAATTGCATTCTATGAAGAAGACCAAGAAAAACAGATGATAAAAGATGGACTCAAACTATTGACAGACTATCCATTTGTGATTACATACAACGGTGATGAGTTTGATATGCCATATGTATACAATAGGGCTGAAAGATTAGGCATTGAATCAAAAGAAATTCCTCTTATCATGATGCGAGACTCTGCAACTCTAAAGCATGGAGTTCATCTTGATCTATACAGAACTTTTTCAAACCGTTCTTTCCAAATTTATGCATTCAGTCACAAGTATACAGACTTTTCTTTAAACAGTGTATCTGAGGGATTGCTAAACGAATCTAAAATAGAATATGACGGGGAGCTTGGTGATCTGTCTTTATATGAGCTTGCAAATTATTGCTTCAACGACGCAAAACTTACACACAATCTGACAAGCTTTAACAATGATCTGTTAATGGATTTGCTTGTTGTAATTACTCGCATTGGCAGAATGCCAATCGATGACATTTCAAGAATGGGTGTATCACAATGGATTCGAAGTCTATTTTATTTTGAACATCGAAAAAATAACGCATTGATACCGCGCAGAGATGAGCTTGATCAAAAGTCAACTGCAGTATCAACTGATGCCATAATCAAAGACAAAAAATATCGTGGTGGATTAGTGGTAGAGCCAAAAGAAGGAATTCATTTTAATGTCGTAGTGATGGATTTTGCAAGCCTGTATCCTAGTATAATCAAAGTACGAAACCTATCATATGAAACAGTTCGTTGTCCTCATGAAATATGTAAGAAAAATACCATTCCTGGGACAAGTCACTGGGTTTGCACGCTCAAAAATGGCCTAACCGCACTCCTAATTGGTTCATTGAGAGATTTAAGAGTAAATTATTACAAGAATCTCTCAAAAAATATGGCCCTAAATGAAGACCAAAGGCAACTTTACACTGTAGTAAGCCAAGCGCTCAAAGTCATACTAAATGCAAGCTATGGAGTAATGGGGGCTGAAATATTTCCATTGTATTGCTTGCCTGTAGCAGAAGCAACAACTGCTGTTGGTAGATATACAATTTTAGAAACAATTGAAAAATGCAAATCTGGTGGAATCGAAGTTTTATATGGTGACACCGATTCAATATTTTTAAAGGGACCTACCAAAGAACAGATCCAAATTGTAATTGATTGGGCAAAAAAAGAATTTGGTGTAGATTTGGACCTTGATAAAGAATATCGATATGTCGTACTAAGCACAAGGAAGAAAAACTATCTTGGTGTAAAAAATGATGGCAAGGTAGATGTCAAGGGGCTGACAGGAAAAAAATCGCATACTCCACCCTTTATCAAAAATCTCTTTTATGAAATACTAGAAATCTTATCCAAAGTGCAAACAGTAGAGGATTTCATGCAATCAAAAGAGAAAATTGGTACCATGATATCGCTGTATGCAAAAAAACTTAAAGCAAAAGAGATTCCGCTTTCTGAACTTACATTTAATGTAATGATAAGTAAAGCGCCTTCTGAATATGTGAAAACCGTTCCACAACACATTCGAGCTGCTAAACTTTTAGAATCAATAAGAGAAATAAAAAAAGGCGACATCATTTCCTATGTTAAAATAATAAACAAACCTGGGGTCAAACCAGTTGAGATGGCAAGACCAGACGAAATTGATTCTGCAAAATACATGGAGTTTATGGAAAGCACCTTTGACCAGATCTTGTCCTCGATGGATCTTGACTTTGGATCACTTATTGGGGCGCCAAAACAGACGGGATTGGACCAGTTCTTTTGGAACTAGGTTTAAAATTATCTACTTTTAGGTGCAATTAGGTTAGGCTAATATTCACACAATTTATAACTGGATCTTGTAATTTTTATAGGTATGCGAATAGATTCATGTAGGACATGTGGTGTAGAAATGCAAGAATTTCAAACATGCCCTGTATGCAGAATAGTAACAAGATTTGTCTGCACAAAATGTAGCAGGACTAGCGATGAGCAGGTTCATCCAGAATGCAGCCTACTAGCCAAATCAGCGGTTGCAAACTAGCATCAATTTTCTTAATTTTCAGATAAATGTCTATATTTGGTTAGATGATTCTCTAAAGAAAAATGAGTTTTCTTGACTTGTACATGAACAAAAGTTTGTTGATTACAAATCCAAACGAAAATGCCGATCCTTTGGCTCTGGTATTTGGAGTACCTTTTGATTCCACACATTCATTTAGACCCGGTACAAGATTTGGTCCAGACGCCATAAGACTAGCATTTAACAACATTGAGATATTTTCAAATAGATTTAACGTAGATTTAGAAGAAATCAATATCAAAGATCTTGGAAATGCACGTCATACTGTTGTTGCAACTGAGATGATTGACATGGTTGGTAAGATAACAAGCGAACTTGTCACAAAAGATAAACAGCTATTAGTACTTGGGGGAGAGCACTCTTTAACCTATGGAACTTACATGAGCTTTCCAAAAGAGACTGGATACATTGTCTTTGATGCACACTATGATCTAAGAGATGAATATGCTGATACCAAACAAAGTCATGCAGCATATCTGAGAAGAATTGTAGAAAAACGCGGAGCTGAGAACATTATACATGTAGGCGCCCGTTCATTTGCAAAAGAAGAACTAGAGTTCAAACTAGAACATAATATTCATACAATCAGTGACAAAGACATACGTGATGGCAATGGTCCAAAACTAGTAAAAGATGCTGTCTCTACATTTGATAAAATCTATCTTAGTGTAGATTTGGATGTGCTGGACCCGGCATTTGCTCCTGGCATAGGAAACCCAGAAGCCTTGGGGATAACCTCAAGGGAATTATTTGAAATGATATATGCAATGGAAGAAAAAACAATTCGTTGTATGGATGTAGTGGAATTGTGTCCACCATATGATAACGGTGCAACCGCAGCAATTGCTGCAAAACTAGTATCTGAGGTAATTGCGATGACTGCATCGCACTAAGAAATCGCTTTAAACAAGAATGAGAACTAGTCCACATATCATCTGAGATTGAAAATTTCATACAGAAAGGAAAGGCTCTAGTGGAAGATGGAAAATATGAGGATGCACTAAATCTTTTTGAAAAAGCTTTAGAACTCGATCCATTAAATCATAAACTTTGGAATCAAAAAGGAATAGCATTACGAAGTATGGGAAGATATAATGAAGCAATAGAGTGTTTTAACAAATCTCTTGAACTTGTTCCAAAAGACTTGGATGCGTCGTAACAAGGTCTTCTTTCAATCTGTAATTATGGATCTGTATTTTTGAATCCATGCTGTACTGATTTTTGAGAATGCGCTCTACAAAAATCCTTGGAGCGCCTCTTTCCCAAATTTGGCAGAAGAGATTTTTATAATTATTTTTTCCACTTCGAATTACGGAATATACATTTAGAGAAAATAGTTTCGCTAGATCACGTAGTTTAACACTACCGTTGGTACTGCTAGGTATAGTTTTTACTATTGCGATTTCATTTACAATCCCAGAGGCAGCCGCTTTACTAAATTTAGATTCCGTTCTTGTTAGTCCACAATCTCCAAACCCAGTCATACAAGGACAATCAACTACGTATTACATTGTACTAAACCGCGGTGAATCGATGGACGCATTTCAGGCAACTCTGTCAGTAGAAAATGATCTCCCGTCTGGAACATCAGCATCATTTGATCCTGCCCAAGTTTCTTTTCCACAAAATGATATCATGCCACAGTTTTCAGTTCTAACAATAACAACAATGGACGCAGCACCTGTAATTGATGCTGCTTTTACTGTAAAAGCGTCAAGCTCTGATTCTGAAGCAGTAACCGGTACAGGAGTTTTAACGATAGTGGATAGTTCTGATACGGAATTACCATCTGAATCTTCAGGACAACGTCGTTCAGAGAGCAATTATTATGAAGAGTCAACAACCGTAGATTCAACTGAAACCGAAGACATGACTTCAGAAGAGGTGCTAGATGGCTATGGTAATTTTAGAGCATTGCCAGTGTCACAAAATATAATCACTCTGGATTGGTCATCAACTTTTGAAAAGCATAACCTTCTTGTAACTAGCTATCAAATAGAGAGGAAATCTTTTGATGACGATAATTTTGTAGTAATAGGTAATGTAAATCCACAATTTTTAAAATACTCCGATGATAATCTAGATGGAAATTCTAGATATGTTTATAGAATATCTGAAATGATTTACGAAGATATCTTATCGACTTCGAAGGAAATCAACGCAACTACATTGTCATATTCCAATAAAGTAGGTAAATTAGATTGGAATGCTCCATCTACTAAAGACATCAAATTTGTTTCAACACAAGAAGATGCCTTAACAGATGGGTTTGGGGGAAAATTAGGGACATACTCTAGTAACATTCCTATCCAGATAATGCGTACGGGAGAAGAACAGCAATTAGAGATTAGTGTCTCCGACAACGCGGGGATTTCAGCAATTAAAAGTGTTGCAGTAAACATGCATTTTGATCCTGCACTGATACAAAAAGGGGATACCTACTTTTTGTATGATGAGGAATCTGGAGAACTTAGTGTATCTGATCCATTAGAAATCTTTGGTGATGTCAAAGTTTACAGAACATACACAAAGCAAGAAATGATATTGGACTTTTTTTTCACACCTAACAAACCAACGACAATTATTGATCTTGTAGTCAGCTCATGGGATAACAGGCTAAACAGTAAAAACACCATTCTCTCTGGAGCATTTGTTATTGAAGGCGAGCAGGTGGGATTGAAACAGATGGATGAGATATCAAATATTCCATCTAATGATAAAATTCCACAAGCATATTTTTTTGATGCTAATGGAAACCTGAAGTCTTTTGATGCGTTTGGAAATCCAGACAATAAGGTTCCACGTATAGTCCATGAGCCTTATTCTTATCAGGATGATGTAGGAAAATCAAAAAGAATTGATGATGGATTTGGCAAGAGGGTAGCAGAAGAAAAAGCCAAAGCAAAAGGTATACTGGATATAATGATGAACTATCCTATTCTCATTGAACCAGAAGATACAATGACACAAAAGGCATTCAAATATCCAAAACATATAGGACACACAGACAGACTTGATTTTGACTTGCTGAATGCTTTAATGGAAGAAGAAAATACTAAGGCAGGAAAACATAAGTAAATTGTTTCTTTTGTAAAAAAATTACTTTGTGAGAGAATATTTAATATCATTAATTTTTTAAAAAAGATAATAATTCTTTACTCAGACCATTATCTGAGGTCGCTTTGAAAGGTGCTTGTTCATATTTATTTTCATAAACGGTTTTCCCTTCGTTTCTTCTTTTATTTCCTTGGCAAGGTCATCAGATGTGATCTCTTTTACACTTGCTGATCGTCTGTCCCTGATGCTCAAATTCAAAGCATTGACCTCCTTTTCCCCTATCACTATGATATATCTTATCCATTCAGTCTCAGCATCACGAATGCTTTTGCCCACACTTTCATTTCTGTCGTCAATGTCCACCCTGATATCAAAGCTAGAAAGTTTCTCTCCAAGGGTTTCACAAAATTTAAGAAATTCTGGTTTTACTGGAATTATCCTTACCTGAGTAGGTGAAAGCCATAACGGAAGTTGTGGTTTTCTTCCCTCTTTTGCATCTCTTGCTGCTTTTTCAAGTAAGGCATAGATTATTCGTTCTATTGCGCCACTTGGAGAATTGTGTAATATGATTGGATTTTGTGGTTTGTTTTGCTCATCGATATATTCGATGTTATATCGCTTTCCATTTTCTACATCGATCTGGTCTGTTGATAATGCAGAAGCCTTGCCAAGATTATCTACAAAATTAAACTCCCATTTTAGAACAAAATAAAAGAATCTTTCCTTCCACATCTCAACAAGAACTGGCTTTCCATTTTTTCTGACAAGCTCTTCAACCAATTCCTTGTTCTCATTGTAAAAAGGTTCTGTAAATCTTATAGCCATCTCATAATCAGCATAATCAATTCCTAACTCAGTGATGACTTGTTTTGAAAGATCAAATCTTTTTCGAAGCTCTTCTTTTGCTTGTTCCATGTCCTTGCACATGGCATGACAATCAGGCATTGTAAATGCCCTAAGTCTTCGTAATCCAACAAGCTCACCTGATTGTTCTTTTCTAAAACTATACCTTGTAATCTCAAAGAGCTTTAAGGGCAAATTCTTGTACGATAGCTGAAAATCTTTTGCCATAAGAAATTGACCAAAGCATGCTGCAAACCTCAAGAAAAGTTGTTTTCCTTCTGAATCAATGTTATACTGTCGTGCAGGAAATCTGTGAAAATAACTTTCCATGGATGGATGGTGTGAATCATACATTATTGGAGTCTCTACCTCTAGACCTCCGTACTCAGAAATTTTTTCAGCGACATATCTTTCAATTAATGATTTGATGAGTCGGCCATTTGGATAGAATCTCATGTTGCCAGAATCTGATCCTGGTTCATAGTCTGCAATTGCGAGCTTTTTCATCAGTCTCACATGAGGAGGTGGTTCATCAACTGACCTTTTTTTTGCTACTTCGTATTTTGCCAATATTTCCAAATTTTGATGCTTTGCAAAATTAAAATCTTCAACTTTATTCATCTTTCCATCCGGTGTCATGATGAACCAAAATGATTCAATCTTTGATTCTGCCTTGACAGCATCAGATGTGGTTTCCCCTTTATCGGTAGCAGTTATTGTTTTAGAGTGCTCTGCAAGGGGATGTCCTTTGACTTGGATCTTGTAGGATTTTGTCCAGCCAAACGGGGCTCTTGATACATCAAGTCCTATTGCTAATGATTCCATCTCTTTTAAAATAGAAAGTGCAGTGCTTGGAGACGCCAGTTTTGAGCTAAGATGTGCATAAGGATATAGCAAAAGTTTCTTGCATCCGACCTTATTCATGGACTCTGTGATTTCAGAGACAGCTTTTTTTGCAACAGTAGGATCATCTCCTTCTTCTACTGCGATAAATGCAACAACAACTTCATCAAGAGTTTTTGTCGATGGTTCTATCTCTTCGGCTGATTTTATCTCTTTTTTTACTGGTGTGAATTCAATTTTATCACAATGAAGCTGTAATATTCGCATATTATTTGACTCTGTTTATGATATCGAATTAAATGTTTAGGCGTATAAATAACTTGAATTTTTATTTTCTGGTTTGGTTTGACCCAATTTGGACTTGTTTGACCATGACATTGAGATATTCAATTAAGATATTGCCAACTTTGTACCACCTTTTGCTTCACATTTGACAAGTGATGATTTTTTCTGATTTACTGAAAAATTAAATGAAAAATTTATCATTAAATGGTATGAGGTAAACATCAAAATTTTATTTTATGATCAGATTAATTTAAAAATGAATATTTGATGAGCATTTGTATTTCTAGATCTTTTCATACTGCAATCACAATCTTATCAATACAAAAATTAATTTCCCAAATTTGGAACAAGAAAAATTTTCTTGATTAGTTGAGCCAAAAAATTTTGATGCATTATTTATATTTTAATAATTTTTCATTTCCCAAATTTGGCAGAACAACCTCATATACCTAATGTATCATCAATATGAACAGTTGTCACAATTAAAAAATACAAAATTAAAAAATTTCTTTGGTTTGACAATAGCAATTCTTCTTGTAGCAAGTGTTACCGCTAATCCAAATTTTATCATATCAGCTTTTGCGACAGGACAGGCATCAATTACTATATGTAAAGATGCAACTCCAGATCATGAAAATGACTTTAACTTTGCCACTGTTGGGGATGGATTGAGTGACTTTATCTTAGATGATGATGGTGATGAGCTAAATGATTATCAGAGTTGCAAGCAATTCACTGTTGACGCTTTTAACACATACTCATTTACAGAAGGTCATGCTGATGCTTGGTTTAACGACGACATTCAATGTACAGGAACTGACTCTAGTAATGTCACTGTTACTCCAGAAGAGAGAAAATTAGATGTTACTCCTCAAGATGACGAAGTAATCATTTGTACCTTTTACAATTCTGGTGTTGCTCAAATCATCATAGAAAAGCAATTGCTGGGTGGCGATGGAGAATTTAATTTTGAAATTTCTTCTATTTTTGAGACAATACCAGTAACTATTCACACCCAATCAGATCCTGGACCAAAAACCTCTTTTGTTGATGCTGGAATTTCTTACTCTGTAGCTGAAGGTACGCTTTCAGAGTTTTACAAATTTGTAAGCGTATCATGTTTAGATAAAGAAGGCGATCCGATAGGCGTTGATATCTTACAAGGTAAAAGTGATATCTTCCTAAATCCAGGAGATGAAGTTACCTGTTCGTTTACAAATCAAAAATTAGGCAAGATTAATGTCTACAAGTTCTATGACCTAAATCTTAACGGACTGAAGGATGATACTGAAGTATTCATTTATGGTTGGAAGATAGCTGTTGATGATGTTCACCACTTTACATTCTGGGGAGACTATTATCCTGTTGGTCTTCACACTGTAAAAGAGTTCCTTCCATCTCAAAACTGGATTAACATAACACCAAAGATAGTAGAAGTAGATCTTCAAGGAAAAGAGATCAAGAATGTAAAATTTGGTAATGTTTGCATAGGTAAAGGAGGAGGCAAGACTCCTGGATTTTGGTCCAACAAAAATGGAGCAAAAGAGTATAACGGTGTAGACAATGCCCTCATGGTAAGTCTTAATCTTGTAAAAGCAGACGGTTCAGCCTTTGATCCAACTGGCCATGCTGACTTTAAAACATGGTTACTAGACTCTAATGCTGTTAACATGGCTTACAAGCTATCCTCACAGCTTGCAGCAATGGCTTTGAATGTACTTAATGGCAAAGTGAATCCAAATGCTTTGATCTATGCTCCAGGAACTGATAGTGCTAATGCAGCAGGCTTTGCAACTGTACAGAGCATTATAAACGAAGCAAATGCTTCACTTCTAAGTGATCCATATACCCCTTCAGGACATCCTGAGAGAGCATATCAAGAGGCATTAAAGAATGCACTTGATAATGCAAATAACAACCTGACCTTTTTGCAAGGAGCACCTTGCAAATTCAGCTTTTACTAGACTCTGAAACCTCATACTTTTTCCAAATCTGATTTTTTCTTGGATAAAATTTACTCTAATATAGGTGCGTAGAATCAGCAAGTATTATTTACTCCATGACTAGATTACCCTTCCATGGATTATCATAATTTTAAAGGAAAACCTATTCCGCACATAAAAATGACGCCAGACATGGGAATTAATGATCTTGTAGAAATTTTTGCAAGTTCTGGTTATAACGCAAGACAACTAGGCGATGCTGCTAAACTTTACTGCAAAATGATTGAAGATGATGCAACAATCTGTCTTACTGTATCTGGTGCAATGACTCCTGTTGGGTTTGGCGGGCTGTTTAAAACTCTAATTGAGCGAGGTTTTGTAGATTGGATTATTTCAACAGGTGCAAACCTATATCATGAAGACCACTTTGCGTGGGACTTACCAGTAAAGCAGGGTCATTTTGATGTCGATGACATGATACTATATGATAAAGACATTGTAAGAATCAGGGATGTGTACATCAAAGGAACTGAAACACTTCTTGCACAAGACAAGATAACAGAGCAGATGGCAAAATCAGGTTTTGACTCTCCATTTACTACAGCAGAATTTTCAAATGCAATGGGCAAGTACACCAAGAAAAAATCAAAATATCCGCAGAAAAGCTTTGTTGTCTCTGCATATGATTATGACGTGCCAGTTTACATCTCGACTCTAAAGGATTCTTCATTGGCGCTTGATCTAGTTCGTCACAGACTGAAAAATAAAATATTTAATCTGGATTTTGTTCGTGAAATAATAGAGCAAGCTGCCATTGTATATCATGCAAAAAAAATGGGCATATTAGAACTTGGCGGGGGCGTTCCAAAGAATACGGCACAACAGACTGGCCCAATCTTAGATCAAATACTTGATTTTGGTCATGGTGGGCAAAACTATATCATCCAGATAACTGATGCAAGACCTGATACTGGTGGGCTATCTGGCGCAACTTTACAAGAAGGAAAGAGCTGGGGAAAAATAAAAGATTCACGAGAAGACGTCGTTACTGTGTATGCTGATACAACAATTGCATTTCCAATCATGTGTCTTTATGCACTATCCAATGAAAAACCGCGCAAACCAAAACGACTGTACAAAAAACTAGGTCAATACTACAAAAATTTAGAAGAGATTTATCTTAAGAAACACTAGAACCTGTCAAATCTTGCCCTTTCGACTTCTCTGTCTTGCTTTGTTGCCTTTTTCCATTCCTTGTAATGTTCTTTGCATAAAGCTGTTTTTTTTGAAGTACTAGAGATACTTAGGCCTGTTCCTTCTACCTTTGATGTAGTTAATGAACGAACTCCATCATTACTGCATCCATTAACATTGCATTTTGCACCCTTTGCTATGATGCCCATGCTAGAAGTTAACCTCAATATTATATATACTTGCAAAATGTTCGTCCGAAATTCTGTCTGTACTGACTCTTTTGTTAATGATATAAATTATTGAGAATCGGTTGCTATTCGATGCTTAATAATTTCAGAGAAAAAATGAAACCTACACTTCATAATATAGGAATAATATTTGCAGCAACCGGTCTTTCAGCAAATTTCTGGACTGGAGTTGGTCTAGCATTTGCTTTTGCATCTGCAATATCATATGCTTGGCATTTTGAATATGCGTTTGTAGTTGGAGGAATACTTCTTCTTGTTTCAGGATTTTTTGATATTGTGGATGGCCAAGTAGCTCGCATTACAAAAAAGAGTTCAAAAAAAGGTGCGTTTTTGGATTCAGTCTTTGACAAGATTGCCGAAGTTGCGATATTTCTTGGTATCATAATTGGCGGATATGCAGATGGGTATGTTGTATTATTGGCAATTACGCTCTCACTACTTGTTAGCTATACGCGCGCAAGAGCTGAATCGCTTGGGGTACAGCTACAAGGTATAGGAATTGGAGAAAGGGCAGAAAGATTACTAGTAATAGCAATAATTGGAATTGCAGGATTTCTTAACTACGCAGTAATCATAGTAGCTATCATTGCTGGTATTACTCTGATTCAAAGAATTGTTGCAACATCTAGAAACATCAAAGAGTGATTATCGCAGTCTGCCGTGATTTCGTCTAGAATCTGCAGATCTTATCTTTAATATTCCAAAGTGAATTGCACAAGAAATGCAATACCATTTTAGAACTGTAGGTGAAGCAATGTATGCTCCTTGTGCTCTAAGCTCTTTTGCTAGAGTGTGTTCGACTAGATTTAATCGTGAAGTGACTTTTTTTGCCTTGTCTCGTGGAACAGTAGCACCGCAGTTTGTACACTGGATACGTCCAGCAGATCCCTTGCCACCCTTTTGTCTTCCACGACTAGCACGCTTTAATGGCATGTATCTAGTCTAGAAGTGCCTCTTTATATCTTGTATAGGAAGTCTTGGTTATACCTGTATCAAAAATAAATTATTAGAAATCATCTTGTTTTCAAGAAAGACTATGGTTTAATTTTCAATATTCCATTTGAGATAAGATGCTGGATTCCAAAAACAAATTCATTGTCAGATATCTCTCCATCTGACCACCATGCTACATTCTTTTTCAACCAAGACGGAATTTTTTCTGTCCTTGTAATGGATCCCTCTGGCAGTGTTACAATCTCTTCGCTAACCAAGTATCTTAATTTACTGATAAAACTCTCATCATCAAGGTCGCCTTCTGACCATTGTTTTGCATTATTTTTCAACCACAAAGGTAGCTCAATTGGTCTATCTAGAGTTGGATTGTTCCGTACTATCCCTGACTTTGTAGAGGATGCATCTGTTACACTAAATGAGAATGACTTTTCGTTATCTACATATCCCATATAGCTAATCTCTACGAAATACTGTCCCTTCTGTACGTTCTTATCAAATACATGTGGGATCTCAAAAATACCTTCACTTGAAGGAGTAACTGATAATACTTCGGGACTAAAGTCTGGTCTTGTTATTATGAGAAATACTTTTTGGCCTTTTTTGTATAAATCATCTGAAACTTGGCCATAGAACTTTTCTAAATGTGGTTGATATTCCTTGATTGTTATTATCTCGTTTGATATTCCAAAAGATTCTATTGAATGCACGGAAGAAATTGATCCTGTGACTAGTATCTCTGAACGTTGTTCCAAGTCTTTGGAAAATGCTAAAAATCCATACAGCCCGTAAATTTGGCCAACTTTTTCTATATCCACATCCTTGATTGTACGTAAGGCAGGATTCTCTGGCGCTGGAACCATGATGGAGGGAATCTCCTCTGTTCCTTTGTACCAAGCTAGATTTACCTTGTTGTCATCTGAGCTATAGTGGCCTAATCCCAAAGTGTGTCCTATCTCATGACGTATTGTGCTGCCCAAGCTTACGGGTGTTCTTATTGCATCGTCCTTGTAGCATCGTTGTGTGCTTTCTTGGTCTTGGCATGTTCCAATTTCCAAATAAAAGACCTTTATTATATTATTTTGAAAATATCCAAGATATGAAAACGAATCCTCCGGTTTTGGTTTGTCTTGGAAGTAGATTTGAATGTCGCAGCCTGTCGCGTTGTATGCTTGACCTTTTGGAACCTTGACGTATTTCATCTCCCACCTTTCTCTGTGTTCGGAATTTGCATTGCCAAACATTATTTTCCAGTCCGATACTGATTTTTCTGCTTCATCCATCCAAAAATTTACAATCTGGCTGGAAACACCAGGCGGGTCTGGTTCTATCCCACAATAAGTCGGGATGCGTGTTACTCTGTGATTGTTTACAGGAAAATTCACTGTGTATGCTATGACATCTTCAATGGACGACACATAGGCAATAATAACTAGTAGCAAAATAGGAATGAAAAATCTCATGATTGCTGATTCCCCAGTTCTTCAAGTATGCCATTTACAAATCTTCGATGCTTGGTCTTTGTAATCTCTTCTTTTGTTAATTTTGATATTAGGGTTCGAAGCTCAGGGTCTTTTTCTACAAACAACTTGAGAGTATTGTAATGTGATAGTACTGTAGAATCGTTTTGCTCTGATGTGATCTTTTTTAACAGTCTCGTTCCAGTTTCGATTCTGGTCTTCAAAGGAATCTTTGGGAAGCAATGTTGTAACACGCTACCAAAAATTTTCCTGTGACCTTCGCCAACTGTTGTTGTTATTCGATACTTTGGCATCTCTGATATGGTTTTAACAATCTCTTGCAGAGGGTCCTCAGAATCCATGCAAAACCTTGTCATAAGAGGGAGAAATTGAGTAAATGTTGTTTCATCAATCATGTAAGGGAATTTTAGGTTGCGACTGGCCTCGAGGGCTGACTCTGTTATGAGAAAGAGTAATCCTAGAGGCTCTCTAGTTGTGCGCTTGTTGTAATCCAGTGGATGATTTACAAGCATTTTATTTAATCTAGACAGCGTATTTGCTAGGACAAGACTACGTTGATGTCCGGGTTTTAGTTTTTTTGACAGCTTGAAAACAACCAAAAGAAATGTGAGATAATTTTTTACACTAACATTATTTGGAAGGCTCTTTGCCTCAAATTCATCTGTAAAATTCTCAATGATTTTTAGAATCCTTTCCTGCTTGTTCATTTTGTAAAGTTCTGATCTTTTTTTATTTTCACTAGTCATCAGATCCTTTGGCAATTCACTACCGGGCTGTGATTTTTGAGTGGGGAACAGTTGCTTTCCTAGTTTGAGAATGCCCAAGATGTCATTAATTTGTCTGTGGTGGCTCTTATGTGAGCCAAGCAAACCTTCAACAGAGATTATCAAATCTTCTGACATGTTTTGTTTCAAACCAAAAGGTATTTGATGCTTTTTTTATGGCGAGAATTTTTTTGGTTGACTGTATTTCAAAAAATAGGTAGAAAATCTTGAAATCTAGGTAGTTTGCGGAGTTTCGAGCGGTTTCATTTCTGGAATCTTCTCAATAACTTCACTACGATTAGTTGATCTTAATTTGGTGACAAAAGGTCTAGCTAGTAATGGGGACAAAATGGTTGTTACAAGCCCGATTGCAACTGCAATGGAAAATAGATTGATATCCAGTATTCCTGCGCTGAATCCAATTGCTGCTATGGCAAGCTCCATCATCCCTCTGCCGTTCATCAAGTTTCCAATTGCAAGACTGCCGTTGTTAGAAAACTTGGAAATCTTTGCACCAAGGAATCCTCCGCCAATCTTACTAATTATTGCAACTGCTAACAGTGCTACAAATAGAGGAATGAGATCAACTACTGACTTTACATTAAATTCTACACCAATGAATCCAAAAAAGACTGGTGCAAAGAAGCCAAATGTGGCACCAGAGATAATGCCATAAACACGATTGGACTCTTTATTTGGCAGAATCTTTTTGCCAAAAATAAGACTGAGAGAAAACACCGCGATGAATGCTCCTACTTTGATCATTGATTCACCAGTTACGGTATCACCTGACAAACCTCCAGTTGCAGATAGTTGTATTACTATTCCAAGTATAACTATGGCAATAATGTCATTGATTGCTGCAGCAGCAATCACTGTATTTCCTATCTTACTTTTTAATATTTTAAATTCCATTAGCACCATGGCACTGACTGGAAGTGCTGTAATTGATAAGAGCAATCCCATAAAGATGGACTGGACTCCAGTCAGTCCAAACAATGATGCTGTATAGCTTCCAACCTCAAATGGAATGAAGAAAGCTAGCAAAGAAATTATTACCGCTGACCTGCCAGCTTTTTTAATATCTTTAATGTTCATTTCAAGACCTGCAACAAGCATTAGGAAAAATACTGCAACAGTACTAAGAATGTGAAAACTATCATCTGTCTGTAAGATTCCAAATAGTGAAGGTCCAAGGATCACTCCTGCAAGAATCTCGCCAACCAAAGCTGGGAGTTTTATTTTGCGAAAAACTTGTCCAAGGACTCGTGCTGCGGCAAAAATGACAATGATTGATAATAAAATTTGCATTATGTCCATGCACACAAGGTCCGAATTGTAGAGTAAATCAATTTGTCATTTCTAAAACGTACTTACATGGTATCATCTTTGGAAATGAGATAGATAATTTCAAGAAATTTAAACCCGGTCCTTGTAATGATATCATGAAAGGTCTGTGCCATACTTGTCTTGCCTCAAACGTTGAACTGGTAGTAGAAAAGGGTCGGATAATGTGTCACTCATGCTTTGAGAAGAAACAATCTAAAAAAGACTAAATTTGAACCACCTTTGCATGAAATTAGATGAAGGTTGCAATTTTTTCACACTGTACCATAGATGAGATATCAAGAGATGGTACACTTGTGGAGACAGCTGGTGGTCCTCCATGTTATTGCGGATTGACTGCAAGAAATTTGAAATTTGATGTAGAGTTTCACACAAAGATAGGTCCTGACTTTACTCATAAGGAGCTGCTTGAAAAAAACAAGATCTTCATAACGCAAAAATCCATTGTCGATATTCCTACTACAAGATTTTTACTTGAAATTTCAGGAACAGACAGAAATCTTTATCTGAAAACAAAGTGTTTGCCAATAGAGTATGAAAAGTCTGATGCTGATGGGTGTATAATCAGTCCAGTATTTGATGAGATTTCATTTGAAACACTGGGAAAAATAAAAAAAGATTTTAGATTCACTTTGCTTGACCCACAAGGATTTTTGCGAAGAAAAGATGAAAAAAATAAAATTTTTCTAGAAAAGACGGAGATGGACTTGACAAATATTTCTGCAATCAAGGTAGACATGGATGAGGCTTATTCTTTGACTGGACTAGAGGGAAAAGAAGCAATGATATCTTTACAAAAAAGAGGTGTAGAACATGTCATGCTTACAAACAAACAAGAAGTCACAGTGCTAGTCAAAGACAAGTTATATTTTTTGAAAATTCCAAAAATGGATGTCTACGATACTACAGGAATTGGTGATATCTTTTGTGCAACATTTGCATGTACCTTTTTGAAAGAAAAGGACTTTTTTTGGGCCATGTGCTTTGCAGTTGGCTCTGCACAAGCTTCCCTTGAAACAAGGGCAACTGGTCTTGAGAAAATTCCTCATCGTGGGGCAATTGAGACAAACGCGTCGTACCTGTATAATTTGGTAAAGTATACCCAGATCTAGACTTTTATTCCACAAAACCTCATTTGAAATAATGCGCATTGCTATATCAAGCCAGGAACCAGATAACCAGGCAGTAAAATCTGTGAGAGCGTTTCTTGAAGGACATGGAATTACTTCTTATCTACTTGGAACCAAGACCGCAGTCAAAGATACTGATTATGTTATAGTTACAGGAGGGGACAAGGGCGTTCGACATTATTTTCACAATGTCTTAGATTCTGAAACACCTGTTCTTGGGATAAACGAATCTGAATCTAGTGGTTTTTTAGCTCAGATTGATCTCAAAGAATTCTCTTCATTTGTTAAAAGACTAAAGAGTGGAGATTTTGCTGTAGAAAAGATTACACGAATAGGAATAAAGATAGATGGAAAAAATGTCTATCCAGCTTTAAACGACATGGCAATATTTTCATCAAAGAGTGCGATGCTCATGGAGCATGTCTTGCGTGTAAATGGAGAGGAAGTCTGGCATGATTCTAGTGATGGTGTTATCATATCAACACCGATTGGGTCTTCAGCATATTCGCTTTCTGCTGGCGGGCCTGTAATATTTCAAGACTCCAAAGTGTTTGGAATTGTTTCTGTAAACTCACTAGACACTACGAGACGTCCTGTTATAGTATCAGAAGACAGTTTTATCGAGATTGATAATATTTCATCAAGACAAAAATGTGAAGTAATTTTAGATGGGAAGGACCGGTTCAAAGTAGAAAAGATTGTTTCGTGTACGAAATATCAGCAGCCAGCTCATCTGATCAGAATGAAAAAAGATTCTACTGCAGTTTCTGCAATGGCAAAAAAAGTAAAGCTAGCCGAAGATCTTTTAGACATGCCTCCAAGCTCAAAGCTGTTATTGAAAACTCTACAATACGAGGGTTCGCTATCGCAAAAAGAACTGTCTGAAAAAACGCTCTTGCCGGACAGGACCGTTAGGCTTGCTCTCAGCCACCTTCTTGAGAAGGGGTATGTCAAAAAAAGGGTCTCGCTACGAGATACTAGGCAGAGAATCTACGAAATTCCAAAATGAACATCAGATAAACTTGATATATGTATACCATACGTATACGTATTATAGTATTACATATATGCATGTAAGCACCTTTTAAAACCAATGAGTAAAGCAGTACTAAAAAAAGGAATGAAAATCCCCCTGTCTGGCAAAATTAAAACTAGTGCATCCAATCCCACATTGGATACCATTAGGATGGTAGAACAAACTCTCTCTAAAATGTCGGAATATTCTTCAAAAAACAAACTCTGGAGGGCGTTGCCAAGACAGGTGCAATACCCGACTTTCAAATCAGTCTTGGGCTATTTGGAAGAATCAAACAAAATAATGTATGACAGAGATGGAACCATAATTTGGACATTTGTAGATAATCCTAAACTAAAAAAACTCGTCAAGACTTCAAAATCGTTATTGTAAACTAGTAACCAAATCTTTTCTCATATTCTTGATGTGAAAAAGCTTCAAGAATACATACTACAAACCCATCATTCTGTCCTAAAATTGTATACACTATTCTCCAGCCTGATCGTAGCGGATATCTCCAGAGATTTTTTATCTTATAGTTTTTAACATATGACGCAGGCCAAAGATTGTGAGATATCTTATCTCCTCGTAAACAATCTTCCTTTAAAATTTTGAATGTATTGTACAGTTCTTTCTTTCTAGGGTCAGTTTGTGGAATCTTGTCAAAGAATTTTCTAAACTCTATGCTTCCAATTACATCGATTATCTTTGTTGACACGTCAAGCCTGTGAGGCTGCAGTAACAAAGGCCTCAAAGGAGATTTCTGGGAATCCTGGCCTAGAGTTAAACTCTGGATGGAACTGGACTCCAAGATAGAATCTATGAGTTGGTATTTCTAGTATCTCCATTCTTTTTTTGTTGTCGCTATATCCTGAAAATACCATCCCCTTTTGATTGAACAGATCTAGATACCTTTGATTAAACTCGTATCTGTGTCGGTGTCTTCTTGATATCGTATTTGATTTGTAAAGCTTGAATGCTAAAGTATTGTCTTCAACTTTAATTTCATTTGCACCTAATCTTAATGATCCTCCAAGATTTGAAACAGATTTTTGTTCTGGCAAAAGATCAATGACTGGGTTTTCTGTGTTTGGTGAAATCTCTGTAGAATTTGCGTTAGATAAATTACAAACATGTCTTCCAAATGCAACAGCAGCCAACTGAAATCCAAAACAGATTCCAAGATATGGAATGTTTTTTTCTCTGGCATAATTTGCTGTTTTAATAATTCCTTCTGCTCCCCTTTCTCCAAATCCTCCCGGAACTAGTATCCCTTGATAGGAAGAAAGCATGTTGATATTTCCGTTTAAATTCTCAGAATCAATCCAATCTATTATTACATTTTTTCCAGTCTTTGCTCCTGCATGTTTTAGTGCATGGTTTACAGAAACATAGCTGTCTGCAAGTGTTACATATTTTCCAACCATTGCAATTCTTACACTCTCTTTAGTTGTTGAGAATGAATTTACTATTCCATTCCACTTGTCCCAGTTTACAGATGCGTTAACCAGACCTACCTTGGCAAATTTTTTGAAAATTACATCTACAATTCCTTGGTCGTATAGCATCTGAGGTACTGAGAGGATTGATTCTGAATCATGACATGAAAGGACGTCTCTTATTGAGATGTTAGAAAACAGTGATATCTTTTTCTTTGCTGCTTCTTCTAGTGGATTTGTACACCTTACAGCTAACAGGTCAGGTTGGATACCAATTCTTCTTAATTCTTGGACACTGTGCTGTGTTGGTTTTGTCTTTTGTTCTCCTACAACATCAAGTGAAGGTGCTAGGGTTACATGGACAAAGATGACATTTTCCTGTCCGTCTTCTAGTCTTATCTGTCTTAAGGCTTCTAAAAATGGCAAACTTTCAATGTCGCCAACTGTTCCTCCGCACTCTACCACTAGGATGTCAAGATTTTCTTTTTGAGCTATACTTCTTATCCTTTCTTTGATCGCATCAGTGACATGTGGTATAATTTGTACACAAGCTCCAAGATACTCTCCTCTTCTTTCTGCTTCGATTACGCTGGAATAGATCTGAGCTGTTGTGATATTATGGGTCTTGGCAAGGTTTTGGTTTAGAAACCTTTCATAGTTTCCAATATCCATGTCGCACTCTCCTCCATCTTCTGTAACAAAGACCTCGCCATGTGCTATTGGATTCATTGTACCAGCATCATAGTTTAGATACGGATCAATTTTTACGCAAGAAACTTTTTGGTTTGATAACTGTAATAGTTTAGCAATGGATGAAGTGACCACGCCTTTTCCAAGGCCTGACATAACACCGCCTGTAACAAAAATAAATTTTGTCTGCATATATGTGGATGATAAATCGCCTTTTTATTCGTTATCAAAATATCTTTACTAACACTAACCAAAGGTAAATTGACATAAACTAGGAAAACACTTCTAACGATCTTATCTCTGTGCTTTCTCTTTTATTATCTTAACCATCCCTTACACTAGCTTTTTTTTTGGGTTTATCCAGCGTGCCTAAAGGGACGTAGATAAAACGCAAATGAAGGATTTTGTATCCAACGTTTACTTGTTTTTAATCTCTTGAACGGACTAGTCCCCACGCCACAAATGCTACTAATCCTGCTAAAGCTAGTTTACCTGCAGTAGATCTAGGCAACAGGTCCAACAACGATGATAGAATATTTTCCTCTTCTTGATGGAGAGTCAATTCAACAGGTCTTTCATTACCAAGAGTAGTGAGTAACTTCTGGTTATCTCTGATACTGTCCTTGACTACTTGCAATATCTCTTGGTTCATATCTTTCTTATCCTTCTTGACACATATAAGATTATTTTAGCCATTGTATTTGCGTTTAATTCGGATCTCTCTCCCTGAATCTCAAAGAGTAATTTTCTGAGATATTCTGTATCATTTTCGTTACCAATAGCAAGTTTAAGATCATTCATTCGCAAAAGCGCATCAGCACATACAAACG